>JFJP01021677.1_pt1 | contig 15042 bp, 23 predicted proteins | sample 431651 | NCBI WGS metagenome assembly JFJP01 (sample SAMN02602958, study PRJNA72255) | Microbial mat metagenome, whole genome shotgun sequencing project. | biome: fresh water; feature: sink hole; material: water; isolation source: purple microbial (photo- and chemosynthetic) mats found in...
ATCGCGACGGCGACAAATTCCATGTTAAATTTTCAAAAAACAGGTTTACAAATCTCGCACGCGCGTACATTATTGGGAGTTTACAACTTTTGTATTATATTTTTGTAAACTGTAAACCGGCAATTTGCGCATTAAGTCGTTGGTTTTTATCTGCTTTTTATATTTTTGGTAGTCGAATAGTTTACAAAAGAGGTTATATGCTCCTATCGGTTGACAATTTTGCTTCGGCAGTCGGTTTGACTCGCCAAGGAATTTACAAGGCAATAAAGACAGGAGTACTTGAAAAAGCGGGGTCAAAAATAGACGCTGACTCTGAGTTGACTAAGCTGTATATCAAATCTGACTCATCTCGGAAAAAAGCGTGGATGCAGTACTGCGAAACAGTGTCAAATCAGGTTAAAACAGTTGAAAAACAGGAAAAACAGACAAAAACAGCACGAAAACAGGAGAAATTAGTAGAACAAAAAGCGGTTTTACCGCCATTGTACGAAGAGGAAAACGATCATTTTGGAGATGTGAAAAGCGTATCTCCTGAAGAAGTTATACGAAAAACGCAGTTTGCCCGCTTACTTCGCGAGCAAGAAACGGTAATTTCTAAAAAGTTTGAGAACCAAGAGAAGAGAAACGAGTGGTGCGACCGCCAAAAAGTTTTGGCAATTATCCCTTCTTTTGTGAGTAAAGTACACTCTGGTGCAAAGATTGTTGCAGAGACTACCCTATCAGATATCGGCGTTCGGTACGGGTTTAATTTTAAGAATGAAGATTACAAGTTACTCACTGAAGCGATGACCGAAATGGTCAATTTTGCCATTGATCAAGTACAAAATGACATAAAAAACGAAAAATTATAGCTTTTTGACTGAATAGTGTATATATTTACCGTGTTCCAAGCCACAGGAACAATACAAATTATGGCTCTTTGAGCTACAAAGTATCGCGGGAATACTCGTGTGTGGCCGCTTTGTAGTCTTAAAGGGCATTTTTACTTTTTGGAGGTTAGGATTGGGATATTTTTTTAGTTTACTAGATCGCCCGATTGCTTTTCATCGGTCTTTTGTACCGTTTGCAGGTGTAACCGGTGCTTTGTTTTTGTCTCAAGCTATTTATTGGCAACAGCGTACAACGTCAGAAGACGGTTTTTTCTATAAAACAGCGTCTGATTGGGAGCGTGAAACAGGTTTAACGCAACACGAACAGGCAACAGCTCGTGCTCGCCTTCGAGATATTGGCATTTTACACGAAACGAAGCGCGGTATACCTTGTAAGTGTTATTTTCGCATAAATGAAGAATATTTGATGCAAGTCGTTGAGAATGTCAGTTTATCGGAATCCGCGAAACTAGTTTTTGAGAAAGAGCAAGGCAGGTTTAGCGTAAAGTGCGGAATAGGTTTAGCGGAAAGTGCGAAACCAGTTAAACGTAATCCGCGAAGCAGTAATATCGGAATCCGCGAAACTAATTCAGATATTACACAAGAGACTACATCAGAGACTACAACACTTTCTTTTTGCGCGAACGATTCTGTGCTTTCTGTGGTTGCGTTTTGGAATGACCAAACGGATAGTGCTGTTGTACATGTCGATCCGGCACTGGAGAGACGTATTGCAAAAAGTCTTTCCTCGTTTGGGATCGCAGGAGTCAAAAAGGCGATTACTAGCTATTGGAAGTATTTGAATGATCCAGAGTCGTATTGGTCGAAGCGGTACACGCTCTTTGAATTTATGCTGAACGGTGATCGTTCCGGGGTGGCTCTGTTTTTCCATGCCACGGATGAATCGTTTTTGACAAAGTTTAAAGAACCGACACGTTTATGGAAAAGCAGTTCGAATTACGATTACAGTATCGATGATTTGATTGGTGGTAGTTCGTGATGAAACTTGTGGTGATGGTTTGTTGTATTGTTTTGCCGAAAGGGTTTTTCGTGGATAGAGCGGAGCGCGTAAGAAAAATTGAACTTTTGTGCGGTAGACTTTTAGCAATGGAACAACAGGAAGATCATTTGAAAGCGGTTGTTGGCTATGATTCTGAATCGCCATTTGGGAAAGAATTACTGAAACTAAAAGATCTCCTTATTGAGCAGGTTGCAGAGCTAATTGGGGACACGTGTGACTGGCTTTGGTGGTACGTTTTGGATAACGAATACGGCAAAAAAGGTCTAGAGGTTAGAAATAATATCAACGAGTTTCGGATGTGTATCAAAACGCCGAGCGATTTGGTTGCGGTTTTAGAATATTCTGAGAAAGGGCATGAGGTTAGAACATGAAACAGTGTGACAGCGTGACTATGCGCAATACTATGAGTTTGGTAAATCAGTTAAAGCGCATGAGGATTGATTTTGTTCCGGTTCCTGTTTTGGATGCGTTGGACAAAGAAAAATTTTTAGCGTTGCTTGCGGATCGTATTGAAGATATCGAAGAGTCTGCCGTGTGTGAAACAGAAAATGTTTCACGTGAAACATTTTCTGAGAATCTCTACGAAAACGAGGTTTTGTCTCTGATTAAATTGCATTACGGAGATTTTGTGCGATCTGTTTCCAAAAATAGCCGTTGTGGTGTGTTTGTATTTTTCACGAAAAAAGGAGATAGCTCTATTCACATGGAACGGTGTGAACACGACCCGTGGCCTACTGCTTCAGCGGGGAACTTTACTTTTCGTCGGAGTGAATCGTGAAGCCTGAACAGTTAATTGCGTTGATGAATCAGGCGTGGTTTAGGATTTGTTCGGAAGATCGCCCGCCGAAAGATTGGGCTGCGTTTTTTTTCAATCTTTTAAAAGACGAAAACGATGTGGTGATCAAGAATTTCTTTAGTGCGGGAAGTAAGAATTACGATGGCGCAACGAAATATCCTCCAGAGAGCTACTGGCGCAAGATTTTTACTAACGAAAAGCGCACGGTTGAGATTCGTTCAAAAGCGGGAGTGTCAGCCATTGGTGTTGTTCCAGAAGAGGAACGGAAGCGGGTAGCTCGTATGGCTGCGGAGATCGCAGAAAAGTTTGAGCGAATGGGTGGTCAACACCGAGAGCGCGTGTCTCCGGTTCGTGAGCGTGTGCAGAGAATGACAGAACAGGCTCGACTGGGAAATGTGATGGTGGAAGAGATCGGCCATGCGCTCGAAGGGTCGTTTATTCCTCTTGAAGATGCAAAAAAAGCGGGATTGATGTATCTTGATCCGTGCGTGTGGCTGAATGAACGGAAACAGGTGTCGCGGTGGTAAGAAAAACGATTAAACGATTAAGCGAAAAGCGCGGTTCGACAAGCTCACCGACCTGTGCATGAGTTCATCGACGGTGCCTGAGCCTGTCGAAGGCAAGCGATTAAAAGAACATCCGTAAAAAGTGTTAAAAAAGGAAGATTAATGAAATACAGTGAATTTATAGATCAGTGCCGAACGACTATTCTTGAACAGTGCAAAACTTACGAGTATTTGTATGCGGGGTTGAAAAGCGAAATTGGCGAAGTGTTCGGAAAAGTGAAAAAGTATATTCGCGGTGATTTTGGTTTTGATGCTCTGAAAGAGTCAGCACGTCTTGAAATAGGCGATGTATTGTGGTATGTGGCTATGATCGGCGACAATTTGACTACGGGAGATCGCACGTATGTTCACAAAATGGTATTGAGCAATGAAGTGTTTCACGATTGCGTTGAGCCGTTCCAAGAGTGTTTTTTAATAGATTCTCTTGCGGTTGAGATTGCTTCGAAAAACAGAGGGTTTACAGCTCAAGACGAAATTGCGTTGTTGCATTCTTGCGAGAATCTTGCCGGATCGTTTGGTCTGACAATCGAAGAGTGCGCCGTTGGTGTACTCAGAAAGTTGCAGGACCGGAAAGAACGGGATGCTATTCATGGTGATGGTGATTTTAGGTAGGGATATACTTTTTGATAGAGGTTAGTTGTGTTACGAGTTATAGAATTGTTTTCGGGAATAGGTTCTCAAACACAGGCTTTAAAAAATATTGGTGTCGATCACCAATTCGTGTGTGTGTGTGAGATAGATCGGTTTGCTCACAAAAGCTACGAAGCTATTCACGGTGAAACGGAAAATCTCGGTGATATTACAAAAGTAGATCAATTGCCTGTTTGCGATCTTTTGACCTATTCTTTCCCGTGTACTGATCTGAGTGTTGCAGGGCAACAGAAGGGAATGAGTCGCGACAGTGGCACACGATCAGGGTTGCTTTGGGAAGTAGAACGCCTTTTAAAATGTTCTTCTCTGCCAAAGTATTTGCTTATGGAAAACGTAAAGCCACTGGTAGGAGAAAAGTTTATCGGTCAGTTTAATGAATGGCAATCTTTTTTGTGGAGTCTTGGGTATCGCAATTTTTGGCAGGTTTTGAATGCAAAAGATTACGGAGTTCCTCAGAACCGTGAGCGTGTTTTTATGGTGTCGATTCTTGGTGAATGTGAAGGGTATAGTTTCCCCATGCCGGCAAAACTTATAAAGCAAGTGAAAGACGTTCTTCAAGATTCTGTTGAAGATAAATATTTTTTGTCGGAGAAAATGACAAAATATTTGCAGACTGCACCACGAGCTATTCCACCGTTTGATGGAAGCCAAGAGTATGCACCTACGATTTGTTCTAATTATTCGAAAAATAGTACCGACATTTTTAGAGTAAAAGTCGTTGGTGATTTGAATATCCCTGGTCGTCACGAGTCGGCAAATAGAGTTTATGGCACAGACGGCGTAGCTCCGGCGATAGTTACCGGAACTGGTGGAGGTCACATTCATAAAATACTACAGGTCGGTAGAGGTTTTAATAAAGGTGGAGAAAAAGAGATATGTCCTTCTATTACAAGCCATTCTTTTGAACAAAACAATTTTGTTTCTTCGGAAAGAATAAGAAGACTCACTCCGCTTGAGTGTTGGCGATTAATGGGCTTCACTGATGAACAGTTTGCAAAAGCACGGGCTGTTAATTCTGACAGTCAACTTTACAAACAGGCAGGAAATAGTATCGTAGTACAGGTTTTAGAAGGAATATTTCGCAGTCTATTATGCGAAGACAAAGGCGATGTTGAACCGATGCAGTTACATTTATTTTAAAAGGAAAAAACATGAGTGTTGACAATAAATCAAATTACTACGATGCCGGTGGCATTGAGTCTATCGAAACGATCAAGGCAAAATTGACACCTGATCAGTTTGTCGGGTATTTGCTTGGTAATCTTTTAAAATACTCCCAACGGGCAAACTTTAAAGGATCGTTTGACCGAGATATTGAAAAAGTTACTATTTACGGAGAGATGCTGAAAACATTTTCCGAGATGCAAAAACAATCGTTTCTTTTTATCGGAAAAGAGAGTATTTGCATTTCTTCTGATTGTACCGAATTGTATGCAGAACTGAGCAGATTTATTACAGCTCGCGATGTGGAGAGTAAGGGGTGAAAGTTGGTGCGACATTTCGCGAAGAGTTTATGGCGAAGTTTAAGAGCAATATCTCAAATAGTCCCCTTCCGGTAGTGTTGTCAGAGTTTTTGATATACGTCGAAAGAAACGCTCAAAAAGGGCCGTATATCGAAAAGCCATTGATCACCGCAGAGAGATTTATTGGCATATATCAATCTGAGTGCACAGCGTTTTCGGTTGAAATCGTGATCGATGCGTTTTATCAGTTCTGCGGGTGTTCCAGTCAGTTTGCCGTGCAAGAGGTGTGGCGAAAAGCTCATTTTAAAAAAGAGTTGCAAAACTGAATAGAATAGCGTATATTCTGAATGGCGATAGATTTTACTTTTACAAAGAGGTTAGTATGAAACAGATTGTTGCCTGTATTGCCGTGGCGGTTTTGGTTGGGTGTTCGAACCCTAAGTCGGTAGAGATTCCTCGCGGAACTGGTCAAAGTCAAGTGATGGATAAAAAGTTTTCCAACGCTTTAAATGAGTTGACCGAAGAAGAGCGAAAACTAGTAAACGGGTATCTCTATTTTACTCGTTTGTACGGAGATTCGATTCCTGACAATTTCACTATCGGCAATGCGATTGACTACATGTATCAGTTCAGAAGTTCCTATATGGGAGCGGTTGACTGATGGCTGAGAGCGTGTTGACTGGAAAGAGCTGTTATCACTGCGGTGTCGGCGTTGTTCGTCGCACCGGAGAAAGTACGGTGAAATTGACCGTGCTCAAAAACGGTTCTATTGTAGAAGTGGTAAAGCCGATTGAAAAATTCGTGTGCAGCCGATGCAAGCGCGGATCGTGGCTGTTTGCAAAGTAGTACTTTTGTGGAATACTGTTCCACGTGAAACATTGCGGGGTTCGTGTGAAAAATGGATTGTGGTATAAGCGGTATTCCAAAGCAAGTGAGCCTTCGGAAGTGCTGTTTGAGTTTATAGAATCTTTTGTGTCTGAAATACAAAGTCGTTCTTTGGAAGATGTTTTTGTCTATTTCGATTCTGAAGCGTACAAAATGGCGCGGTGTCCGAAAGAGTTACAACAAGGAAAAGTTCTTTCTGAAAGCTGGTTTCGGTATCTCTTTTGTTCGCTTGTTATGAGTGTGGCAAAAGAGAAGAATCGCGTGGCTGAAATGGAGAAAAAGCTCAATGTTATATTTGAGTTTTGCGGTGGGTCTGATCAGTTTATCAATTACGTTCCTGTTGCGCCGGAGCATGTCGGTTTGTGGGTTTTTGGAAACTCTTCTGTACCGTTGTTGTATCGCGTGACTGATTCGTTCCACGGTGGAACTGTGTACCGCAGCAGATCGGGGATTTTGTGGATGGTTGTTTTAGAGCGCACCGATTCGGTTGTGTGTACCAATCTTGGAACGGGCAAAAATCGCACGTTTGCAAAAGATATTTTATTGAAAATGAGTAGAGTTTTTGAAGAGGAGCAGTGATGCCGAGACGTGAAAAGTTAGACAATTGTGCTGATTGCGGTTGCGCGTTGACCGAAGAAAACCGCAAGAGTCCTACTATGTGTGTTGATTGTCGGAGAAAGCGCATGTACGAGAATCAGAAGCGGTATCGCGCTCGCTGTTCTGCATTGCTGAAAGAGATTCGAAAGGAGCGGAAACATGCCGGAACTGGAAATTAATATTCGCACTTTTATTGGCCGGAAAATCAGACTTCGCAATGAGGTGTGTGAAGCAAGTCAGATATGGATCACGGAAACGAGCTATTATCTCTTTTGGATTCCCGTGTTTCGGTGGGAGCGTCAATTAAAGTCTTGACATAGAAATGGCGAACAGGAGGTTAGTACTGTTCGCCACTTTTTTTGTCTTCGCGAGGTTAGTAACGGAGACAGAGATAATATAGCATGGAATCGGGGATAATGCAAGGGAAACGATTAAACGATTAAACGACAAAACGACAAAGCGATTAAACGACAAAACGGCAAAACGAAAAGCGCGGTTCGACAAGCTCACCGACCTGTGCCTGAGTTCATCGACGGTGCCTGAGCCTGTCGAAGGCAAACGACAAAACGAAATACAAAATAAATTCAAAGAGAGACGCGAATATCGCGTCTGTACATTCAAATCGGATTTACGCGAAGATGTCAGGGACTGGTTCACCGGTGAAGACTTCGCGGGGGACACAATCAATCACGGCTGTTTCTTTGTCAGTTTCCAGTTTATAGGTCACTCTTCGTATGAGGAGATTCACGCCGTTTGGAATATCGAGCGATTTACTTTTCACCGTGACATAGGTGTTTGGTTGCCACAACTTCCCTTTTTTCGTTTTCCACGAATCTACCGTAAGCGATAAAGACAGAGCATCTGCCAAAGCTTTTGATCGTTGCCAGTCAGCAGAGTTTTCTACATCGCCGGAGTCTGCGGAAGCATCGCCGGAGCAGTGAATACGAAAACACGGCACCGCCGGATCGGTGACGGTGGCATTTGGGGAAACTTTTTTTACGCTTTTACCGGATACGCGATAGTGAGAGAACCGTTCTCTTCCATCGAAATTGCCACTCCACGATTCAACCGGTCCGAGTTTCGATTCATCGAGGGTGTCAACAGGTTCAGTTTGTTCGCCTGGACGAAAGAAAAGCGGGTTGCCCGTTGGTGTGCATGATATGAGATACTTTTTCTTTCTCGCCAACTTAAGAAGATGTTCAAACCGATTTTCTGTTTTTGTGGCAGTGATCCGGTCAAATTTTCCGCCATCGCCATCGGGGAACGATGGCACAAGGCCGAAAGGCTTGCAGAGCGTTTCAGCTCGTTGCTTGAGCGTTGCACCGTTTTGGGAATATGGCGGTGTGCAACAGGAGTCGATCAGATCTGCGGTATTGCTGAAAATCTTGAGAGTCTTGGTAAAACCTTTTGTGGTGAACGATGGCGATACACTGTAGACTTTTCCCGTGAGTTTTAGTTGTCCCTTGAGATAGATTTTTGCCGTGGGATAGCGGAAAGGCTTGAGCAGTTCCTGCACATTTTGTGGTAAAAGTTCAGGAAGTACTACGCATGAGCAGTAGTCCGTTCCCGTGTCGATGGTAGAGAGAAATTCAGCTTCGGTGACAGGGATAGGAGTATCACCAATAACTAACCGGAACAGCACCGATTGTTCACCGGCGAAGGAGTCAATTTCTGCTTTGTCGTAGACTGGAATAAACAGCGTTTCTTCGGGATAGATCAGCGGTGAGCCATCTTCAGCAGTGGGCCTTCCGTTGAGCTGCGGATTTGCATCTTGAATGCGTTTCCATACCCATTGATCACCGTAGGCTTGACGCGACAGTTTCCACAGCCTGTCACCGGATTGCACCGTGTAGAACGATCCCTGTTGTGCTGTCATTAGTACCCCTGTGCAATAAGTGGAAGTGTCACGTCTCCGGTCTGCGCAATTGTGGGGATATCTCCGATTCCGGTCTGCGCAATGATGTCCGATTGTACGTAGGTTACAACGAGAACAGCCAGTGAATAGACGGGCTTAGTGCGCAAGATCAGCCGTTTAAAGAGCTGTTCGTATTCTGCGCCGATTTCCAGTTCTGTCACGGTAGCGATAGAGCCATCGGGATTGAGTGTATAATCACCACAGACAATGAATACGCCTTCATCGCGGACCGGATGGAATACTTCGACACCGGATGCGTTATACAGTTTTCCATTAGCGATCATTTCATAGCCGGTCGATCCTACCACGGCCACGGGTGAGCCGATGTATGCCGTGGGCGATCCGCAAAAGCAGAGAGGATCAATAGCAGTAAATTGCGCCATGGACTGGATAGTATTATTAGTTCTAACTCGCGTTCCGTTAAATCCTGCGGAGTGCAGGATTTCTTCGATGTCGGTGTCGGAAGCGGTCATTTTTTTTCCGTTTGCCAACAGGTTTTTGTAGACGTTTGACGCAAGACGTTCGCGGTAGAGTTCTATATCTCCATTGCCGAACTGTTCAACGCCAAAATCTCTCGCCAGAGCGTTGTAGTTTGCACATCGCCGCGGATCGCGCACCGTTCCTGAACTCTGCGCTGTTTCGTAGATCGGCGGGAGAATTTCAGTATCAACAGAGTCGGCTATTTTATCGAGCGATCCGTTTTTCTTTATGTTCCACGGAAAGAGCAGACGAAAGAGGTTCATGGAGCCTCCGCATACGTGGCAGAGTTAAGACGTGGCAGTTTTCCTGCCGGAAGTGGCAATCGATTGAGCGGTGTTGTGTTTCCTGAGATTTCAAAACTGACATCAGCAAGGTTAAGACCGTATCTGATTGCCACGGAGTAGATCACATCGGAGAACGCAGCCGATGTAATTTCAGTGACTCTTCCGTAGACAGGATCAAGCCCTTCGATGAATGGTTGTAGCGTGTTGCAGAAGTTCGCCAAGGCGGTTGTTGTTTCCGCTTGAATTGTTCCTGTCCAACTCGGAAGGTCAATAACCGCCACGCGCACTACGAGGTCGATATAGCTGATCGGCATTACGTAGAGCCGACTGGATGGAATCCCCGCAGCGGGTCGCGCTTGCTGTGTGCCAGAATCTTTGAGGATAGAGCTTTTCACCGAGTCGAGCAGTGCTTGGTTGGGGATGCCGGTAGGATCGGACGACTTTACATAGACCGACACGGCGAGCAGTACATTTTGGTCATAGTTTCCGTTGGTGTCGAATTTCCCCGTATACGGATAGACTCGCGCAACTCCCAAGACTTCCTGCCCCCACGCGCGATAGTCAGCAAGGTTTGAACCTCCCCCTTGAGAATACTGTTTGTCTAAGGTCTTTTGACGGTATTCGTCCTCGGTTTCTTCATCGATGCCCGGTTCGGTTATTGCGGAAACGGTACCAGTGGTAATACCGTTCACGGGGGACTGCGGTTCTACTGTTTGGCCTATGACCGGCGTGGTGGACGATCCGGCGAGAACGGCGATCATGGGGATTTGTTCGAGCGATCCTGCGCCAGTGATTTCTAGCGTTGAACGGTATATAATGCCGTTCGCGGTGTTGAGAAATTGCGTTTCCACGGGAATGACTGCGCCACTTGCCACGGTAAATGCAACAGTCATTTGCGCAGACGTGGACGGGAAAGGATCACGCTTGAGTACGTCGCGATTAATAATTTTGAGTCCTTCAAGCGAAGCACTCCAGGCAAGATTTTCCCGTTCGGCGTTTTTCTGTGCCGATTCGAGCGTAGTTGCAATGGATGCGAAGACGCGGGATACGACATACATAAAACTCTTGGGGTGAATCGGCACGTTTTGCCCAATGGCAGCGGAGAAAAAACCTACATAGGTTTTGATTTTATCGGCTAGTGTGTTCATCGGTTACGCCCAATCAGAAAGCGGTACAGGGTGGAATGAAAAGCCGTTGCGGAACGTGATTGTCTTAGAATCCATCGGAACAAGTGGAAGTTTTACAACTAATGCAATTTGCGCCGGTGAAATTCCGTGAGAAGTAGATACTTCAGCGGATATTTGAACATCTCGTACAATAGCAGGATTTGTTCCATCGTAAACATTGACAAGCCCGGACCATCGGTCGCCGGATGTAGAAAGAATACTATCGTCAGTAGACACAAGTATCGCCTTGTCTGTTCCCGCAGGTGTTTCAAGTGCCATGGTTTCGTCAAATACGTATCGAGCTGTTTCACCATCCCAAAAAAAACTCATTTTGTATTCTGTTGTTGGATGACTTAGTAGAGTTACTCCTTGGAAGTAGTACACTGTATACTTAAATTTTCGTTGATCCGGTTTTCGTGCATAGTCGATTATGGAGCTGAGAATCTGCGACGAACCGGAAGTATCAGATGCACCGCTTGGCGTGCGGTTTCCTTTTACCAATGCAGCTTGGAAAAAACCCATGATTTCGTCTACGAGTGCCTTGTTGAACGCGGTTCCGTTAGTTTGACCGGCATCGGCGGTTTTGGCAGCGGTATTGGGGAACGCGCCTCCTACTGTGTAGGGATTGGAGAGAGAAAAATCTTTCATAGGTCTTACTCCTGTTTTGCCTGAGTTGCTATTATGTCGTTTTTGATCCGTTCGGTCAGTTCTGTTTGGTGGATTTCGCGCGATTTGTGGTATTCCATGGTGAGCTTGCGACATTCGCACATGACGTTTTCGGTAATATCGGCAATGAGTTTGCGATCCATGTTCTGTTCAATCCACGAAATGCGGACACGCACCTTTTGGTGACTAAATTTTCGTGATAATCCTTTGAGAAATGCGCCGAACACGCCGGAGTTACCACGTTCACCAAAGGCGATATCAGTTCTCGCCCATATTTTGTATTCCTGCTCGGGTAGTTTGTCCAGACCGTTGCGCTGAATGTATCCGACAAAAACAGGGAGCACATCGGTAATCATGGTATCGCGGACGTTGTTCATCCACATGGTAATCCATATTTCGCGGTTTTGATCGTGGTTCTGTTCGAGAAGTGAGTCTATGAAATCTGGGGCCGTGCCTACTATGCGTTCGGCGTATTCGAGAATGATCGTTTCTGCTTTGTTGATCTGCGCAGTTCTGAGGTGGCTAGTGTTATTTACTGTTTCTTCCGATTCGCGGACTACGATTTTACCCATAACACTAGCGAGCGAGTCAATAGTGTTTTTCGCCGTGAGTTCAATTTTTTGGTCGAGCTTTTTAACCACTTGCGCAATACCGGCGACGATAGTGCCGACTCCTGACGCAAGAGCGACCCAAAATTCTGCGGGGATTTCACTGAGAATAGAAAACACAATCACTCCAAATCAATAGTAAGTACCGGCTGTCTTGTTAATTTGATGTGAGAGTATACGGTATCTCCGTAGAGCTTTTTTTCTATTTTCGCCACGACTTTTTGTTCTACGGATCGCACGGTTGCTATTGTTGAAAATACCATAATTCCGGCGAGTGTTGTTGCAATAAATGCTAATTTCATGGGAGACTCCTAACGCGATTAAACGATTAAACGATTAAACGATAAAACGCGGTTCGACAAGCTCACCGACCGGAGCATTAATTCGTAAACGGTGCCTGAGCCTGTCGAAGGCAAACGACAAAACGAAAAGCGCGGTTCGACAAGCTCACCGACCTGTGCATGAGTTCATCGACGGTGCCTGAGCCTGTCGAAGGCAAACGACAAAACGAAAAACAAAATAAAATCACAGACGCGAACATCGCGTCTCTACTGAAAATAGATTACATCACCATCGGTGGCATTGCAATATCTTTCTGCCATGACAATATCGAATTCTGATCGAGTTTCGTAGGTATCCCATCCTTTGAGAGCAACGCCGAGCCACGCCGATGAATCGATATCAGCACCGCCCATGTGCGTGATCAGTTCTCGGAAAAGTCTGTTTGCCTTTCGGCACCCACGTTTATTTTTAGGCGTATCACCACTATCGAATATCCAAGAAAGGTACCACGTATCGTGAAATATTGCGGGTATTCTAATTTTAGGGTGGTCGTTGTCAACGATTCCGCGCAACCGTTTTGGTACGGAAGCGTTATCCCAGGTAAAACCCTTGTGCCACAATCCCCCGTATATTATTTTGACACCATCTTGGTCAATTGTTGTGAATGTTATCGTAACGTCATTGAGAAGCACTCGCAAATAGTCAGGATTATCATGAGAATAGAACAAATCAGCGGATATAGCATAGGGGTTTTCTTCGAGCCATTTTTCGTAATCAGCTCTATTGTCCGGTTGAAATGTGTTTATAAATCCTTTTTTATTATAATCTATTACTTTTTCTGACATTGGGGACTCCTAAAACGATTAAACGATTAAGCGATTAAACGACAAACGCGGTTCGACGAGCTCACCGGCCAACAATTGGTGCCTGAGCCTGTCGAAGGCAAACGACAAAACGAAAAACAAAATCAAATCAAATAGAGACGCGAACATCGCGTCTGTACGATCAAATCAGAGACGCGAACATCGCGTCTCTACAGGAGAAAAACGGTAGACGAAAGAGTAATTGTGGTGGTTGCCTTGTCGATTTTGTTGAAGAGAATGCCGAAATCGTTTAGACCGACTACCACGGGAAATGTGCGGTATTCCGTTTCGGCATCATTTACGCCTTTGATGGTGATGTTCCCGGTTGTAGCGGAGTAGATACCTTTACAGAAGTGCGCGGTTCCTGTTTTAATGATTTCTACTTTCCCTGTTCCGGCGATGTCAGAACCGAGCAGTGTTGTATCAGAGAGAGACTGTGTAGAGGTAGTGTAGAGTTGGGACGCTTTCACGGGTAGCTCCTTGAAGAAGATTAGAGACGCGAACGCCGCGCCGGTACAATTATTAATATAATCTAAAAAGAGACGCGAACATCGCGTCTGTACGATTAAAAGATTAAACGATTAAACGACAAAACGATTAAACGCGGTTCGACAAGCTCACCGGCCAACAATTGGTGCCTGAGCCTGTCGAAGGCAAATGACAAAACGAAATACAAAACCAATTCAAAGAGAGACGCGAACATCGCGTCTCTACAATCAAATCGAAATCAAATCAAAGACGCGAACATCGCGTCTTAATAATCAAATTGAAATCAAATCAAATCAAAGACGCGAACATCGCGTCTCTACGCACGAAATCCGAATCCACGCCAAAATATTTTTTTCCGACCTTTCGGCAAAAAACTACTGTCAATAGTCACGGGTTGCCCGTTGTAGCTCGATTGGATCATCGACACATCGGTACTCGCATCGAGGACATACACCACTATCGGCTCTGTCTGAGTTGCACCTGTGAGTGCGTTGTGAAGTAGTGTTCCTGTGAGGTAGTTGTTTATCTCATTGCCATCAGTGGCGAGTTTATACCACGCAAGAGTTCCAAATATGGCTGAACTTGGCGGTGTAGATTTGTAGTCACTTACTTGATCAAGCCACTTCCATACAGCGTCCCCATTCGGATCTTTTATTGAAATATCGCCAGCTACACACCGAGCATAGTAAAACGATGATCGGTTAAACAGGAATGTAATATTAGACCCATCATTGGTGCACGTGGCTATATATTTTGTAGTTTGTGTTGATACTGTGTTGGTATTCGCATTACATCCATACGAGTATATAATTCCAATATTAGGATTGATTTGTAGTTTAAACTGGGTTCCTCCAGAGTTGTCAATTATAGTTCTATAGTCGCCAGCATACTGCACTTCTTTGAACTTGAGATTAGCCGACCACTCACTTCCTAAATTTGCCTGTTTTGGAGTCTCGAAGATAATCCCACCATTAGTAGTATCAATGGCTGGCAAGAGACTCAGCGCATCGTACTGCCCCGCTGTTCCGATTGAAAAATTAGCCATGTGCACCTCCGATATATTCAAACGGCTCACAGCATAACCCTAGCTCGCTATATTTGCCATACTGCACCGACTCTCCTTCGGCTGCCTTGGTCACAACATCGGGATGCAACACACGCAAACGAGCCAATTCAACTTGCACCTCCGCAACCGTTGGCACTGGTCGTGGTGCTTCGATTATCACACCATAATACTCGGCCATTGGCGTGATATCCCCATCCACTGGATACGCACAATGGTCGATCAGTGCGAAAGTTTTTTTGTCTATAAAAGCGACTCTTTTCATCGTCTATCCCTTGTCATTAGTCTGTAATAGGCGATCATCCCGACCGCCCAAGTAATTAATATTGCGATTATCATACTAGCTCAACGTGTGGCAGGTCGATAAATTTTTCATCG
>JFJP01030216.1_pt1 | contig 15042 bp, 11 predicted proteins | sample 431651 | NCBI WGS metagenome assembly JFJP01 (sample SAMN02602958, study PRJNA72255) | Microbial mat metagenome, whole genome shotgun sequencing project. | biome: fresh water; feature: sink hole; material: water; isolation source: purple microbial (photo- and chemosynthetic) mats found in...
AGCGCCTGCCGCCACTGAGGAGCATTACGAGAAAATGTTCGATTGGGCGAGCAATCTGTTTAGCGATACGTTCACCTGAGCAACGTGCTGGGTGAATCAGCAGCGCTGATTTCTCCCAGCAACCCGGTTTTGAAGGCCAGGCTCGCGCCCTGATACACGCTGATGGCTTCTTCAACCGCGACCGGATCGGCAGCAGTGGGCCGGGTGGTCAGCGTGTCCCAGTCCACCGCTTCCGCCCGCACCCGCTGGCCAGGTTCCAGAATAATCAGTTGGTCGTTTTCCAGATAGCCGACCGTCTGATAAGTGCTGATCAGCGCATGTTCCTTGCCGGGCGGCAACCGGTTCACATCATGACCGATAAATTTGCTGTCGTAGGACCAGTGCAGCAGGCCGAGCAGGGTCGGGGCAATATCCATCTGGGCGATCAGGCGCTCATTGCGCACCGGCAGAATCAGTTTCGGCGCATAGATCAGCAGCGGAATGCGGTAACGCGCCAGGGGCAGATCAGTTTTACCCGCCGCCGAGGCTTGATGGTCAGCGACGATCACGAACACGGTATGGTCGAACCACGCATGACCGGCGGCGCGCTGGAGAAAATCCCCCAGCGCCCAGTCGGCGTATTTCACCGCGCCATCGCGTCCGGTTTTGGAGGGAATATCAATCCGGCCTTCCGGGTAGGTGTAGGGGCGGTGATTCGAGGTGGTCATCAGATGGGCAAAGAACGGCTGGCCAGCGGTCTGATAGGCGTCAAACGTGTCCAGGGCTTCGGTATATAAATCCTCGTCGGCGATGCCCCAGATGGTCTCGTGGTGAATCTTGCCCGGATCGACCGCCAGCCGGTCGATGACGGTATAGCCGTTGTCGCCGAAGAAGGCGTTCATGTTGTCGAAATAGCCGTAACCGCCATAAAGAAAGGTGCTGGCGTAGCCCTTGGCGTTGAACACCGACGCCAGTGAGAACAGATGCGCATTCTGCGGACGCCGCACAATCGCATTGCCCGGCGTCGGCGGCAGGGCCAGCGTCAACGCTTCCAAACCCCGCACCGTGCGGGTTCCCGCCGCGAAGGCGCGGGCGAAGAACAGGCTTTCCCCGGTTAACCGGTCGAGAGTGGGCGTGAGATGGCGTGGATTACCGAAGGTCGCCATGAAGTCGGCGCTCATGCTTTCCAGCATCACCACCACGACGTTGGGCCGCAACTCCGGCCCCTGAGCAGTGACCCGATAGCGCAGATCATGCGGATCCGCGCTCAATGATTCCCCACCGGTCAGCAGCATCTCCTCACGCAGTCGAGCGTAAACCGTCTCTTCCGGCAGGGTCGAATAGAAACGCGAGTATTCCAGTTCGTTGTTCTTGAAGGCCCGCACAAATTCAAACGGGCCATTGCCGGCCAGTTCGCGGGCATAAGTATTTTGCAAAGCCTCACGGGCGTCGCCGGATACGACGACCAGCAGACCGAAGGCCAGCAGCGCATGAACGGCGAACCCGGTCCATCGGACTTTTAAGGGCGCAGCACCGGCCAGTCGTCGGGTTACGCGCAGGTGGGTGGCCCATGCGCCCAACAGCGCCAGCCCGCCGATGCCACTGAAAATCCAGCCCGCCGGGTAGGATTCGCGGATATTGCCGATCACCTCGTTCGTGTAAACCAAGTAATCGACGGCGATGAAGTTGAATCGGGATGAAAACTCGTCCCAGAATAGCCATTCAGCCGCCGCGTTGAAGAACAGCGCGAAGAATCCCACCACTATCATCAGGCTCACCAGCAGTGATGTGGCGCGAAACCGGATCCAGCGTTCCGGTAGTACCGTTAGCCACAGACCAAAGGGCAGGGTCATCAGTAACGCCATCGTCAGGTCGTAACTCAGACCCAGCGCGGCCACGCGGGCGATGGTTCCCATCGTCCAGTCGGCGTCTCCGCCCACCCGCAGCGCCAGGGCCAGTCGGGTCAGAGCAAAGGCCAGCACCGTGATGAGAACGACATCCAGCACGAGGCCATAGCGCCCGGCGGAATAACTGTGGTAGATCGTGCGGTTGTCTGATTCCATAGTTTTCAATTGTTCATACCGTTTTTGAGAAGGCAGCGTGGTGGGACGGGTAGGGTGCAGACATGATGGGGGTTGGAAATGAATTGGAGCTTAAAATTAAAGATTGTTACCCGATAGGCCATAACGATTTGCAGGTTGGCGACTATTTCACGCCAGTCGAGCAGGCTAAACTCGGGTCATCTGCTTTTGGAGAATCAGCCATGACCTCTTTGGTGATGCCAAACACCGGTTCCGAGGTGGTTTTCCGTCGAGCATAACGCGCTTTGCCCTCCGGGGTTTTGAGCCGATATTGCATCGCCTGCAAGGGGGGCGGGTTCTCGAGTGCCGCCGGAACCGGCACCCAGCGGGCTTCCAGGGCTTCATGGTGAGATTGACGACCCAGGGCGATCAACGGTTCCACCCCCGCGTCCACGACCCGATTCACGTGGCTCTCGCTGAAATAGCCGTTATCGGCGTTCAGACCCACGACGCTTCCCAGATACGCTGGCAACGTGGCCAACATCCGCGACTCCTCATCCGTGAAATTGACCTGATCCGTCGCCCGCGATCCCGGGATCGGCACCTACGGTGGTTTGCCCCCATCGGGCGAATACTTGATCGCATTGTCCAGCAGGTTGCGCACTGCCAATCCCAACCAGTGGCGGTCGATCAGCACCGGCTGATCATCAGGCGGCGACTGCACGCGCAGCTCGTGAAGATCATCCAGAACCGCCAGTCCGCAGGCCTCTTCGATCAGCGCCGACGGCGCGATCAGTTGCCGGTTGAGCGTGAAGGTCGCCAGCAACAGGCGATTCTCGGCCAGCGCGTTGTCCACCAGAGCATTCAGCCGCGCCAGCGCGATGCGAATCCGTTGAAAGCGCGGTTGCAGGCTCAGCGCGACCGGTTCCAGCCGCGCCTCCAGATTGAGAACCGCCGCATCAATCACCGAGAGCGGCGTGCGCAATTCGTGGGCGATCATGTTCAGAAAACCCTGCTGCGCCTGCGCCTGCGTCTCGATGGTCTAGCGCTGGCGCTCCACTTCATGCATCCGCAGCAGGATGACGCAGCATCAGCGCCAGCAGCGCGATCACCAGCATGACGCTCAGCATCACGCCGGTCGCAAACAGGGTAGCCACTTCCTGGTAATAGCCGAACAGCGACGCTACTGACGCCCCCATGCTGAACCACGCCAGTCCCGCCAGCATCCGGATCAGCCGGGGATAAAAGGCTTTCGGCTCCAGGTAGGTGAGGACAAACCAGACGAACAAGGCCGGAACGAGACTGCGCAATACCCCGAGCATCGTGGGCGACCAGCCAGGATGATCCGGATAAATAAACAGTTGGTCGTAACCACTATTGGCGAAATGGAGCGCACCGAAGGCCAGCAAATAGATCAGCGCAACAAAGAAGAACGCCTGCCGCAACCACAACGCGCTGAGCAGACTGATCAGCAAAGCCGTCGCCAGCATCCCCTGAAACAACCCCTGCAACAGATTGACCTGGACCATCGTCGCTTCAAACGCCTCGGGGGTCCATAACGACAGCGCCACCATGGTGTGACTCTGTACCCGCAGATAATAAACGTGCGGGGTCAGCGCCAGTTCAACCGGAAAACTCATGTTCGGCCCCGCCCGATAGCGCAGCGCTACCGGAATCTGGCTTCCCGAGCGGTATTCCACCGAATCGCCGTCTATAGTAGGCGTATAGAAACGCAGATCCTCCATATAGGGCGGTTCGGTGACCAGCCGCCAGACCGGGGACGCGACATCGGTTCGGGACAGCGCGAACCGCAGCCAGAAGGCATCGCGGGTATAGCCCATCGAAAATTTGCCGCCGGGCAAGGGCGTAAAATCCGCCGTTCGCTGCAACACGTCGGTGAGGGTCAGCGTCCCGCCCGGATCGCGCAGGACTTCCAGATGCGGCGTCAGATTTTCCGGCCCGGTGCCGCTGACGATCAGCCCGGTTCCCGCCAATGCCCACGAGGCCGGCCAACCCATCATGAGTAACGCCACATGTCGATAATCCGCGTTCTGGTGGTGGAAGATTCAACGGATCTGCGTGAAGAAGTGATCGATTATCTACGATTTCGCGGTTTTACGGTGGAAGGCGCGGCCACCGTGGCGGAGATGCGCGCCTGGCTCTGGCGGGAGAACGGCACCGGGCAAATTCTGGTGCTGGATTTGGGATTGCCGGATGGCGATGGACTGGCGGCGGCTGAACATCTCCGCAAACAGCACGGTCTGACCATGGGCATCATCATGATGACCGCCCTGGGTGAGCCGGAGAACTGGATTGCCGGCCTGACCGCTGGCGCGGATGCGTACTTGGTCAAACCGGTGAATCTGAGGGAGTTGGAGGCGCTGATTCGCCGGCTGGCATTGCGCCTGCCGGATGTAGCGCCCCCGGCGACCATGAGCGCGGGTTGGCGACTGGACGCCAAACAGTTGCAATTACACGCGCCTAATGGCGTTGCGGTGGCCTTGACCGGCGCCGAATCGCGTATTCTGGCGCACCTCATGGCGATGCCGGGCGAGCCGCTCCGGCGTGAATGGCTCTGTCAGCAACTGGCACCCACCGTCCCTCAAGAGCAAACCCGCCGCCTGGATACGCTGCTCAGTCGGCTACGCGCCAAGGTTGAGGAGCAGACCCGCATGGCCCCGCCCATCCAGACTTTTCGCAACCTAGGCTACGCCTTTACCGGGACGGTTCGTTCCGAAGGCGTTGCCCCGTGAAAACCCGGCAGTATTAGCGTTCACCCCCTGGGTAAACGGTTGACCATTTCCTGCCGCACCGCGTCGATTTCAGCCGGAGTGAACTGGCGCTGGTCGTTGACCGTAAAGTTCACCGGCAAATTTAGCCGCTTTACAAAACTAACCACGGCCAGATCGCACAGTCGCCGCTGGGGTTGGATGCCGGAAGGCACACCGCCGCCAATTTCGCTCACCTCACCGAGCGTGCCCGTTGCCAGGGCGTGCAGCACCTCCGGCGAATCCAGTTCCCGCAACACCGACAGCAGGAATTCCCGCTCGGCCAGTGAACCGTCAGCGCTGGTTTGCAACAGCGTCAAGCGCCCGGCCCGATCGCCCAGCCGCGACAGACTCACCGCCACCGGTAACCGGACCGGCACGACCGGTGCCCAGGTCGCCAACTCCGTCTGCGCCTCGCCCGCCCGCTCGTGCAGCGCCTGCACGGTTTTCCGGCTGGCATCGCCCGGAAAGTAGCCGAGCAGCAACACCGCAGCAGCGGCGTCATTGCCCTGATCAACGCTCGCCCGCAGCGCCTCGCCCACTTCGGGATGTTCCGCTACTTTCAGGGGATCGTGCCGTTCATAGAGTGCCAGCGCGGCGCGGGCGCGAATATCCTGCACCGGATCGCGCAACGCGACCGCTAACAAGGGAATGGCAGACGGATCGGTGGCGGTAGTCAGCAGCGCGACCGCCTGCAGGCGCAGCATCTCGTTGTCATCCTGTAAGTAAGGTTTTAAATAGGGAAAGACCTGAGCGCCCTGTTCGGCCAATTGCGAAATTTGTTCGTAATTGTCCTGGCGGGCAGCAACAAAAGCGGCGGTAACCTGAGCAGCAATATCATCGTTCATGGCAAGTCCTCGGGAAGGTTGCAAGGTGAGCAGGAGCATCAGGCCCAGCAGGGGCAGGATCGGTTTGGCTCGGGCGCTCATGGCCATTCACCCTTATGGATTCATGATGTTCGCGTGAGTCTTTAGCACCAGTTGGCCGCGCTGATCGGTAATGCCGTACATCAGCAACGGTTTGTCCGCCGCGCCGTAGAGATCGCCACAACCCAGCGTATGGCCTAATTCATGGGTCAGGGTGTCGCCGACATTCGTTCCAGCATGGTCTTCGAAAATGCAGTTCTTGCCCAACGTGCCCGCGTCGGTATTGTCATGGTTGGGATTGATATCCTGCTCATACTCCCAGACGAAAAACACGTTGAAATCGGCGGAAGCGTCGCCCTTGGCCGTGACCAGATCCCACTCGTGCTCACTGGCGGCCACACCGGGCAGATGCGACGAGAACCGCACTACCGCGCCCAGATTCTGATTGATTTTGACACTGATCGCCCGTTGCTTGGTCACGGCGACATTCGCCTGCGGCAACAAAATATCGTTCATCGTCTTCACCCAGGCATCAATACTGCCGGTCGTGCGCGTGGTTTTATGGCCCGCGTTGTCCTCGACCAGATGGAACGAAGCCCGGATGGTTTTTTTGGTTTTAACCGCGACTTCGAGACTGGCCACCGTATTCGCGCCATTCTTGACGTCGATAAACGTGGTGCCCTTGGTTTTACCCTTGATGATTAACTCCCGCCCGCCATGGATAAAACACTTGGGTACATCTTCAACCGTAGCGATGCCGGGATTGCGGCTGACGACCGTGAGGCCAGCGGCGTTTTTCAAAACGACGGTTTTCTGTCCGCTCATGGGGACCATTTGCCAAGCGGGATTCACCGTACCGTCGAAACCGTCCTTGGGTTTACTGTGTTCAAACGTGGGTTTCCCTGCGGGTGGCGGAGACGGCGCCGGGGTTGCACCCGGACCGGTATACGTCACGCCTAGCGCCCCCCAGGTTTTCGGCCCGACAATGCCATCCACTTTCAACCCTTTCATCTGCTGAAAAGTACGAGTGGCGGCATCGGTTTTTGCGCCAAAAATGCCATCTTCGACTAATTTCTTGCCCTGTGGCAATTTGGGCAGAGGGACTTTCTGATTCAGCAATCCCTGTAGCACTTTGACATCCGGCCCCGTGCTGCCTTTTTGAATCATGCGGTTCGCTGTCGCCATGGTCGCTCTCCACTAAAGCTGATTTGCCGGTCAATACCGTTAACTTAGACTCATCAACCTCTATGCCAATCCCGATTCACGAACAATTTAATCAGTCTTTCTCCATGCGTCCGGCGGAAAACCGACGCCAACCGGGTCATTCCGAACCGCCCGCTTTGACCCGTCCGGTTCAGAATAGCGCTGCGGCTGCCTCTGACCCGTCGGTTGGAAAGCGTTTACAATGGCGCATCGCTTCTTTGACCCCTTTTTCGCCCTCTTGCCCAAGGTATCCCCATGCTGAATTTGACCGAATCCGTTACAGAACATACGCTTCTCACTGTCCCCGAAAAAACCGGCGCTGCGATTGTCATCGACATCCTAAACGAACTGGGCGTTGCACACATTTTCGGCCATACCGGCGGTGCGGTCATTCCATTGCACGCCGAAATCAATCTGCGGCTGCGTCAGGGACGCAAGACCCCGCATTTCATCCTCTGCCGTCAGGAAGGCGGCGCGGGTCATGCCGCTGAAGGCTACGCCCGCGCCAGTGGTCAGATCGGCGTAGCGCTGGTCACTTCCGGGCCGGGCGCGACCAATCTGGTGACGCCAATTGCCGACGCCTACAAGGATTCCATCCCCTGCGTGTTCATTACCGGCCAGGTGCCCAGTGCGATGCTGGGTAAGGACGCCTTTCAGGAAGTGGATATGGTGGGCATTACCCGCTCGATTACCAAGCATAACTATCTGGTCAAGGAGACCGATGATCTGGCCGGGGTGTTGCGCCAGGCCTTCTTCATCGCCGGCAGTGGCCGACCTGGCCCGGTGGTCATCGACATCTGCAAGAACGCGCTGATCAGCCAATCGGCGATCAGTCATCAACCCCGGCGCTTGCGGGGCTATCAGCCCAAGGTCACGATGAACCGGCCGGCGGCTGACCGCTTGCTGGCGGCATTAGCTCAGGCGCAACGTCCGGTCATTCTCGCGGGCGGCGGCATCATCAGCGGCGAAGCCAGTGTGGAGTTGCGGCGGTTCGTGGACAAATACCAGTTGCCCATTACGCTGACTTTCATGGGATTAGGCGCGGTGCCTCACGATCACCCGCTGTTCCTGGGGATGCCGGGGATGCATGGCACGGTTGCAGCGAATCGGGCGTTGCGGGACGCCGATTTTATTCTCAATATCGGCGCACGGTTCGACGACCGGGTGGCGGTTCGGGAATTCGGCCATAACATCACGCTCGCCCATGTCGATATTGACGCGACCGAGATTAACAAAGCCCTACCGGCGCACTACGCCCTGCGCGCCAACGCCCGGGATTTTCTTTTCTACGCCAATCATGTTGACCACCCGGCCAGCCCGGTCAGTGCGGAATGGCTGGATACGCTCCACGCCTGGCAGCGGGAACATGCGCCGGGTTATCGGACGGGCGGGAATTTCATCAAGCCCCAGGCGTTTATCGAGGAACTGTCCCGGCTGACCTGCAAAAGCAGCATCGTCGTCACCGGCGTGGGTCAGCATCAGATGTGGGCGGCGCTGTTCTACAACTACCAGGAGCCGCGCCAGTGGATCAGTTCTGGCGGTCTCGGAACCATGGGTTTCGGGCTGCCTGCCGCGATGGGGGCCTGCTACGCCCGCCCAGATAAAACCGTGATTTGTATCGACGGCGATGGCAGTTTCCAGATGAATTTGCAGGAACTAGCCACCATCTCCGCCAACCGCATTCCGGTGAAAGTGTTCATTCTGAACAACGGGTTCCTGGGCATGGTTCGGCAATGGGAGGACATGTTCAATCAGGGTCACCATTACGAAACCTGCCTGTCCCGCACCGTGGATTGCGACCCCGGTTGCATCGAGCGGAAAGAATGTCGAACCCCGAATCCCAATTATCTGAATCTGGGGCGGGTGTTTCCCGGCATTGAAACGGTGCGGATCACCCGACCTGATGAAATCCGGGAGGGTATTGAACGCGCATTGGCGCATGATGGCCCGTGTGTGGTGGATGTCTGGATTGAACGCGCCGAGGATGTCAAACCGATGATTCCGCCGGGTGGGCGTCTGGCGGATATGATTCATACGGTGGAGTAACCTTAATTCCGCCTACTGGAGTCAACGCCATGCGTTTTTTCAACACCGAAGGGCCAGTCCGCCCTGACCACAATTACTGCCTGCCGCCCCTGCACCGCTGGAATCTGGACGACGTGCTGACGCTCATCGACCGGCAAAAATATTTCCTGCTTCATGCGCCCCGCCAGACCGGCAAGACCTCCTGTCTGCTGGCGCTGATGGAACATCTGAATCGGGAAGGCCGCTATCGGGCGCTCTACGCCAACATCGAAGGGGCACAAACCGCCCGTGAGGATGTCGACCGGGGCATGGCGGCTATTTGCAGTGTGCTGGGGCGTTCGGCGCGGTTGTATCTGCACGATGGACGGCTCGCTGACTGGTACCGCGACGGCGGCGCGGCCGTCCCCGCTGATGACCGGCTCGTGCATCTGCTGGAGTTCTGGGCCGCTGCCGATCCCCGTCCGGCGGTGCTGCTGCTGGATGAAGTCGATGCCCTGATGGGGGACACGCTGATTTCCCTGTTGCGCCAGTTGCGGGCAGGCTACAACCAGCGGCCTACCGCTTTCCCACAGACGGTCATCCTGTGTGGTGTCCGCGACTTGCGCGATTATCGGATTCACGCCCGTTCCGAACCCAGCCCCATTACCGGCGGCAGTGCCTTCAACATCAAGGCGAAATCCCTGCGCCTGGGCGACTTCACAGCCAACGAAGTCGCTACCCTGCTCCAGGAACACACCACCGAAACCGGACAAGTTTTCACCCCCGAAGCTCTGGCGCGGGTCTGGCATCTGACCCAGGGTCAACCCTGGCTGGTGAACGCCCTGGCCTATGAGGCGTGTTTCGAGAGACCCAGTGGCCGCGACCGGAGCCAACCCATCACGGTAGATCTGATCGACCAAGCGAAAGAACAACTGATCGTCAACCGGGTGACCCACCTCGACCAGTTGGCTGATAAGCTGCGTGAAGATCGGGTGCGGCGGGTCATCGAACCCATGCTGGCGGGGACGCTTATGGATGCCGACGCGGAAGAGGATCGCCAGTATTTGGTCGATCTGGGGCTGTTGCGCCGCGACGGCGCTGGCGGTCTTGTGGTCGCCAATCCCATCTACCGCGAAGTCTTGCCCCGCGCTCTAGCCAGTGGCTCCCAGGACACCCTGCCCCAGATCACGCCGACTTGGCTGAACGCTGATGGCAGTTTGAACACTGCTCGCTTGCTGGACGCCTTTCTGACTTTCTGGCGGCAGCACGGCCAGCCGTTGTTCAACAGCGCCCCCTATCACGAAATCGCCCCGCATCTGGTGCTGATGGCCTTCCTGCATCGGGTGGTCAATGGCGATGGGACGCTGGAGCGGGAATACGCCATTGGGTCCGGGCGAATGGATCTGTGTCTACGCTACGGCGGGATCACGCTGGGCATGGAACTCAAGGTCTGGCGCGACGGCGATCCCGATCCGTTGAAGGCCGGGCTGAAGCAACTGGACAGTTATCTGGCCGGTTTGGGACTGGACTCGGGCTGGCTGGTGATTTTCGACCGCCGTTCGGGGCAACCGCCGCTGGCCGAACGCACTACCAGTACTGAACAACGCAGTCCCCAAGGCCGATGCATCCAGGTCGTGCGGGCTTGACGATACCTGACCGAGGTTTGACATGACGACCGCTCTCGCCTTCTCCGGCATCCGGGATAACCATAAACGTGGAACTGTGGCTGATTTTCTTAAAGAGAAGATCAGCCCCGGTAGTGCCCTGTCCATGGTTTCCGCCTATTTCACGATTTACGCCTACGAAGCCCTGGCTGACCCTCTGGATCGCATTGATCATCTGCGTTTCCTGTTTGGCGAACCGGGTTTTATCAACTCGCTGGATCCAAAAAAAACGGATAGCAAGTCGTTCAACATCGCCGATCAGGGTTTGTCGCTGAATCAGCAAATTCAGCAAAAGGAAGCCGCCCGAAAATGTGCAGAATGGATTCAGCAGAAAGTTGAAATCCGGTCGATTCGCCAGGCTAATTTGTTGCACGGCAAGCTGTACCATATCGACAATGGCCAGCGTGAACACGTTATTTTAGGGAGTTCCAATTTTACGCTCAGTGGTTTGGGATTGGTGTCGAATGCCAATATCGAACTCAATATGATTGTCGATAATGATCGGGATCGGGCGGATCTTAAAGCCTGGTTTGATGAACTGTGGGGTGATGACCAGCGCGTTGAGGATGTGAAAGCCCAAGTCCTGCTGTATCTTGAACAATTCTACGTTGATCCCGCCCCGGAGTTTGTGTATTTCAAAACCCTGTTCCATATTTTTGCGCAGTTCCTGTCCAGTCAGGAAGCGGATTCAGCGATTTTTGACAAAACCGCGATGGTGGATACCCAAATCTGGAAGACGCTGTTTGATTTCCAGAAAGACGGCGTTAAGGGGATCATCCATAAAATCAATCATCATCATGGCTGTATTATGGCGGATAGCGTCGGTTTGGGTAAAACCTATTCGGCGCTGGCCGTGATCAAGTATTTTGAACTGCGCAACTCGCGGGTTCTGGTACTGTGTCCCAAGAAATTGCGCGAGAACTGGACGATTTATCTGGCGCAGAATGTCAGTGAATTGAACCCGTTTCTCAAAGACCGGTTTGCTTATACCGTGCTGTCCCACACCGATTTGTCGCGTGAATCCGGGGTCGTGGACGGTATCCATCTGCAAACGCTGAACTGGAATAATTTTGATTTAGTGGTCATTGATGAATCGCACAATTTCCGTAATAACACCAAAGGCAAACGGGATGAAGACGGCAATATCATCAGAAAGAGCCGTTATGAACGGTTAATGGAAGATATTATTCAGGGCGGTGTCAAAACGAAAGTGCTGTTGTTATCAGCGACGCCGGTGAATAATGACTTGCAGGATTTGCGGAATCAGATTTATCTGGTAACGGAAGGCAAGGATCAGGCGTTTACTGAATCATTCAATATCCCCAGTATTAAAAACCTGCTGACCAGCGCACAGAGAACGTTTATGGAGTGGTCGAAATCCGAGGAACGGGATGTGCGGCATTTGCTGGATCATCTGTCAGCAAGCTTTTTTACCCTGATGGATGGCTTGACGATTGCGCGTTCCCGGAAGCACATCCAGAAATATTATCAGGCGTCGCTGGTGCAGATTGGTCAATTTCCCATCCGTCATAAACCCCAATCCATCTTTTCGATCATTGATACCAAAGATCGTTTTCCTTCTTATGATAAATTGAACAGCGAGATTTCCGATTACCAGCTTTCCCTGTTTAATCCGTCAAAGTACGTTAAGGATCAGTACAAGGCATATTATGAAGAAAATAAAGTTCGGAATTTTTCGCAAATGGTTCGTGAAGGCTTTCTGATCGGGATGATGAAGGTAAATTTCCTCAAGCGCCTGGAAAGCTCGGTGCATTCGTTTGGGATTACGATGAACCGGACAGTGACCAAGATTGAGGATTTGGAAAACCGCTTGAAGGTGTTTAATGCGCAACAATCTCAGATCGATGGAGACCTGCAACCTGATTTATTTATTGAACCTGATGAGGAGGATGAAGAGTTAGCGCAGGCGTTTCAAGTCGGTTATAAGTTGAAATTCAATATGGCACATTTAAACGTTGATGATTGGTTGAATGACCTGCGAGCGGATAAACAAAAACTGGCGCTTCTAGCGAATGCCGCCGAGTCCGTGACACCCGAACGCGACGCCAAGCTTGGTAAACTCAGGGCGATTATTGAAGAAAAGATCCTGCATCCGACGATTAACCGGCGGAGCCAACCTAATCGCAAAGTGGTGGTCTTCTGTGCATTTGCCGATACGGCGGCTTATCTCTACGAGAATTTAGTGGAATTAGCCAAGGATTCAGGCGTTCATATTGCGTTAGTCTCTGGGGGAACTCATCCAAATCGCACTACTCTGGGCCGCGCTGATTTTAGTGAAATTCTGGTGAATTTTTCACCCCGCGCTAAACAGCGGGATAAAATGCCGTCCATGCAGCAGGATGAGGAAATTGATATTTTGATCGCTACCGATTGCATTTCCGAAGGTCAGAATCTCCAGGATTGTGACCTGCTGGTGAATTACGATATTCACTGGAATCCAGTGCGGATTATTCAGCGGTTTGGCCGCATTGACCGAATTGGCAGTTTAAATCAAGTTATTTATCTCATCAATTTCTGGCCGACCGAGGATCTCGATCAGTACGTCAATCTGAAAAACCGGGTCGAGGCGCGGATGGCGCTGGTTGATATTGCGGCAACCGGCATGGATAACATGCTGGAAGTAGAGGCGCTGATTCAGGACGATCTGCATTACCGCGATCAACAGTTGCTGCGGATGAAAGATGAAGTGCTGGATTTGGAAGATTTCAATGAATCGGTGGTGCTGACCGAGTTTACTCTGGATGATTTTCGTATGGAGTTAGCGCGTTATATCGAAGCCAATCGGGAGAAACTGGCAGCGGCTCCACTAGGGCTGTATGCCGTGGTGCCGCCGCCCACTGAGGTTCCCTCTCTGCTACCGAGCGTGATTTTTTGTTTGAAGCAACGCCTCGATGGCGCTGGTAGTGAAACGGTTAATCCGCTGCAACCCTATTTTCTGGTGTATATCCGCGATGATGGTGAAGTGCGCTATAACTTCACGGCTCCGAAACCGACTCTGGAACTGTTCCGATTGCTTTGTCAGGGTAAAACCGAACCGTGGGCGGATCTCTGCCAGTTATTTAATGCGGAAACGCAACACGGCACGGATATGACTCGCTATAGTGATCTGCTGGATCGGGCAGTGGTGGCTATTGCCAACCAGTTTCAGGTCAAAAACAAGCAAAACCTTTTCAAAGGTGGCAGTGGCAAACTAGTATCCGCCGCCAAGAAGGTTAAATCTACTGATGATTTTGATTTGATCACTTGGCTGGTGATTAAAGATCCGAACAAGACGATTGACGATGCCTGAAGTTTCGATGACCGATAGATATTCTGGAGGATATTGTATGAAAACTTTTGAAGTTCATGCCGAATGGGTTGTTAATCCGGGCGTTTGGATTACCACTAGCGAGGATGTGCCCGGATTATGCGTACAGGCTGATACCTTTGATGAAATGGTTGAGATTGTCACTGCATTGGTTCCAGAATTACTGGAATTAAATAAGGTCAATGTCAATCAACTGGTTATTCCACTACATATCACGGCTGAAAAAACTGCCTTGTTAAAGGCTGCATAATGGCTTCAATGTATGCCGATATTATTGTGCATTTAAAGCCTGGCGGTTGCTGGTTTGTACGGACTAGCAAGGGTAGTCATGAAATATGGTATAGTCCGGTGACAGAGAAAAATTTTACTGTACCACGTTCGTAAGCGTTCAGACCCCTCCCCCCAACCCCGCATACGCGCCAACTTAAGCCCTAACTCTCAGATATTGCTCAGTCCCTGAACCTGGCAGTGAGCGATCAGTTGGCGGACGTGCTCCGGTACGGTTTGGAGCTGTCGGCGACGGGGACGCTCTTGGATCACCTTCAGCGCCTCCGTCCAGCGGCGGAGATCCCACTGACGCACCCCACTGATGGCGCTGGTCAGTTCCTGTTGCAAGAGTTTCAACACCCGCCAGGGAGTCGCCTGGCGCGGTTGATCCAGCCGATTCCAATGGTCGCCACATCGCCGCCGGAGCCGTTTCTCGATCACCCAAGCATAGAGCAGTTTGCCGTGGAGGTATAAATCGGCCAACGCACTGTTTTTCCGGGCGCGGAGATGATCAATATTCAAGATCGATTTCAGGCGCTTAATCACCAGTTCGACCTGCCAGCGGACGCGGTACAGGGCCATGATGGTCGCGGTCGGCAACACGGTCGGTGGCAGCGTCGTCCAGATCAGCACCCACTCGGCGAACCGCAACGTGCGTTGTTGAAGTTGACGACCATCTTTCTGCACCGCCACTCGCGCCCGCCGCCGTGCTTCTGCCGCTTGGGCCGGCGGTAATCGCTGCGCATGCAGGTCACCCTCCAGAAATTCCTTCTTCTTTTTGTCGCGCACCTGCGCCGGTAGGCACACGTCCGTCCCCATGACCGCCTTCAATTGACCTTCCGGGTCGATGATTTTCCCCTCCGCATCATAGAGATGCAGCCCATGCGGGTTATAACGCACGATCAGACCGATGCCCCGATCCGCGGTCTCCATCCACATCGC
>JFJP01042995.1_pt1 | contig 15042 bp, 10 predicted proteins | sample 431651 | NCBI WGS metagenome assembly JFJP01 (sample SAMN02602958, study PRJNA72255) | Microbial mat metagenome, whole genome shotgun sequencing project. | biome: fresh water; feature: sink hole; material: water; isolation source: purple microbial (photo- and chemosynthetic) mats found in...
TGAACGAACAAACTCTTGCGAACCTGTCAACGTCCCGTGCTCTTGAGTTGTATCAGCCAGAGCCAGGCGTTCTTTACAGTCTCGATGCCGCTGCGAATCTTGCGGCAGTGCCACGCCGCTCCATTCTCATCTATTGCCGGGCCGGTCTTGTGCAACCGGTTTTTCAGCCGCCGTACGAGGTAATGAAATTCACGGAAGAAGCTATCTATGCCGTGCGTCGAATCGAGTACCTACGAGCTGTCCACCGCTGTGATTTGGCCTGGCTCAACACCATTGTTGATCTTCTGAATGAGGTGGAACACCTGCGTGCTGAGTTGCGTTTTTTTCGAAACCCTTGAAATGGGCAGCGAGGATACACCTGTCAACTTCCGGCATGCCTCCTGTCCTCGTGGCTCTGGAAATTTGGTGAAGCGATAAGGCTCTCAAGGTGTAGAATCTCAGCAAGATCAGTGTCAAAGAGTCAGGTGCAATTAGCAGAACTCCAGTGGAGAAGACAATGCCGTCATTGAATCGCGACAAGTATGCGCGAAACCTGACCAGTCTCTTTACCCATCACAAGCCGGATTCCCCAGTCTAATCTTCCCAGTTTTATACAACAATATCGAACCTTAATGAGCGTTGCGACCGCCTTCCGCTGATATATTCCGACTCTTCCTGACGGGGTTGGTCTTGAGGTGGTCTGTTCAGTTCCAGCTCATTGAGGCGAGAAGGCTGCTTGTTGTTAGTCGCCCTGTTGCCTTTCCGTAAATCCATCAGCCAGTCGGCCTGAATCAAAAGTGTGAAAAGAAGTTTGTTTCATTTTCAGTCTGACCTTCCACCGGCACCCCCTCCCTTTAAAATTGGTCATATATAATCAACGGTCAGGGCTGACCTTTTTTTTACGGTCGAAAAGGATGAGCCGGCAAGCATTTTTAAGAAAATATTTTTTGATATCAATATAATAGATACTTTTTGCTGGGGCACTGCTAACCGGCACAGAGATTGCTTAAAAGCAAGAGCTGAGAGAAGATGGCCCGATCGGTAGTGGCTTGCACAGCAGGGAATCATATGTTGGCACCAATGAAAGCTGGGATTTGAGGAGCGAAATCTTTTTTATTCACATTCAATGTCGAGGATAGACCATGAGCCAAATGCAAGTGTTACCCGGCAAGCCCGGCACAAGCGATTTTCATCCGCAGTTGATTGCGGCGTGGTTGCTCTGCGCTGTTTTTTATTTTGTTCAATATGCGTTGCGATCAGCGCCCGGGGTGATGGTGCCGGAGCTCAGCACAGCCTGGGGCTTGAATGCGCTGGGCCTCAGTTCGCTGCTGGGGATGTATTATTACACCTACGCGATCTTTGCCATCGTTGCCGGGGCAACCCTTGACCGCTGGGGCGCGAAATGGACGATCCCCGCAGGCATTGCCTGCCTTGCAGTGGGAACCGTCCTTTTTGCCTGGGGTACAGTCACGGAAGCGCAGATCGGCAGGCTGCTGCAGGGTGCAGGATCGGCCTTCTCCTTTGTCGGAGCGGTGTACCTCGCGGCCCGTGGTTTCCCTGCCCGGTATCTGGCGACAGCCCTCGGTGCCACCCAGATGTTCGGTATGCTGGGCGGCGCGGCCGGGCAGTTTGCGGTCTCGCCCATGATCCACAGCATCCTGAGCTGGCAGGATTTCTGGCTCTATTCCGGGGCGGTGGTTGCCGTACTCGCGGTTATTACCTTCTTTGCTACCCCCAGTGAGGATGTGCCTGCGTCTCACAGGCAAGGTAACCTGTTGCAGATGTTCACTCCTTACAAGGAAGTCTTGTCAAATCCTCAGTCGTATCTCTGCGGTTTCTGCGCCGGCCTGTTGTTTTTGCCGACCACAATTGGGGATATGATCTGGGGTGTGCCGATCCTTCAGCTGGGGTTTGGCGTAGAGCATGCGGAGGCGGTCAATCGCGCCGCCATGATCCCCTTGGGTTGGGTCTTCGGTTCACCAATTCTCGGCTATGTCGCCGACCGCATGGGTCGGCGTAAACCGGTGCTCATCGTCAGTGCTTTTGCCATGCTCGGTCTTGCTGCAGCCATCCTCTATCTCCCTGCTGGAACCTTGCCACACTATATCGGCGGCTTCCTGTTCGGCTTTGCCTCAGGAGCAGCGATGATCCCCTATTCCATCATCAAAGAAGTCAATCCCGACCGGATCAAGGGGAGCGCAACGGGTGCCATGAACTTCCTGGTTTTCACTTTGAGCGCGGTGGCCGCGCCAATTGCGGGCTTTGTTCTCCAAAAAATAGCAGGCAAAGCACCGCTTAATCTCCACGACTTTCATGAATGGGGATTTTTGGGACTTGGCGCCATTGCCCTCGGGATCATTCTCGCATTTTTTCTCAAAGAGACCGGCCCTGCCGTGCTCAAAGTCCCGGCCATTGTTGTCCATAAATCCCCACACCTCAAAGTGCAAACGGTTTAGGAGCCAATATTATGAAAAAACATCTCCACGATATGACACCACAAGTGAATCCAACTTTTGAGCGTGGGACAGGCCCAATCCGTACCCATCAGCCACGCTATGTCAGCCTGCTGCCACCATGCAATAAGGCTTGTCCTGCCGGTGCAGACATTCAGGCCTGGCTGGCTCACGCCCAGGCCGGCCAGTTTCAGCAAGCCTGGCTTAAGATTGTCGAAGACAATCCACTGCCGGCTGTACTTGGGCGCGTTTGTTATCACCCCTGCGAATCAGACTGTAACAGGGTGGATCTGGATAAAGGGGTAGGTATCCATGCCGTCGAGCGTTTTCTGGGAGATCTGGCGGCGACAAAGGGGTGGCAGGTACCGGTTGCGGCAGCTTCGGGGAAACGGGTGCTTATCGTCGGTTCCGGCCCAGGCGGCCTTGCCGCCGCCTATCACCTTCGACGCCTGGGGCATGAGGTAGTAATCCATGAGGCTGCGGATGTTCCAGGTGGCATGATGCATTTTGGCATACCGGCTTATCGTCTGCCGCGCGAAGACTTGATGAAAGAAATCAGACGGATCGAGGCCATGGGCGTAAAGATTGTTCTCAACAGTGAGATTCAGGACGTCGCTGCGGCAAGGCTGGCCGGAAATTTTGATGCAGTTTTTGTCGCCATCGGCATGCAGGTCGGCAAGCGCATTGACATTCCTGCCCGGGATACAAATCGGGTGCTGACTGCCATCGGCTTGTTGCACAGCAAGGAAGCGGGCAAGCCGCCAAAGCTTGGGCGCCGGGTGGCTGTGTATGGTGCCGGCAACACCGCAATGGATGCGGCGCGCACTGCCAAACGCCTGGGTGCCGAAGAGACCACAATCATCTTCTTCAGTGATCGTAAGCACATGGAAGCACAGGCCTTTGAAGCCAAGGAGGCGATCTCCGAGGGCATCAGGATCAAGTGGCTTTCCAGCATTCGGGAAATCGGCAACGGGGAGCTCAAGGTCGAAATCATGGCCCTCGACGCCAATGGCTGGCCTCAGCCCACCGGCGAATTTGAGACCTTGCAGGAAGACTCGGTGGTGCTGGCCCTGGGACAACAGGCTGATAGCGGTTTTCTGCACAAGCTGACCGGTGTCGCCTTCAACCCGGACGGTACTGTGATCGTGGAACCAAACATGATGACTGGTGCATCAGGGGTTTTTGCCGGTGGCGATCTTATCCCCGGCGACCGCACCGTGACCTCCGCCGTTGGCGACGGCAAAAGAGCAGCACGCCATATTGATGCGTGGCTTGGCGGCCAAACCTATGCAGAACCGGTGGAGCGGCCCATCGTCCATTTCAATATGTTGCATTTACCTCTCTACGCCGTTGCTGAACGTTCAATCCAAAAGGAGCTGCCCGTTGCCAAGCGTATTCATGACTTCGATGAGATCGTTGACGGACTCAGCGAGGCGAGTGCCCTCCATGAGGCAAGGCGTTGCTTGTCCTGCGGCAATTGTTTCGAGTGCGACAACTGTTTTGCCGCCTGCCCGGAAGACGCCATCAAGAAACTTGGACCCGGCCGGGGATACCAAATTGACATGAACCTCTGCACCGGTTGTGCCGTCTGCGTAGAGCAGTGCCCCAGCCACGCCATGGAAATGATTCCAGAACCAAAGCGCGATGCCCAGAGCAACGCCAAAAAAGGACCGGTGGCCCCATGAACAAGAAGACAACCCTCGACGGCAATTCAGCGGTGGCCCATGTGGCTTATCGCGTCAATGAAGTCTGCGCGATTTACCCGATCACGCCGTCATCAACCATGGCGGAACTGGCAGATCAATGGGCGTCGGAAGGCCTGACCAACATTTGGGGCAATATTCCGGTGGTGCAGGAAATGCAGAGTGAAGGCGGGGCGGCTGGAGCGGTTCACGGCTCGCTGCAGGCCGGTGCCTTGACCACCACCTTCACCTCCTCGCAGGGGCTGATGCTTATGCTGCCCAACATGTTCAAGATCGCCGGAGAGCTGACCTCGTCGGTGTTCCATGTTGCCTCGCGCTCACTGGCGACTCAGGCCTTGTCGATCTTTGGTGATCACTCCGATGTTATGGCCCTGCGACCAACCGGTTTTGCGCTACTATCGTCCGGCTCGGTTCAGGAAGCCCATGACAGTGCCCTGATCGCCCAGGCCGCGACCCTGGAAAGCCGCATACCCTTTGTCCATTTCTTCGACGGATTCCGGACCTCCCATGAAATTAATACCATCGAGCTGATTGCCGATGAGCATATCCGCGCCATGATTGATGATGATCTGGTGCGTGCGCATCGCGGTCGCGCCCTCAACCCGGAAACCCCGTTTATCCGGGGAACGGCGCAAAATCCTGACACTTTTTTCCAGGCCCGTGAGTCGGTCAGTCCCTTTTATGCCCGGCTGCCGAAAATTGTGCAGGCCCAGATGGATCGTCTGGCCGGCTTGACCGGACGCGCCTACCACCTCTTTGACTACAGCGGCGCGGCGGATGCCGAGCGGGTGGTCATTGCCATGGGTTCAGGTGCCGAGACGGTTGTGGAAACTGCTTTGGCTCTGCAGGCCAAAGGCGAGCGCGTCGGGGTGCTGCAGGTACGTCTTTACCGGCCCTTCTCGGCCGAGCACTTCCTGGCGGCACTGCCCGCCAGATGCCGAAGTATCGCCGTCATCGAACAAACCAAGGAACCGGGCGCCCCGGGCGAGCCGCTGTATCTCGACGTCGTCACCACCCTTGCCCAGGCTGTGGCCCATGGTAAGCGGGACTCGATGCCCGTTGTGACCGGCGGACGCTATGGGCTTTCGTCGAAGAATTTCAGCCCGGGCCTGGCCAAGGCGGTTTTCGATGAGCTTAAAAAGCCTGACCCGAAGAACGGTTTTACCCTTGGCATCAACGATGATGTCTCGCAGAGCAGTCTGCCGCCTGATACTGATTTTACCCTTGAGACGGCTTCGGAAGTTCGCGCCGTCTTCTATGGCTTGGGCTCTGACGGTACCGTCGGGGCCAACAAAAACAGCGCCAAGATCATCGCCGAGGAAGCCGACCGCTTTGCCCAGGCCTACTTTGTCTATGACTCCCATAAATCCGGGGCGCAAACGGTGTCGCATCTCCGCTTTGGACCCAAGCCCATCCGCGCTCCCTATCTGATCAACACCGCCAGTTTTGTCGCCTGTCACGCCTTCAATTTTCTGGAGCGGCTGGATGTGTTGAGGTCCGCTGCCATGGGCGCCACCTTCCTGCTCAACAGCGCATACGGACCCGAGGCGGTCTGGGCACACCTGCCCCGCTCGGTGCAGCAACAGATCATCGACAAGAAGCTGAAATTCCATGTCATCGATGCCTCGAGTGCGGCCCGCGAAGCCGGTCTGCCGGGATTGACCAACACCATCCTGCAAACCTGCTTCTTTGCCCTTTCAGGCATATTACCACGCGCCGAGGGAATTGAGCAGATTAAGAAATCGATCCGCAAGTCTTACGAAAATAAAGGGGAGGACGTTGTTGCCAGGAATTTTGCGGCCGTTGATGGCGCCATCGCGCGGCTCTCCGAGGTCAAGGTTCCAGACAAGGCGACAAGCACCTTCGAGCAACCTCCCATCGTGCCTGCCTCGGCGCCCGCCTTTGTGCAGAGCTTCACCGCTGTGGCCATGCGCGGCCATGGTGATGAAATTCCCGTCAGCCTGATGCCCGTCGATGGCACCTATCCATCCGGTACCTCTGCCTACGAAAAACGCAACATCGCGGATTTTGTGCCGGTGTGGGAGCCGACGCTTTGCATCCAATGCGGACAGTGCAGTTTTGTTTGCCCGCATAGCGTTATTCGCGCCAAGAATTACCACGAAGACAAACTTCAGGACGCACCCGCTGGATTCAAATCAGCACCCGTTAATTTTCGTGGCTACCCAGAAACGCGCTTCACGCTCCAGTTCTATGTCGAGGATTGTACTGGTTGTGGCTTGTGTATTGAGGCCTGTCCTTCTCTGAGCCCGGTCAACTCCGCAATCAAGGCGATTAACTTCAAGGAAAAGACACGGCTCCTGGAGGCCGAACGAGTGAATATCACCTTTTTTGAGAAGTTGCCGGTCAATGACCGGGCTCAGGTCAACTTTTCACATGTCAGCGGCGTCCAGTTTCTCGAGCCCACTTTTGAGTTTTCCGGTGCTTGTGCTGGCTGTGGAGAAACACCGTACCTTAAGTTGCTCTCCCAGTTGTTCGGAGACCGGGCGATGATCGCCAACGCCACCGGTTGCTCGTCGATTTATGGCGGCAATCTACCGGTCACGCCCTGGGCCAGGAACAGTGAGGGACGGGGACCAGCCTGGTCCAATTCACTGTTCGAGGACAATGCCGAATTCGGCTTTGGCTTCCGATTGGCCGCGGACAAGCATCTGGATCTGGCGCATGCACTATTGTCGACGCTTGCACCTGAGATCGGGACGGATTTTGCCGAATCGATTCTCACGGCCCCTCAGGTTGAAGAATCGGAGATTCGAGCGCAACGCCTCCGCGTCGCTGAGCTGAAAGGCAAGCTGCTTAAACTTGATAGCGAACCAGCACGAAATCTGCTGTCCGTTCTGGACCATCTGGTCCGCCGCAGTATCTGGCTGGTGGGTGGGGATGGCTGGGCCTATGACATTGATTACGGCGGGCTGGATCATGTGCTGGCCAGCGCTCGCGACCTCAATATCCTGGTGCTCGATACCGAGGTGTACTCCAATACCGGTGGCCAGGCCTCGAAGGCCACGCCGCTGGGAGCGGTGGCCAAGTTTGCCACGGCCGGCAAGCGCACGGCTCGCAAAGATCTGGCGCTGCAGGCTATTGCCTACGGCAATGTCTATGTCGCGCAGGTGGCGATGGGGGCCAACCCGCAGCAGACGCTGCAGGCCTTCCGGGAAGCGGAGGCCTATCCGGGGCCGTCGATTATTCTTGCCTACTGTCAATGTATTGCCCATGGCATCGATATGCGTCATGGCATGCAGCAGCAGGACCTTGCGGTCGCCAGCGGGTACTGGCCACTTCTGCGCTTTTCCCCAACGATGCGCAGCATTGGCAAGAATCCATTTCGTCTCGACTCTCCGCGCCCCAGCATTCCACTCAAGGAGTATACCAAGAATGAGATCCGCTATACCTCCCTGGCACGAACCAAGCCCAAGGAGTCCGAGGGATTGATGGCGCAGGCGCAGGCCGCAGTCAACGATAAATACCGCCAATATGAATCCCTGGCGGCAATCCATCCCGGCCGCTTCCCCCTCAAAGGGGAAGCCGCTGCCACTTTTACAGGAGTATGATCAATGAAAGTTGCCGTATTCAGTGCCCGAAGCTATGACCGTGAATTCCTGGACGCCGCCAATAAAAGCGCCGGACATCGATTGAATTATTTTGACGTCCGCCTGGAGGCGGAAACCGTCCCCCTGGCCGCCGGGAGCGAGGCCGTCTGCGTACTTACCAATGACACTGCCAATGCCGTCGTGCTCAAGGCGCTGGCGGCGTGCGAAATACGGCTGATGGCGCTGCGCGGTACCGGCTTCAACAATGTCGACCTGGAGGCAGCGGCACAATACGGAATCAAGGTTGTGCGGGTCATCACCTATTCGCCATATTCGGTGGCCGAACACGCTGTCGCTCTGCTGCAGACACTCAATCGCAAGATTCACCGGGCGTACAATCGAACCCGTGACTCCAATTTTACGATTGACGGTTTAATGGGATTCGACCTGCATGACGGTTTAATGGGATTCGACCTGCATGGCAAGACCGTGGCCGTGGTCGGAACCGGAAAGATCGGCCGCGTCTTTGCTCGCATCATGCTCGGATTCGGCTGCGAAGTGCTGGGCCATGATATTACTCACTCGCATGATTTTGAAGCCCTCGGGGCCCGTTACGCGGATCTTGGTGAGATAGGGGCAAAGGCGGACATTATTTCCCTGCACTGCCCGCTGACTCCGGAGACACAGCATCTTGTCAATGCAGAGATGCTGGCTCACCTGAAGAGCGGTACTTTGATGATCAATACCAGTCGTGGCGGACTGATCGATACCGTGGCGGCGATCGAAGCCTTAAAGAGTGGACAATTGGGAGGCCTGGGACTGGATGTTTATGAGCAGGAAGCGGATCTCTTCTTCCGCGACTTATCGAGCACTGTCATCACCGATGATGTTTTCGAGCGCCTGCTCTCCTTTCCCAATGTCATTGTCACTGGCCATATGGCCTTCTTTACCCGCGAAGCGATTACCACGATCTGCGAAACGACGATCAACAGCCTCAACGAGTTTGCCAACGGTAAGGTCCTGTCCAATGAGATTCGACGATCCTGATTTATGTCAGCAAGGACAACAAACATCACAGCTGCCACTGGCGCTGCTGATCGTCAAGGCAAAAAATCGACTATGAATAAGTAAGATAGAGGATTCAATTCTTATGAATTGAAACAAAGGATTCCACAATACCCATGCGAATCAATGAAGAAAATGGACTCGAATTGTTTACTGTTCGCGGCAGGAGAGGGCTGGTAAGGGGGAGACAGGAACAATTTAAACCCCTGCCTCTTGAACCTGCCAGGCAACAGCAAGGAATATTCTTTACCAGGTCGCTCATCCTGGGTTTCTTGATACTTACCCAGGTTGGCTGCTCCTCAATGATGGTTCAGCCTCCGGCATCCACTGAAATTGCTGTACCGGCTGCATGGTCGGCTTCTGATATAGCAGTGAAGACCGGCGGCTCATCCCTCGAGGAATGGTGGCTACGTTTCAACGACCCGCTTCTCGGCAGCCTCGTGACCCTGGCGCTGCAGGCTAACACCAGCGTAAAGACTGCCCAGGCGGCGCTGCGACAGGCCCGGGCCTTGCGTGATGTTTCAGCGGCGACTTTATGGCCGGCTGTGGGCGGCACTGCCTCGGCAGGGCAGAGCAAATCAGGAAAAGACAAGGCCGTAGAGAAGTTTGCGGCTGGCCTGGATGCGAGCTGGGAGCTCGACATTTTCGGAGCCAATCGTCGTGCCCTGGAAACCAGTGAGGCCTCGGTCAGGTCCAGTGCCGCAAGCCTGGGTGACGTTCAGGTGTCCATAGCTGCGGAAGTGGCGCTTGATTATATCATACTTCGCGACGCCCAAGCCCAACTGGTGATTGCCCATACCAACCTGGCGAGCCAGCAAGAAACACTGCAGATTACCCTCTGGCGTCTGCAGGCCGGCTTAGCTACTTCAATTGAAGCCGAACAGGCTCGTACCGCAACCGAACAAACACATGCGCTGTTGCCGGCCCTGCAAACCAGCATTGACCAGACCTCCCATGCCCTGGCAGTGCTCACCGGCCAACCGCCGGCGGCCTTGCTGCCGTTACTGGCTGTGGTAAAACCTGTTCCCCAGGCGGTCGATAGTCTGGCCTTGAGCATTCCCGCTGAGACACTGCGCCAACGCCCCGATGTTCGTGCCACTGAACATGAGATTACGGCGGCGATGGGCCGTGTACAGCAAGCCGAAGCAGCGCGGATGCCCAGCTTCACGCTCAGCGGCTCGCTGGGTCTCAACGCCTTGACGCTCGGCACCCTGACCAATGGTGCGTCGGTGCTGAGTGCGATACTTGCTGATGTTTCGATGCCGATTTTCGACGCCGGCTCCAGACGCGCTCAGGTGCGCGCCGAGCAGGCGGCATTCGATCAAGCTGTCGTTGCCTATCAGGCGGCTGTGCTGACTGCCTTAAAGGATGTGGAAGATGCCGTGGTTGCCCTGAATGGAGACCGCAACTACTTGTTCCATCTAACGAATGCCGCCGAAGCAGCCGGCAACGCTGCCTTGCTAGCCAGCCAGCGCTACAGCAGCGGCCTGGTGGATTTTCAGACCGTCCTTGAAACCCAACGCACCCAACTCACCACCCAGAGTAATGTGGCCAGTGCCCTCGCCGACATCTGCACCGATTATGTCCGCCTTTACAAAGCACTGGGCGGTGGCTGGCAACCCGATGACGGCGATGTGCCGTCCGCCCTTATCAAACCCTCCTCTCGGAGTTCCAGTCTATGAACCAACTGAATCCTTCAACAATTCCTGTTATGCCAATCCCTGAAACTGCCCCTGCAGACGATCTTGCCACCTTGCTCGCCGAGCCGTCGGCGCGGGTTTGGTACCGTCGCCCCATTCTCTGGACAGGCTTGGTACTGGTTCTGCTGATGCTAATCGGCCTCTGGTATTGGCAGGTACGGCGCACAGCCAATGCGGCACCGACATACTCCACGCAGGCCGTGGCCCGCGGAAACCTGACACTGACGGTCACGGCCAATGGCACCCTGCAGCCGACAAGAACGATCAGTATCGGCAGCGAGCTCTCGGGCACCGTGTTGAAGGTCAATGTTGATATCAATGATCGCCTTACAAAAGACCAGGTTCTGGTTGAACTCGATCCCTCCAAGCTCAACGATCAGATACTGCGCTCACGTGCATCGCTGGCCGCAGCAAATGCCTTGGTCAGGCAAAATGTCGCCACCGTGAAAGAGGCACAGGCAAGCCTCGCACGGCTCAATGAAGTGGCACTCCTGTCAGGTGGCAAGGTGCCGTCCAAGACCGAACTTGATACCAGTCGTGCCACGTACGAACGGGCGATGGCCGACGAGATAAGCGCCCGCGCCGGTGTCGCTGATGCCCGGGCGGCACTGTCCACCGATGAGATCAATCTGGCGAAGGCTTCGATCCGTGCACCCACCAACGGCATAGTGCTGACCCGCAGCGTGGAACCCGGCAACGCCGTCGCTGCCTCTCTGCAGGCGGTAACCCTGTTCAGTGTGGCTGAAGATCTGACCAAACTTCGTCTCCAGGTGTATGTTGATGAGGCCGATGTGGGTTCGGTCAAGGTCGACCAGAATGCCAATTTCACCGTCAGTGCCTACCCGGTCCGCAAATACCCGGCCCGTGTCAACCTCGTATCCTACGGCTCGACAATTACCGACAACGTTGTCACCTATCTCACCTACCTTGTGGTGGATAATACCGACCTGAGCCTGAGGCCGGGAATGACCGCTACTGCGACAATCACTGCCGACCAGCGAAATGACGTGCTGCTGGTGCCCAATACGGCGTTGCGCTTTACACCAACATTGACCACTGCTGCTACGAAAGAGGCCAAGGGCGGCATTGCCTCTACCTTGATTCCCAGCAGGCCGGTGAGCAGCACGCGTAAATCGGCTGCGGCCAATTCGAGTACAGCGGCAGCCCGGCAGGTCTGGGTACTGCGCGACGGTGCGGCTGCGGCGGTGGCGATAACGACAGGAATCAGCGACGGCCGTACCACTGAGATCACCGGCGGCGATTTGCAAGTTGGCATGCTGGTGATTACCGACCAGAAAACGGCGGCCGTCAAATGAGCTGGGGATTTCTCAGCGGCCCTCCCCAAACGGCTAACCTCCCCACGGCGGCAGCGTCCCCACTATCCACTGACGTCCCGTTGATTCGCCTGCGTGGGGTAACCAAGGTATATGGAAGCGGCCAGGTTGAACTGATGGCTCTGAAAGGGATCGACCTTGATATCAACCCCGGTGAGTTTGTTGCAATCATGGGACCGAGCGGCTCGGGAAAGTCGACCGCGATGAACATCCTGGGCTGTCTGGATACGCCCAGTTCTGGACAATATCTGTTCCATGGTGCCCATGTCGAGGCCTTGTCGCGCGACCAGAGGGCGCGGCTTCGGCGCAGTTACCTGGGGTTTGTCTTCCAGGGGTTTAACCTCCTTGCCCGCACCTCGGCGCAGGAGAATGTCGAGTTGCCCCTGCTTTATCGCGGTGATAGCGCGGAGGTGAGGCGTATCGCTTCGGCGAAGGCGTTGCTGTCGGTGGGCCTTGCTGGTTGGGAACAACACACTCCGGCTGAGCTATCCGGTGGACAGCAGCAACGGGTGGCCATTGCTCGGGCAATCGTTACCGAGCCGTCAGTACTGTTGGCCGATGAGCCCACTGGCAATCTTGACACCCAGCGCAGCCAGGAAATCATGGAGCTGTTGCGCGGCCTGAACACGGATCATGGCATTACCGTGCTTATGGTCACCCATGAACCTGACATGGCCGCGTATGCGCGGCGCATGGTGCGCTTCGTCGACGGACGTATCGACAGTGATGCTCTGAACCCCCAGCCGCCCGTGCCGTCGCCATCGAAATCTCCAGAACCGATACACCAAGGACATTCTGATGCTGTTTAATACCCTGCTCCTCGCACTGCGCTCTATCCGTCGCAATTTGTTACGCTCATTTCTTACCATCCTGGGCATTGTCATCGGTGTCAGCGCGGTGATCACCATGGTGACCCTCGGCAATGGCGCGACCCTTGCGGTACAGACGAAGATCGCGAGTTTGGGCAGCAATCTGCTGATGGTGCGTCCAGGCCAGCGTCAGGGGCCAGGCGGTGCCGGCGGCGGGAGTGTGCCGTCCTTCAAGGAGGCAGATGCTGAGGCAATCATGGGGCAGATCGGAGGTATCTCGGCTGTTGCACCCGAAGGCCGCACCAGCGTTACTGTTGTTGCCAATGGCCGCAACTGGGCTACCAGTGTTACGGGCAGTACCAATGCCTGGTTCCAGACTGGGACCTGGACTTTGGCCTCCGGCCGCCTGTTCTCGGATGCCGAGCAAGTTTCCGGTGCTGCTGTTTGCATTATCGGCGAGACCGTGCGGCGTGAACTCTACGGTGGAGAAGTTGGTGTGGGAGGACTGGGCGAACAACTCCGCCTAAAACAGTTCTCGTGTGAAGTGATTGGAATACTTATGTCCAAGGGTCAGGCGGCCATGGGCAACGATCAGGATGACTCGGTTCTGGTGCCGCTGCATACACTGCAACGGCGCGTTACCGGTAACCGTATCATTGCCACCCTGCTGGTGGCCATGCAGGACGGCGTCGACAGCGTGCCGATCAAGGCAAGCCTGCGTCAGTTGCTGCGCGAACGCCGCAAACTGGCCGAGGATGATGACGATAATTTCAATATCCTCGACACCCAGCAGCTTGCAGAGACCTTATCCAGCACAACGCAAGTGATGACTACGCTCCTCGGTGCGGTGGCTGCGGTCAGCCTGCTGGTTGGTGGTATTGGAATCATGAATATTATGCTGGTCAGTGTCACCGAGCGCACCCGCGAGATTGGTCTGCGACTGGCCATCGGCGCCCTGGAACGGGAGGTGTTGTTGCAGTTTCTGATCGAAGCGGTGGTACTGGCAGCGCTGGGCGGCATCATCGGCATCATCATTGCCACCGGTGCATCCATCGTCTTGTCCAATGTAATGGGTGTTCCTTACCTCTTTGACCCGACGATCAACCTGCTGTCCTTTGTATTCTCGGCCGGAATCGGTGTGGTTTTTGGGTTCTTCCCGGCGCGCCGTGCTGCCCGTATGGATCCAATTGAGGCGCTGCGGCACGAATAAATAAATATATTTTGACGGGATGCAAAACTCCAGTCCAAAAAAAAACACGATGGAATTTGCCCAAGAGACCCATTGTGATCGTATCGTCCCCTGTTCTGAAGCTGCGTGGCTGACAACTGCGGCAATATCATTCCGAGCACAAAATAATCGTCATTCTCATTTTTCATCTGCGCCCCAATACCAATAGGGAGGTCCGAAAAGAAGGCTATATATGATCAATGGTTAGATGTGACCCTTGTTACATGGCTGAAAATGATAGATCTCTAGACGTAATTTCTTGAAATTGTCATTGAATATCAGTGTTATAAGCGATGTGATAATGAGTTTCGGAACCCGGCATATAGATTGCATTTTAGGTTATAGAGAATAACAAGGCGTCCGTGATCGTCACGGAAATAAAGTGAACGAATTCAGTAAGGAGGATCACCATGAGATTGAACACAGAAGTTAACACAGAAAGCATAGAGGAAAATTTTGATGGGGACGTTCAAGAAAATCTTGGCCAAGTTGACATTGACAGTTCTTTTCAACTTGTAAACGCTCTGGTTGCAAGGCCGATAGCAGGGCCTTTGATGGTGATCACACTGTGATGAGGCAAGCGGGTAAATGGTGATTTGCTGTGGAGACATTCTGTGTCTGTATTCAATCAGATCACATAGAATGCTGATTTCGACCATTCGTGAAATTTTTAAGACAGCAGTCCAATATCAAAAACTTATTCAGACAACAGCCAAGATCAACTCGGGAGTATTAAAATGAAAGAGACCATGGGAAGATCAGACTCACAAATTAAAACTGATGTACTTGCCGAGCTCAAATATGAGCCAAGCGTCAAGGTTACAGACATCGGTGTCCTGGTTAAAAACGGAGTGGTAACACTTAATGGTCATGCATGCAGTTACAGCGAAAAATTTGGCGCTGTACGGGTAGTTAAACGAATAGCCGGGGTGAAAGGAATTGCTGACGACATTCAGGTCAAGTTTTTTGATTCTGATGTCCGCAACGATGGAGATATCGCCTCCGCAGCACTCAAGTTAATTGAGAGATCAGCATTGATTCCAGAATGTTGCATGCAATAGGTCGATTCACAAGCTCACAGGAGGTGAGTTGTTGTACCATTCAAGCTTCAGAGGACGAGACATGGTCAACTTGATGTCTCATAATCGATACACGAAATTGGTGCCCGGGTAAGAAAGTCCTGGTTTCACTAAAAGGGCTTGTCAACAATTTTTTGTAAATAA
>JFJP01000048.1_pt1 | contig 15039 bp, 13 predicted proteins | sample 431651 | NCBI WGS metagenome assembly JFJP01 (sample SAMN02602958, study PRJNA72255) | Microbial mat metagenome, whole genome shotgun sequencing project. | biome: fresh water; feature: sink hole; material: water; isolation source: purple microbial (photo- and chemosynthetic) mats found in...
GCCTTCCACGATTTCGAAACCAAGCTCGCCAAGGAACAGAAAGAGCTGGGCTTTGATATCCGCGAAGTGACCGATGAAGTCTTCCGCAGCCGCCATAGCGTGGTCTTCGACGAAGCCGAAAACCGCATGCACACCATCAAGGCCGTCATGGTTGCGACGATGGGCTAAGGTTTTTTTCTTAGGATGTAGAAATGGGCCCGAGTTCGGGCCCATTTCTATTTGTCGTTTTTCAGGCGTTTTCGATTGCCGGGCGGCAGCGCATTTTCTTCCGTGACGACACGCTTGCCCGTGCGGGCTTCCAGTTCCTGGCGGGCATGGCGAGCGATGCCGCCGCCTGTTTTTGCGGCAGCCTTGTTTTCGGGCATGCCGGTGGCGTTCACGCTCTCGGCGATTTGGCGGGTGGAGAGTTCGGCCAGGGCCGTGAAGATCAACTCGGCCTCGGTCATGTGGTCCCGCAGATTCTGCGTGCGAAGCTGCTTTAGGTCCTTGTGGGCTTTCACGCTGATGCCGGTCCATTCTTCGTGAATCAAGTTGGTCAGAATGGCGAATTCCTGACCCTCGCGGATATCGTGATCGGCCCAGTAATCCGTAAGTTTGTTCCGGGTTTCCTGCCCAGTCATCCGCTGCTGGATCCACTTCTCGCTGCGCCCGTGCTTCTGCCATAACTCACGGGCTCGATTCAGGGCCAGCGCCGGGTCGGCCATTTCCTGCATCCGTTCATGCCCCACCTTGGCCAGCCAGAGCTTGATGGGTTCGGCTTTGGGACTGGGAACGGACTGCACAAGACGAAGCAGTGTTTCCGCCGTGGCCACATCGGTGAGGCGCTGCTTGCCATCGGTGGCGGTCATTTTCAACTGGTGACAACTTGTCACCAGTTCACTGCCTTCCTTGTTTAGTCGCTCTTTGAGCTTATTCCAGTATTTTCGAGCGGTGAGGTGGTCGGTTTGTTGGGTGAGCACCTGCACGATATCCACCACGGAGAACCACCATATTTCGGTGGCTTCGTCGTAGATCCGGCGAATCTGATGCTGCTCAAAAAGGGCGGGTTGGGGCTGCATGGCTGTCCTTGGGGTGACAGGTTCATAGTCGCCTTGCCTTGCGAGTATTTCCAGCCTTTCCCCTGCAAAGGTCACGGTCATATCGCTTGGAACTGGTTTCGCTTTGGGTATGTTGGAGGAATCGTCTCGGAGCCTTCATGCCCTTGCTTCGCTTGTTCTTGCCTTGCCTTGTTGTTTTGCCCTTGGCTGCGTCACGCCCTTCCTTGGTGGTCGTCATTTCCGCAGATCAGTTTTCAGCCGAGCTGATGGCGCGGTGGGGCAAGGATCTGCCCGGTGGCCTGGGGCGCCTCGCACGGGAAGGTACGGCCTTTCAGTCGGCCTACCAGGACCATGGTTACACCGAGACGGGGCCAGGGCATTCGGTGATTCTGACGGGCCGCACTCCGGCTCAGACAGGCATCACCGAGAATCGTTGGGTGGACGGCTCAACGGGGAAATCCGTTAACTGTGTGAGCGATCCTGCCTCTCCGATTGTGGGGGCACCGGAGCGTGGTGCCAGCGCCTTGCATTTCCGAGGCACGACGTTAGGACAGTGGGTGCGAACGCAGATTCCCCATGGGCGCAGTTTTGCCATGACTGGGAAGGATCGCGCATCCATTTTTATGGCCGGTGCGCAGGGGGATGGGGTCTATTGGTTTGAATCGGGGGTGGGCTTCACGACCTCTGCGGCCTATGCGAAGTCCCTGCCCGAGTGGCTGCAAGCCCACAATCGGCGCTTTCTGGAGCAGGCTCAGTCCCGAAGCTTTTTCTGGGAGGCATCGAGTGGGCAACCGGAATCCGGCGGCAGCTTTCTCATCCATGGCAAGCTGACGACCTTCGGCCTCCCACGCTTGATTCAGGGCGTCGGTATGTCGATGGATGTTGCCTTCTGGAATCGCTTCAAGGCCTCGCCCTTTTTCGATCAAAGCATTCTGGAGGCGGCCGAGGCGCTCATCGCGCACGAAGCTCTCGGCCGTCGAGGCGGCGTGGATCTTCTGGCACTGAGCCTTTCCGCTTCGGATTACGTGGGCCACGAATTTGGCAATCAAGGGCCAGAAATGCGAGATCAGGTCCGTCGTTTGGATAAGGCCCTGGATGTTTTTTTGACGCGATTGCGCTCGCGTATCCCCGGCGTGTGGGTGGTGCTCACCGCCGATCACGGCAGTGGCGATTTCCCCGAGCGCTTGGAGGCCCAGGGCATTCCCGCCAAGCGATTGGATCTCCGAACGTGGGGGCGTGCCTTGGATCGCGCTGTGGGCCAGCGTTTGGGCATCGACCACACACTATTCCTGGAAACCGATTCCCCCCAATTCCATTTGGATAAGGCCGCCCTGCGCGCGAGCGGAAAGACCCGAAGCGAGGTTCTGCAAGTTGCGCAAGAACTCGCCCGCAAGGATCCTGATGTGATCGAGGCCTGTTCCGCCGAGGAAATGGAAGCCGTGGATCCCGCGGCCAATGCCAACCCTGCTGGGCGCCCCATTCGTGAACGTTTGCGCCTTAGCTATGTGGCGGGGCGCTCGGGGGATTTGCTGTTGGCCTTCCGTCCCTCCGTAATGGTCGATGATCCAGCGCATCCAGCCAACCATGGCCATCCGCATGACCCGGATCGCCGAGTTCCCTTGATCTTCTGGGGGCCCTGGAAGGCGGAGACACGCCTGGAACCGGTGCGAATTGTGGATTTAGCACCGACTTTGGCGCGGGAACTGGGCATTCAGCCTGCGGAAGCCGTGGACGGAAAACCCTTGGAGTTGCGCCGCCGCAGCCATTGAAGACTCTTTTTCGTTTCGTTATGGAATTCCGGGGAGAACGCAACAAGCATGGAACCATGCTGTTCTCTCTGCGTAATCGATTGGATTTCCTGGCCTCTCCTCGCAATCCGTGAGCTCTGTGCCTGTCCATTTTTTTGCGCTTTTGTGTTCTTTGCGGCCAATGCATTCTTTGTAGCGATTGGGTAGAAACCCGATTTCTGCTTTCATGGGGCATGGCCACTCCTTCCAAGCTTCGCGCAATCTTCAGCCTCACCGTCGTGGTGGCCGCCTTGGGCTACTTCGTGGACATGTTCGATTTGCTGCTCTTTCCTATCGTGCGGCAGCCCAGCCTCACGGCGTTGGGTGTGCCTCAAGGCGATGCGCAGGTCTCGGCTACCTTCCTGCTGCTCAATGCGCAGATGGTGGGCATGCTGCTGGGCGGCATCCTGTGGGGCGTGCTGGGCGATAAGAAAGGGCGTCTATCCACGCTCTTCGGCAGCATCGCGCTGTATTCCCTAGCAAACATTGGCAATGCCTTTGTGCACGGCATTCCGGCCTACGCGGTCTGGCGCTTCCTGGCCGGGTTAGGCCTGGCGGGTGAACTGGGCGCGGCGGTGACCTTGGTGAGTGAAACCTTGCCCAAAGATTTGCGCGCGTACGGCACGGCCATCGTGGCGGGCGTTGGCATCTTTGGAACGGTGGCGGCCAGCCTCGTGGGCAAGTACATGAATTGGCGCTGGGCCTATCTTGCGGGAGGCGCGCTGGGGCTGCTGTTGCTGGCCACGCGCTTTAGTCTTCGAGAGAGTGGCATGTTCAACGACCTTGGCCATCAGAACGTGAAGCGCGGCGATTTCTTCAGCCTCTTCACCAACTGGGAGCGCTTTACGCGCTACCTGCGGTGCATCTTGATCGGCCTGCCCACGTGGTTTGTGGTGGCGATCCTGATTACCTCCGCACCGGAATTCGCGCCTAAGATCGGCGTAACAGGGCCTGTTAACGCAGGGACCGCCGTGGCCTTCTGTTATAGCGGAATCACGCTGGGCAGCCTGGCTTCGGGCATCCTGAGTCAAGTCTGGGGTTCACGGCGGAAGGTCGTACTGGTCTTCATCCTGGCGGCCTTCGTGGGTGTGACCGCCTATCTGAGTCTAAGTGGCCTCTCGCCGATGATGTTCTACCTACTGGCTGGCTTCCTGGGCTTGGCTGTGGGTTATTGGGCCGTGTTTGTTACCATTGCCGCCGAGCAGTTCGGCACCAATCTGCGTTCGACGGTGGCCACTACCGTGCCTAATTTTGTGCGCGGCGCCGTGCCACTCATCACCGGCAGCTTTGTGATGATGAGGGATCACCTGGGTTACATCGGCTCGGCCTGGGTGGTGGGTCTGGCTTGTTTCGCCTTGGCCTTGGGATCGCTCTGGGGCATGGCGGAAACCGCCGGGCGGGATCTGGATTTTGTGGAGTAAGGGCAAAGGGGCCGCTGTATCCAAGGCACTGATCGCTCGGTTTCGGCCCGATGGATTAGAGGGATGACGAGGGACGACCGCCTCGTTTGAGTTCCCGGATCGTGAGGTAGGCAAGGGGGCCGAAGGATCCCGCGATGAGCGTCAAAACCATAAAGGGCCAAGCCTTCAGCCCGGTGTCTCGGGCATCCCTGACCATCCAGATGCAAGCGAGTACGGCGAGGATCGAGAGATCCGCGAGCACTTGGCCAGCACCCCAGCTCCGAAAATGGGGAGCGAGTATTCCGAAATACCCTACATCCATGAGGGCAATGACGGTCAGCGCCCCAAAGAGGGCGAGGATCAGAAGCAGGGCAAGCAGACGAATCGACATGGGGTTCTCCTTGGACACGGTGTCCACCATCAGAGTCAATGCCCTCCGGGGAGTGTTCAATTACCTCCAAGGTCATTGAATGCCCTTGCCAAGCCCGCAAGAATGACGGAGCCGCCAAGGAGCCCCATCGTGTCGCTCGTATCGCTGAACCCTCAGGATGTCGAGGCCTCGACCTTTTCTCATCACCTGAAAAATTGGCGACAGCGGCGCCGCATGTCTCAGCTGGACCTTGCACTTGAATCCGGCGTTTCCCAACGCCATGTGAGCTTTCTGGAATCGGCCCGAGCAAAACCAAGTCGGGCGATGATTCTGCAGCTAAGCGAAACCCTGAATGTTCCCCTGCGTGAGCGCAACGATTGGTTGGTGGCGGCGGGATTTGCACCGATGTTCCGAGCGCGTCCCTTCGAGGATCCACAGATGAGCCACGTGATGACTGCGGTTCGCATGATGCTCCGCAATCACGAGCCCTATCCCGCGATTGCCTTCGACCGAAGCTGGAACATCCGCCTCGCCAACGAGCCTTTTGAAAAACTGGTGGCGATGATCGGAGCCGAAGTCTGGGCGCGGATTGACGGCGCGGAGCGCAACCTTATGCGCCTGTTCTTTCACCCAAATGGCATCAAGCCTTATGTCATGAATTGGAAGGAAATCGCTCCCTTGCTATGGCATCGCGCATGTCGGGAGGCCGAAGCGCTAGGTGGGCAAGAGATGAGCGCTCTGCTCTCAGAGTTGCGCCAGTATCAGGAGGTTGAAACGCTGGGTGGCGGGCGGGACGTTGCCTTGGTTCCCGTATTGCCACTCGTTATGGAGAAAGATGGCATGCGGATGTCGTTCTTTTCGGTGATTGCGACCTTTGGCACGGCGCAAGACGTAACCACGGACGAACTGCGGATTGAATGCATGTTCCCAGCCGAGGCGACCACGGAGCAGTTGTTCCAGTCGGTGGGGGAAAAGGGTGATCGGTAACCAAAGGGATGGCCGCGCGAATGCGCGGCCATCCCTTTGGTTTTTGTTTTTTTAGTTTTCAGCGACCTCGGGCCAGCAGCAATCGTGGCGGAACCCGCGCATGGCACCGGCAGCGGCACCCGCAGGGGCCATGGGCGCGAACTTGGGATCTAACATCTTCGCGATCTGGTCCTTGAGATCCTCCAAATGGGCCTTGGTAGCGCGATCGGAGGTCTTGGGGGTGGCAAGGGCCATGAGGATTTTCAGTTCGGAACGTACGGCACCGCGCGTGTCATCGGTGCTTTGGCCAGGGAATAGGCGTGTCCCCAGGAGATCCAGGTAGGCGCGCTGGAGGTTGCGACGGTAGGGGTCGATGCGCCCGCCACCGGTGAGTTCGGTGAAAATGCCGGTACGCAGATCGCTTAACAGGGCGCTGATGGTGTAGGCCTTCTCACCCAGAATGGCTTCGTGTTCCTGCAATCGCGTGAGGCGGTTTGGCATGAGCAGGCCGTTGAGAACACCGCGCTGCAGATTTACCAAGCGGGCCTGGCCACTGGTGGGTTCCAGCTTGCGCAGCACATCGGTGGGCAAGGCCCAGGTCGGCGTCTTGAATAGGTTTTCATTGAGGAATTTAACGGCGTCGGCTTGGCGATTCTTCGTTAACGGAGTAAAACGTCCACCGGGTTCCAGGCCCACTTTGGGTTCGCTATCGTAACCACCGACGATGTTGGCCACATGGCCCAATTCACGACCCCATTGACCCAGGGCGGCCGTGTAAAGGTGGTTCAATTTCTCGAAATCCTCACCGGCTTTCAGCGTGGCCTTGGGCAGCATCTCCACCACGCGTTTGAGGTTTTTCGTGCCCAGGGCGGTGGCCTTCACGGCGTCGATATCACCCACGGCTTCGCTCTGTTCGCCCGGATCGGTGCCATTGCTTCCCGCAGTATTAAACCGCAGCCAGGGCGTGGTCTCCTGGGGCTTGCACCAGGCATCCAGGGTGGGCTTTTCAGCGTCAGGCGTGGTGGCACCGGGAATGGGGGTGTAACCCCACTTGATGGAAAAAATATCGTAGGGGCCAACCTTGGGAATCAGCAGTTTGGGATCGATGCCATCCTCGGGCTGCACCACGTAATTGAAGCGGCTGTAATCCATGAGCGTGGGTACGTGGCCCATTTTTTCGAGCCAACCCTTTTCGCGAATCTTGTCCAAGGGATAGGTGGCGCTGGCCTTGAAGTTGTGGGGCAGGCCGAGCGTGTGACCCACTTCGTGCGTGATCACGTAGCCTAGCAATTCGCCCATGAGTTCGTCGGGCATGGGCAGTGTGGCGACGCGTTTATCCAAGGGACCGACCTGAGTGAAGTACCAGTCGGTTTGGAGTTGGAGAATGTTCTGGTAGATCTCGATATCGGCTTCCAGGATTTCGCCGCTGCGCGGGTCGGAAACGTGGGGCCCCATGGCGTTGGCGGTGCGGGAAGGCACCCAGCGAATCACGCTGTGGCGCACATCGTCGGCACTCCAATCGGGGTCTTGTTCGGGCGTGGGGGCATCCTTGGCCTGAATGGCATTCAAGAATCCAGCCTCTTCGAAGGCGGGCTGCCAGGCTTCGACGGCCTTCTTGACGAAGGGTACCCATTGCTTGGGCGTGGTGGGATCCACGTAAAACACGATGGGCTTAACGGGCTCGCTTTTGGCGGCGGTGGGGTCTTTCTTCTCCAGGCGCCAGCGGGCGATGAATTGACGTCGGACCACTTCATGATCGGTGCGGCCATAGTCCAGACGGCTGTGGGAGAAATAGCCCACGCGTTCATCCGCGAGCCGCCCCATCATGGGCTTTTCGGGCAGGCGCACGAAGCTGTAGTGCACCAATGCCGTGCGGGTGGGAGGCGGCGGCATCATGGCGGCGTACTGGGGCGGAATGCCGGGCGGCAGTGGCGTTGGCGAGGGGTTGAAGGTCTGGACCGCTTCGATGTTCAGGTTCAGCGGAAAGGCCTTCACCTTGTCCACATAGCTGCGGCTGCTGTCCATGCCCGTGGCTTGAAGGGCGCGCTTGGCGGAAAATTCGCTCACATCCGAGGTAAAGAGCCGCGTCACTTCGATAACAGGGGATCCATCCTTGGCGAAGGTCTCCACGGGAAAACTCATGAGGATGCCGGGATTGCTCATGGCGTCCACGGCCTTGGCCACGGGATTGGATGGGTCCGCGGCATGGTTGAAGGCAATGGCCTTCAGGAAGACTTTGTTCTCCCGCAGTTCCCAGCGAACGACTTCGTCGCCCACGCTCTGGCCGGGATAGCTTGCATCGGCGGGGCTCTTCTTAACCTGCACCACCACCAGCAAATCTTTGCCAAGCTGGTTCTTCGGAATCTCGAAATAGACCTTGTTCTTGCCGGTGTGGACCTTGAAAAGTCCTTCCTGGGATTTCAATTCCGAGGTGATCACCTTGTCGTAGGGCTTGGGTTCGCCTTCGCTGGGCTTCGGGAGATCTACTTTGGGAGCACCGATGGGTGGCGTCTTGGGCCGATCCTGGGCCACCAGGCTGGCGGCGATAAGCGCCAGAACGAAGGGTCGAAGCCTCGACACGGTCATAAAATCTCCTCAAAGAATCCAAGCCGGTGGCGATCAGGGAGCACGCCAGGGTGGTGCCATCATATTGCGAGGCATGATTCAAAAAGGGAAGACCGAAATCTATTTCAATTTCACCGGACAGCCCGCCACCACCAGCCAAGCTTCATCGGCTTCCCGAGCCGTGGCCTGGGCCAACCAGCCAGCCAGATCTCGGAAACGGCGGAGCTCGGGTTCGGCGGGTACCAACGACCAGCCCACCTCGTTGCCCACGATGACCGTGGGCCAGGGTGATTGCTTGAACTGGGCCAGCAGGCGTTGCCAGCCCTCCAGAATGCCTTCGTCTGAGGCCTCCATGCGTCCGCCCAGCCAGACCGTTAGGCAATCGAGAATCAGACCGGAAGGAGGCGGTTCCAATTGCGCCGTGGCGGCACCCATATCGCCGGGCGCCTCCAGGGTGCGCCAATGGGTGGGCCGATCCTCGCGGTGCCGACGCACCCGATCCAGCATTTCGGAGTCTTCGGGATCCACACGGTACGTGGCGGCATACACCACCTCCTCGCCCCAAGCGCGGGCGAGTTCGAGGGCGAAGCGGCTCTTGCCACTGCGCACGGGTCCAGTCACGAAATAGAGGCGTCCCATGGAGACATGATCGCCTAAACGTTCACCAGAATTCTTCGTAGCCCGAGCACGTTCTGTGAAAAGCCGGAGGAATCATGTACGCCCAAGCCCTTGCAGCCTTCATCCTCATTGCGCCGCTCAGCGCCCAGACCCAGGTGCTTCAGCCTACCAAGGCCGAACGAACCACTGAGTCGCGCACGATACCCTTGGTGAGCGGGTCCACACTATGCGTGGACAACGTGAACGGCTTCATTCGCGTGGAAGCTTGGGATAGGGAAGAGGTCCAGTTCACCGGCGACTTCAAACCCAGCAGCAAGGACGAACAGGTCAAAGTGACCTTCAAATCCGGGAACAAGAAACTGGAAATTGTGGGCGAATATCCGAAGCGGAGTGGTTGGAGCAGCTGGTTTGGCTACCGGGGACCCGAATGTCAGATGACCCTGAAGGTCCCTCGCAATGTCATGCCTCACCTTGACAGCGTGAACGGCGAGGTAACGCTAACGGGAACGAATGGCGCAGCCATTGTGGAAACCGTGAATGGCGCGATTAAGGCGAAGGATTTGTCCGAATCCCTAAGCGCCGAGACTGTGAATGGTTCGATCATGCTCGATCAAGTCAAAGGGGGGCTGAAGCTGGAAACGGTGAATGGTTCCATCAAGGGCTTGGGGCTGGATGGCAAGAATCAAGGCATCAAGGCTGAAACGGTGAACGGTTCCATCAGCCTTCAAATCACGGGGATCAAAGGCCACCTGAAGGCCGAAACCGTGAATGGCGGCATCACCTTCAGGGCCAAGGGTGCGGACCTAGTGGAAATCAAGAAGCATCGGGTGTCCGCCTCTTTTCCCGGCGGTGCCCAGGCGATCAGTCTCGAAACCGTCAATGGTGGCATCACCATCGAGTAATCCAACAAGCCGGGGGCTCAGTTCTGGCCAGCGCTCGGTACACCGTTTGTTACCCTCGTCAACCGCAGCCACACTAGAGGTTGTGAATCTTCGAGGCTGCCATGGATATCAAACTTTCCCCCGACACCGAAAAACGCTTGCACGGTTCCATCCAGCGATTCGTGGCCGAGACCTATGGCGAGAGCATCGGCGAACTCGGCGCGGGCAATTTTCTGCGCTTTTGTCTGAAGGAAATTGGCCCGGCCATTTACAACCAGGCAATCGCCGATGCCCAGGCCTGCATGCAGGAGCGCGTATCGGAGATGGAGAACATCTGCTTCGCTGATGAAGGTGGTTTTTGGGAAAAGAAGAAGACCGTGGCGCGTAAGCCGGAGTATCGGGCGAACCCGCGGAGATAGGAATCAATCCGCAGGAAGCTCGGGCACGAGTGAAGTCACGAAGCTGGCCTCCACCCGGAAGACGTCCCGGATGAGCTTGGCCGTCAGCACGTCGTGGGGCGGACCATCGCCCACTAGGCACCCACTTTCTAGCACCAGTACACGACTGAACCGGTAGGCGGCACGGATATCGTGCAGGCTCACCAGCAGGGTGGAGCCCTTAGCGGCAAGTTGTTGGGCTAGGCGATAGACTTCCAGTGCGTGGCGCACATCCAGGCTGGAAGCGGGTTCATCCCAAAGCTGAATGGGCGCGCTAGTCGCCAAGGCGCGCGCCAAGAAAACGCGCCGACGCTCGCCACCCGATAATTGCGTGATGGGTCGCTGGGCCAAATGCGTGATATCGAGAGTGGCCATGGCTTCGTCCACGCCCGCAAAATCATCGCCCCAGGCATGGCGACCCTGGGCGACCACATCCCGCACAGGGAAGGCGAATTCCGCGTGGCTTTCTTGGCCGAGCCAGGACAGCATCCTTCCGCGTTGAAGGAATGGGATTTTGGCCAGGTCTTGGCCATTCCAGGCCACGTGCCCCTTGGTGGGCAGCAATCCCGCCAAGGCGTTCAGAAGCGTCGATTTTCCGGCGCCATTCGGGCCGAGGATCGCAATGTGTTCGCCAGGTTCCGCCCGGAAATCCATTTCCCGCAGGCGAGTTCCCACTGAGATTCCTTGGGCGCTCAGCATGGCCGTTTCCGAAGAAGCCACAGGAGGAAGGGGCCGCCCACGAGCGAGGTGACAACGCCCAAACGCATGCCAGCGGGTAGAAAGCGGGTGGGTAGGTCGCAGACCAGCACGAGGATCGCGCCGCCCAGCATCGAAAGGGGTAGCAACCGACGATGATCGGGACCGAAGATCATGCGCACGAGATGTGGCACCACAAGCCCTACGAAGCCCACAACTCCGCCCACAGCGGTGGCCAGGGCCGTAAGCACCGTGGAGAGCACCACCAACTGCCAGCGCAGTCGTTTGACATCCACGCCCAAGCTTTGGGCACCGGATTCGCCCAGGGCGAGCAGGTTCATGGATTGCCCCATGGGTAAAAGGAGCCCACAGGAAATCACCACCAACGGCAGCGCCATCCAGACGTGTTCCCAGGTGCGATTTTCGATGCCGCCCATGAGCCAGAAAATGATCTGTCCGGTGGCCTGCATGTGCGCCGCCGATACGGCGACCAGAAAGCTCGTGGCGGCGCCAAAGAGCGCGTTCAGCGCTACGCCGCCCAAAAGCAGATGTTCCGGTGAGGCGCCGCGACGCGCCATCAGCATTACTGCGCCCGTGGCGAGAAAGGCGCCCAAAATAGAAGCCAAGGGCACCGTGAACAGACTCAGGGCGCCGCCCCCCAGGGCCAAGGCCGCAACGGCGCCCAGGGCGCCACCACTGCTCACACCGAGCAAGCCAGGACTGGCCAATGGATTGCGAAAGTAGGCCTGCATCACGGCGCCCGAAGCGCCGAGTCCCGCGCCCACCGCCAATCCCACTAAGGTGCGGGGCAAGCGGATATCCCAAAGCACCGTGCGGGCAAGGTCATCACCACGGCCGATCAATGCCGCAAAAATATCCCGAGGTGGCAGCAGGGCGTCACCCAGGGCAAGGGAGGCCATCACGGCCAGGACCGTGAGCACCAGGAAGACCAGGACAGGCCCGGTGCGCTGAACCTTCACCGAAAGCGCTCAGGATGCAGGGCCCTGGCGATCCACTCATAGGCCTCGATGCGGCGGTGGCTGGTGGCGGAAAATAGCGCGCCCGGAATGGGGACCACACGCCCTTGACGGAGGGCGGGCATGAATTTGTAGGGGGGGATTCCACGGAGTTGCTCGGTGAGGTTTTCACCCCTTTCCTGAGGCGCAATAAGGACATCGGTTTTCCAGGTGAGAGCCTTCTCGGTGGGCATGGGTACGATGCCTTTCAACCCCGCTTCGGCAGCCACGTTCAGGGCTCCAGTGTGATCGCAGAGGTCCTGAAAGGAAGTATCCGAGCCCGCGGCAAAGGGGTAGACCCCCGCCGCCAGGACCCGCACGGGCTTCACGCCATGCAGGCGCTTGGCTAAATCGGTCACGCGGTTCTGGGAGGTGCGGATGACCTCTTCCGCCTGCGAGGTTCGGCCCAAGATTTCTCCAAGTTTGCGAAGGCTGTTGTAGACATCTTCGAGGCGTTCGTATTTCTCGATGACGAAGATTTTTACACCCGCGCGCTGCAAGAGCACTCGCCCTTCGGGAGGCGAGAAGCTGGTCATGAGCACCAGGTCGGGCTTGAACCGCAGAATATCTTCGGCACTGGAATTCCGCAGGGCTGGGAATTTCTTGGCCTCGGCGAAGGCGGGCGCGTAGCGTTCATCCTGGCCGAGATGGGAGAGCGCGGCGATCTGCCCCGGCGCGGCCAGCGCCAGGAGCAGATCGTCGGTGCCGACCGCTTGCGATACCACGCGCTGCGGCGGTGCCGCCACCAGGGTGACGGCCGCCAAGAGCGCGAGAAGGAATCGCAAGGTCTTCATGCTAGAAACGGTAGCGTGCTTCGAGGCTGACCGTGGGGGGCTGGGCGGGAAATCCGAAAACTTGGTAGGCGTCGTTCTTGCCATCCTGGGTGCGGTTTTTCCAATCGGCCACGGTAATGCGTGGCTGGAGCAGATGTTCACCGCGCAGCGTCAGGCTGAAATCCTTGGTGATGGCCCAGGCCGCGCCCAGGGCCAGGTCGTTGAAGTGCACCTTGGAGGCCCCCAGCACGGAGCCCGTGGGGAAGACGTAACCGAAGTTCTCGTAATGGGGCCCGAACCAGCCCCAGCGACCATCGAAGCGGAAGTTGCCCATCACCGCAAAGCCCTTGAGCCCGAAGCTGTTGAAGGGGCGACGCACCACGGCGGGGGCGCTGAGCTGGGTCGCCTCGGGCTGGGTGAGATCCCGGGCCTCCTGGTTGCGATAGAAACCATCCAAACCCCAAGCCGAGGTTTTGTAGCCGAAGGTGCCTTCCAGTCCTTGCGTCCGCACGCTGCTGCCGTTGGCGTAAACATAGGCGTTCAGGTCGAAGTAAACGAGATGTTTGAAATTCGTGCGCGAGGCTTCGAACTTGGCATTCCAGGGACCCTGTTCCCAGGTGGCGCCCGCATTCACATAGGTGCTTTCTTCGCGATTGAGGGGCGTGGTGACAAAGCTGGTGGCGTTATACATCACCGCCGAAAGCAGCGGCAGACTGAAGGCCGAGCCGCCCGAGGCATAGACGCGGAATCCTTCGCCAACCAGGACATTCACGCCCAGCTTCCAGGTGGCGTGACTGGAGGTGGCTTCGGGTGGAGCCGGAATGGCACCAGTGCCCACAAAATTCTGGTGATCCCACTGCTGGCGGATGGCGCCCAGGAGTCGCAGCGCGCCGATGGGTTCCCAGGAACTCTCCAGATCCACACCCAGATGGCGCCCATCGCCCACGTTCAGACCCGAGGGAAACCCTGGGGTCGTGGCGGTTTCCTTGTAGGCGTCCACGCCAAGACTGGTGCGCAAAGCTGCGGTGGGCGTCCAGGTGACGCGGCCCAGGGCCTGGTTGCGGCGGCTGTCGTACTCGCTGAAACCAGCTGAGAAACCGGGCTCCTGGCGGTTCTGGGTGACGTGGCCCAGGGTCAGTTCCGTCATCCAATCTGTGCCAAACACGGTTCGCAGGGAACCCACGATCTGTTCGTTACGGCTGCGCGATTCGCGATCGGCGTTGTAGCCGCGTGCTGTTGGCGTAACCGAGGCATAGGGAATGGGGGTGCCCGTGTAAGCGTTGCGATAGCTGAACGTCAGAAGGCTATCCGGGCCCAATTCCTGACCCAGCCCCACGAAAGTACCCGTGGCGCGAAAGGGCTTGGTGGTCTCGGTGGCCTGATCTTCCCGTGTTCCCTGCAGAGCCGTGCGCACCCAACCGCTGGTCCAGCCATAGGCCGTCGTTGCCCGAACTCCGGCAATGCCCTGGGTGCCGATCGTGCCGCCGAGTTCGCCCGAAAGCCCTTTGGAGGCCGCGCCTGCCGTGTAGAGTGCGATGACGCCGCCCATGGCATCGGAGCCAAAACGCGAGGAACAGGGCCCGTTCTGCACTTCGATACGCTCGATGCCCGCCAGAGCCAGGCTATTGGCATTTACGCCGCCAAGCCCGGAGGCATCGGTCAACCGGATGCCATCCAGGGTCACAACCACATCCTGACCGCGGGCGCCGCCCAGAAGCGTGGAGGAGGCCGTGCCCACCCCGCCGTTGCTGAGAATTTGGCCCGGGAGGAGATCCATCAAAAGTTCGCCCAGGGTCTTGGCGCCGCTGCGTTCGATGGCGGCCTTGTCCAGCACCTTCACCGGATTAGGAGTCTTGGCCAGCTCGATGGGCGAAGCCTCTGCCGTAACCGTGACCGTGGCGCTGGCTTCAGCCTTGGGCTTGGGTTTTTCGAGGGGATCCGGTGTCAACTCGGCGGCGTTGAGTGCCGCGCCCAGGGTCAACAAGAGGGTGATTCGGGTGAGATCCATTGCATGCCTCCACGCATGTAGCCAGGGAGGAACGAGGACACGAACGCTAAGTTCAGGCCCTTACCCGCTCCCACGGCGGTTGGGTATGAACTGGACCGGTCTCCGGGCTCGCGCATGACAGGTTCCGAAGAACCCCCAGAATCTTCCCGGAGCATCGCTCCAGTGGTTCCGGCGAAGTCGCTTGCTCCAAATACTCCTGAAACAAGGCGCATACCGTTGCGGGGCAGCGCAGGATTCGCACCTGCTTCCCGTGCATCCAGCACGAAAACTGAATGGTCAGCCTCTCACGGAAGGGTGGTTGATGACAAGGAGGTGCGATGCGCTAGCCCAGGGACCGATTGTGATAGCGCAGCACGGCTCGATTGGCACCATAAACTTCCAGGCGGGTTAGGCCAAAGGGTGCCCCGTCCACAAGCACGAGCCGAAGGCGAAGGGCGAGTGGGAAGCACGCTGCGAGGCAGCGTGCGATCCGGGGCAGAGCAGCC
>JFJP01002330.1_pt1 | contig 15038 bp, 10 predicted proteins | sample 431651 | NCBI WGS metagenome assembly JFJP01 (sample SAMN02602958, study PRJNA72255) | Microbial mat metagenome, whole genome shotgun sequencing project. | biome: fresh water; feature: sink hole; material: water; isolation source: purple microbial (photo- and chemosynthetic) mats found in...
GCCGCTCAATTTGCCGCGCTTATTTGAAATCATTGATCGAGCACTTATGTCCACCACAAAGTAGAACAGCAAACATTGAGGAGCTAATTTGAAAAAACTACTTTTGATCGGCGTAATGCTGGTGATGGCAAGCCTCGCGGGCTGCAAGCCAGCACCTGAGCCCTTGCGCATTGTGAGTAGCCCTTGGCCGGGCTACGAGCCTATTTATTTGGCGCGCGATTTAGGTTATCTAAACGCTAAGCAATTTGTGGTGAACGAATTACCCTCCGCCAACATTACCTTTGAAGCGCTGAGTAATGGCTCAGCCGATGTGGCGACACTCACCTTGGATGAAACGCTCACCTTATTGGCGCAGGGAAAAAAGGTTCGCATCTTGGCGGTGATGGATATTTCAAATGGCGCAGATGCGGTAATGGTCAAGCCGAACATTAAAAAACTGAGTGATTTAAAAGGTAAGCGTATTGCGATCACCAATATTCCTTTGGGCGTATTTATGCTCAGTCGTACTTTAGAGGTGGCGGGCTTACAGGCGAAAGATGTATCCGTTATCCCCATGCCGGAAGATACCCATGTGAAGGCGTATCTGCAAAATAAAATTGATGCTGCAGTTACCTTTGAGCCATTCAAAACCAAGTTCGCACAGGTAGGCGCACAGGTGATTTTTGATAGCAAAAAAATGCCGAATGAAATTTTTGATTTGCTGGTAGTGAGTGAAGAAACTTATCAAAAGCGCAGCGAAGATCTCTGTGAGCTAACACGGCAGTGGTTCCGCACTTTGGACTATATAAAAGCCAATACTCAAGAGAGTCATGCTCAAATGAGCAAGCGCTTGGCGATCGATCCTTCGTTGTATCAAGCGATGATGGACGGACTGAAAGTGCCTGACAGACAAGAAAATATAAATCTGCTTAGTGGTGCCCAGCCTGCCATCACAAAACCAGCCGAGAGTTTAGCTCAAGCTATGCTGAGCGCAGGCTTGATTGCAACCCCAGTCGTACCCTTCTCTGCACTCGCCACAGAGTTTTTAGCGAGCTGCCTAAAATAATGAAAAATCGTCTTGCCATTAGTTTGGCGTGGCCGGTATTCGTATCGGCGTTGGTGTGCACGGGTTTAATTTATGCAGTTGCACTGAATAACGCTCAGCAGCGTGTAGAAAAAGCCGCATTTGAAGACGCCAACAGCATGGCGACGCATTTGCAAAACATGCTGAATAGCCAGCTCACTTTGGGGAATTTAGAAAGTGCAAGACTGAGCTTTTCTCTTTCGACCATGCATTCTGGCGTAGAAAAACTATTGCTCAATGATGATCGCAATCAGGTCGTATTGGCGAGTCGTTATATTTGGGAAGGGCAAGCGGCCGCTTCGCTGGTTCAATACGATGCGGAGCTAGCGAAAGAGGTTAGGCTGCACGTTAAGTCGAGGGTGATGCTCTCTCCTCAGGGTGGCAAACTGATTGGCTATTACCCTGTTACCCTAAAAATTATTGAAAAAGAACTGGGTAAGAAAAAGATCGGCGTGCTTTATTTTGAATATGACTTTGCCGCCGCCCTCATAAAATCTAAACACGAAGCCGCCATCATGGCATTGATGACCAGCATGCTGTTACTGATAGCCGCAGCCGTCGTGATTTGGTTGCTGCGTCGTTTGGTGTCCGATCGCATCAACAAGCTGGTGCAAGTCGCCAATCAATTTGCGCAGGGTGATCTCAATACGCGAGCGAATATTGTCGGCGCCGACGAAATTGCATTGCTAGGCAGAACATTCGATCAAATGGCCGAGCAGCGTGGTAAGGCAGAGATCGCGCTGCGAATTAAAGATGCAGCGATTGAGTCTTCGCTCAACGCGATTGCCTTAACTGATCTAGAGGGTAAGCATACCTACGTTAACAAAGCATTTGTAAACCTGTGGCAGTTGCCCTCAGCGGAATATGCCATCGGCTTAACGGCAAAGGATTTCTCAGCGGATCTGGCGAAGTTAAAACATATTTTCGACGTCGTTCAGCAAGTCGGAAGTTGGCAAGGGGAAACACCCATTTTGCGATATGACGGTGTGGTCATTGAAACAGAGGCTGCGGTTCATTTGATTGCCGATGCTGCGGGCCATCCCGTGGGTGTGATGGGTACTTTTGTCGACGTGATGGCACGCAAAAAAGCAGAGGCTGAAGCGCAAGCGCAAGCGGCACAGGCACAACTGCAAGCAACGATTGAGGCGATTCCTGATTTACTCTTCGATTTAGATTTAGAAGGCACTTACTACGACATACACGCACAAAACGTGGATCAACTTGCTGCGCCTGAAAATACTCTGTTGGGTAAAAAAATAGTCGATGTATTGCCGCCAGCGGCAGCGAGTGTGGTGATGAGTGCGCTACAAGAAGCGCATCTAACTGGCCGCTCATTGGGCAAGCAATTTGAATTCAATTTACCCACAGGGCTATTCTGGTTTGAGCTATCCGTGGCGCGCAAAAACACCCCTGCAGGAGAGCTGCCCCGCTTTATCGTGCTATCGCGAGATGTTACCTATCGCATGCAGGCGATTGAGCGGCTCAAACATTACAACGACGAGCTTGAGCAGCGCGTGGAAGAGCGTACCAGCTTATTAAACGCTGCTAAAAAAGAAGCGGAGCGTTCCAACGAAGCCAAGAGTGTGTTTTTGTCTAGCATGAGCCATGAGTTGCGCACGCCCCTGAATGCGATTTTAGGCTACGCGCAATTGATGGAAATGACGCCAGAACTCTCTGATGATATGCATGAAAACGCGCACGAGATCAAACGCGCGGGTGATTTATTGCTGGCGTTGATCAACGATATTATTGACTTGGCACGCATCGAGTCTGGTCGTATGGATTTGCAGCTAGAGCAATGTTCGCTGACTGAAATTTTATCTGCTGTGCACTCACAAAACAGCCGTGCGGCAGAAAAACGCAATATTAAATTAGTGTATGACCCGAGCTGCGACACGGCTCAGCTAATGGCTGATCGCCGCCGTTTGCTGCAAATCTTCAATAACCTGATCTCGAACGCGATCAAATATAACCGTGATGCCGGCACCGTCACTGTTGTCTATGCTGCTCAGCAAGAGGGCATTGCACGCATAACCGTGACTGACACAGGAATGGGCATTGCCGCTGAATCGGTGCCGAAACTCTTTAAACACTTTAGCCGGCTTGGCGCTGAAATGAGCGAGATTGAAGGCACGGGAATTGGCTTGGTGATTACCCGCCATTTGGTTGAAGGAATGGGTGGCCAAGTGGGTGTGGAGTCTGTGCAAGGAGAGGGCTCATCCTTTTGGATCGAGCTACCGACGGATGGTGGTCGGGTGGTACTTAAGGCTGAGCCGGTTGAATTCCAGCAAACCAACGTACAAAAACCAAAGGTTTTGTTAGCTGACGACTATCCGCAGAATCAAAATATTTTACGAATTCAACTGCTCACTTTGGGTTGCGAGGTGGAGGTAGTGGCAAACGGGGTTGAGGCCTTGGATAAATACCACCAAAAAGCCTACGACATAATTCTCACCGATTTGAATATGCCCCAAATGGATGGCACGGCTTTGGCAAAAGCCATCCGGCAAGAAGAAACCGTCTCGGGTTCGCGCATTCCGATCGTGGCGGTGACGGCAGCGGCAGAACCATCAGAAATTGAGCGTTGCCGTGCCGCAGGCATGGACGACGTGCTGACCAAGCCTATTTCTATCGCAGGCTTACGCGGTGTTTTAGAGCGCTGGTTTAGTTTGGCTGAAATGATGCTGGTTAAGGAAGCTCAGGTTTTAGAATCGACCGAGCTACTGGACATCAAGCAAATTTATTCAGTCTTGGGGCAGGTTGATTTTGCGCAAGCCTGTAATTTAATCGAGACCTTTTTGCAGACTACGCGAAAAGTCATCCGCCAAAACCGCCGGAGCAATGCGCTATGCGCAGATGGCGCAGAATTTGGAGCTGCGTATCAAGAGCGGTGCAAGCAATAATATGCCCGCCTCTTTGGCGGCGCTAAACAGTGCGTTGGATGAAGTTGAAATCGCCTTTAAACAACGCTTAGCAACACAAGTCTTGGATGTGGAAATGTTAGTGCCGGCCTTGGCAGTGAAGTGCGCCTCCGCCTTGGTGGTGGATGATGATGCGGTGGTGTTACAGCAAGTGACTTCGATGTTGAGGTCGCTTGGAGTGGCAGAAGTATTAGTGGCATGCGATGGCTTAGAAGCCTTGCAAGTGATCGCAGCCCATGCCAGCAAGATCGAAGTCATGGTGTGTGACTTAGATATGCCAGGCATGGATGGCGTAGAGTTGATTCGAGAATTTGCGCGCTCAGAATTTGCGGGCGGCATTATTTTCATGAGTGGTGCCGATGAAAAAGTATTGGGCACGGTGAGCAAGCTCGCCTCACTGCAAGGCTTGCGTGTATTGGGTCAACTCAGTAAACCGGTGACGCCGCCACAAATGGTGGCTCTCTTAGCCACACTCTCCGCCCCCGTGCTACAGAAAGCCGTTTTTGCTCCGTTTGATGTGTCGCCCGCCGCGATTCGCCAAGCGATGCTGAATGATGAATTCACTATTTGGCTACAACCCAAAGTCGAGTCTGCCAGCCTAAAACCGGTTGGCATGGAGGCGCTCGCGCGTTGGAAAAATGCCGCAGGCCGCTTTGTACCACCGGATATTTTTATCTCGGTGGCTGAGCAGTCTGGCTTGATTGCGGAGTTGTCGAAAATTTTGGTGTTTAAAGCCTTGGAAGAGGGCGCTAAAGTTTTTGAGGCGGGCTTCCCTTTGAAGGTCGCAATCAACCTTTCTGGTCGTTGGCTCAACGATTTAAATCTACCCGATTTCGTGCGCACCAAGACCTTAGCGGTCGGGCTGAAAACGGAAGATGTGATGCTCGAAGTGACCGAAACAGGGGTGATGGAAGATCTCACCACCGCGCTAGATGTGCTCACGCGCTTGCGCATCAAAGGCTTTAGCCTGTCGATTGATGACTTTGGTATTGGTTATTCTTCGCTGGAGCAACTGGGCAGAATTCCGTTTAACGAGATGAAGCTTGATCGTAGTTTTGTCAGCAAGGCTTCTACCGATTCGGCGGCGCGCGCCATTTTGGAAAGCAGTATGGATATGGCGCAGAAGCTAGGGCTCTCGACCGTGGCAGAAGGCGTAGAGACAGAGAAAGACCTCGAAATAATTCGCACCTTGGGTTGCGAACGGGTGCAGGGATATTTGATTGCTAAACCGATGCCCCTGAATGAATTGTTGGAGTGGCTGAAAACTAACCAGCATCTCTAATCATTCGTCATCCCCGCCCGCGCGGGGATGACGAGTTTTTAGCGGTTTAGAAAACATGAGTGAGGATGTGATGGACAAGGTTAAAAAAGGCAAGGCGAAATCGCTCAAAGTTTTAGTCGTCGATGATATGGCGGTTAATGCGGGGGTATTGCGAACGGCCTTAATACAAGCGGGGCATGCTGTTATCACAGCATCATCCGGCGAAGACGCCCTCGCGCTGTTTGTCTCTGAGCGGCCCGACGTGGTGTTGATGGACGTGATGATGCCAGGCATTGGCGGCATTGAAGCAACGCGCCGCATGCGCGAGGTGCAGGGCGATCATTGGGTGCCGATTATTTTTATTAGCGCGTTATCGCATCGCGAAGATATTGTGCGCGGCCTAGATGCCGGAGGTGATGACTACCTCACTAAGCCGGTAGACCTCATGCTCTTGCTGGCGAAAATTAATGCGATGCAGCGCATTGCTGATCTTGAAGGAAAGCTGCGCACAGCGAAAGAAGAATTGCAGGCCTATCGCATCGCATCTGAATATGAATTGGATATGGCCAAGGAGTTGATGGAGCACATTGTGGCGGAATCTTCCGCGGAGGTCAGCGGAGTCGAGCTGTGGTTGCAAGCTGCCACCAATATGAGCGGCGATTTAGTCATTACGCAAAAATATTTTAATGACCGAGATTACGTGCTGCTGGCAGACGCGATGGGCCACGGTCTTCCCGCCGCGTTGCCGCTAGTTCCTTTGGTGCAGGTATTTTCTGCGATGACGCATGATGGCTTCACCATTTCAGCGATGGTGCGAGAGATGAATTTGCGCCTAAAAGCGCTGCTGCCCGTTGGTAACTTTGTGGCTGTGACGCTGCTTTGCCTTGATCGCACTAATCGGAATATCGAAGTATGGAACGGTGGTAATCCTGCGGCTTTGTTGTTTAATGAAGCGGGCGAAATCGTGCGTCAATTTAAATCTCGCCATCCTGCCATTGGCATGTTGCGTAGCAATGATTTTGATGCCAGCACAGAGGTGTTCCAATGCGAAGAGGGCGGCTGGTTTGCAGGCTTCTCAGACGGCATGGTGGATGCGATGAATGGCGCAGGTGAAGAGTTTGGCTTAGAACGCATTGTGGCTGCTTTGCGTGAAGAGAATCCCTATCAATCACTTAAAGTCGCAATGGCGAAGCATCTCGATGGCAACGCGGCGCACGACGATATTTCCTTGGTGGTAGTTAAGCTAGATGGCCGTTGATTTGCTCGCCCTTAACAACAATATCGTCAACTGTTGATAGAAACTTATGCCTAGTCGTTTGGAGGTGGCTAAAGTCTTGTGTATGCGTACGCAAGACTTGCATCAAATGCTCGAAGCGCAGTCTGTATTTGCCCGGCTCATGACAGATGACGTCAGCCGTGAAGATTATGTTAGCGCACTAAAGGTGTTGCGGCTTTGCTATGCCACGATTGAGCCTGAGTTAACCCGGGCATTCCAATATTTTCTGCCCAACTATGCCTACCTGAAAAGATTACCCTTGCTGGACCATGATTTGGCAGTGCTACGCGAACACGCGGCTTGTGCAAACTTTGCGATGTCGGCGGGTATTCAAAGTTTGCCGCAATTGCTTGGCACCCTTTATGTGATCGAAGGCTCAACACTGGGCGGGCAAATTTTAATGCGGCATTTAACGGCAAAATTAGAGCTTGAATTAGCAGGCGCCTTGTCTTTTTATGGCATCAGTGGTGAGCTCGCAGCCAGCCACTGGCGACAGATACAAACTTTGCTCACTGAAAATATTCGTTCCGAAGCTGAAGTTGAAGCGGCGGTTGAGGCGGCACGGCAAACCTTTTTGATGTTTATGAATTCTGCTAAAAAATAATTAGTTCGAGTGGTTTTCCAAATGGGGAGCCTCCCAGATGTTTTTGGATAAACGCGCCCTGTAAGAATATTCCTACATTACCCAAGCTCGGCCCTATTGAAAATAAGCATTCGCCGATATCTCGATTGCCAAAAAATCCTTAATATTCACACACTAAGGGAAAGGGTTTGCAATGGTTAAAGGTATCGTTAAATGGGTGAATCCGGCAACGGGTTTTGGGTGCATTGCGCTGGAAGACAATGGTGCGGATTTATTTGTGTCGCTGTCCTCGGTAGCGCTTGAATTGAAAGAGGGCCAAGCGGTTTGCTTTGATGTGCACGATAAAGACATGATTAAGCAAGCCGTGAATATTCGCTTGAGCGATTCGCATAACGACAGTGTGCCGTAGGGAGTGGCTACAAGGGCTTAAAAATTACAAATTAAGATATATCAGTATAATCATATAGTTATAATATAAAATGGAAAGGTATCCCACCCTTGCTAGTGAGGGGAAATTGGCTTACAGAGGGAGGAGTAAAGAAGGTAGGGAAGTAGGAGTTTAACTAGGGACTTCCTCTCCTGCGCGGGCATGATTCAATAGCGCGCCACCCTAAGTAAAGTTAGGAAAAATTAGCACCTACCTACATACTGGCGCACCTGTTTAGATTCGCTGAGAAGATACTTAACTAATGAAGAGTGGTCAGGAAATTTTCCCGCAAAAAGAAAGTGAGAGCGTTTCGTCTGCGACAACTTTATCGCTAGAAGAAACGCAAAAACTTTTACAGGAGGTAAAAGTTCATCAGGCTGTGTTAGCGCTACAGAATGAAGAGTTGTGCAAAACAGTGGCAGAGCTTGAGAGCACGAAAGCCAGCTATGCCGACTTTTACAACATGGCGCCGGTCGGGTTTATCACGTTAAGCAATGAGGGCTTGATTGAGCAAGCCAATCTCACCACGAGTAATTTGTTAGATGTCGCGCAAAGCGCGTTGCTGAATCAACCTATCTTAAATTTCATCCATCCCGATGATCACCAAAGCTATGGGCGGCATCGTTTGCTACTCGTCGCAACAAAGCATTCGCAAATTATTGAGTTGCGAATGCAAAAAAAAGACGGCACGCCGTTTTGGGGACGCATGGAGTCACTGGCGGTGCCATTGGATGAGGGTTCGGCCAAGTTGCGAATAGTACTTAGCAATGTGAGCGAATCGCGCAGGCTTGAAGAGATCAAAGAGAGCGGTGCTTTTCAACGGGCAATTTTAGACTCAATCTCTGCCAACATTGCGGTGATCGATCCTGAAGGCACGATCATTGCCACCAATGAAGGCTGGTGGCGCTCTGCCTTGGAAAATAGCGTAGAGCCTGGCAAGCCGAGTGCAGGAACAGACATTGGCAGCAATTATTTAAAGGCGTGTTCATCCGCCGATGGCGACGGTGCTTATGACGGCATTGTTAGTGTGCTAGAGGGGCGTGCGGTACGCTTTAGCCTTGAGTACCCTTGCCATACGCCCAAGCAAGAAGCTTGGTTCATGATGAGCGTGACCCCCTTGGGGAAAAATGCGAAATTCGGTGCGGTCATTGCCCATGCCAACATTACTGAGCGCAGACAAGCTGAAAATAAACTGCGCGAAAGCGAGGCTAGGCTTCAGGAAATTATCAATTTGATGCCGATTGAGCTCTTCGTTAAAGATGCTTCTAGCAATTTCATCTTAATGAACCAAGCGTGTGAAGAGAAATGGGGTATCCCATTTGCAAAACTGCAAGGCAATAACGGTAGCCAGCTCTTTCCGGCCGAGCAAATGAAATTTTTTCTGGAAAAAGATAAACAGATTTTTGATAAGCGTGAGCAGTTAGATTTTGAGGAAGTGGTTGGAAGTTTAGAGGCGAAAAATAATCGCCTAATGCACACTTTTAAAAAGCCTGTTTTTAATGCTGAGGGTAAGCCGCACTATTTGATTTGTTTGTCGCTCGATATTACCGAGAGCAGGCAAGCAGAGCAAAAACTGCGCGAAAGCGAGACTCGATATTCTTCCCTGGTTTCGATGTTGCATGAAGGGGTAGTGTTACATGAGCGTAGCGGTGCGATCCGAACTTGGAACGCGGCGGCGGAACGAATTCTTGGTCTGACTGGAGATCAGTTAATTGGCAAGAGCTTAGTTGATCCGAGCTGGGGCGCTATCCATGAAGATGGTTCTGCTTTTGTGGGAGAGATGCATCCCAGCATGGTTGCGCTGCGCACGGGCAAGCCACAATCAAATGTGGTGATGGGGGTGAAAAAGCCAACAGGTGATTTAACGTGGATCGCTATTAATGCGGTGCCGATCTTTGCAGCGAATGATTCGCAGCCGGAAAGCGTGGTGGTTTCGTTTAATGATGTTACCCAGCAAAAAAATGCGCACGAGGCCTTGGTGCTCAATCAGCAATTGCTACAGCAAGCGCTCGATCGCTTGCGCTCGCTGGGGGCAGAAAATCAGGCGGCGATTGAGCGGGAGAAAAAACATCTAGCCCGCGAATTGCATGATGAGTTGGGGCAACTATTGGCAGCCTTGCGCATGGATATTGGGTTAATAAAAATGGAGTACGGGCAAAGTCAGCCAGCGATATTGCTTAAAGCGAATAAAATGCTCGACACTGTAGATCGTGCGCTATTTAGCATGCGTCATGTGGTGAGCAATTTGCGGCCAACCTCTTTGGATATGGGCCTCCAGGCGGCGCTGGAGTGGCTACGTGACGATTTCACGCAGATGTTTGGTATTGCTTGCGACGTAGAGTGCCCGGCAAATGTACCCGCGCTGAGTGAAATGCAACTGATCGCGATTTTCCGTGTCGTACAAGAGTCGCTCACCAATGTTGCGAAGCACGCTCAAGCCAATCAGGTGAACGTGATGGTGAAGGTAACACAAGGTCATTTGCAGGTATTCGTTCAAGATGATGGTGTGGGCTTTAAGTTTGACGCGCAGCATCAACGTGATTTGGCGCAAGGCGATCGGAAAAGCTTTGGTTTGCAAGGAATGAACGAGCGCATGAAGGCATTTGAGGGTAGCGTCAAGATTGAGACGGAAGTAGGAAAAGGGTGCTGTGTGATTTTAAATGTACCGATTGAGGGGAATGCTAATGATTAAAATTATGCTCGCAGATGACCATGCCATTATGCGAAGTGGTCTTAAAGATTTGCTGGCCAAGGCCTCAGATTTTAAATTAGTGAGTGAGGCCTGTGACGGGACTGAGCTACTGGAAATTTTGCAGCAAAAATTGGACGCAGGCGATCTGCCCGATATTGTGATGACCGACCTATCAATGCCCGGTGCTGGCGGTATTGATTTGATTGAGCGGATTAGAAAACTGAGCCCCACCCTACCCATTTTGGTGCTCACCATGTTTAATGATGCGTTGATGGCGTCGCGCATTATCAAAGCAGGGGCGGATGGTTATCTCACTAAAGACAGCTCGCCGGAAATGCTGATTGCGTCAGTGCGTAAAGTGGCAGGCGGCGGCAAAAGCATTGATCCCAAATTAGCCGAAAAAATACTCTTTCAGCGAGCCGATGTGGATGAGCCACATCACAAACTATCTGCGCGCGAATTTGATGTGATGCGATGGATTTTAAAAGGGGAGAGTGTCAACGCAATTGCCGAGCACCTCTGCATCAGCAATAAAACAGTGAGCACGCATAAAACCACCATGCTGCGAAAAATGGGCATGACGAGTACGCCTGAATTGGTGAGATACGCGATGGCGCACGGTTTATTTCGCGAAGATGTTTAGCGCTTTGCAATACAAAAGACAATCTCAATTAACCCGAATAATGGATTATTCGAAATAAAAGGAAGGTGATACACATGACGCTAGGCAAATTAACAGTAGGTGTAACCGAAGCTGGCGATACGGCAACCATTTATTTGAATGGGAGCTTTGTGTTTCAAGCGCACCGTGACTTTAAAGCAAGCTATGAACATAAGCTCAAGCAAGAGCATATCGCTCATCTAGTTATCGATTTCGCTAACGTGGAATATCTCGATAGCTCTGCTTTGGGAATGTTGCTGGTGTTAAAAGACAAAGTTGAGACCGCCAAAAAAACCCTCACCTTGGTGCGCCCTAATACGGTGACAGCTCAAACTTTTGACATCGCGGGTTTTTATAAACAATTTACGATTAAAGAATAAGTAAAGCTAACCCATTCCCTCCTAAACTAATTTCCTCTCCCTACACGCGAGAGGAAATAAATTTCTCTTAACCGGCTACGGCAGGTAGCTCAATCGAGAAGGTAGAGCCTACGTTGACTTCACTTTCTACGCGAATCGATCCGTTCATCGCTTCAATAATACGGCGGCTGATCGTGAGGCCGATGCCGGAGCCTTGAATGTCGCTAGATTCAGCACCCAAGCGATTAAAGGGTATAAATAGATCAGTTAGGCGCTCAGCGGAGATGCCTTTGCCACTGTCTTTAACAAGGATGCGTAGCGAATCTGTTGCACTGGCTATCACTTCTAACTGTATTGTGCCGCCCTCTCGGTTGTATTTAATGGCGTTGCTCAGTAAGTTAAGCAGTACCTGTTTTAATCTGCGACGATCAGCCACCACAGCAGCATCTTTTAGTCCGCTATGGGTGAGGGTAATTTTTTGCTGTTCCATTTGCGGCGTTACTAATTTGATGCATTCGTTGATGAGGTCACACAGCGCCACGTTGCTGATCGTTAGATCAATTTGTCCAGATTCGATCTTCGCAAGGTCTAACACTTCGTTGATAAGGTCGAGCAGGTGATAGCCGGCAGAAAGCATATCCTCGACGTTCGGTTTGTAATGAGCGGGAAAATTTTCGTCCATCTGCATGAGCTGGCTATAGCCCAAGATCGCGTTCATCGGCGTGCGCAACTCGTGGCTCATACTAGAGAGAAAAGCCGATTTGGCACGGTTTGCACTATTTGCTTCATCACGCGCTTGCACTAAGGCCAGCTCGGTAAGTTTAATTTCAGTAATGTCTTGCACCATGCCGCGTGATTCAAGTGGCGCGCCGTTTTCATCAAAAATAGAATTACATTTTTCATTAACCCATTTAATGCGGCCATCACTCATGAGTAAACGATGCGCGATTTCATAGGGTGCGTGCGTGATGAGAGAGTTGGCATAGGCGCTATTCACCGCTTCACGGTCATCAGGGTGAATGGCGTTTAGAAAAGCTTCGTAGGTTGCGCCAAATTTTGTTTGGTCGATTTCAAATATCGCAAAAATTTCATCCGACCATGTTAATTTGCCCTGCAATAAATCGAGATGCCAGTTGCCGATGCGGGCAATGTGTTGTGCCTCTTTGAGTTGGGCGCTGGTGGCAAGTAGTTTTAATTCAGCTTGCTTACGCTGAGTGATGTCATAACAAACAACTAGGTTGGTGGCGGTGGCAGGCTCTCCAAGCGTTGCTGAGGTAAACAGTAAAGTGAACTTAGTGCCATCTTTGCCACGCACGTCAGCCTCCACCGGCATGAAGGGCGCGCCGCTTTGCCGAGAGTGCTCAAGGTTTGCTAGCCACGTTGTTGCAATATGCTGCCGATAGGCGGGGTCAGGATAGGCAAGTGGCCACCACGTATCGAGATTAGGAATGTCAGCCAGGGTGTAGCCAAGTAAATCGCTAAAGGCTTTGTTGAGATAGCTAATGTTGCCTTGATTGTCATTAATCACTAAAGGAATGGGAGAGGCTTCGAGGATATTAAGAGCGCGTTGATTGCTTTCATCGAGAGCCCGATCACGCAGAGATAAATTATGAATGAGCTGATTAAAGCTTTTAATCATCGTGCCTATTTCATTTTCTTGTTGCACGGGAATAGGAGAGGGCATGCTCTTGCTGGCTGTCATGGCTGTCATGGCTGTCATGGCTGTCATGGTGTCAACTGCCTGTTGCATAGGTGCAAGCTCGCGCCTAACCACCCACCAAGTGATGCCACCCGCAAGGAACGTGAGCACTAGAGTGGCATACAGCATGTGCTGTAGCATATTATTGATTGGAGCGAACGCCTCGGAGGTGGGCAAGGTGGCACCGAGTGTCCAATCAGTACCCGCGATTTTTTTACCGGAGCCCATCACTTCTACACCAAAAGGGTTGACGTAAACTTTGGTCCCATCATAGCCCTCAAGAAATTCATCCAAGGCCGGAACAACGCCTCGCGTGGGAAAAGATTGCATCTGGCGTTTTTTATCCGTTGCGGTAACGATCATGCGATGGGCTCGGTCAACTAGATAATAACCCCCGCTATTTCCGTAGTGACTGTTGGTAAAGGTATCGAGAAAGTTGGGCATACTCAAATCAAGTGTTCCCGACAGTGCGCCAATTATTTTTTGTTGGCGATCAAAAATAGGGGTAATGAAAGAGATCAGTGGGGTATTTGATTTCTTGCCGATGAGGGCTTTGCTAATATTGGTTTTGCCGGATTTCAGCGCAAGGGCAACGTGATCTCGATCAGCATAATTCACGCCGGCGCGCTTCCATGTCATTGGTGCAGAAGCGATACAGATGCCATCGTTATTCAGCACCATTGCGCCGCCACTAAATTGCTGTAAAAAAACAGTGTGGGCCTCCAAAAATTTTTGTAATTGAGCAGGCTGTTTGAGCAGTGCAGGTGTAATCTCCTGCGACACCGTTTTGAGGTTGAGAATTCGGCCCGCCACTTCTAGTTCAACATCATGTGCCACAAAAGAAACGGAAGAAAATTGTTGATCGCCTAAGAGCTGTTTAATGTCGGTGCGTAAAACTGCATTGGCGTAAAACAATAACGACCATAGCCCGATTAAAAAAATAATCAGGGTGAAAAAAGTAATGCGAATCTTGAGCGAGTTTTTTAGATAATTAAAGTTGCGCTTCATTATGTTTGATTTTCGCTTGAATGCCTTAACTAGATAATGACACAACAGCTATTTTTTGGGTTGAGAAAAGTGGCTTCGGTATGAGCCTGAAATTCCATGCAGCAAGCGCGGTGATTCTCCGTGTAAGATAGCTGTGATGTCGAATATTAAATTTTAGAAAAATGAGAACACATGTAAATTTGATTGCCCAATTTGGCTTAGTGCTTGCCGTGATGTGTGGCGTGGCTAACCCAGAGTATTCTGATGCTGCCCCTTTGGATGCAGCGGGGGGAGCTCAGGTTGAGGAGCGCATCACCACGCTGGAAAACGCTGTGGCAGAAATTGCGCGTTTAAATGAAGAGATTGATGCGATCGATGCAAGTTATGCAAAAAAAGCGGAGCGTGCGCGTAAACAAGGGGATGTCACAACTGATTATCTAGTGCTTGGTATAGCGGAAGCAGCACCGTTGCGAGCGAGAGTTTTCGCGCTTGAAAATCATCCCTTTGTTTTAGGTGCGGAAAGTTTGCAAGCCGAGTTGGGCGATTACGATAGCTTGAAAAAAGAATTTTCGGTGCGCTTTCGTAGCACGATATCCGCTGTACGCATTGCCAAAAAAGCTAGTATTCCAGTGTCTCCGGCGGATGCAAAAATTTTCCAGCAGCAGTGGCAGGCCGGCCAGATTAAACCCCAGGCGACAGTTACGCTGATTGATGACCCGCTATTGGTGTTAATCAATCTGGCAGATAACAGCACGCTCACATTTGCGGCCGGCGCTTTTATGACAGCGCCAGCCAGACAAGAAAAGTTGGAGCTTACTTTTAGGCCGCTGATGGTGGAGATCCCCGCGGGGAGTTTTGAAATGGGTTCGACGGAGTTTGGCCCAGTGCACAGTGTTATTTTTAAGCGGGGCTTTGAAATTAGTTCAACCGAGGTGACGCAGGCGCAATGGCGTACTGTGATGGGTAAAGATCCGCTGCGTTTAGATTATTGCGGTGATCAGTGTCCGGTAGAAAAGGTGAGCTGGGAGGATGCGCAAGCCTATTTGCAAAAGTTAAATGCGAAAACGCGTAAGCAATACCGTCTGCCGAGCGAGGCAGAGTGGGAGTAC
>JFJP01005631.1_pt1 | contig 15038 bp, 9 predicted proteins | sample 431651 | NCBI WGS metagenome assembly JFJP01 (sample SAMN02602958, study PRJNA72255) | Microbial mat metagenome, whole genome shotgun sequencing project. | biome: fresh water; feature: sink hole; material: water; isolation source: purple microbial (photo- and chemosynthetic) mats found in...
AGAATGCCATTCTGGATTCGATGACCTCGCAAATCGTCGTTCTGGACCGCGACGGTTGCGTTGTCTCTGCCAATGCCGCCTGGCGCAGCTTCGCCAAACAGGGCGACACCGATGCCTGGTATGGCGCCGGGTGCGGTGAGGCCAGGTTTGGGCGCAGTTTCTTCGAAGTTTGCCAATCCACCACCAGTGTTTCCAAAGAAATTGCTCTGGAAGTGACCGATCGAGTCGGGCGGGTTCTCAAAGGCACCTTGCCGGTTTACACCTTCGAACACAAGTCAGCAATGCCGCACCACCAAGCCGTCAAAATCATTGTCGAAGGGCGTGCAACACACTTTGATCCCGTCATCATCGACTTGCTGATCGATGTCGTTGACGAATTTCAGGAGATTGCCGCAAGCAATGGCGAGCAGTAGGCAAAGGTTTTCGGCTGATCATCCCTGAACTCACTGAGTTGATACTAAAGTTATAGCTGCCTGCGCAATATGGATAAGGGCTGCAGGCTGATTTAACATAAAAAACTGACCAAGGCACCGCGTGGCATCTTGAAGGGACGATGTCAATCTACTTGGTCGGCGCAGGACGACACGATAAGTTCCAATGGTAGCTGGGCTGACTGCGAGCAGCTAACGAAGTCTGCATAAGGTCTATAGATAGTTTTGGCCGACATAACTCGCTCGGCTTGGGCCATCGGCCGCACCCCCACTTGTTCCAGTAAAGAACGCCTGGCCCGCGTGCCGGGTTGGGATGCTGGGTAGTTACCAAACCGTATTGGCTTGGTCGGAAATTGCCAATGTTGCCGTGTGGGTATGCGGGTCATGGGCATTGAGCTTGAACACTGCCACAGTGTTGACCAGTGCATCTGCTTGGGATTTCAGACTGCTTGCGGCCGCTGACATCACCTCGACCAACTCGGCGTTTTGCTGCGTCATGTTGTCCATCAGGTGAATGGCGACACCCAACTGCGACACACCCTGGCTCTGCTCAGTGCTGGCCACACTGATTTCACCCATGATCTGGGTAACCAGGCGGATGCTGCTGACCACTTCCGACATGGTGGCTCCGGCTTGATCCACCAGCACCGTGCCGTGCTCCACCCGCTGCACGCTGGCACTGATCAGTGCCTTGATTTCACGGGCAGCCTCGGCCGAGCGACCGGCCAGGCTACGCACCTCGCTGGCCACCACGGCAAAACCCCGGCCCTGTTCACCGGCACGGGCGGCTTCAACTGCGGCGTTAAGCGCCAGAATATTGGTTTGAAAGGCAATGCCGTCGATGACCTGAATGATGTCGGAAATCTTGCGTGACGACTCGTTGATGCCGCGCATGGTGTCCACCACCTGGGTCACCACCGCACCGCCACGCGTGGCCACTTCGGATGCGCTTTGGGCCAGTTGATTGGCCTTGCGCGCGTTTTCGGCATTCTGGTTGACGTTGGCACCCAACTGCTCCATGGATGCCGTGGTGTCTTTAAGGGAATGCGACTGGCTGTCGGTACGCGACGACAAATCGAGGTCGCTCTGGGCAATGTCTGCGCTGGCTGCAGCCACGCCATTGGCCCCGTCACGCACCTCTGCCACCACACTGACCAGGCCGGTCTGCATGTCTTTGAGCGCCAGTAATAGCTGCGAGATTTCGTTTTTGCCGGTGGTGTCAAACTGCAGGCTCAAGTCACCCGCCGCCACCGCCCGTGACACTTGCACCGCCAGGTTGATCGGCTGGGTGATGGAGCGGATGATCCACAACGCCATCAGCACCCCCACCGCCAAGGCCACCGTCACCGTGAGTCCCATCACAAATACCATGCTTGATGTGGCGTGCTGGGTCGCATTGGCAGACTGCAGCATCTGCCCGTCCTGGTGTTTGAGCAGGCCGTCCAGCGCGTCAAAGTAGGTCTTTTGGGCGGGGCGCACCTTGTCCAGCAAAAAGGCCTTAGCCTCAAAGGTCTGCCCACCAATGGCAAGCTCCATGGCCTCGGCTTGCAGTGGCTCATAGGCGGTGCGGGTCTGCGCCACCTGGGCCAGCAAGGCCCGGGCCTCTTGGTTGGTCAATTGTGCATCGAGCTTGGCAAATCGCTCACCAATTTGCTTACGCGCCACCTCAATGCGCCCGGCCTCCTTCTTGATGTCTGCGCTGTCGCTCATGATGATCATGTTGCGCAGCGCATCGGCAATCAGGGTCACATCGGCTTTGATGTCATTGATGGCGGCCACTTTGGGTACGCGGTCGTTGATGACCTCGTCAAACATGTCGTTCATGCTCTTGAACTTGAGCAAGGACACCCCGGCCATGAACGCCAGCAGCAAACCCAGGATGGCAAAACCAAGAATCAGCCGGGTGGAAATTTTCATGTCGTTGATATTCATGGGGGGTCTGCGCCTTGAGTGTGGTGACTGCCGTTCAGAATAGTACCAAACCGAGCCGGGCGTGTCTGCCGATGCCCTGGCATCCAGCCTTGCCAAGGTTTGGTACGCGCCAAAGTCAGTATTATATTGATAGTGGCTAGCGCACTATTTACAAGGGCTACAGGCCATTTTCTTGAATTTGACCGGCAGCCAGCGGCTTCAGCGCAGTCCGGCTTCGGTGCGGCGTGCAAACTTGCGCCACAACCAGCCAATATCTGGCTGGCGGGCGTGGAGCACATAGCCCAGATCGTTGACATTGGCCATGCTGCCTTGCAAGAGTGCTCGGGAGCTGCGTGTGCTGGCAAACAGGATGTTGTCACCCGGGCATAAGTCCAAGTCGTCGCTGGGCAGCAGATGGTTCTGGCTGCCTCGCAGCAGCAGCAGCGGTACCGCCCGCAGCAGTTGCGTGCGGTCTGTCGGGCTACGCAGCAGTGCGCCGAGTTTGACTTGGGCGCCGCTGCGCAGTTCGGCCTCAAGCGCTGGCGCAACTTTGGCATCAATGGCCACGTTCCAGGTGGCAGGTACGCGCTGGCCGCATGCCAGCACGATGCGTGCCACCAGCGCGTCGCTCCAGGCATCGTCCTGGCGCTTGACTTCAGCCAGAAAGCGGGCCAGCAACGGTGTTGTGAGCAGCCCCAGGCATTCGTGGGCAATGATTTCGGCCGGGCGCACCATGAAATCGGCCTTGAAGGTCGCGAACAGCAGGCTGTTGGATTGCTGGTTTTGCCGCAGTACGGTAAACAGCGCCGGATTGATTTCTTCGGCGGTCGCGACGATGGCCAGGTTGGCGATGTCGTTGCTGGTGCCAGCATTGATGCCGACCGCTTGCGTAATGCCGGCTTTTTCGAGCACCATGCGCTCGTTGCCAACACCCCTCACTTGCGGCACGCTGCTGATGATTGAGCGGTTGGGCTCGATGACCGTCAGGTCGATCCCTGCCCCCTGCAGGTCATCGACGATGGCCTGGCCAAAACGGCCATAACCGCAGAGTATCCAGTGGCCGCGCGGTGGTTCGCGTTGCGTTTCGAGCAGGCTGCCCGGAGCTGCCGTCAGCCATTCCACCAACTGGTAGGAACCCGGCGAGCGGATCGCCAGCGCCAGGTATTCGCCGAAAGTCTCAAACGGGTTGAACCTGGTTTCTCCTTGGGTATCCAGTATCAGGCAAGACATGGCAGCCATTGGTACTCCGTTGACTTGAATCAACGATGTTCTGGCTGCTTGGGCTAAATTGAGCGGTTGCTACCCCAAGTCATTCTGAATTACCAAAAAAAATGGACGACTGATGTCATGAGCGAACAGTCCGCGCACGAAATGTCTGCCTTGACGGTTTGGCAACTGGCCAGACCGGGCTCCCTATGGATAACCGTGCTGGCCTGCTTGCTGGGGTTTGCTTCGGCAGCGGGCTGCGGCTATGACCCGGATTGGGCCAGCGCACTGGCCACGCTGATGCTGGCAGTCAGTTTTCATGCGGGTGCCAACATGCTGCAAGAAGATGCCTCGGCACCGGGCAGCGCAGCGCTGAAGAGCAGCCTGTCGTCATTCACCGGTGGGCATGGTTTGGTACCACTTGGGCTGGTCAGTGCCGGTGATGCACTTCAATTGGCTTGGATCGTGCTGGGTCTGACGATGCTCTGCGGCGTGTTGCTGGCGCTGAAAGCGGCGGGTGGGCTGGTAGGGTTGGGCTTGGCTGGCCTGTTGCTGGCTTGGGCCTATGCAAGGCCACCGCTGCAACTCGCACGCCGCGGCTTTGGTGAACTGCTGGCGGCACTGGCGTGGTGGCTGGTGGTGCTGGGGGCAGATTATGTTTGGCGGCGGCATTTCTTTCTGATTCCGGCGGTAACGGCCGTCAGTTTTGCGGTTCTGGTGGCCAATGTCCATCTGGCAAGCGCTTGTGTGACCGCCGCGGCGGACCGCACTGTCGGCCGTCACACCCTGGCGGTGCGCTGGGGGTTGCCAGGTGCGACTGCCGTTTATTGGGCGCTGTTGATACTGGCGTATGGCTGGCTGGTCGGTGGTGTGCGGGCGCTGTATCACCCGGGCCCAGCGCTGTGGGGGCTCGCATCGCTGCCTTTGTCGATGCTGGCCGGGGGGCTACTTTGGCGATTTGGCAAGCAGCCCAAACGCCTGGACTGGGTACTTTGGTTATCTGTCCTGGCCGCTGCGCTGCACGCGCTGTCGATGGGCGCGGGCCTCTTCGCCATGATCCTGATGTAATCAGCATCACCAAGACCTGGGCGCATCGCTGTCATGCTGTTCATGGTTAGGGCAGGCGCGACAAAATGCACATGTGGCATGACATCGGTCAAATGGCATCGACTGTTGCCGTCCTACAATTTCAGCGTGCTCAGCCAGAGTCAGACTCCGTGCCCTGCACCCGGTCTTTTCCATGAACGCCAGTTTTCACCTTACGGAGACCCATCGTGATCCTCATCCAAACCCCCCGATTTTTCCAGCTCGCCCGGGTCGCCACCCTGGGTTTGGGCATCGCCCTGGGTGCCAGCCTGACCCAGGCCGCCGAATTGCCCGCTGCACTGCAGGCCAAGGTCAGCAAATACCAAAAGCAGTTGGTGGATTGGGCAGCCAACCCCTTGATGATTTCGGCCACCAAAGAGGCCAATGCCAAAGGCGGCTTTTTGCCCGGCATGACCAATGCCAAGTGGAATGACCTTGACGACAAAGACCCGGCAGTGCTGTCCACCCTGAACAGCCCGGCTGGTTTGCAGATTCACAAGTGGGAAGAGGATAAAAACCTCAACAAGCTGTTTTTGCGCGACCAAAAAGCCAACGTGATTGCCGGCAGCAGTAAAACCCTGCTGTTCAACAATGCCAGTCGCCCGGCCGCCATCAATGCGCTCAAGGGCCAGGCTTGGGCCGACACCGAGGTCAAGCCTGACCCCACCACTCAGATCAAAAGCGTGCAGGTGTCTGCACCGGTGCTTGATGGTGGCAAGGCCATTGGCATTCTGCATGGCAGTGTGACAGCCGAATGAACTGCTAGCGCCACCCCGACCGGAGGTTTTTATGGCTTTTGTCACTAACCTGCGCATCAGCACGCGTTTGCTGATGGGTTTTGGTGTGTTGCTGCTGTTGCTGCTGGTGCTCACCGGTGTCGCGGCCGACCGCATGGGTGTGGTTGATCTCAAGCTCAACCAGATTGTCGAGACCGATGCGCGCAAGCTGCGCCTGGCCATCGGCCTGCGCGACTTGGTGCGAGACCAGTCGGTGGCGATTCGCGATGTGGTGATGCAAGACGACATGTCGTTCAAAAAGACCGAACTCAAGCGCATGAAGGACGTGGCCAAACAGTATGCCCAGCTCCGCAGCGAACTGTTGAGCGGATTTCCCCAAGCCAGCGTGCAACAGACGCTGAAAGACTTCGAGCCGCTGGAGGCATCTCTAAAAGCCGGGCTGGATGCAGTCATCGAGTGGTCGCTGAACCAAGACAACGCGGCAGCCGGTGAGGCCGTGCGCAGCCAGTTCCGCCCAGCCCAACTGGGGTTGGTGACAGCATTGGACAAGCTGATCGAGCGCATCGAAGCCGACTCGGCCCAATCGGCCCTGGGCGCATCAGCCACCTACCGGACTGCCTTGGTCACGCTGTGGGGTTTGGGCGGTTTGGCGGTGATGGTAGGGGCGATGATTGCCTTCCTGACGATTCGCAGCATCGTGCCACCATTACGTGCCGCGGTGGTGGCCGCAGAGCGGATTGCCGCCAGCGACCTGACCGACCAGCGCCTGCCTGCCACCGGCGATGAACTCGGCCAACTGATGACCGCCATGACCCGCATGGCACAGGAGCTGTCGGCACACATGTCGCAAGTGCATGACTCGGCCAGCACCATTCATACGGCCAGCTCCGAGATCGCCAGTGGCACCATGGATTTGTCGATGCGCACCGAAAATGCCGCCGCCAATCTCATCAAAACCTCGCAAAGCGTATCCACCCTGACCGAGGTAGTGCGGCAAAGTACCGAGGCCGCCAGCCAAGCTAACCAACTGGCGATGAATGCCTCTGGCCTGGCCGAGCGCGGCGGTCAGGTGGTGTCAGAGGTGGTCAACACCATGCAGGAGATTGCCCGCAGTTCCAGTCAGATCAGTGACATCATTGGTGTCATTGACGGTATTGCCTTTCAGACCAATATCCTGGCACTGAATGCAGCCGTGGAGGCGGCCCGTGCGGGTGAGCAGGGCCGCGGGTTTGCGGTGGTGGCCACCGAAGTGCGGCAGTTGGCCCAACGCAGCGCCCAGGCGGCACGCGAAATCAAGGCGTTGATCGAAAACAGTGTTGGCAAAGTGGCGGCTGGCTCGGTACTGGTGGACCGGGCCGGGGGTTCGATGCTGGACATTGTCAGCGGTGTGCAGCGTGTGACCGAGGTGATTGCCAAAATCACTGCTGCGTCAACCGAGCAGAACCGGGAAATTCAGGACATCAACAGTTCAATCCACGCGCTTGACCAGATGACGCAACAAAACGCAGCGCTGGTCGAACAAAGCGCAGCCGCCTCGGAAAACCTCAAAGCCCAGGCCGAACGGCTGGCTCACGTGGTCAATGTCTTCAAACTGGCAAAGAGCCCGGTGCCGCAGCTTCGTTACAGTCAAGCATAGACTGCGGTTTTGTAGCGGCTGTTCGCCATTGAAATAGAGACCAATTCCATTTCTAAATCATTTTGTCTAGGCGAGAAGCCTCAGGCAGTGCTGACGCTTGACCCAATGCTTCTTCAGCTGCATTGGGAGGACAAGCCGAAGCAACAACGATATGGATGATTTAGCAAGGGAATAACTTTCACGATTAGGGGTGCTGCTCACTCGAATCATGAAAGTGAGTGATGCGCAAAGGGGGCGTTTTCGTGATCCAGGCGGGTCATCCGCCTGCTGTCCGATAAACTTTGACACCTCAAACACGGGTCACTTCCACCATGCATCCATCGGGTCAACCCACTGAAATCAAGCTCCATGCACTGGCCACGCCGGACCAGATGCGCGCAGACATCCAGCGCAAAAGCAAGCTCAAAGGCCGCCAGGCGGACCAGGTCTCGCTGGCTGAAGTGCGCGCACTGGTGGGGCAGGCACCGCATCGGCGCGACCTGCTGATTGAGCACCTGCACCGGATTAACGATCACTACCGCTGCCTGTTTGAGCGCCATCTGGTCGCGCTGGCCAAAGAGATGAACATCCCGATGGTTGAGGTGTTCGAGGTCGCCACCTTCTACCACCACTTCGAGGTGACAAGGGACAATACCAGGGTGCCTGGGCTGACCGTGCGGGTGTGTTCGGGCTTGAGTTGCCAGCTTGCCGGTGCGCAGGATTTGCTGGCGCGCCTGCCGGCCCTGCTGAACACCGAGGTGCGGCTGATCAGTGCGCCCTGTGTCGGGCGCTGTGAGCAGGCACCGGTGGCGCTGGTGCACCAGCGCCCGGTGCCGCTGGCCACCCCTGAGGCGGTGGCATTGATGGCCAATCAGGCTGTAGCGATTGTCCTATCTGGCAGTGACGCTATGCATCCTGATTTAAATGTGTCGCCAGAAAAGAGTGTGCTGCCACCGCGCCTGGCGATCCAGGACGCAGTCGATTTTGTCGGCTACGATGCCTACCGCGCCCAGGGGGGTTACGCGCTGGCCGCGGCCCTGCTGAATGGCGAAGCGGCGCAAGAGCCCATCCTGCAGGCGCTCGATCAAGCCGGATTGCGCGGTCTGGGCGGGGCTGGTTTTCCCGCCGGACGCAAGTGGCGCATCGTGCGCGACCAGCCCGGGCCGCGCCTGCTGGCAGTGAACATCGACGAAGGCGAGCCCGGCACCTTCAAGGACCGCAGCTACCTGGAGCGCGACCCGCACCGTTTTCTGGAAGGGCTGCTGATTGCCACCCAAATTGTTGGCATACAGACCTGCTACATCTACCTGCGCGACGAGTACCACGACTGTCGCGCCTTGCTGACAGCAGAGCTGGCCCGGCTGCGGGCTGTTCCCCCATGTCCCTTGCCGACGATTGAGTTGCGCCGGGGTGCCGGTGCCTACATTTGCGGCGAGGAGTCTGCCATGATCCAGAGCCTGGAGGGCAAGCGTGGCGAGCCGCGCCTGCGTCCGCCCTACCTGGCGCAGGTTGGGCTGTTCGGCCGGCCCACGCTGGTGAACAATTTCGAAACGCTGTACTGGGTGCGTGACATCGTCGAGAAAGGCGCTGACTGGTTCGCCAGCTTCGGCCGCCGGGGCTGCCAGGGGCAGCGCAGCTTCAGCGTCAGTGGCCGGGTCAAGCACCCCGGGGTCAAGCTGGCTCCGGCCGGCATCTCGCTACAGCAACTGGTCGACGAGTATTGCGGCGGCATGATGGAGGGCCACACCCTGTACGCTTATCTGCCTGGCGGGGCCTCGGGCGGCATCTTTCCGGCTAGCCATGCCCACATTCCGCTCGACTTCGATACGTTGCAAGCCCATGGTGGCTTCATCGGTTCGGCCGCCGTCATTGTCCTGGGCCAGCACGACAGGGCGCGCGACGCGGCGCTGAACATGATGCGGTTTTTTGCTGACGAGAGTTGCGGCCAGTGCACGCCGTGCCGGGTCGGCACCGCCAAAGCCGCCAAGCTGATGGAAGCGCCGGTCTGGGACAACGCCACGCTGGAAGACCTGAACACGGTGATGGCTGATGCCTCGATTTGTGGTCTGGGCCAGGCCGCGCCGAATCCGGTGCGCTGTGTGCAGAAATACTTTGCCCAGGAGATTTCCTGAATGAACACGCTGAACCCACCCGCCAAGCTGCCTGATGGTGCGCGCCCTGCTGTCGAGTTCACGCTTGACCAACAGCCGATTTTCGGTTTTGAAGGTGAAACCATCCTGCAAGCCGCCCAGCGCCATGGCGTGGAGATTCCGCACCTGTGTTATCAGCAGGGCTTGCGCCCCGCGGGAAACTGTCGCGCCTGTGTGGTCGAGATGGAGGGTGAGCGCGCCCTGGCGGCGAGCTGCTGTCGCAGCGTTGCGCCCGGCCTGGTGGTGCAGTCCCAAAGTGAACGCGCACGCAAGAGCCAGGCCATGGTGCTGGAGCTGTTGCTCTCTGATATGCCCGACCAAGGGTATCGCTGGAATGATGGCTGCGATAGGTCTGGCGCTGCTGCGCTGGGTGATACGCCGAGCGACTCCTACGCAAACTCAAAATCGTTGTCCGGCGCATCGCCCATCACAGCCGGATTGGTGAATTCCACCACCCTAGGGCAGCATGGGAAACTTAGTGATTGGGCCGCGCGCCTGGATGTCAGCGTGCGTCCCACGTTGCGCGCGCTGCGCCGCACGCCCCCTCCGGCCGACCTGTCGCACCCAGCCATGGCGGTCAATCTCGAGGCCTGCATCCAGTGCAATCTGTGCACCCGCGCTTGCCGCGAGGAGCAGATGAATGGTGTCATCGGCTACGCCGGGCGTGGTGCCCACAGCGCCATCGTGTTTGATCTGAACGACCCGATGGGGCACAGCGCTTGTGTCGCCTGCGGCGAATGCGTGCAGGTTTGCCCGACCGGCGCGCTGATGCCCAAAACGCAGATTGGCTCACAAGTGGTGGACAAGAAGGTAGCTTCGGTCTGCCCGTTCTGTGGTGTCGGCTGCCAGTTGACCTACAACGTGAAGGACAACGCCATTGTCAGCGTCGACGGCCGTGATGGCCCGGCCAACCACAAGCGCCTGTGTGTCAAGGGACGCTTTGGTTTTGATTATGTGCACAGCCCGCAGCGCCTGACCGTGCCGCTGATTCGCAAGCCCGGTGTGGCCAAGAACCCGGCGGCTTTACAGCAACTGGGCCGTGGCAGCGCCGACTGGTCGGCTGTATTCCGGGAGGCGAGCTGGGACGAGGCCTTGGACTTCACGGCCGGTCGGCTCAAGGGCCTGCGCGACACCCACGGCAACAAGACGCTGGCCGGGTTTGGCTCGGCCAAAGGCAGCAACGAAGAGGCCTACTTGTTCCAGAAACTGGTGCGCACCGGCTTTGGCTCCAACAACGTCGACCATTGCACCCGGCTGTGCCATGCCTCCAGCGTGGCGGCCCTGCTTGAAGGTGTGGGCTCGGCGGCGGTCAGCAACCAGGTCAGCGATGTCGCCCATGCCGGACTGATCTTTGTTATCGGTGCCAACCCCACGGCCAACCACCCGGTAGCGGCTACCTGGATGAAAAATGCGGCCAGCCGCGGCACCCGGATCGTGCTGGCAGACCCCCGGGTCACCGACATCGGCAAACACGCCTGGCGCACCCTGCAATTTAAGCCCGACACCGACGTGGCCATGCTCAATGCGCTGATTCACACCGTCATTGACGAAGGTCTGGCCGACGAGGCCTTCATCCGCGACCGGGTTAACAACTTTGACGCGTTGAAAGATACTGTCAAGGGTTATAGCCCTGAGGCGATGGCACCCATTTGTGGCATTGCGGCCCCGACGCTGCGCGAGGTGGCGCGCGCCTTCGCTCAAGCCAAAGGGGCCATGATCCTGTGGGGCATGGGGGTGAGCCAGCATGTGCACGGGACCGACAACGCACGCTGCCTGATTGCGCTGGCGAGTGTCACCGGGCAGATCGGCAAGCCGGGCTCCGGCCTGCATCCGCTGCGCGGCCAGAACAACGTGCAGGGTGCCAGCGATGCCGGCCTGATTCCGATGATGTTCCCCAATTACCAGCGCGTGACGGACACCGGTGCACACCAGTGGTTTGAACAATTCTGGGACACGCCGCTGGACCACATGCCTGGCTACACTGTGGTCGAAATCATGCACAAGGCGCTGGCACCCGAGAGCGACCCGCACAAGGTGCGCGGCATGTACATCATGGGCGAGAACCCGGCCATGAGCGACCCTGATCTGAACCATGCCCGCCACGCGCTGGCCAGTCTGGAGCATCTGGTGGTGCAGGACATCTTCATGACCGAAACCGCCTGGCTGGCCGATGTGGTGCTGCCCGCCAGTGCCTGGCCTGAAAAAACCGGCAGCGTCACCAACACCGACCGCATGGTGCAACTCGGCCAACAGGCGCTTGAGCCGCCAGGGCAGGCGCGTGCCGATCTGTGGATCATTCAGCAGATGGCCCGGCGGATAGGCCCCCACGCTGTGCCGCCCCCCGCGGGCTCCGTCCCCCTCTTGGGGCAGGCCGGCTCCGGGGACAGATTGAACTGGCAGTACGCAGGCGACTACCACGGCGTGGCAGCGGTATATGAAGAAATGCGCCAGGCCATGCACACCAGCCTCGCCGGTATCAGCTGGGCGCGCTTGCAGCGCGAATCCAGCGTCACTTACCCTTGCCTGAACGAAGACGATCCCGGTGCGCCGACTGTGTTCATCCACCGTTTTGCCACCGCCGACGGCCGCGTCAAGCTGGTCCCAGCCGACCTCATTCCCGCCAATGAACGCCCTGATGCCGACTACCCGTTTGTGCTCATCACCGGGCGCCAGTTGGAGCACTGGCACACTGGCAGCATGACGCGTCGGGCCGCCGTGCTGGACGCGCTGGAGCCCTTTGCGACGGCCTCGCTCTGCGGCGCCGACCTGCAGATGCTCGGGCTGGTACCGGGCGCGTGGCTGACGGTGCAGTCACGCCGCGGTCAGGTCCGCCTGCAGGTGCGCCAGGACGACGGTACGCCACGCGGGGCGGTGTTCATACCCTTCGCCTACGTTGAGGCCGCCGCCAACCTGCTGACCAACGCCGCGCTTGACCCGTTTGGCAAGATTCCGGAGTTCAAGTACTGCGCGGTGGCGCTGCGTCGCAGCGGCTGAAGCGTTGGCGGGTGACTGCGTCAGGGCTCGTCGAGGAATAACTTGCGCATTTGGATGTCGGATTTGGGATGCGATGCAAGGTGCAAAGGGTGCCGTCTAGCAGAGCGCGACAAGGCGAAGCAACAACGACACGGATGATTTAGAAATGGAATGACAACTTCATAGCCGCACTACAGCTACACTTTTCGATGTTATCAATTGCTGTAACCCACGCCATGAGCCTACCGTTCAACTTCACCTTTGTCCCCTGGTTTCGCTCGGTGGCACCCTATATTCACAAGTTCCGCAACCAGACCTTTGTGGTGGGTGTCTGTGGCGAGGCCATTGCCGCAGGCAAACTTCCCAATCTGGCGCAGGACCTGGCGTTGATCCAGAGCATGGGTGTCAGGATCGTGCTGGTGCATGGCTTTCGACCACAGGTCAACGAGCAACTCAAGGCCAAGAACCACACGCCCAGATATTTCAAGGGCATCCGCATTACCGACGAAATTGCACTCGACTGTGCTCAGGAAGCTGCCGGACAGCTGCGTTATGAAATTGAAGCCGCCTTCAGCCAGGGCCTGCCCAATACACCAATGGCGGGCGCTACAGTGCGGGTCATTTCGGGTAATTTCCTGACGGCAAGACCCGTGGGCATCATGGACGGCGTGGATTTTCAACACTCAGGTCTGGTGCGCAAGATTGACACAGCAGGCATCATGCATTCGCTCGACATGGGCGCGCTGGTACTGATGTCACCGTTTGGTTTTTCACCCACCGGGGAGGCATTTAACCTGGCCATGGAAGAGGTGGCCACCTCAGTGGCCATGGCGCTGCAAGCCGACAAGTTGATTTTTGTCGCTGAGGTGGCCGGCATTGCCACCGACGTTGGCCATCCGGTCAGCGACGACAACCCGATCGACACCGAGTTGCCGCTGCTTGCCGCCGAAAAGTTGCTGGCCGATTTGCCCAACGCCGACAAGCCCGGCGATACCGCCTTCTACTTGCAGCATTGCGTCAAGGCCTGCAAGGGCGGCGTGGAGCGCAGCCACATCATCCCCTTTGCAGTGGATGGTTCGATTTTGCTGGAGGTCTATGTGCATGACGGCATCGGCACCATGGTGGTGGACGAAAAATTGGAGAGCCTGCGCGAAGCCAGCGTGGACGATGTCGGCGGCATTCTGCAACTGATTGAGCCGTTTGAGAAAGACGGCACCCTGGTCAAGCGCAGCCGCACCGAAATAGAGCGTGATGTTGGTCTCTACACCGTCATAGAGCACGACGGGGTAATTTTCGCCTGCGCGGCGCTGTACGCCTACCCCGAGGCGCGCACCGCCGAGATGGCCGCACTCACGGTGTCGCCCGACGTGCAGGGCCAAGGCGATGGCGAGCGGGTACTCAAACGCATTGAGCAGCGTGCCAAACTGGCCGGACTGGACAGTATTTTTGTGCTGACCACGCGTACCATGCACTGGTTTATCAAGCGCGGTTTTGAGCCGGTCGATCCGGACTGGCTGCCCGATGCACGCAAGCGCAAATACAACTGGGATCGCAAAAGCCAGGTTCTGGTGAAAAAAGTTGGCTGATTTTTATGATTTTCCAATTTTTGAGCACGACACTTACGCCAACCGCACGGCAAGCAAATCTGCTTTAACCCAAACTCCAATCTTCAACCTAACTGGAAAGTCTTATGAGTTCTCTTAATTTCATCGGCGGCGAAAAAGGTGGCGTCGGCAAATCGGTTGTCGCGCGTTTGTTAGCCCAATATTTCATTGACAGGCAGTGGCCCTTTGTCGGTTTTGACACCGACCGGTCACACACATCATTCACCCGCTTTTACGCTGATTTCGCCAGTCCGGTGCTGGTCGACAGTTATGAGGGACTGGACCAAGTGGTCAGTGTTTTTGACACCGGTGCCGATCCACAGGACTTACCCCGGGTCATCGTGGACCTGGCAGCGCAGACGGCAGCGCCACTGGCGAACTGGATCAGGGACTCAGAACTGATGGCTGTGCTGGCTGATCTGGGCGTGGTGGTGAATTTCTGGCATGTGGCCGACGCGGGCAAAGACTCGGTCGATCTGCTGGACAAACTGATCGATACCTATGGTGTCGGCCCCAACTATCTGATTGTGAAAAACCTGGGCCGTGGTACCGATTTCTCGCAGCTAGAGGCCTCGCCGGCGATGCAGCGCGCACTTGCCGCAGGTGCCAAGGCATTCAGCCTGGCGCAGTTGCACGAAGCCAGCATGCGCAAGATTGACCGGCAAAACGTGAGCTTTTGGGCCGCCGTCAACAGCCGCCCTGACATCGATGCACTGGGGCTGCTGGAGCGCCAGCGCGTCAAGTCCTGGTTGAAAAGGACCTACGAATCCTTCGATGCCTTGCCACTCTAAGAGCTTTTCCGTGAGTAAGCTGTGCCTATGGCCGTCGGATTTGGGATGCAATGCCAGGCGCCGAGCGCGCCGCGCAGCTTGGCTGTACAAGCGATTTGCAACGACACAGCCGGGCGTTTGACAGCCCAAAGAATTAGCGGCAAAAATCAAGCAGCAACAGATTTCACACCAACACCAAGAGACACACATGGCCGCGCCAAAAAAATTGACTTCTGCTCCCAGTGATCCAGCATCTGCATCCAGCAACCCAGACATTCCGCCAGCCAGATTCCCTCGAAAGGCCGTCGCCCCAAAGCCTTTGTCGGTCACGCGCCGAACGGTATTGGGCGACACCACCGGCGCCAAAACCAGCGCCGGGGTCGCCAAACGTGCTGTTCAAGCCAGTCTCGACGCGGCACAGGTGAGCCAGCACAGTGCCATCATGGACATCCTGGCCCATGCACCCGACAAGTCCGATGCGTTACGTACTTTGCTGGCGGGCAGTTCATCTGACGACATTGCAGCGATTCGCCAGATGCTGTTGGGTGGCCAACT
>JFJP01018697.1_pt1 | contig 15036 bp, 6 predicted proteins | sample 431651 | NCBI WGS metagenome assembly JFJP01 (sample SAMN02602958, study PRJNA72255) | Microbial mat metagenome, whole genome shotgun sequencing project. | biome: fresh water; feature: sink hole; material: water; isolation source: purple microbial (photo- and chemosynthetic) mats found in...
CAATACGTTTTGCGACAGTATTCGAGTTCTCTTGTATAATAATTCCACCATTATCAGAGACCTGAGGCAGGAATGGATTGATCGGCAGAGGCTCATTCCGGACAACATGTTGTTTTGGTTTTAACACAGCCTTCGTGACCTCTTCCAAATGGTTTGGAAGAAAACCGTTAGTGTAGTCAATAATCAGGCTGTGTTGCCCGAACTTGCGCATCTCACAAAGCATGCCCTGAATCGCATATGTTTTGCCTTGGCCAGGTGCACCAAAAATAATCATGTGGCGGTTAGCGAGCTGGGGATGGTGAAACTCCCAGCACACAGGCTGGTTATTGTTAACGGTCTTCCCGAGGAGAATTCTACCCGATTGGTCAGGAGCCACGCCCGCCGACACTGTTGTTGGCGGAATAATCGTGGCCGCATCCACCGGGGGACTGTTTGGCACCGCAGCCGGAGTAGCGGCGATCGACGCTGCGCCCGCTACGGAGCCTCTTTCTGTCTCGCGCTCTTCGGGTAAAGGCTCGGGAGCAGGTACAGGAACATACTCGGGAATCGATAACGGTGTTTCTACCGCATCTTCTTCCTCCGTCTCTTCTTCAGCCTCCTCTTCCTCCCAAGGTGTATAGTCATCATCAACCTCGGGCGCGATAAGGCCTCCTTCGTCCTCCGTGATCTCCTGACCTTGGCCAGTGAATACAGACCAGTCAATAGCCCTCATGCCTGAATCGGAAACCAGCTTGCGAACAACCCCCCCGCCGATGGAATAAACATTCGCCGTCACCTCCGGCGCATCGCCTGTATTCCAGAATCCTATGCGCTTTATGTCATCCTCCTGATTCACCCAAAAGGCAAAGACGGATGCAGACCATGAAATATCAAAGTCACCTTCCGCGAGACGCTCTAACGCAGCCAGCACACCGGGATAAAGGCTTTTGTCGACTTCAGCCTTACTCGCAACCAACCGATGGAGCTGCATCCACCAGTACCGCCGATCCGGGCGTTCATCTTTAACTCCGGCATCGAACGAATCGGTGCCAAGAGGAGCAAATGCGGATGAGAGGACATATAATCCATTATCAATCTGGCTTTTGGCCTTCGTTACATGCTCTGAAGAAGCTTGCCCCAACTTGCATTCAATAAGCTGCATCTTGATATGGAACCGGCGGTTCGGACCGACCTCAGCCCGCATCCACATAAGATCAGGCCTGCGCATATTTTCGGACAAGTCAAACCAGTGACGATACGCATCCAGTGAGATCAGGGATTCGCAGAGAGGCGGCACATCAGCACGCAGCATTTTTCTCGTTAATGCGTACGCCATGAAATCCCGAATATATTCATCGCCGACGCCGGTAGCCCGAACGAGCGACAAGCCGGAAAGCTCCGGCGCGACTTGCAGAATTCCTTTGGCCACTTCGTCGCAAGCATCAACACTCCATCCCGCACCCGGCGCGTACAATTGCTGGATTGAGGCACGCAAGCGTGTATAAATATCAGATAAAGAAAACCTTTCAGTTGAAACGGTATAGTTATCCTCTCCATGACTTCCGACTCCCGAACCAAAGCCGATAATTTCCCGAGCCTTGACAGTACCGGTCAACGGGGTTTTGATCAGACGTTCATCCATGTTTGGATCGACGCAGATGATCCATTCAGCCTTTTTGTGAAGGCAGTCAATCAGCATCCTCCACGGAGTGAAATCACCAGAGCCAATCACGACGGTTCCCTTCTGACGCGCACCGGACTTTAACGAGTGCAACAGATTTGCATGATACGCAGAAAGGGAAAACTGCCTATTGCTAACAACTCTCTTGCGACGATATTTTTCAGCGGTGTTGCTAATTGTGCAACATGCCTTTTCCAGAATAGGAAATTTCAGGTCTCGACTCGTGATGTTGAACGGATCCACCCTTTCAAAGTGATTCACCCCTTCTCCGGCACCGATGAAGTTGTAAAAAACAGCGATATCGGCCTCGAACTGTTCATTGATCAGTTTCGCAAACGAGCTCAAACCATTCTTTTCAACAATGCGGTGAGCAATAGAAAAACGACATCGTCTATACAGCTCATATTTGCTTTCTGTTTCAGCGGCCTCCCAGCGCTCCCTCCATTGCTGTACCCAGGATGAAACATCGGTCTCATCGTTGGACTCCGTAAAAAGCGTTACGCTTATGGCGTACGGGCGTTCACGATCCGGACTCAGAACGTACCGTTTGTTCGCCTGCTGGGCTGTCGGCTTTTGTGCCAGAATCTTGAGATATGCGTGGACAGCCGCGATCACTGGCTGGATATCCATATTCCTGAAAACAGCAACACTCAGTCCATCGCGGGCGTGGGGGTGAAGATCGAAATAATCCTGCATCAAACGAAGCAACAGCTTGGATTCACTTGTTTCCCGGAACATTTCCATATCGCTGAACGAATCGTCTTCATCGGGATTCTCGTTGTACTGAAGAAGCAGGCGGGTTGACAAGGGTGTTTCGGTCTCGTCAGAAGAACCGATACGGTGAATCAATTCTTGCCCCCGCACTTTTGCCGTGAGGTTTTTTTCCTCGTTATGAAGCAGTCCGGCCAACGGAGATTGGATACTGGAAAGATCGACATAGGATCTCCAGATGTGCGGCCTAAATGAATCTTTGCCAGGGGTATGGCCAAGCTCCTTATTTGCTGCATAGTTAAAACAACGGCAAAGGAACACCACTTGGGCTTCGAGCATTTCGACCACCGACGGATGGAGAATGGTAGCGACACCCGAACGTTCATGCACATCTGCATGCCAGGTATCCCCAAGACTCAACGGCCTTGAGCCGACAACCAAGAAAGCGCGAACCAGCATGCCCACCATGGACGATTGATTAATATCATCCAGCGCGGAAGCCGCTTCAAATACATCCGAGTAGGCCTTCCGAAGGTCTGCCCAGGTCGACTGACCGCCAAAAACGGTGGCGAAGACTCCGTGCTTAGTGGCATTGCATATGAAGTTGTGATACTTTTCGGCAAGAGCCTTCAGGCCGCCCGACAAAGGATCGGTTTCCTGCGCCCAGGGGCCACCCAGAAGGTTGGTAAGCACTTGTTTGTTATCTCGCTCATCCCGAATCGAATGCAGCAGCACCCGTCGGATTTCCTCATCCGCAGTAGCCTGAAGCAACTCCTCGTAATAAGAAACGTGATAGACCGGAAGCTTGTAAATGCCAGGCATCTTTTCAATGGCGCACTCCGCACGGAGTAACAGATCGGCTGAAAGCCGGTAGGTATGGTGTTCGGGCATCCGCCAGCCATATTTCCTTTTAAAAGCCTTCTCAAATCGCGGGATTTCAACGATGAACTCCAGCACCGGCTCAGCACTCTTGCTGTACACACAGGTGATTCCGGGCGCAAGCAGATCGCACCTCATCATAATATCAGAGCCGTCCGCATTGCACAGGTTGACGTGCTGGGTGATAAGAGGATCAATCCCGCCGATCAACCGCTCTAAGTATGCGCGTGCCTGCTCAGCATTTTCCTCTTTGTCATCGCCGCTATCCACGTCATGCTTAAACTGATTCGTCGTGATGGAGATAGCATCAATCTTGAGTTCGGCCTCACCTTTGTTCTCTAAGAAGAAATCGCGCAGGGTCAACCAGGTGGCGGTTAGCAAGACTTCAACAGGACTGCCGGAAAGTTTACAAACACCGTCTCTATCCTTTTTAGGTTCCTTGATTTTAAACTTCAGGATTTGATCCCAGATAACGACAAAATCACACTCCATCAACCTGTTACGTTCCGAAGCATTATCGGTCTCGATGTATTTTTTCAACCCTTTTAGAAATTCTTCCCCGGAACCATACGTGCCTCGCACATCTTCATCATCCAGCGGTAGACCGGGGTCATCCCCCTCCGCGATGACGGCAAGAATTTTATCAATTGCCTTAATCGCCTTGTCGCGCTGGCGGTCTTCGAGGAATAGCGTATAGTTGAAGAATTCTGCAGACTTGGTGATGTACAGACTGATTTGCTTTCGCTTTTGCCCCAGCGGGAAGCGAGCAAGAACCGGCACACCGAATACGCGCAGCGCCCCCAGCATGATCCTGGGAATATCGGCAACATCGGCAGCCTGATTGATATTGAGCGTCTCGATCCATTCGCTGATCTGCAGCAGGTCGCCACGGCCACAACCCAGAACCGGCTTGATGATCCGGTCAAACGTTGCAAGGTCATCCATCGTGCAATCGTGAATACCGGAGGCTTTCAGTTTTTCGAGCATCCAACCCTTAAAGCTCTCTCGCATGTCGGTGCGCCAGAGCAATTCGGGATCGCAAGTATGAAAATCTGCCAAACTAGCCGCATCGGTAACACGATCTGCACCACAAAGAACAATAAGTGAGCATTTATCAGGAACAGGGGGTTGACTGCGATAGCAAGTCAGATTTCCTCGCTCGTCTTTCCACCCTTTTGCCTGCACGGCCTGTTGACCTGCCGCTGACCACTTCTCCGTAAGGGTAGCCGCAATCTTTAGCGTCAAAAGGAGATTGTGGTCCTGAAGGCACTGGCTTGTCACCGCATCGGCAACCGACAGCATCGTTTTCTCAGGCATGGCTGGTACCATGAAAATCATTTTTCGACCATGGGAAGCTTCAGAACAGAACCGGTCAATCTGGACTTTCAAGTGGTCACGAATCGTGCGGGCAAAATAACTCATTGGGCATCCTTTCTCGCATCGGCTGGGTTGTGCACCAAGGCACAGGAATCAGATAGATGAATCAAGAAGCCGGCAGCCTCGAGCATCTCCTGAAGCCATTTATCGGTATCGGCAGGCAAATAGATTCCGGTGCCGCCAAGCCACCTGCTAGCCCGCTCCAGGCCATTGGCGTCAAACACCAGGCCATGACGCTGTTCCAGTAGTTCTTTAAACGTATCGAAGGTCAGGCGTCCACCTAGCGGTACCGTTGTGACAACCAGCAGGCGCAGCAACTGTTCGTTGAGTATAAAGCGTGCACCGCTCCCCCGCTTCGGCACAACAAATCCGATGCGTTTGGCAAGGCCCACAAATAACTTACCTCCGTAGGACTTGTCGGCCTGTTTTAGGGTTTTATTACGGTCTCTTTCGTCGACGGGCAGGTCGATATCCGCCCCGCGCAGAGATTGAAAGATGTTTTTCTCGACCTCCTTGACTGAATGCTGTGACAGGCGGCGAATCACGGGGCGTTTTTCCTCGGGAGCGGATACAGCCAGACGATAACCAGGCCCGCCGCTACTCCTGTCATTCCCGGTCGCACGCACGCTCTGCATAGCCAGAGTACGCAGCACCTGCATAGCACAAGCCGATTCCAGAAGGTAGATCCGGTCAACCACATCGAGATTGGTCTTCATCAGCCGTAACAAATCGACGGCAAACAGATAACTTTCCCGCCAGCTTTCGGCATTACACCATCCAGCAACAACAAACCGGCGGTCGCTATCGTCTCCGTCAACCATCTCCGGGGTATCGGGATCCAGACCGGAATCCACGAACTCGGCCAGATCGGTCAAGGTGCTGGGGCAGTAGTCCATCAAGTGGGTCAACGCCTCTTCCAGTTCGGCACGCAACCATAACGGATCCTGTTCATCCGCGCTCAGCCCAAACTCGGACCCCGAACACCATTCGGAAATTCGATCAGAAGGTTGCCGCAATGCATTGCAAACTTGGAGATAAAGCAACTCCCCACCGCGGGCAAAAAACAGGTGCTGATTCATATCAAAGAACGACGACCGCGTTTCAAGAAGATCAAACCAATCGTCGATCTGAGCAGTCATGGCCCGCGATTCCTTCCAAATCGACTCTCCCGCCAAAAATGCCGAAGAAACCGGCAAAAAACTCTGGGCACACCAGGTGCGCCCACTGCCCGCGCCCTGAAAGCCTAGAAATAGGTTTTCGATGGTACGAACTACATCATCCTTATCCCCCGTGCCAGCAATATGAATGCGCTCCTTGAGCTTCTGAAGCAACACTTCGTGGTGGGCTCTGTGTGTTTGGTGACGCGAATCAAGCCGGGAGGCCCCAAGAAACGAAAACAGCTTAAGGTTCAGCCGCGCATGAGGCGCATATTCCAGTTTCTCATTGCCGCCCCAGACAACTGAATTCGGAGGCAAAGGGCTATCAAGAATCGCGCCATCGCCAAAACGTTTTGGCGAAAAAACAACCAACAAGAATTCAACCAACAATTCACTGACTGTCTGGTCCGAGAAGAGGCGGTTGCCGTAGAGCTGGATCGCCGGATTCTTCATGGATCGGGCATCGTCCGGGTTGTAGGGAAAATAACTAAAGGACATCGGATACCTCCAAACGATCGCCATTAACAGAAAAGTGCTGTCTGCGGAATGTATGATCCGTCTTTAGACGGACCAGCATGATGCGGTCGTCCTCGGCCGCCGTGGCACACTCATGGACCTGTGCCTTGAACCGGTCCAGCCGCTCAAGATAAGCGGCCTCCAACACTTCACCAAGCTCGCCGAAATGGCGCATCATGACATAGTCCAGGAAAGGAACTTTAAGCGGGAGGCATATCCCGTCGATGCGGTCTTTCCCGCACAGGACCAGATCCTGGCGAACTTCCCCCGACGCATTACGAGAGGCAACCAGCCTTAGTGCCGTAGATGAACCCCAGTCGACCTGAGCGAGCACCACCTGCGCGCTCTGACGCACCTCGCTCCGCCGCCTGCTCAATGTGACGTAAAGCCGACGATCGTTCTGCGTCGAGCCCTCCGGCAGCCGGACACCGGTGAAGTGTTCCTGCAGTACATGGTAAATTTTACGCTCCAGCGTCGTTTTTTCGTTGAATTCCAGTTGCGCACCGGGGATTTGCCAAGCGGACCAGTCCAGCAGGGTTGGTGAATTGAGATACTGCCCCAGATAATTCCGTTCAGCCGATTGGAAATCATAAAGGAAGTAGAGCATGCGACGAACCTGTTCCCGCGCTTGGTCAGATGTCATCCCTTCCACTTGCGCCGCGCGCGAGCCATGCCTACACATTTTTTCAAATTCAGCATCCAGCATTTCGATACCCAGGCCTAGCGTCAGCGAGGTGCTCCCACTTCGCAGCCAGAGCCGGTGCTCCCATCCTGGGCAGGGGCGTACACCGAACCCCTGCTCTGCGATTTCCTGCACCGCTTTCATTTCAAATGCAGATGAATCCTTCAGAGAGCCATTGTCGCCGAAAAACCGATTGTAGAAGAGATATTCCGCAACCAGCGGACGTGGGCTCTTCTGCTGCATAGCCAGGATATCCGCCTCATCAAGCCCCGACGTGATCATGTAGGCCAAATGCTCGGTAAACTGCCGCATCGTAAGGCGGGTTCCGTATTCATACATACGCCGGTAGGCGAGAAATATGCGATCAAGCACGCGTGTTTGATTACGTTGGATTAAATCCACATTGATGTGTATTGGGCAGGAGGCTCTGCACGGACGCGCGGCGCAGACCGCCCACCGCTCTGGAGACAGCATTTTCTCGAAGATTTGCCGAGCCAGGCCCAGATTGTCCATACGCGCAAGGTTGAAGACACGAAACGCCACAGTTCCTAGCGTCAGCGAGGATTCTCCGCTTTCAGCGCTTATGGCATCGAGAACCCTGCTTTCGAGAATTGACGGCACATCCGCGAACGGTTTGGGATGTTGTTTGATCAAATCGAGCAAAGTGCCCGTGTTGGAGACCAACAGAAACCGGCGTGACTCTCCTGATAATTCGTCAATCAGGGCATCGTCCTTAGTTTTGTCCCGTTCGCTGAGATCCTTGATGATGGAAACAGACCCCACATCCTCACGTGCGTGCGGCGGAGTTGTCAAAGGCGTGTCGGAAGAAATACCGCATAACAGCTTGTAAACTTCCAAGGCCAGTGTTGATTTCCCGTCACCAGCATGACCGGTCAGGATCACGTGGCGACCATTTGGTGCGCGCAACTCTGCATAAACACGTTCTGCCAACGGATGTACAACATGAATCGAGGGGAAATGGACATTGCAGGCCTGCGATTCGGCCAACGCATTCTCATTGCCTCCACCTGAACGCTGGAGCGAATTAAGATAGCTGACAAAGGGATTGAGAGCAATTCGGTCGTCAATAGTTTGATCAATGCGCGCTAGACTGTTAAAAGCTATTGTCGAAGCTGAATTCATGTATGTATTCACCAATATTTGTTTTGCCTCTTGGCGCGTCGTTGCGTTACTGAACAACGAATGTATTTCCTCACTTAATGAAGCGTAACTGAAGATCTCTTGTAGCCGTTTTTTAGTGAAGCGGCTCTCTTTATGAAACACAATATCTTCATAGTCTGACTCTCGACCTTCTTTAACATGCAAGAACCAAATCAAGTCCCTTTGCAGATGAAAGAAAGGCGTTTCAATCATCGATTGCGTAAATGAAGCCCCAGGAGCCAACTCTCGAAATCTCTTCTCGAAATACTTTTCAAGATCGGCATCGATATTAAAGCAATTATCTTGCGAAGGATTGTTCTCGTACAGATCGATAATTGCCATCAAAAGCGCAAATTTGTGTGGCTTGGTGCATCCCTCTGAATGCCCCGGCACTACCTGCCTAAGCGGTTTAAAAGCATCAACATCCATTGCCGACGACTCCATTTTTAATATTTCTTATGACATTAATAAAATCTTGAAAGTGGTCTGCATTCGAATCCTTCCCAAATGAAACTCTAATGACTGATTCCCTGAGGTGCTCATCTTGAATAACTTCGATTAAAACGTGTGATGCTCCAATCGCCCCATTACAGGCGGAACCTCTTGATATATGAATTGTCTTACTGTGTGCAATAAGTAGATCCGCAGGCACGCCAGGCAAGATTACGCTCAGCGTGCCAGGCAGACTTGAACCGATGTCGTTAAGCAACTGCGCTTCGGGATAAGCTGCGGTCAATTCAAGGATGAAACGTTCCGATAATTGTATTAAATAGGATGCATGATTTTCGAGTGCCGAAGCCAAAGCACAGGCCTCACCGAAGCCCACAATCGCAGGCACATTGCTCGTTCCCGGCCGCAGGCCACTCTCTTGACCGCCGCCGCGGAACGGGTATGCCCAAGGCCATCGCCGCGCCCCCCCTCGAACAAACAGGGCACCAATTCCTTTGGGACCATACACCTTGTGTGCACTGAAAGAAGCAAAGTCGCAATGCACCGTTTGCACATCAAACGGGACCTTGCCTAATACCTGGACGGCATCGGTGTGAAAATAAGCCCCGCTCTCATGAGCAATATCGGCGAGTTCGGCAATGGGTTGAAGCGTGCCAATTTCGTTGTTAGCCGCCTGTACCGAAACCAGCAGCGTCTCGTCATTGATCAGATCTCTGGCGGCAGCAAGATCGGTTACTCCCCCCCGACTTACAGGAATCTTGACGACTTCAAAGCCGCGCTCCTCTAGCATGCGCGCCGGCTCAAGCACAGATTTATGTTCAATTGCCGATACGGCGATGCGGTTTCGCGCACTGCGTGGAGTCAAGAGCACCCCAAGAAAAAGCAAATTATTACTTTCAGTTGCTCCTGAGGTGAATACGATTTCAGACGATTCAGCTTGAATCAGCCCAGCTACCTGCTCACGGGCTTTTTTTATGGCCAGCGAAGCGCGGCGCCCCATGATATGGCTGCTGGACGGGTTACCAAATTCATCGCGCCAATAGCGCTGCATTGCCTCCACTACCTCGGGTGCGCAGGGTGTTGTTGAATTATGGTCCCAATAGATCATCCAAAACCTATAAATGGCAGATGTTACACGACAGATCCTCGTCTGGGTCGTCGCCCCAAACATCCTTCAACTTCTGATTACCCTTAAAGGCATTAGCCTCCCGAGCCTTTCTCGTTTCGTAATCTTTTTTGATATCTTCAGCTTCGTCAGCGATCTCACTAAGAGTTTTGCCTTGGTTCCAGGTGTATCGGTCTCCGGTTTCTGGATCGAACTTTTCAAATGCCTGTGCCTTTTCAAACAGCTTTGGATGATTCTCTAGCAGGCCAATCCATTCGCGTTTCTGCTGATAAAAGCAAAAGTAGCATCCCGATCGAGAGCGCCAATTATAATATCCAGGCACACCTAATCCCGATTCCTTCAAAATTCGTTCTACGTCTTCAAGCCGAATATTATCCTCAACAAAAGGGAAGGCTGTCTGGATGTTTTTCTTTGTTGAGATATAGCCCTTTCGGTGCGGCTCATCTGCTCTAATGCCGACATAGCTAATGACGGGATCATCGCCTATGTAGTCTTCATAAGGCTTCAGCTTAAGCATCCGCGTGCACCACCGAGTTCGGGCGTCTGGCAAAACGCCATTATAGAGATCAACATAGTACTTAAAGTTTTTCTCTGATTTAAGCGTAATGATCTCTTTGCACAGGTAATCTTGAAGCTTGCCGATGAAATCGTATGTTTCTTGTAACTCTTCGCCTGTATCACAAAACACATACTCCATATTCACAACTTTACCGCGCATGTAAACGGCAAGCGCGGAGCTATCTTTACCACCGGAGAGCGCGAGAATGTGGCGAACCGGCTTAGCGGCGGGCTGATCTGGCTTTATTGATTCGGGATTCATTGCCTGCTTCCTATAATTAATTCGATTCAATCTGATTGAGTAGCTCTCGCAACGCGGCAGCGAGCGCACGGGATGATTTCTTTCCTCTCATCTTATTTAGCTGCGGCTCCAGTGTTTTTCTGAAAGCCTCTTTTTGCTGCTGTTCATTCTCTGTCAGCACGGGTCCGGTATCCCCATAGTTGTGCCAAATCTGCCGAAACAGTTCGCCGATGCCTTCAGCCAAGCCCCCGAATGCTTGTAGATCCATATCAGTCCACTGTTCGAAAGGACGATTGGCAATCAGAGATAGCGTAGGTCGCGCGTTGTGATCATCGGCAATACCATTGTTTACACAATTAAGGAAGGGAGTCAACACTTCGTGCTTGATTCGCGGCGCGAGCCAAGTCGCCCTTCGCTCCAGCTCATGCCATCCGTCCATGGTTTCAGCAACGCCACAGTGCCGTAGCAAAAGGTTCCTGTTCTTCTGAAGCGTCTTCCCTGCATGCTCGCGCAACATAGTAAGGCTGTTGTTGAGTTGCTCGAAAAAAGAATCCATATCTTTTTCGCGCTTCTGCCCTTGCGTGAATGGCTCCAGTCCGAAGCAGCGAGGGAGATCCACGAACAGAAGCTGTTCCGGGGAAGCGGCCTGCAGAAGGCAATCCCGCATCGCCGCAACAGCGGAATATTTGATCTGTGTGGTTTTCTGCGTAACGGGTGGCAATGAGTTCAGGACACGGTAAAGCGCCCGCACTACCGATGCCGTTTTAGGTGGTTGCTTCAATCCTTTGGCCAATCGGTCAACGACCGCTTTGCGGGTACCCTCGAGCTTTGCGCCAGAGACAGAGAAAAGATCCGGGCGGCGCTGCAGCAGTTCGAGGTGGGCGGCCTGCACCTCTGGGACAAATGTGTCTTCCCGGTACAAGAAAAGCTCATCCTGATAGAGAAGATAGAAGGCGGTAAACAAAATCGGGTGCAGGCCTTCGGGAAGACCGTAAGGTACGTCAGCGAGTTTTGAAAACATACTCACCAGATCCAGCCGTGAGATGGTTTCACAAAAAATGGCGTTCTCCATCAGATTCCAGCATGGACGCAGGCGCGTAACGTTACTTTCCGGTGGAGCACGAAACTGCCAGAGCCCTGAGTCGGGGTCCGGATAATGGATGCCGGTCGCTTTCAATACCGATTCATACACACTGCGCTCTGGCGGATAGCCGTTGATACCAAGACTTTCCTCCGCGTGATTGTTTAGCATCCGCTCCAGCAAGATTCGTCGAGCCGAGGCCGCTGCTCCGGAGATTTTCTTACGCACTACCAATTCATTCCGTACGCGCGGGCTCATTGTATAAATCTCGTCGCACGCCAGGGAAAGCAATTTCGCCACTTCCACTGGACGTTGCGGACACCGGTCAATCCCGTTCCAGATCCACTGGCACGAATTACCCGCGGGGGCGGGACGGGGATCAAGGAGCATTTGCAAGAGCTGTGCGATGCGCTGCTCGCCCATGGCCAGCCGCAGGCTCAGTTCGCGGCGGGCGATTCTGTCGTCGCGCAGCTCTTCTGTGTTATCCTCCACCCAGCGCAGACAGGCCACTTCCTCTACGACACCGCGCAAGGCATCGATTTGGCGTGGCAATGCAACGATAAGACGAGGGTTCCCTTTTGATATTTCCACTGCTGATTGCGCTAGTTTTCTCGAGCTTGCCTGTGGTAACAAAACGACGATTGTGCCTGCGGCGTCATCTGGGGTTTCTACATTTTTGAGCACGTTCTTGCCCAGATTATCCGCATAGACGAGATTAAAATAGCGGTGCACACCGGTTTCGAGGCTGTGTCGGCGCGCCACGAGCGTCCGGGTCGGTAGATGCTGGCACAAAGCTTCCAGCGGGGAGATCCCCTCCATCTGCAACTTGCGCCGCCCTTCGCTCATTCGAGCCTCGATGTCGACATCACTGCCTTCCCAAACTCGATACGAGCAATCAAGACGGCGATAAGTCAAGACCGATTGCAGTCTAAGCGCTTCAAGATCCTCCTCGAGTGTCGCTTGGCCTGAAGCCACGACCGCCAACATTTGAAGAGTAGCGCGCAACGGGCATATTTCCGACAAGACGTTTAGTAGCGCCACGGATTGGACCAGTTCAAGCTGGGTCGCCGTGAGGTTCTGCCTACTGTTGATGATATCATTCGCTTCCAATAGGCGTTTTGCGTGAGGCAACCGGGCAAGGCTAGATTCAAAGTTAGCCAGCAAGTACGCATATATGTGGTGGAGGCGGATAAAACTGTCCCCTGTCGCCATAGTCTGCGCTAGGTATTCCTGAAAGCCGAAGGGTTCATGGCTGGTCAGGTAAGAAAAGATCGATCGTTCATTCTGGGCCAACCTTCTGAACAAGTGCGGCATAGCCAGTAAGACGCTGGGATGTAACGGCCAGGCACGATGCGCCATTTCCTTAAAATCGGCAAACGCGACCCCCAGAGGCAAGGGAATGGTATTCTTCTGGATCAGGGCCAGCACTCCGTCAATCTCGTCGGATATGGCTTTCGGAAGCTTATTGGCGGGTTGCAGCGCGAACGCAACCATTTGCATGGTGGTGGCTGCCGACTCACTAAACTGTATTGTCTGGAACCGCTCCTGAACCTTATTCCACTCATTCCTGAGGGTCCGGTCAGAAAGATCAAGGTAGTCGTCGAACATCTGATGCAAGGTTATCAGGAATAGCAACGGCATTTTCGTTTGGCGGTTCGCGTATTCAGCAAGTTGCTGGAAAATATAAACATCGCCACCACCTCGATCCTGCAAGGCATACTCTAATGTTTTCCCTGCTTCGTCGACCAGAAGCAAGATGCCGGAAAAAGATTGTTTCTCGGCCTCCGCGGAGAGCGTAGATAAAAAGTCGAGAACAGTGGCCGTATCCCGCCAACCATCATTTTTCGACGCCGCATCCAGGTTCGAACGTAACGCGCGAACAGACCGCGACTGTCTCAGCTCACTCAAAGCGCCGATCATGCCCTCAAGAAGCAACTGGGCAATGGGCCGGCGTCGAGCCGTTACCGGAATAGACAGAAAACCCGCCTTACTCGATTCCCGCCTACGGATAAGCTCCAACTGCACCGTTAATTCGGAATGGGCAGGGGCCAGGAGTTTAATGGACTGAGCCGCCTGCTCTGCGTCACGACCTAACAACTGGCAAAGGAATACGGCAAACGCCGACTTTCCGGTGCCATAGGGACCGGTCAATGCAAAAGCGCGCTGACCCTTGGCAGAAAGTAATCCTTGGCTCACACGCTCTAGCGACTGGACCACATTGGGGGTAACAATATAGCCGGAAGATGCGCTGGCATTATGCCAATCGTTATGAAGATTAATTGACCGCTGGAAACGGGGAGCAACACGCGTATAATGTGACCTTTTGATTGCACTGGTCATCAGACGCTCCCCCGTGAATAATAGCCATCCAGCAACTGGCTAGCCTTCTCGAGAGGCAGCAAGCAATTCACCTGCGCGTTACCTGCAGCCTCGGTAAAATCGAAGTATGCACCCCACCGGGGTGTCTCATGAAGCTCCTGAATTGCCTCAACCAAGGCATTCTCGTCAAGCATAAAGACCTGGCCAGGACTGTTTTCCCCGTACAGAACACGCTGAATCGACGATCCCGACCTCCCATCATGACCAAGGTACTCACAGATGGCAAACCCGACAACCTCAGGCGGAAGCGAGACTTTTGCGCCTATCGCAAAACGATAAAGATCGCCGCCACTCATGGGTTGGACAAGAGCGAGATCCATCAAAGGGCATTCAAAGGCTTCCTCTCCTGGCTTCTTCTTATCAAACCGGCGTGTACCGCAATAGGAGCGGATGTAGCAATCTACATCGCGCATGATGATACTGTCAGCCGGTGCCTTCTTATCCGAATCGACCAAGCGCAGAGCCGCCTCGGCCACATCCTGCTTGGAAAACTCGGGCTTTCGCAAATGCGAGAAAAGAGCCGTGCCTGCGGTTTTGAATTCAGGATTAGTGATCAGCTTCCAATGCAGCAACCACCAGGATGCCTGATCTTCCAAAAAGGGATCCCACCCCTTTTCCGGGTCCAACAGGCTATCTGCAAAACTGGAAATCGCCCCATTCTGCAAAAGACCGGTCATTTCGCACCAATACTTGATGCTATCGACCATGTTTTTGCCGACGCCAAGCTCGACAATCGCAGAGTCGTCGGCAAATGCCTGCCCCTGCTTTGAAAAAGCATAGCCTTTCTCAAGCCAGCCATACCGGAACGTAAACGTCTGATGCCCTGAAAAACGAATTTTCAAAATAATTCCGTAACTTAATTGTACCCGCAATGGGGGTCAATAATGGCGAAGAAAGCCAAATTCAAACACTCAAGGGCAATCTAAACGGGTAAGCAACGAAACACCAGAAAATAAAGGGAAGCGGACGGAAATAAACGACCCCTCGCGTGGTGGCTGCTCACCGCGCAGATTATCGAAGTACGGGCCAAAGCACTCAACCCTGTTCCTGCCGGCGTT
>JFJP01032256.1_pt1 | contig 15036 bp, 13 predicted proteins | sample 431651 | NCBI WGS metagenome assembly JFJP01 (sample SAMN02602958, study PRJNA72255) | Microbial mat metagenome, whole genome shotgun sequencing project. | biome: fresh water; feature: sink hole; material: water; isolation source: purple microbial (photo- and chemosynthetic) mats found in...
CAACTTGATGAACAGCAAGTACCTAGATTTGCCAGTAATGATAAGGCAAACATTGGTTTTGCAGAATTTCAGCCGATTGAGCCAAACCTGCCAGTGCATACATTAAGAATTCGTAATCAACAAGAGGTGGGATATTTTTCATCAGGAGAAATCGAACCCACGAGAGAGAATGCTCTTTCTGGTAAATATCCGTTGGCGCATTACATTTGGATTTATGTCAATAAGCCACCGAAATCTGCTTTGCCCCCTGTGGAGCAGAAAATGATTGATTTTATGTTGTCCCATGCTGGGCAAGAAATTTTGGAAAATTTGGGATTTATTTCATTGCCTGAGAAAGAACGGATTGAACAATCGGAAATTGTAAGATAACCTACTCCACACTAATTTTCTGAAACAGCCTCAGTTCATTCCTAATTTGTTGATAAAGTTCAGGTAACCAACTCAGTTGTGTTTCATCGACTTGCACCATATTGCGTTGTGGTGCAATAATAACCTTCACTTTTGCCATACCCATCGTCGCCACCAAACTGAATAATTCCTCAATTGCCGTATCCCCTATCGCCAAACAACCCACAGAAACCGCCTTGCCATGAATAAAAATTTCCCCGCCCAATTGCGTGCGTTGCTCACGAGCGGCTTGCTGGCGGTCAAAGGCATTCGGATAATTAATTTGCATGGATAAATGGAACTTACTGTTTGGATTCAAAATATTAATTCGATAAACTCCCTCGGGCACTTGTAAATCCCCCTCTTTCAACTTAGGACCCGCCACCCCGCTCGCCGCCAAAATCGGATAAGTGCGAATCCACACCCAAGATTTCCCCTGCTTCGCCCACAATTCCAACTCTTTTTCCGCCTTAAAACCCAATAAAGCCAAATGCTGTGGTGGATAAGACCCGCCGGCGCGCTCAAACCACGGTTGCAGGCGAGTTTGGGCAGCAGCCCCATAACGTTCTAAAACTTCAGGAATCGTTTGACTCATGGCGGTGGAAATCCAAAACAGGTTAAAAATAATTATGTATTTGAATAAGTTACTCATCTAAAATCTCATCGCGACAATTTGCCGCTAAATTTTATCCAACACCATTGACTGTGACCGCGTGAGCGACTACTATCTCATGCGATCATTGTCAAAAATCTGAAATTTCAATTTATTATACCGCCCAATTGAGTGCCATGTCCATATCTTCTTCATTACCACTGAATCAAATTTTGGTCGGGGATTGTCTGCCCGTGTTACAAACTTTTCCTAATGAATCCATTAAGTTAGTCATCACTTCGCCGCCATATTATCAACAGCGTACTTACGGCAACGAAGGTATTGGCAATGAAACGGAAATACAAACTTACCTAGATCATTTACTCGTTATTTTTCAAGAATGTGTGCGCATCACTCGTCCCGATGGCGCGTTAGTATTCAATTTGGGAGACAAATATCAAAACAGTAGCTTGTTGCTATTGCCCTATCAATTTGCCCTGCAAGCGATTGAATTGACAGGAGTTAAACTCATCAATCAACTGATGTGGCACAAACTGAATCCCACGCCGCGGCAAGATAAACGTAAATTAGTGCAAGCGACCGAACCATTTTTTATTTTTGTCAAGGGAAATGGCTATGAATTCAATCAAAACGAGTTTATGGCACATTTAGATATCCAACCAGTTAAAAATAAAGCAAAAAGTGATATCGGAAAACGCTATTTTGAATTGCTGGAGCTGTCGGAGTTATCCGCCGCGCAAAAACAACTGGCAGTACAAGAATTAACCAAGGTGATTCAAGAAGTAAAAAGTGGTAAAATCGCTAGTTTTAGAATGAAAATCCGTCATTTACATGCCGAGCCATTTGGCGGACAGATGGGCGGGCGTAAAATACAGTTAGAGCGAGACGGGTTTACTATCATTCGGATTCACGACAAGGCATTGAAAAAAGACGTAATTGAAACAGCAGTCGAATCAATTCGCGGTAATCCTCACCCTGCAATTTATCCGTTGTTTATCGTGCAGCAACTAATTTTGCTGTTATCTCAAGCAGATGACGTGGTATTAGACCCATTTTGTGGCAGTGGTACAACGTGTGTCGCCGCGAAACAATTACAACGTCACTTCATCGGTTTGGAACTGAATCCGGAGTATGTTAATTATGCCAAACAGCGGATACAGGAGGCTGAAGTTGGTGAATTGGAATTTTTGATATAAAAGAGAAAAAAATGTCTTTTGAAATCTTAGCTTGGTTGTTACCCACATTTTTTATTGCCGGTTGGATTGACGCAATCGCGGGTGGCGGCGGCTTAATTACCGTACCAGCATTATTGACGATGGGCATCGCCCCTCACACCGTGTTGGGAACAAACAAATTAATTGGCACATTTGGCACCTCGACCGCAGCATGGATTTGCATCAAAAAAGGCATCTTTCGCCCCCAATTTTGGTATGTGATGTCATTAGCAACTTTGTGCGGCGCGTTATTTGGCACATTGTTGGCGGGGGTGATGTCTTCAGAATGGCTGCAAAAATTTTTACCCTTGATGATTTTAGCGGCGGCAATTTACGTGTTTTTTCATCATTCGGAAACTATTGCAACACAACCAATTGATTCGCCACAAAATAATTATAAAAGCGGCATGTTGGGTTCGATTTTAGGATTTTACGATGGTTTTATCGGACCGGGAACGGGGGCATTTTGGACGAGCGCGACAATGGCGTGGTATCAAGTGGATATTGTAACTGCGTCCGGAATTGCGCGTTTTATGAATTTTATCAGCAACATTGTTTCGCTACTCACGTTCAGTTATTTGCAACACGTTAATTTTAGTTTGGGCGTGGGATTGGGATTGACCTTGATGTTGGGCGCGTATTTTGGGGTACATTCTGCGCTACATTTTGGGGCTGTCTTGATTCGACCTCTGTTTATCATAGTGGTTATTGCGACTTCCACTCGATTAGCATGGCTTGCGTGGTTGAGTTGATGTATTTTTGGCGATAACGCTTTGAATAATTTAGTGATATAAAAAATATTCTTAGCTATCTAAACCATTGATGTAAGAAATTGTGACTCAAAATATGTTGTGTTATCTGGTTTGAGCAATAACAGTTCGGACAGTTTTAAAATTATATCTTGATATCAATCAGTTAGCAAATCAGCAAAATAATTATAACTTATTGATTTTGATAAGTGGTTATGAAAAACTGTCCGAACTATTGATTAATTAAACTAATTAGGAAAGTTAAGATTCGATGGCTGGAAGAAAGGCTTGATGTTCAAGTACATAACTAATCTGTTCATGGGTATAATTGGCTAATTCATTGCGTTTCTTGTCTCTTGCGGCAATTGGCGGGCAAAACCAAATTTCCAACACAATTTCCTTTTCACCAAACACTCGCCAGACATGTTCAGAAAAGGTGTCATCGCCAATGAACGGCGCAACCGTGCTCAGTCCATTTGCAACCGGATAGCGCAACGCAATTGGTTGTACCAAAACTTCGGTTTGAATCGCACATTGAAACAACCGCCCATGAAATCGCTTCATACCCGTCCCATCAGTTGTGGTGCCTTCGGGAAAAAATAATACGTTATAGCCTTGAGTCAACGTCCGGGCGAGGTCTTGATTGGCTTGTTGCGAGGAATCTGCTACGCCGCGTTTTACAAATAAATTTCCAACTGTTTTTACTAAGTAGCCGAGAAGAAACCAGTTTTTAACTTCTTCTTTGACAATATAAATCACATGAAAGGTGCCCAACAGGGCAAACACATCCAGCCAAGAAATATGATTGGCTACGAATAGGGCGGGGGTGGCAACTCGTTCCCCGTGGTAGATAATCCGTATTCGCAAAATTTTGCAGAGCACCCAACTCCATGTTGTGACTAACTTTTTTGGCATGGATACTGGTAAATAGGGATGAATCCATCGAGAAAAAGCCAGACTCGAAGATAGAATTCCGAAGATAACGTGCAAGATGAGCAACGTTACTCCAATGATTTTACGCAACAATTTCATGAAATTTTGGGCGGTTAGTGTGTAGGCGGTCAAAAAAGTGACGAATGTAACGTTTTTGTAAGTTTTCAAATCCAACTAAAATAAACACATCTGCAACTTTAAAATTGGCATCCCAACATGGTTCGCCACAGATTTGCGCGCCTAACCGTAAATAAGCTCTCAATAATGGTGGAATAGGCAACGGTGGCTCATTATTTTCACTGTCTTGGCGCAGCGGTACTTTGGGATAGACTCGCAGGTGAGAACCGGTGCTATGTAGTTCAATTAATTCAGAAAATAATGGATTGCGTCGATCATCTCGCAGCGGAATACTGGCACATCCCATGAGATAATCGACCCCGTGTTCTGCCATGAATTTTGCCACTTGTGACCATAATAAACTGATAATTAAACCATTGCGATAATCGGCGTGCACACATGTCCGCCCAACTTCCATTAATCTTGCGGGGAGTGCCAAAATTTGGCTTAAGTCAAATTCTGATTGGGAATAAAATCCACCCGAAATTTTTGCCTCTTCGCTGGTTAAAATTCGCGTGCACCCCACAACTTTGCCGGCGTTTTGGTCGCGGACTAAGACGTGATGACAATAGGGATCAAATTTATCCACGTCATGCAGGGGCAGAGTTGTTTCTAAAGTCGCGCCCATCTCTTCAGCAAATACTTGATAACGCAGTGCTTGCGCTTCACGAACTTCATCTTGGTGGCTAGCGAGACTGACAGAGAATCTTTGTCGGCTACGTTCTGGCTCCAACGTACCTTCCTCACTCATGTCAAAACCCTGCTGGTGTCTAATTGGAACATTGTTTGAACATTGCTAGGTTGATTTATGATGAACTAAACCAATACCAGTCCTAAAGTATTGACAAAACCAGTGAGCAGAACTGATTGATTTCACAAGAGGAAACATCCACCAATAGTTTGTTATGGACTTTTAGTATTGATCTCAAGATAAACATGACTCACTGTGTTGGATAAATCAAGATGGTCTTGGATTGAGTGCATTGTTGTGACGTAATGTGACAGTTTCTCAATAAGTTATCGTTTTGTCAAGTTGGTTTATGATTGGGCAAATCCGTTTGATACTTAACGGTTAGACTTTAATGAAGTTGTAAATATTCAGGTAATGATTGCCAGAATAATTCCACGAATAATCTTGATTCATACCGCTTTCTTGCAACTGACGGAAATATCTTGGGTATTTATACCATAAACCCAAGGCGCGACTGAGTGCGGATTCTAGGGCTAGATCATCTAAGTCGTTAAATAAATAGCCATTTCTTTCTTCAAACGGTCGATCTGAATAATTGGCATCAAATACTGTATCCGCCAAACCACCCGTCCGGCGCGCGATGGGGACAGTACCGTATTTTAGCCCAATCAATTGCGTCAAGCCACAAGGTTCGTAAACGCTGGGGATTAAAATCATGTCAGAGCCTGCATAAATCAGATGCGCCAATTCTTCATTGTAACTTAATTCTAAATGGCAGTCTGGATTATCATTGACACGACGCTTTACGTCCCAAAATTGTGCATTAATGTGCGGCTCTGAGGCAGAACCCAACAGGACAAATTGGGCGCGATTTTGCAGGGCGTAAAAAATACTGTGTAAAATCAGATGAGTGCCTTTTTGGGCATCGAGGCGACTGACGACAGAAATAATCGGTTTAAAATCCTGTTGTAACATCAATCTTTCGCGCAACGCGGTTTTATTTTTCACCTTTTCGTTGAGCGTCTGCCGGCTATATTGGTGTGGCACTAATGGGTCAATTTCTGGATTCCACACGCTGTAATCAATGCCATTCAACACGCCACCAAATTTACCACCATGTTGTTGCAGGGTAACTTGTAAGCCCTTGCCTAACTCGGTGTAACGAATTTCATTGGCATAAGTCGGGGAAACGGTGGTGATGAAATTAGAATAAACAATTCCGCCCTTCATCAAATTGATTGCATTGCTATGCGTATGATCTTTCAAACGATCTGGAATCATTAACTGATCGGGATTGAGTCCCACTTGTTTGAGGATATGCGCGCCCGTCACGCCCTGATGTCCAACATTGTGCAAGGTATAACAGACGCGGGAATGCGCCATGCCTAGGCGTTGATATATCTCGAATAACAACACTGGCACCAAACCGGTTTGCCAGTCATGACAGTGAATAATATCAGGATGGCGATTGGTTTTGAGCATAAATTCCAACGCGGCACGAGAAAAAAAGGCAAACCGCGCGGCATCGTCATAATGTCCGTAAAAAATCCCACGATTGAAAAAATTGTGTTCTGAATGCGGTTCAATAAACAAGCACTTGAGATGATCCACCTTACCGCTATACACATCGCAATGAATCCAGCGATCATAAAACGGCACCCATAGCCCTTCATACACTTTATTTAAATCAGAAATACGGTCATGACGCATACAATCATATTTGGGCAAAATAACTTCCACGTCATTGCCGCGCAGTGCCAACTCCCGCGACAATCCCTGCACCACGTCACCGAGTCCCCCTACCTTGGCAACCGGCGCACATTCTGAACTTATCATTACTATATACACGGTGTTTTTCCCATCGTTGTTATGAACAATACTGATTCCAAATTTTCAACAAATAATTATAATTAGTTTCGCTGTTTGATAACAATTAAAAATATTCCGATTGTAAATAGTTATGAATCATTATGATGAGATATAAAAATGATTCTCATTGGAATCAAAATATTAGCATACTTTGGTGAAGGAGTTATAAAATTAAGTCCAACTTTGGCTCACAAGTTTATCACAACCACGTTTGTGGAGAAATTGCAGCAATTCGTTTTTATCGGTACTGGAACTAACTCGGAGATTCTATCGTTATTTCATCAGACAATTTAAAAATTACGCGTTAACAAATGAAATATGTTTTAAAAACAATAAATTATCAAGAAATAATAGTCGTAACTTGCTGTTTTAGCGGTCACTATTTTCGTCAAAGCGTAACTCCCATCATTTTTCTCCAGTGGCAGGCACACGCAATATGAATTTATTGATTAATACAATTATCTATCATCACAATTCGTTATGCAATATTTCCTATTCAACTGGTTGACAATGTGGACAAAAATAACTCGGTCGCTGTACAATTTTAATGTGCTGGACGATTGCGCCACATTGCCCACAAGGTTCGCCCGCCCTGCCGTAAATCTTTAATTCTTGTTGAAAATAACCAGCTTGACCTGCGCTGTTAGTAAAATCTTTGAGCGTGGTCCCCCCTTTGGCAATTGCAATGGTCAAAATTTGCTGAATGACAATGCCAAGTTGCTGAAATTCTGCCAAATTAATTGAACTGACAGCACGCAACGGATGAATTCCTGCTAAAAATAACGATTCATTGGCATAAATATTCCCTATACCAACCACCACCTGATTGTTCATAATGAACTTTTTGACCGCGATATCTTTTTTACGGGCGATATTGAACAAATGTTCACCAATAGCACGATTTTCCAACGGTTCCATGCCCAGATTTGCTAACAACGGATGTTGCTCTGTTGGCTCGGTTGTCCATAAAATGCAGCCGAAGCGACGCGGATCGTGATAGCGCAAACATTGGTTATTTTCAAAAATGAAATCGACATGATCATGTTTCTGCAATGGAATTTCGGGATTCACAACTAATAATCTGCCAGACATGCCTAAATGAATCAATAAATGCCCCAAAGTACATTTTAACAATAAATATTTGCCGCGCCGCGTGACTGTTTCCACCCGCTGTCCCGGCAAAATTGTCGCAAGAGTTTCTGGCACTTCCCAGCGCAATCGCCGTTCTCGCAAGATAACTTGTTGAATTATCTTATTTTCGACATGAGTCGCAATCCCTCGTTTGACAGTTTCTACTTCAGGTAATTCTGGCATGATATGAATTGAAAGAGAAGAGGTTGGCGCGATCAACGCATACCCCGGTTGATCACGTTAAATGGTAGAAATGATTTTAAATCAATGAGTTGCTTTGTCAATCCGCCCTATCGCACAACTGACCACCGACGTGGCTTTTGCCTTAAACGAAGATAGCCCACTCACTGAACCTTTTTCCGGATAGCCAAGCGATAACAGCGTCTTAATCAATTCGTCACGCTGCAAATTTTCTCCTTCCACCGTTATCATGCCCTCTTCGATATTAATGTTAACTGATTGAATATTAGGAACTTTATTCAAATTATTTTCAATGGTGCGGGCACATCCACCACATTTGATATTTTCGACCGCGATAATTTCTTGCATGATCATCATCCTTGCAACAGTGTGAAAAGGTTCAGTTTACATCAATCCAGCAAACGGTTGCACCTCAACCCACTCGCCCGGTGCAATTGTCGTTTGTTCGGCATTTAGCCAAATAAAACAATTAGATTCAGTCATTGAGCGCAAAATATGTGACCCTTGCGAACCCGAACTTTGCACCGTCCATTCGCCTTGGGCATCTTGTGCCAAAATCCCGCGTTGAAACTCGGCTCGCCCTTTTTTCTTTTTCAATTTTGACGCACAACGGGCTTTCATGACTCGAAATTGAGTTGGATCATCGAGTTGACCTTGCATGTACTGTAATGCCGGTTGTACAATTTGGTAAAAAGTGACCATCAGGGACACCGGATTGCCGGGTAAGCCAAAAAAGGTCATATTTTTCACTTTACCAAAGGCGACAGGATGTCCCGGTTTCATTGCAATCCGCCAAAAATTGACTTCGCCAACTTGTTGTAAAATTTCTTTAATATAGTCCGCTTCACCCACTGACACGCCGCCAGAGGTGATTAATACATCGGCATTATCCGCAGCTTCTAAAAATGCTTGTTGCAATTGTTCTGGTACGTCTGGCACCACGCCCATATCAATGATATCAAAGCCTAAGCGCGCCAACATGCCGTAAAGCGAATAGCGGTTGCTGTCGTAAATTTGCCCTTGTTGCAGCATTTCGCCAATAGAGCGCAATTCATCGCCGCTGGAAAAAAATGCAACCCGTAACCGCCGCTTGATTCGCACTTCGCCAATCCCCAACGAAGCTAATAATCCTAAATCTGGCGGCAAAATCATGCGACCGGGATGTAATATTACTTGCCCAATCTGTAAATCTTCGCCTGCAAGTCGCACATTTTGTCCTGCTTGATGTTCGGCTGCGTTGAATTTCATGCTATCTGAAGTTGCTTCAACGTGTTCTTGCATGATGACCGTGTCGGTGCCTTCGGGAATCATGGCACCGGTCATAATTCTTGCGCATTCACCAAGTTGTACCTGACCATCGAATGGACGACCCGCCCACGATGTTCCAATCACTCGCAGCGTTTTCACGGTTTTATCCAACTCTCGTGAATGAATCGCATAGCCATCCATTGCTGAGTTATTGTATGCAGGCACTTGAATTGGCGAAGTTATTTCCTGTGCCAACACTCGTCCTAAACTGTTGCGCAGGGCAACTTTTTCAGTGCTTTGCACCACCGGCACGTCTGCCATGATTTTAGCAAGGGCTTGTGGTACAGTCAGGGCGTGGGATTCTGCGTCGGCACAACACGCTTGATGAGAAATTGTCTGAGTCATATTGAAAAACAGTAAGTTGGATGGTGGATGACTGTTTTTTCATGCAGTCGTGGCTGATAAAAAACAGCGAGAGGGTGAGTCACCAGTAAATTATTATAAGTTAAATCAATCAGTTTAGGATTTTAACTTTTTATGCAAGACAACTGTTGTGCCAAGGTTGCCACTCGTTTACCTAAGACTCGACACAGTTTTTGCTCAGATTCGGATAAACTATTTTTATTGTCAGCCCCAGTGAAGTAGCTGGCTCCGTAGGGTGTTCCGCCAGATTGGGTGACGAGGAGTTCGGTTTCAGTGTAGGGCAATCCGACAATGATCATGCCATGATGTAATAGCGGTAACATCATTGATAATAAAGTGCTTTCCTGCCCACCGTGGAGTGAAGACGTGGCGGTGAAAACGGCAGCGGGTTTATTGACCAACGCGCCTTTTAACCATAAGCCAGTCGTTTGATCTAAAAAATATTTCAATGGGGCTGCCATGTTACCAAAATGAGTTGGACTGCCGAGAATCAAACCGGCACAATTTTCCAAGTCTGCCAAGGTTACATACGGCGCGCCTTCGCTAGGAATATCAGCTGCAACTGCTTCACATACCGCAGATACCGGTGGCACGGTGCGAATAACTGCTTGACAATGAGCAACTTCTTCAACTCCGCGAGCAATTCTTTGTGCCATCTGCGCGATATGTCCGTATCGACTATAATATAAGATTAAAATGTTTGTCATAGGTATTCCAACGTATCAAGCAATGTCCTAACTATTTAGGTCGCGCTCAATCAGTGATAATTTTCGATAGTAATCGCTTGATTTAACTGATGATAGAATTGCCGGTGACTGACTAAAACATAATTATTTTGCTGTAGGCAGTATAATCTTGACTTAAGTTTAGCATATTTCATGGTTTTATTGGCAGTGACTGCATTCGATAATAACTTTTGGTGAGTGGGTAGATACTTGGTGGAATTACGCTGTTCTTGCCAATAATATCCCTATCTGTTGTAAACAACCCGCCACTGATGTCACTTAAAATCAATTATTCTTCTGGTCATAAGGAGGAATTGCAAATGAAGCCTATTAATCTACTGATCAATTTACTCGTGCTTCAGACAATTCTGACAAGTTGCGCGAGCCTACCGACACAGGAAATGAGTGATGCCCGTCAGGCTATTAAGGCAGCTCATGGCGCGAAAGCCGAGTTGTACGTGCCCGGCGGACTGTTACATGCAGAGCAAGATTTATCACAAGCGGAACAAGATTTGGCGCAAGGGCAATTTCAGCAAGCCCGGCACCATGCGCTATTGGCTAAAAAACGTGCCGTGACTGCGTATGAAGCCTCAATGACCCTAGAACATGCCAAGATCATCTGGCAAACCATTACCGATTTAGATCAACATGCTACAAATCAAACCTTGGTGCAGGCTGAAGCGGTGGCGTTACAAGGCGATGTGGATAATTTGTTGCAATTAGCGACAGTTGCATTACAACAAGGCTATCAAACTTTAAATCAGGTATATTTAGCTCAAGCCCGTGGTTTAATTGACAAATGGAAAACTTTGCATCGCACCATTTATCCCGGAGAAGCCGTTATTTTGGAACTTGCCCAGCAAGCCTGTGAAAAAAACGAAGGTAAACAAGCTGTTGAACTGATGAAAAGTTTATCCATTACTCGATAATTTCACCAATCATTTAACCTATTGGGGATGGCAACAGCCAAAATATTTCCTAAACTTGATATGCAACATCATGTTTCATGGTAGAATAAGTGCGTTAGGTTATCCACTTGCAATTTTTATTTTAAAAATCAAAAACTGACTATTCAGTAGATTAAAGATTATCAACTGAGAAAAAACGATATTAATGAATTTGCTAACTACCGTATTAATCTCAATTCGTTCCTAAGAATATGCTCAGATATGCTAAATAAAACAATAAATTATAATTTAACTTAGGAAATATCCTTGCGTCCAAACCTAATAGTAAAATCATTGAACTGAATCACTTACCACTCACTTGATTTCGTTCCAGCCGAGTGAATACAAGTTTTGCACCCTGACTAACGATGAACCGTCAATTGACAACAAATGAAAGACAAATTAAATCAATGGATTATTAACAAATAAAATTATTAGAGCTACCCGCAACCCAAATAAACAACGTGTTACCCCAAATCTGTCGTGGCAAGAATGATAAAATCATTTAATAAGAAATCTTTGATAACCTGTTGAAATTTGTTATAGTTATTCCAATAAATTCTATGCTTAAGTCAGGACACTGATTTAACCAGACCAAAAAATTTGACACTTAAACTATTTCTTACAGGCAACGTATGCGTTTTTTGCAATTACTACAACGGTTAAAGTACATAATGTTCAACAAATATACTTTTGTTAATTGTATGATACTTGCCTTGATCTCAACGATGTTTCCCATCAGTCAAGCAGCTCCAGCAGCGCAAGAGTATCAAATTAAAGCTGTTTTTCTTTTTAATTTTGTAAGTTTCATTACTTGGCCTGCAAACTCTTTCAAACAAGAAAGCGATCCTTTTCGTGTGTGCATCTTTGGGGAAGACCCGTTTGGTACTGTGCTTGATTTAACCATAGAAAATCACACGGTTGAAGGTAGAGAGATGAAAATATTGCGTTTAAAAGACCTGCCCACCATCCGAAACTGCCAAATTCTATTTATTAGCGATTCCGAACAAGCACGCCAAAAGGATATTCTAAAAACCATTCGCGCTCTACCTATACTCAGTGTTGGAGACAGCGAGAATTTCATTCAGCAAGGTGGTATGATTAAATTCTTCAGTCACAATAATAAAATACGTTTAGGCGTAAATCCCGACGCACTCGAAACTGTTGGACTCAAAGCAAATGCTAACTTATTGAATCTTGCCATTATTGAGCGCGCCACCGGAGCAGGGAAATAACATGATAAGTTTTGCCAATTTGTCGATAAAGCGTAAACTGATCCTCATCACCATGTTGATCAATATCATTGCTCTGTTGGCGGCATCAGCCTTTTTTGCTGCAAATGAAGTGGCTTCCTTACGCAATGCAATGGTACGAGATTACTCCGTATTAGCACGGGTTATCGGAGCAAATACGGTGGCTTCATTGGTATTTTTTGAATCAGAATCGGCTGAAAAAACCCTCTCCGCCCTTTCCGCCGAACCTCACGTCACCGCTGCGGTGATTTATGACCGGCATGGACAAATTTTCGCCGAATACCGCCGTAGTGACCAAAAACAACTGGTAGCCCCCAAAGTAGAAGAGCCCGGACACAAATTTACCAACAGTAACCTTGACTTATTTGAAGCCATTACTTTCAACAAGGCACAAAAAATCGGCACGCTGTACATCCAATCCGATCTCGAAAAAATCAATCGATTAATTCTAGAATACGTTGGCATCGTGGCAGCCATTCTTGCGATTTCTTCACTGTTGGCGTTTTTCCTCGCAACGCGACTGCAAGCGATCATTTCTCGTCCTATTTTGCATTTAGTTTCAATCGCGGACTCAGTCACTAAAAACAATGATTACAGCATTCGCGCCAAACGCTATGGCAGCGACGAACTGGGCATGTTGGTGAACGCGGTGAATGAAATGTTGGCACAAATCCAAAATCGTGACCAGATGTTAGCGCGCCACCGCGAAGAATTAGAAGAAGAGGTGAAATTACGCACCGCCGAATTATCAAGAATAAACATTGACTTAGAAGAGATGGTCGAAGATTTACAAGAAGCGAAGGAAGCCGCCGAAGTTGCCAGTCGCACCAAGACGGAATTCCTCGCCAATATGAGCCATGAAATTCGCACGCCATTAAACGCAGTCATCGGCATGACGGGCTTATTGTTGGAAACCGAGTTAAACAGTGAACAACTGGATTTTGTCGAAACCGTGCGCACCAGCGGTGATTCGTTGTTATCGTTAATCAATGATATTTTAGACTTTTCTAAGATTGACGCGGGCAAGTTGGAACTCGAAGTGCATCCGTTTAGCGTGCGGGAATGTGTGGAATCCGCCTTAGAATTGGTCGCGCCCAAAACTGCGGAGAAAGGGCTGGAATTGACCGCCTATTTCGATAAACATGTGCCAATTCATCTATCTGGCGATGTCACCCGGTTACGTCAGGTTTTGGTCAATTTACTCAGCAACGCGGTCAAGTTCACTGAAAAAGGCGAGATCGTGGTGATGGTATCGGGACATTTCTTGGGCAATGGCAAGGTTGAAATGTATTTTGCCGTGAAAGACACGGGCATCGGCATTCCCACTGATCGGATGGATCGACTATTTCGCTCGTTTAGTCAAGTAGATACCTCGACCACGCGCAAATATGGCGGCACTGGTTTGGGACTGGCAATCAGTAAACATTTGTGTGAATTGATGGGCGGGCGGCTGTGGGTTGAAAGCGAAGTGGACAAAGGTTCGACCTTTCATTTCACGATTTTGACCAATGCAATTTCGCTGGAAACGGTTGAATTTAAAGACAAACAATTGACTTTATCTCATAAACGAGTCCTGATTGTTGACGATAATTACACCAATCGTCGTATCCTGAGTTTACAAGTGCAATCATGGGATATGAATGTTGAATCGGCAATGTCTGGTGTGGAGGCGTTGGAAAAACTCAATCAAACGCCGCAACCCTATGATATTGCTATCTTAGATATGCAAATGCCGGAAATGGATGGCTTGACCTTGGCGCAGGAAATTCGTAAAAATCACGGCAAATCCATGCCCTTGCTGATGCTTACCTCGTTGAGTCGTCAACAAACTGCCATTGAACCGGGTCTATTTGCTGCGTACTTGGTTAAACCGGTTAAATCATCACAACTCTTTGATTGTTTGATAGATATTTTTCTACAAAAGAATACGCGCCCCAATTATCGCGTTGAATCCAAACCGCGTGAATTATTGACCGCCGAACATCGACCATTACGCATTTTATTGACCGAAGATAACGTGACAAATCAAAAAGTTGCGTTGCTATTGTTGAAAAAAATGCACTATACTGCCGACGTTGCCGCCAACGGGCTGGAAGCAGTACAAGCGGTGTCACGGCAACAATATGATGTGATTTTAATGGACGTGCAAATGCCTGAAATGGATGGATTTCAAGCCACCCAACAGATTCGGCTGCGTAATGACCCTCATCGTCCCTACATCATTGCGATGACGGCTCATGCGATGCGTGGTTATCGGGAAAAATGCCTTGAAGCAGGCATGGATGATTACGTGACCAAGCCAGTGCGACCAGAGGAATTGGCGGCGGCATTGTTGCGTTGTCCTCATCAACATAGCAATGTTGGGGCAGAACCCAAAATAGAGTCGCAACAACCCATTTTACTAACTTTACCTGCGCAACCGATTGAAAATAAAGTAATTGATACTTCAGGAAAGATCAAAGAACTCAATCAACAAATTCGTGCTGCCTTGGAGTCCTTGGTTGGTGATGATGAAGAATTGAGTGCGGAATTGAT
>JFJP01038949.1_pt1 | contig 15035 bp, 17 predicted proteins | sample 431651 | NCBI WGS metagenome assembly JFJP01 (sample SAMN02602958, study PRJNA72255) | Microbial mat metagenome, whole genome shotgun sequencing project. | biome: fresh water; feature: sink hole; material: water; isolation source: purple microbial (photo- and chemosynthetic) mats found in...
AGATAGTGATGCCACTTTCACCAATACCTACCTGAACATTCCTTTAACTTTGTATTGGAAGGCTTCGTCTCAGGTTGGTTTTTTCGGAGGAACTTCACTCTATGCCCTACTTAGTGATGACTTTAAAGGTGACACGGATTTTGCTGACAGAGCAGACACGGCCATTCTGGTTTTACCTATCGTATTGGGATTTGATTTTTCATTTACAGAAAAACTGAGCCTCGAAATCTCTTATGAATATGGAATAATGGAATCGTCAGAAGATTTAAAAATAAGCTCTGCTGTTGGGTCTTTCGTTTACAACATTTAATTGAGAGAGAGCTCAGGGGGACAACTCTGAGCTCTTTGTTCTGATTTTTTCAAACACATTACCATAGTAAAAAGCTTTGAATGCAACAAGCCATTTGGGATAAACCACACTTTTTTCTCCTCGTAAGTCAAAAACGTATTATCCTTTATGAAAGATCAAGGAGCAGATAATGGAAGAGAGTAAATTTAATCTTTGGAGAGCTTGTTTCTCTTTTTGTTTTGTTGATGGTTTTCTTGCTCCTAAAGAAAACGAATGGATCGAATCTAAGATCAGTACCTTAACATTTTCTAGTGAACAGTTAAAAGTGTTGATCCAAGACCTCAAAAGTCCACCTGCGATTGAAAAACTTTTACCACTAATCACTAAGCCTGCTGATCGAGGTTTTTTAGTTAACCACGTTCGTGTGCTGGCAAAGTTAGACAGTGATCTGTCTGTCGAAGAAAAACAGAAAATCCAAATGGTGCTTCAGGCGATTACTTCCAAACTCGACATGAAAGCTTTGAATGATGTGATTGCTCAAGACGAAAAAGCTTCTTACCATGAAGATGAAGTTTATAAAGTTCACAACAAACACTCTTTTGTTGAGTCTCTCGTTATGAGTCTCATGAAAAAGATTAATCCGGGTGATTATAAGTTACCAGAGTAATAGACCTTTTAAATTTCAAACCCACTCAATCGAAGAGCTTCGCAAGAACGAATAAGGTCTTTTTCTTTTACTAATACGTAATCTGTATCAAATGTAGAGACTGCAAAAATGCTTATTTCCGCCAGGGCAAGTGGGGCCGTAATGCTCGAAAGAATTCCCGTCAGGCCAAAATCAAGAATTCCTTCAACTTTCATCATTCTCCATCCGCCTTCTGTCTTTATTCCCGGAGGTATTAGGGCAGTTTCACTAACGACCGAAAGTTCAGACGCCGTCCGACTTATTGAATAAAAACTACTTTCAAGGGCCCAGTCGGGAAACTTTGATGTTGGATCAAGTCTTGAAACTGAAAACTGACCACTTAAAACTTCGATTTTCATTCACAATATCCCTATTTGTTTTTTTTACTAGATTTCCATGGCATAAATTCCGTCCAAACAACACTCACTATCCCAACAGAGAAACAAAGAACCAAATCAGCTGGATGCAGAAGTGAAAAACTAAAGATTTCGCGCAGACTCTCGCTGTAGAGAACAACCGCCAGCATAAAAATCGAAACAAGAACGATGATCTTCACAACCAACGTAGGTGGCGTGGTTAATTTCTGCATGAGAGAAGCCTTAGATCCCCGACTGAGAAAGATGAGGGCGACATTGGAAATAATCAGTGTCGAAAAAACCAAGGTACGCGCATCAGCTTCACCCTGACCACGATTGAGTGAGAAATAATAAACTGAAATGAGTGCTATCAGTATCGACACTCCCATCAATAGACTTGGGATCCAGACATCACGATTTAAAAGTTTCTCACGAGGATTTCGTGGTGGCTCCAGCATTGTTTCAGGCCCTTCGGGCTCAACCTCAAAGGCAACAGACGAAGCAGGCTCAATAATAAGATGAAGAAAAGCGATATGGGCCGGAAAAAAAATGAGGGGAAGCTCAAAGAAAACAGGAATGATAGACAACCCCGCAATTGGAACGTGGACAGCGAATAAATAGACTAGGGCACTTCTGAGGTTCGTATAAATACGCCTCCCCATGCGTATAGCTTCTACAATCGATGTAAAATCATCATCCAATAGAACAAGGTTGGCCGATTCTCTCGCTACATCTGTCCCTCTTCCTCCCATGGCAATTCCAATATCTGAACTTTTAAGCGCCGGAGCATCATTCACTCCATCCCCTGTCATGGCGACAACTTCACCAGCTGCCTTGAGGCAATTCACGAGTCTTAATTTTTGTTCGGGCAAAACTCGAGAAAAGACACTGATGGATTTTGTGGCAATACCCAAATCATGGTCTGAAATAGCTTCCATCTCTTTTCCAGTCATTACTCCACTAGGATTTTTGAGCCCTATCTTTTTAGCAATGCTGGAAGCGGTGCTAGGATGATCTCCCGTGATCATGACAACTCTGATTCCTGCCTTATGACATTCGGAAACAGCATTCGGAACTTCTGACCTCACTGGATCGACTAATCCAATGAAACCCACTAGAGCAAATTCAAAATCGTGTTGCGCTGGAGGCAGCGCCGAATCGTTTGACGAGGCTTTGGCCACACCCAAAACTCTTAATCCCTCACTGGCCATTGTCTCTGCGACTTGATGGGCAACATCTGCATCTTCAGGTGATAAGTGACAAAGATCAATGATCGCTTCAGGCGCTCCTTTGGCACCCACAACAAATCCTCCCCCGGTCTTCGGTTTCCAGGCATGGGTGATTGAGAGCAATTCATGGGAAAGTGGATATTCTTTTTTTAGTGCCCAGTCATGGTGGATATGTTCCGTGCCTTGAAGAAATCTCGATCCGGCCTGAACAAAAGCGAGTTCCATTGGATCAAAAGGATCTTTTCTGCTGGCAAGAATTCCAAACTCCAATGCCTCATGAAATTCTTCATCTAGCGAATTTGAAGTCGATTCAAGAACGTCTACGTAACGGCCTTGAGAATAGATTTTTTGGATCGCCATTTCATTCAAAGTGAGAGTGCCAGTTTTATCGACACACAATACTGTTACTGATCCCAGATTTTCTACCGCAGAAAGTTTCCTGGTCAGAACTCTTCTTTGTGAAAGTCTCCAGGCCCCTAGTGCCATGAAGATCGTTAAAACCGCCGGAAGTTCATTCGGCATAATGGCCATCGCCAGCGACAATCCAACCAGTGCCCCTTCAAGCCAATTGCCTCTGCTCAAAGCATAGACGACCACCACAAGAACACAAATTCCTGCAGCTATCCAAGAAGCGCGTTTTACAAGCAGGTTGGTTTGTTTTTCAAGATTGGTCGGTTCAGTTTCTGCAGATTGAATTGATTTCCCTATTTTACCCATTTCCGTTTTTGATCCAATCGCTGTGACTGAGGCAATTCCCTGGCCACGAACAATAGTGGCTCCGGCAAAAAGCAAGTCTCCCATTTTTTTATCAACTGACGCAGCCTCGCCCGTAAGTAGGGACTCATCTGAAGCAATATAATCTCCGGAAATTAAGACGGCATCAGCAGGAACACGGTCCCCTTCATTAATAAAAAGAATTTCCTCTCTTACCACTTCCCTGCCGGGTATTCTCAGTTTTTGTCCATCTCTTAGAACGAGTGCCCTCGGGCTTGAGAGATCCTTGAGGGCTTCAAGGGCTCGCTCTGCCTTAGCTTCTTGAACGACCGTGATCCCTATAATTAGAACCAAGAAACCCATCAGCATCAGCGCTTCCTGTCGATCACCAATAATAAAATAAATGATTCCACAACCTATAAGAATATAAACTGTTGGCTCTTTGAGTACGTTCAAAATAATCGAAAAGGCTCTCTTGGGTTTTGAATTTGGCAATTCATTAAAGCCTTCTTCTTCCTGCCTTCTAAGAACTAATGCACCTGAGAGACCTCCACCAGACAATTGAGTCAGCTGATTTTTATCCATCTCGTTCACCTCACTAATAAGTTTAGCAGCTTAGGTTACAAACTAAACCAATTTCTTTATTTTCGTTTTGACGTGAACCTGCTAGAAGAAAGCATGATAAATAATGACGTGATTCGAAGTGTTAGGTACATGCTAAATATCAGTGAGTTTAAACTCGTAGATATAGTTAAACTTGCTGGCGGCGAAGTTACGCAAGCCGAAATGAACGCTTATATAAAAAAAGAAGACGAGCCAGGTTTTGAAGAATGTGGCCAAAAAGTCATGTCAGATTTCCTGAATGGTCTGATTTATTTTAAAAGAGGAAAGGACGAAACAAGACCACCTCTGGCCCCAGAATTACCAACCAATAATGTAGTTTTAAAAAAGTTAAGGGTTGCCTTTGAACTCAAGGATGATGACATCATTTCATTTTTAGAGAACTCTGGTTTCAAAGTTTCTAAAACAGAATTGAGTGCTTTTTTTCGTAAAGAGGGCCATGTAAATTATCGCCCCGTTGGTGATCAGTTCTTAAGAAACTTTTTAAAGGGACTAACGGCCAAGCTTAGGGGAACCACTAAGTAAGCCTTTCCCTCTTCTTTCATCCAGTAAATTCACCTAATAATTCCTGCACAGACATAAACGTAGCCCAACTGAGCAAGATCGCAATGATAACTGATTCCGGGGTCATTTTGATGGGGGATCGTTTTTTGGCCATTTTTTCTACCTGCTGGGATAAATCGACTCAGGTCTTATCGTGCAAATAGAGAAAAAAATTTAAAATATCTTCATCTTTTCTAAAAAAAACTATCAATAGATTTTCTTCAGTTCCGTGGTCTCGACTTCAAAACAAATTTTGTGATTAATTTATAAGCAACGATGAAAAAACATAATAAAAACAGAATCATAATTATTGGAATAAAAATGGCCAAAAATGTTCCAATCACTGCCACAAGCGATTCTAGTTTTCCAAACAAGGGATTGCCCACCCCACCCGTTAGCTTGGTGGACCCTATCCGCAGAATTGAGGTCGTGGCATGAACAGCTCCCGCAGTACCTCCACCAGCAATAATCCCTAACCCTACTTGCATAGTAACGGGCATATCTTTAAACATCGCTGAAGCCAAAACGGCTCCCGCCAGAACTGCCAGTGGTGCAGCGATCATGTCAAAGGCGTGATCAATCCAAGGGATAAGAAACGCTAGTGTTTCAAAAATCGCGGCAACTAAAAAAATGATTAAGGCCCCATAACTCCCTAACCATAGTAAAGACTCAATTGGTGTAATCCACCCTAGCTTAAAAGCGATTGAACTAATTAGCATCGGTAAAAAAACTCTGAAGCCGGTGCAGGCTGCCAGTGAAATTCCGATGAGGACACTCATAATCATTGTTGTATTCAGGTACTCCATACAGAACATTTTAAGATAGATGGACCACTTTAGGCATGGTTTATATTTTGCAGCAAAGAATTATGTAGGTTGAAACCAAAAAGGGAGGCTCTATGATTTGGACCTTAATTGTTGGGCTTGTAGTTGGAGTCCTTGCAAAACTTCTGATGCCCGGTAAAGACCCCGGCGGTTTTGTCATCACCATGCTTTTAGGTGTTGCCGGTGCTATGCTTGCCAACTTTGTTGGATCCAGGGCCGGATGGTACGAATTCGGTGACACAGCAGGTATCGCTGCCTCGGTTATTGGTGCGATTATTTTGCTATCTGTTTACCGCCTCTTTACCAAAAAACAGCAGTCGCTACCACATCACTAGATTGAATCGGTCCGGTAAATACTTGTGGAATGTGAGGAATAGATTTAGGGTTTTGGTGATATAATTCACTTATGCCAAACATATTGTATGCCAAAGACTTTAAAGAGATGTTGTGGAAAAACGGAAGAGGCACAACTCGTGAGCTATACCGCATTCCAAACGAAAGCGAGCCGGAAAAATTCTATTTTCGTCTGTCTGTTGCAACAGTAAATCAACCTAGTCCATTTTCAGTGTACCCTGGGATGGACCGCTTTCTCATGCTTCTCGAGGGTAAGGGATTTGTATTAAATTTCGAAGACGGGGCAAATGTAAAGCTTGTTAATCCCTTTGATTCTTTTGAGTTTGAAGGGGAAGAGAAAATTCAATGTGATCTGGTTGATAAAGGTTGTGTGGATTTTAATGTCATGACAGATCGCAACTGGGGTCACTCGATGGTGAATCTTTTTCACCTTAAAATGAACCAGATAAAGAAATACCAACCAAGCAATCACACCTTCCTCTATCTTTATCAAACGTCCCCAAAACTTATAATCCTAGAGCCAAACGATAAATTTGAGTTTAAGGCCTCTGAAAACGTGATGATCGTGGAAGTTGAGCTTACCAAATCAAATCATTAGTAAGCTCCTAAAGATCTACTTAATTGTCAGGTAAATATAAGGCTTACTCACTTTCATCGAAGCGCTTTCCTGTTTTTTAAGCTCATCAAAAACCTTAGATGTCACATCCAGTATCCCAAATTTTACTTCCGACAATTTAACCGTTAATTTTTTTACGACAGCTTCATATTTAAGAGTGCCAGATGCTTTTGCTGTTCCAGATATCTGGGCGTTGACCTCAGCACTTAAGTCAAACTTTCCACCCGTCACTTTAAGATTCAAATTTTTAATACCCATCTTGCCAAGAATTGCATCGTGGCCTTCATCTATTGCCTTCAAAAAAGCCTGGTCCATTCCCGACTCTCCATCCGTACTGAGACTGCCAGTTTTAAGACTCATTTTTTGAATACAACCACTAATCACCTGATCCATCACTTCCGGAAATGCTGTAAGACGATCACACGCAAGGTTCATATTTTTAAGATCAATATTTTTTTCTGGTGAGTTGAAGTTTGCTGAAGCTGCCGTTAATACGAACTTATCCGCAAAAGAAAGATTGAATGAACTCAAATTGATATCCTGAGCCTCTTTAATAAGATCAGGGGCACCTTTGAAGTTAAGCTCTCTGTTTTCAAATCCCTCTAGAACGATTTTAAAATCTTCGCCAATTTTTTCCACATGCACTTTTTGAGACTCATCATTCTTTGACTGATAAGAAAAAGCTTCCGCCTCTCCTTCCCCCATAGGAGCTTGATATTTAAAATTGAAATTTTTGATATTCACTTGAGAAACCTGGCCCCAGGCGATTGAAGTCATAAAAAGTGACACGAGGATAATCTTCATAAAGTTGAACCTTGGTTAAATGTAAACTTGCCAAGGTATCGGACGAGATAATTAAAGAGGTAAAAGACTCAGGAAATAGCGCCTAAAATGGGGAAAAGAATGTATGAACAGTGTGAATACTAAAAAAAGACTAAAGTTAGAAAGTTTTTACCAGACGAATTCCCGTTTTGTCTCCATCCAGTATAGGTGCGATGGCATACTTTTCGCCTTGCCCTCTTTGCGTAAAATAAATTCCGAGACCATAACTTGACCCTATGGTTATGCCGGCCACAACATCATGTAGAAAATGTCTTCCGTCATTCATTCGGCTATAGGCAGTCAGACTGGCCAAAGTGATTGCACTCAGTCCCCAATACCATTCATGGTGGACGGCCACAGCTGTAGCAAACGCAAATGCCGTCGTGGTGTGCCCAGATGGAAAAGAATTTTTCTCCTGGATATTGTCAGGTCTTGGTTCCCGAACTGTATACTTAAGCGCACTGGCAACGATCACTGAATAGGCGGTAGCTTTAAACATGTGAGTGGCGCGATCGTAAGAAGTATTTCTTCCAGTGGTCATACCATGGGCCAACATACCAATTGTATAAATCGCGTTGGGATAAAGCTGACCGTAATAATCGCCTATCGGCGAAGCATCCCCAAGAGGTTTTTTCCGGCTCGTATGTGCAGTTGCAGGATCTGAAACAGCATCTTCAGTCACTAACAATGCCAGAGTCGTCACGGTCCCAGTCCAAAAAACAGGTGCAGCTTCAGTAATTACAGGAGAAAGAAATTCTTGTTTCACGGATGCCGCAAACGAATTAGTGATGAAAAAAAATAATAAAAGGATCATTTTCACGAGCTAATTCTCTCATGCCCCCAGAATCTCGCAACCAATCTTAAGATATTTTGATTTGAGTGTTTCGCTTACAAAAGCGGTGACACTCTAGACCGGTACAAAAGCGCACAGTCAAGGGTTTGATTGACCCAGAAACAGGAGTTTCCTATGAGAATTCATCATTTGAACTGCTCAACTTTATGTCCTCTGGGTGGCCACTTCACTGACCGCATTTCACCCGGCTTCCTTGCGGCTCACATGGTTTGCCATTGTTTACTAATTGAAACGAGTAACGGTCTTGTGCTGGTAGATACCGGTCTTGGCATCCAGGACGTTGCCGCTCCTGAAGAGAGAATCAATCCTTTTCTGCGAGCGATACTTCGACCCAAGCTAGATGTAAACGAAACCGCTATCGCACAGATTCGGGCATTAGGCTTTGATCCCCAAAATGTTAAACATATCATTTTAACTCACCTTGATTTTGATCATTCTGGTGGAATTGAAGATTTCCCAGATGCTCAAATTCATGTGCTGGAATCTGAGCTTAGAGCGGCCAATGATCCAAAAGGTATTAAGGCCAAAATAAGATATCAAGCCACTCGATTGTCCAAGATAAAAAACTGGAATACCTACTACGCAGAAGGTGAAAAGTGGTTTGGATTTGAAGCCGTCAGACAATTAAAAGGCATTCCTCCGGAAATTATCATGATTCCTCTTTGCGGCCACTCAGAAGGTCATGCGGGAGTAGCCATAAATACTGATCGGGGCTGGCTATTGCATGCTGGGGATGCCTACTTTTTTAGAGGGGAAATTAATCACGATTATAGTTGCCCATCTGGGCTGCGGGGCTACCAAAAGCTCATCGAGGCCAACCACAAAATGAGAATCCTCAATCTCATTAAGCTCAGAGATCTCGCGCATGACCACCACTCAGAAGTTAGAATCTTCTCCTCCCATGATTCCGTCGAATTTTCCGACCTTAAGAATGAACCATCCCGACTTCTGGCAGGCAGTCCTGCGACCTTTGAAAATGTGCTTTGGATGAGACAACCTGCCCCAGAAAGAAGACCATTTCACTAAGGTTCTTGCGAATATTTATCTTATTTTCATCAAATTTATGTCCCCTCTTCCGATAAGGAGGAAGAGGCATGAATGAGTAGTTTTTTTGGTAAGGCACTAATCGTCGACAATACGGTAAAGTTTGTCGAAGAAATTAAGGGAGAAGATAAACTTCTCACAGAATATGCATGCCTTTTCGCCAAAAGTTTTAAGGATGCCTCACAACTTTTAAAACAATCAAAGCACAATATTCGAGTAGTCTTTCTTTCTAGCAGCATAAGTCCGAGTCACGGATTGGAAGAATTATCTGAGATAAAAAAAGAATATCCAGATTTGCCAGTGTTTCTAATTTCACATCGCCCAGAAAGAGAACCGAAAGAGGTTATGGAGAATGAATCCAGTTTCACTAAAATTATTCGCTCTCCTGAGAAATTTTCTGCCCTTACAAAAGAAATTGATGATTTATTTTCTTCTAAAGAAACCTGGACAGATGTAAAAGTTTCTAAAGAAGAGAAAAATGTTGAACTCAATTTAGCTGCTGAGGACTATATACCCACCATCTTGGCCGATTTCGTATTGACCCCGAAATCATTTTTCAACATCTACATAAAACTAGGCCCATCAAAATTCATCAAAGTCTTAAATGCTGGTGATCCACTTCAGGAAGACCTAATCAAAACCTATACGGATAAAGGGATCACTCATCTTTACATTGCAACTGATGAACATAGGAAATATATACGATTCTGTGAGGAATCAAGTAAAAAGATACTGAAACGAGATGACATCGGATCAACCAAGAAAATAAATAATGTTCTTAATCTTGGGGCAAATATATCACAAAGTCTGGCGCACTCTGGGATTTCTCAAGAGAAGCTCGACTTTGCAAACACTTTCCTCACTCAAAGTGTCGGCCTAATAAAAAACATAAGAATGAAAAATGAATCATTAAAAAAATTCATTGATTCAATAGAGATGCGAGAGCATTGTGCCACTGTCTCTTTTCTTGCCGGTATGATCGCAAACGAAGTTGGGATTGAATCCCTTAAATCTATTAAGCTCGTTGGTATTGCCGCTCTTCTTCATGACATAGGGCTTTATGATGTCGACCCAGATTTCAAAGAAGAGGATCTAGGCAAATTCAATGAAGAACAGCTCAAAATCTATGAGCAGCATCAAAAGCACGGCGGCGAAATTCTGCGCAAGTGTGGAGGCTTTGATGAAGTCATTTATCAAGCCGTAGAGACTCACCATATGCGCCGCAGAGGAAGTGACCCTTTAAATCGTTCAAATAATATCAATATGGTAACTGAAATTATAGGCGCTGCAGATGAACTTCATAATATTGTCATTACTAAACATATTGATAATCATAATTTAAATTATTTTCTTATGACCAATTTAAAAAATTATTCTCCACAAATTGAGAAAGCCGTTTTAAAGCTCCTTCAAATAAAAAAAGCCGCTTGATGCGTTCCTCCTTTAGTTATCTTTAGTGTCCATTTCTTTTTTGTTAGTGCTACATCCTTATTCAGATAACCTCATTCAAGAGGCGCAAAATTCTTAAGGAGTTTTTCATGGGCAAAAAGATTTATGTTGGAAATTTACCATTTACTACAACAAGCGAATCCCTCTCTGAGATGTTTGCTTCTTTTGGACAAGTCGATTCGTCGAAAATTGTTATGGACCGGGATTCAGGTCGAAGCAAAGGTTTTGGCTTTGTTGAAATGTCTTTAAGCGATGAGGCAGACGCGGCAATTCAAAAACTTCATGGATCTGACTTTGGTGGACGTGCCTTAACAGTCAATGAAGCAAGACCTATGGAGAAGAAAGATCCCTCACAAGCTGGCGGCTTCCGTTCAAACCGCCCAGACTTTAATCGCGGCCCATCTCAAATGGATCGCTCAAGTAATCGTTGGTAACTATTACATCATTTAAAGCCCTCTTTTGAGGGCTTTGAATGGTGCAAAATCAATAAGTTATCAATGTTTTGATCCCTTGCGATTTAATTTTGTCGCTTTCTCAAAATATTGGTGTTAAATGTAGGTTCTCAACGTTCGTTTCAGAGTGTCCCGAGTAAAGTTACTCCATGTCCTCTAAGCGGCTCCCTGGCCTTTGGAGGTTTTATGGGTAAGAAGATTTATGTCGGTAATCTACCATTCACAGCAACTAATGAATCACTATCTGAGATGTTCGCATCTTTCGGTCAAGTTGATTCATCAAAAATCGTAACAGACAGAGATACTGGTCGTTCAAAAGGCTTCGGCTTTGTTGAAATGTCAGACTCTTCTGAAGCTGACGCTGCTATCGAAAAACTTAACGGTGCTGATTTCGGTGGTCGTTCACTAACTGTTAACGAAGCTCGTCCTATGGAGCCTCGTACAGGTGGTTTCGGCGGCGGCCGTGGTGGCGATCGCGGTGGAGACCGTGGTGGTCGTTCAGGTGGTTTCGGTGGAGGCCGTGGTGGCGATCGCGGTGGAGACCGTGGTGGAAACCGTTGGTAATACCAGCTTTTTGAATTAAATCAAAAAATAAGAGAGGCCTGCGAAAGCGGGCCTTTTTTTTGTCAAATTTTAAATATCGCGTCACATTATCAACCTTGTTTTTTTCTATAATTTTTCTAAGTACCTCAAATTGTGCTATCCTTGAAGAGAGGAATTATTGTATTTAATTCCGCAATTATCGTCGCAGGTAAAGAGTTTCGAGCGAGTTGCTTCTGATCCTCTGAAAGCGCGCATCCAGGGCCTTAAGGAGGTATCTATGGGTAGTAAAATTTACGTTGGTAACTTACCATTCTCTGCAACTAACGACTCTCTTAACGAGATGTTCGCAAAGTTCGGAACTGTTGAATCAGCCAAGATCATCATCGACAGAGACACGAACCGTTCTAAAGGTTTTGGCTTTGTAGAAATGGCATCTGCTGACGATGCAGCTGTAGCAATTGAAAAACTTAATGGATCTGATGTAGGTGGTCGTTCACTCGTAGTGAATGAAGCACGTCCGATGGAGCCTCGTACAGGTGGTTTCGGCGGCGGCCGTGGTGGCGATCGCGGTGGAGACCGTGGTGGTCGTTCAGGTGGTTTTGGTGGAGGCCGTGGCGGTGATCGCGGTGGTTTCGGTGGAGGCCGTGGTGGTGATCGCGGTGGAGACCGCTGGTAATCTGCATTTTCAAAATTGAATTTTTAAAGAAGCCCGCAATAGCGGGCTTTTTTTTTGATCTTATGGGACACCAACGAAAATTGATGTTTTAATATTCCTATGATTACAGAATTTCTCTCAAAAAAAGATTTCACCTGGGTAGATGTACAAGAGCCTGAGACCGAAGATTTTGAACGTCTCAATACGGACTTTTCTTTGCCTTATTTATTAGTCCAAGACTGTCTGAGACCAGAGCATCTTCCAAAGTATGAAGAAAGTGAGGAAGGTGGTCATTTCTTAATGTTAAGAAGTTTTGATAACGAGTCTCACCACCACGATACTTCAGTTCAAGAATTAACTCGCAAGATAGCGCTCTTTATTAATGAAAATCGCCTTGTCACGATTCACAGAATTGAGCTGCCCTACCTGGCTTCAGTTGCTGAGAAGTCTAAAAAAACTGATTTGCCTAAAACACTGCATGGCCTGGTTCACCAGGTTATCCTTTCAGTGATTCGAACTTACGACGCCCCCGTACTGAGACTGCAGGATTTATATGATGGATTTGAACATGAAGTGCTCGCTAAAAAGAATGAGCACTTGTCCACGACACGAATCTATCACTTTCGTCGGCAGACATTTATTTTAAAACGAATCCTCAGGCAGACGAGTGACACCCTTTATCGGGGAAAGGATTTTTGGGAAGAAAATCCATCTATGCTTCAAGATTTAAGAGAGAACGTGGACCAGCTTTATTTTCAATTGGAAGAAGTATCGATTAACTTTGAACATCTATTCAATTTGCACGTTGCTCTCAATGATCAGCGCGCCAATGATGTGATGAAAATTCTCACCATTTTCTCGTCGATTTTGCTCCCCCTCAACTTCATCGCTTCCTTTTATGGAATGAATTTTGATCATCTTCCCGGCATTCATTCAACAAGTGCGGTCGCCATTTTATCATTTGTGATGTTGGTCATTACAATCATGGCCGGATGGTATTTCAAACGTAAGGGCTGGTTTGTAACTGCTCGAGAGTAACTAGCCTAAAGGAACTTCATGCGCGCTATTTTTCTTATCATGACTTTGATCATTCCTCTCTCAACATTGGCCCAGTCAATGAAAGACATGAGTAACAAAGATAAGATAAAATATTTTTTTGATAAGCTCTCCAAAGACAATATGACTTTAGTTGATGAGTTTTATCATCCCCAAGTTGATTTTGTTGATCCTTTGGGGGAGATTAAAGGTTCCGAAAAAATTAAAGCCTACTACGGCGGCATGTACCAGAACGTTAAAAGTATTAAATTTGATTTTGTTGAATTTCATGAAGCTGGAAATCATGTCATCGCTATTTGGAAGATGACACTTCAGACTGACAAACTTAATAGTGGCGAGCCCTATTCAGTGGATGGTAATTCTGTCATCAAGTTTGATGAGTTTGGTAAGGCCTACTATCATCGTGATTATTTTGATGTAGGTGCCTTTGTTTATGAGAAAATCCCGGTGCTAGGTTATGTTATCCGAAAAATTAAAGATCGCTTCAAAGTAGAATAGATGAAAAGACTAGAAACTCTCATTCCCCTCGTTAAACCCTTTTATACTCCCGACGATCCGGCCCATGACTGGCCACATGTTGGCAGAGTTGCGGCGACCGCCCGAAAACTTGCTGAGGGCGAGAATGTAGATCTTCCCTGCCTTCTAGCAGCAGTTTACTGCCACGACATAGTAAACCTTCCTAAAAACCATCCTGAGCGCTCACAGGCGTCTCAGATGGCAGCGGACAAAGCTGCAACCCTAATGGAGCAATGTGGATTTAGCGCAGCGGAAATAAATAAAACCAAACAGTATATTGTTGAACATAGTTTTTCTAAGGGGCTTAAACCCTCAAGTCTTGAGGCGGCCATTCTGCAGGACTCTGATCGTATAGATACCCTGGGAGCGATTGGAGTTTTACGTTGTGCTTCGGTCAACACTCAGATGAAATCAAGTTTTTACGAGCCATTTGATCCCTTGGCAGAGGCGCGAGAGCTGGATGACAAGAAGTACATGGTGGATCATTATTTTGTTAAAATTTTTAAGCTACCCGAGATGATGAATACTGCCAAAGGCAAGGCCGAAGCCCAGGTACGAGTTGAATACATGAAGGGTTTTCTGAGTACTCTGATGGGTGAGATACGCGGATAATTTTTAAGCTGCCTCAGTAAAGAAGGCTTCGTTTCGAGCCACCACTTCATCTTCTTTCTTGAAAAATCGGTGATACAGAAAAATTGCCATGGCGTAGAAAAAAGCCGCAGTAAAAAAAGTTGGCCCGAAAGAATAGTGTTCTATTAAATACCCACCCAAACGCGTACTCGTAGTATAGATCAGGTGATAGAAAAACAAGATCACTGCCGAAGCAAATACACACTCCTGCTCCCTGACATGTTCCATTTCAAACATTGAAGTTATGGGACTAGACATATTCATCAACATTCCACGCATAAAAAAACTACCCAGCACAAGACCCACACTTCCAGTCAATCCCATCGTAATCATAAAGGGAATGGATAGACTTGCTGTCAGAATAATGAAACGCAAAGGCGTCGTTTTTTTAATTAACGAAGGCGTGATGAATATCCCGGCGAAGATAAATATTTGTAAAAGAGCGTAAGAAACTCCAATCATCTTTGTAGATAAATCGAATCGCTCCTTCAGATAAAGATTCATAAAGGGAATAATCAATCCACCACCAAAAGCAAAACACAACTTAGGAAGTATCAGTTTACTTAAAATTCTCCACTCCTTCTCTTTTAACCCATCCAGAAGAGGTTTTTTCATCTTCGGTATTGGAACCCGACGAATCCGGATAAACATAAGGTTAGAAAGGAAAACGACCATCAAGGCCAGCATGATAGATGTTCGATAAAGGGTGATCTGATCCATTTCGGGATGAAAGTGCCTCACGACTTCAGGTAGATACCCACCCACTAAGTAGCCAAGGAAGTGC
>JFJP01038950.1_pt2 | contig 15035 bp, 8 predicted proteins | sample 431651 | NCBI WGS metagenome assembly JFJP01 (sample SAMN02602958, study PRJNA72255) | Microbial mat metagenome, whole genome shotgun sequencing project. | biome: fresh water; feature: sink hole; material: water; isolation source: purple microbial (photo- and chemosynthetic) mats found in...
AAATTAAAGCGGGCAAGTGACAACCTTATGTCAACAGGTTGTCAAAAATTTCATTCAAAAATCAACTTAAGATTATACAGCAAAGCATAATTGTTAGTTGAAACAACAGTTTATAAAAGATTTTCATAAAAGCCCCAATAATTATCCGAGATAAATTTTCGATAGAATAATATCGATTACAATAATCATTCTTAGTAACTTTGGTAGGTTTCAGTAATAACGAAATGTAATGTCAAACTTAAATTGTCTCATTCAACCTCCCCTGCCCCTCCTTACCCGCGATAGCTATCGGGGAGAGGGATAACTTCCTACATGATTTATTATAGCCCCTTTTAAGGGGTTGGGGTTGTTTTTAACAATTTAATATTGATGTAATTAAAAACAATTTGTTCTAAATACATCTTTCACAATTTTATAAACTCATTTAATAACCAAAACTATGAAATACGCTATTGGCGATGTGGTGCAACTAAAATCGGGAGGCCCATCCATGACCGTTCAACGAATTATAGGATCTGATAATTCGAACTTTATGATAAAAGCTGCCGACGAGTTTATGAAAACTCAGGGATTTAGCGAAGGCGATGTGGTTTGTCAGTGGTTTAGTGGCAACAAGCTAGAATCGGGGACCTTTAAAGTCGATAGTTTAATGATTGTTAGTTGAGTCTGTCCGAAAAGTCTCTTACCCCCTAATCCCCCAAATGGAGGACTTTAAATTCAATGATTTTTAGATGGTTCCCTGGAGGGGTTAGGGGTAAAACAGATGAAAATCATTGAATTTTTGATTTTTTTGGAGGACTCTTAGTTAATTCAACAAATTAAACCATCTAAACGAACTTCTATGGAATCGAATCGTCGTAGATTTTTTAAAACATTGGGTGTTGGAGCCGCCGGGATTGGATTGGCAACAAGCTTTCCTGCTTCCGCGCTTTCAAATGGGCCAAAAATCAAACCTGTTAAAGAAGATGGCCCAATTCTTTTGATTGGCGATACTATTGCGGTTGCAACTACCAGCTACGGGAAAGTGCGGGGATTTGTGCTTAGGGGAATTCATACTTTTTTAGGTATCCCTTATGGGGCCGACACTTCCGGTGCTAACCGTTTTATGCCACCACAAAAGCCAACTCCCTGGGCAGATATCCGTCCTGCTGTATGGTTGGGAAACACAGCTCCCCAAATTATGGACAACCGCTATGCCAATGCCTACAGCTCATTTGTTGACCATTGGAATTACGACGATGTTAGCGAAGACTGCCTCCGCATGAATGTGTGGACACCCTCCATTAGCGATGGCAAAAAACGCCCGGTCATGGTTTGGCTGCATGGCGGCGGCTATACCAACGGTAACGCAATTGAGCAAGATGGGTACAATGGTGAGAATTTCAGTTGTACTGGCGATGTAGTATTTTGTTCGTTAAACCATCGGTTAGGACCTATTGGCTTCTCGAATTTAGCAGGCGCAGGAGGTGAAAAGTATAAAGCCTCTGGCAATGTTGGAATGCTCGATATTATCGCTGCCCTGAAATGGGTGCGCGACAATATTGCTAATTTCGGAGGCGATCCCGGAAACGTTACTATTATGGGACAATCGGGTGGCGGCGCAAAGGTATGCACTGTTTGTGCCATGCCATCAGCAAAAGGATTAGTGCATAAGGGAGTTGCTTTAAGCGGATCAACAACCAAAGGAATAGATAAAAACTATTCCGAAAAACTTGGTTCCTATATTTTACAGGAAGCAGGACTTAAATCTTCAGAAATAGATAAACTACAGCAAATCCCCTGGAAGGAATATATTCTTCTGGCAAATAAAGTCGCCGAAAAACTTACGAAAGAATCGGGGAATACCATGATGCGGGGCAGTTTTGGACCTGTAGCCGATGGCATTTATCTCCCTAAAGAACAATATTATTCTGATTTGGAAGGCTTTTCAGCAAATATTCCCATGATTATCTCCACCATGTTTAACGAATCGTCGCCCAGTCGAACCGATTCCTCACTCGAAAACATAACACTCGAGGGGGTGAAGACAAAACTAAAAGACCGGTTTGGCGAAAACACCAATAAAATTGTGGAAGCATATTCAAAAACCTTTCCTGAGAAAAAACCAATAGAAATATGGTCGCTTATTGCCAGTAACCGCCAATCGGCAATAAACACCGCAAATGCGAAATCGAAACAAAAAGCTCCGGTATATCTGGCCTGGTTTGGCTGGCAGCCTCCACTATTCGACAGTCGTATGCGAGCCTTTCATTGCCTCGACATCTGTTTCTGGTATAACAATACCGACCTGATGTATACCCATACCGGAGGAGGAAGCCGTCCCCGGAGGCTCTCGGCAAAAATGTCGCTTGCCCTGGTACAATTCATGAAAACAGGCAATCCAAATGGAACCTGGCTTCCCGAATGGCCAAAATATTCAGTCGAAAAAGGCGAAACCATGATTTTAGATGATATGTGCGAATTGAAAAACGACCCGGACCGGGAAGCACGAAAGGCTTTGCCAATATAGGGAGAATGAGTTAAAAAAAACTGTCAGTGTTTAAACACTGGCAGTTTTTTTATGTCCCTTCCTCAACATATGAATACTTGATTTTCTCAAACAGTAATACTTAAATCAATGCCGTTTAGTTAAGAAGTAGGCTTCGACTCGCTCAGCCTGACAAACTGGTAATAGTGTCAGGCTGAGCGGAGTCAAAGTGTGTATTAATTATTTAATTCCTAAACTAAACGACATTGATACTTAAATTGGAATGCTTCAAGAATACTCATTAACCATTCGTTTTTTTCCTTAATTTCACCGGTTAAATTAGTTCTAAAATTAAGCGGTGTTTCATGAGTAAAGGCTTCGACGATAGTACTTTAATTGCAGAAATCAAAAAGGGGAACTACCAGGCTTTTGAACAAATTTTTAAAGCTCATCAGCCTTATATGGTGATGTATGCTAAAAAATTTGTCGATGATTGGGAATCTGCCCGGGATCTTGTTCAGGAAATTTTCCTTCAACTATGGGAGAACCGGGGAAAGATTGAAATAACAATTTCACTAAAAGCCTACCTATTTAAATCGGTTAAAAACCAATGCGCCAATTATGTAAAACATAAAATTGTCGAAAAAAAATACAACGATCATACCCAGGAAGAATTCAAAGCCCTCGAAATAAAATTCTATCAGCAAACCGACGAACACTTTATCTCTCTCATTGAAAAGGAACTGGGCGATAAAATTTCAGAAGCAATTGAATCCTTACCCGATCAATGCCGTACAACCTTTGAATTAAGTCGTTTTCAGGGACTAAAAAGTCAGGAAATTGCCAAGAAAATGGACGTTTCCGTACGTACCGTCGAAACCCAGATATACAGAGCATTAAAAGTTTTAAAAGAGTCGTTAAAGGATTTTTTAGCATTTTTTTAGAAAAAAAATAAAATCCTTGTAAGTAGAAATTAAAGTATAGTTGACATATATAATGAAGATTGATTTATGGAAGAGTTAAAGAGAAATATCGATGAGTTAATTGTAAAACATCTGCTTGATGAAACAACATTAGATGAAAAAGAGTTTTTGCTGGATTGGTTAAAAAAAGAGAATGCCAACCAACAGTACTATTTTACATTTAAAGAAATTTGGGAAACATCCCAAATTACTCAAAATCCGATAGCAACTGAAGACTCATGGAAGAAACTGGATAGCACCATAAGAAATCATTCTTTGCAAACGGGTTCCGGAAAAACTTCCAGCATATGGCCTAGCCTTTTAAAAATTGCAGCGGTTGCTACAATTTTGGCAGGGTTGACAATTGGATTCTTTAAATTAAAAGACCGATTTATAACTAAGAAAAATGTAATTACCTATACCATGATTACTACTCCCAACGGACAGAAAAAGGAGATAATTCTGCCCGATGGAACAAAAGTATGGCTTAACAGCGGCACCGAATTTAAATATCCCAGTACATATGGGGAAACAAACAGAGAGGTTTACCTTGTTGGAGAAGCATATTTTGACGTGGTAAAAGATAAAACCAAAACTTTTATGGTGCATACCGATAAAATAACGATCAAAGTTTTAGGTACCAGTTTTAATGTAAAATGTTATCCCGAACTTGAAACAATTGAAACAACTGTTATAACAGGTATTGTTAGTCTCGAAAACGCTAGCGCTGACCAAAATAAAGATATTGTGATTCTCAATAAGCGCGAAAAAGCTACCTATGTGAAGGACAATAAAAAAATGTTTATTTCGAAGAATAAAACCTCTGGTGACCTCAATGCAAAAGTTGAGCCTATCGGTCCTAAGAAAATATCCTTAAATGAGGAAGAAGCTAATTACATAGCATCCTGGAAAGACCAAACCTTATATTTTAATAACGAAACATTTGAAGAAATGACCATGAAGTTGCAGCGTTGGTTTAATGTTAAAATTATTCTTTCGGACAAGCAACTTAAAGAATACCGGTATAAAGGCAAATTCGAAAATGTACATAGCATATTTCAGGTACTCGAAGTTGTAAAGCTTACCACACCTATATCTTACGAATACAACGAAGCTTTAAAAGAAATAACAATTAAAGAAGTTAAAAATTAATATACACTCATACACAGTATATAACTATTAACTAAACTATTTGAATACTAATAATAACTAAAAACTAAGTTGCCTATGATGTTGAAAAAGTAACCGCTCAATTTACTTTTCAAATGGCAGATACTCAAATCTGCTTAATTATTAAAAAAATCTATTAACTACATTCAGTGCAGCAGCACTGGTATTTACTAATTTAAAAACTAATACGTATGCAAAAAAAATTTGCACATGGAATTTTTTTGTCTAAAAATTCCAGAATGAGATTGTTATGTCTAAATTTAGCTGTAATGCTGGTTTTTACCATGACAATAAGTGTTTCAGCAGGTACTTTGCCTGACAATAAATCAGTAGAATCGTCAGCGCAAAAGCTAAAAGTTTCAGGAACTGTAACTTCTTCGGAAGACAATCAGCCATTACCCGGTGTAAATGTCATTTTAGAAGGAACTACTGTAGGTACTACAACCGATATTAATGGGAAATACAGCCTGGATATTGAAAACGGGAATGCAAACTTAGTATTTTCTTACATTGGGTACATGAACGAAATAGTACCGGTAAGTGGAAGAAATACGATTGATATTACCATGGTTCTCGATATTTCGAAATTAGAAGAAGTCGTGGTAATTGGATATGGTTCTGCTGCAAAGAAGAACGTAGCAAGTTCGACTTCTGTTCTCAAAAGCAATGAAATTGTTGGTTTATCGACTACCGATGCCCGCCAGGCATTACAAGGCAAAATTGCCGGGGTACAAGTTACCAATAATAGTGGTGACCCAGGTTCCGGAGCAAGAATTGTAATCCGTGGTATGGGTTCTTTTTCTAATACTGATCCACTTTATGTAGTGGATGGAATTCAAGGTGGCGACATTAACTCAATACCATCTCAGGATATTGAAAATATTACTGTTTTAAAGGATGCTTCTACTACTGCAATTTATGGTTCGGCTGCAGCAAATGGTGTTGTAATGATAACAACAAAAAGCGGAAAAAAAGGCGGTATAAAAGTTAATTACGATGGTACTGTGGGTATAGCCGATGTTACCAAACGTTTAGATTTATTAAATGCCTCACAATATGTAGATTTGGTAGCTGACATACAAGCAGCAGGTGGCCTTCAATTATCCGATAAACTAAAAACTCCGGATGTTAGAGTAGACCGTACTGACTGGCAGGAGCAAGTTTTTCAAAAAGCTGTTACAACTGAACATAATCTTAGACTTAGCGGCGGTGGCGAAAATGTTGCTTATTCATTCTCAGTAGGTTATCAAAATCAGGGATCAACAATAATTGACCGTAATTTTCAACGTTACACGATTGGCGCAAAATTATCGGAAGATTTGTTTAAAGGCAAATTACGGTTAAGTCAAAACCTTCGATTAAAAAATGATATCAACAATGGAGCTTTGGCTAACTTTAACGATGCAATAAGAATGCCCCCCTATATTTCTGTTTACGATCCGACCAACCTCGGCGGATATGGCCGTGCAGATAAGGTAACTGACCTGAACGACGCCAACAACCCTTTAAACTCAGTTTACAATACTGACTATAACAGCAGGGGACTAAATATGGATCTTGATTTAGGAGCCGAATTGCAAATATTTTCCGGATTCGCCTTTAAATCACAAGGTCGCATTTCCGCCGGGAATTACAACAGCTATACCTGGAACTATCCATCGAACGGAGGTAATTTTTCAAAATTAACTTCCGATATGAACGAAAATTTCAGTAATTATTATAGCATGCTTCTCGAAAACTATTTCTCATATAGTAAAACTTTCGGAGACCATGACATTAATGCTGCTGTTGGTAATGCTTATAATCCATCAGGTTATAACCGCTCTGTTTCTATTGCCGGATCTAATTACACCAGCGACGCGATTCAAAATGTTGCTTTAGGTAATACTACCTCTATTACTGGTGCCAGTGTAAATAGCGGAAGCTCTAGGTTATCGTATTTCAGCAGGTTAGGATATACGTTTAAAGAAAAGTATGTTATAAATGCTAGTGTACGTAAAGATGGATCGAGTAAATTCGGAGCAAATAACAGGTGGGGTACATTCTATGGTTTAGGTGCTGCCTGGAGTATTTCTAAAGAAGAATTTATGAGTTCTATGCCAGCTATCTCAAATTTAAAATTACGCACCAGTTATGGTAAAACCGGGAATGACAATATTCCTCAATTCTTAACTTCCTCAAGTGTTTGGAAAGGTGGTAGTAATAATATTGTATACTCATTTGGAGATGATTTAAGCTACGCTTATGGGTCTACTGTTAATAGCATTGCTAATCCTGATCTGAAATGGGAAGAAACTACCCAGTTCGATCTTGGTTTCGATGCCGGATTCCTGAATAATAGCTTAACTTTTGTTTTCGACTACTATAACAGAGCCAACAAGGATTTATTAATCGAAACCCAATTACCTCTCACCACCGGCCTTGGTAACCCTGGTCAGGTTGGGACACAATGGGTAAATGCTGCCAGTATGAAAAATACCGGATTTGAAGCAGCAATCTCTTACAGCAATAACTCCAGCGATTTTAAATGGGATGTATCATTAAATACAACTTATAGCTTAAACGAAGTAACAGCCTTAGGAACTGTTGGTGATCTTCCTATCTCAAAAGGTGAATTTGTTGCCGGTATTGGTAACTCAACACGGACCGATATTGGGCACCCACTTGCTTCATACTATGGCTATAAATTCGACCATGTTATAGTGGACCAGGCAGAGTTGACAGCTCTAAATGCTTCCGCTGTAGCTGCATCCGCCGGCAAGGTAACTGAATACAAGGTGGGTTTAAAACCTGGTGACCGGGTTTGGAAAGACATTGATGGTAATGGATATATTGATGATAAAGACCGCACCTACATTGGTAATCCATCGCCAAAATGGCAATATGGAGCTGTATTTAATGCCACCTATAAAAACCTCGATTTCCAATTGTTGCTCCATGGTGTAATGGGTGTTGATGTTGTGAATGGCGCCCGCTATTGGTTTGAAGGAATGTCAAAACCATTTAACAATACTACTACTGTATTAGACAGATGGAAAAAGGATGGTGATATTACCAATATTCCTGCTGCCGGACAAAACTCCAGTTCTAACCTCGTATTCTCTGATTGGTATGTTGAAAAAGGTGACTATTTAAGAGTAAAAAATCTTGTAATTGGATACACATTCCCAAGAAGTATGCTTAAAAATACATTCGATAAATTCAGGGTTTATGTAGCCGCTCAAAATTTATTAACCTTAACCAGTTATTCGGGTTACGATCCTGAAATATCTTCGAACTCTCCGGACGATAATAATAATTATATATTCCAACGTGGTGTTGACTTATTTCAACGTCCAAATCCACGGATTTTCAGATTAGGAATACAGTTAAACTTCTAAAATTATATTATATGAAAAGAAAAATATTATATACACTAATTGTAGCATTATTTGTTGGTGCTTGCAGCAAAGACACGCTCGATGTAAAAAACGAAAACCGCTACGATGGTTCTTCTTTCTTTACAAATGCCACTACTGCCACAGAAGCAACTACAGCAATGTACTCCCCGCTTTTATATCAGGGTATGTTCGAAAGGGAATTCTATTTCATTTTCGACCTTTTGGGGAACGATGCTGACAAAAACTTCCCATTACAAGGTAGCTTGTTAGATTTTCCCTTATACACCCATACTCCTAATAGCGGGGAATTGAACTATTTATTCAATTCGTGCTATAAATTGATTTTCCGGGCCAATTTTGTAATTGACATGGCTGAAAAATGGGCAACTAAAACAGATGCAGATGCTGCTCTAAAAGTGCGCATTACCGGTGAAGCTAAGTTTTTAAAATCGTTGGCTTATTTTTGGCTTGTTACCTGCTATGGCGATGTTCCTTTAAAGGCTAAACTCGAAGACCACTTCATTCTTCAGTCCGAAAGAACTCCTAAAGCTGAAATTTGGGCAGATATTGAACTTAACTTAAAAGATGCGATCGACAAATTACCACTTGCCAGCGAATATGCTGCCGCCGATTATGGTAGAGCATCCAAGGGCGCTGCTGTGGCAATGTTAGGCAAGGTATATTTGTATGAGAAAAAATATAGCGAAGCTATTACTGAATTAACCAAGCTTACTGCTGCTCCTTACGATTACGCACTGGCTAGTTCGTTGGATGATATGTTTATCAACGATTTAAAAACCAAAGAAACTATATTTGCAGTGATGCATGGCGAATGGCAAGGTTGGGGAGTTGGTAATGCTTACATTATGTTTGGTGGTCAGGAAAGCTGGGGTGGAAAAGGAACTCATACCGGACGTGCCATGGAATATGGGTTTAACGACTGGTGGAATGTGCTGGTTTCAAAAGCATTGGTTACTGCTTTTACTTATAAAGATGAAAGCAATGCCAATTATACCGATCCCCGTGCAGCCAAAACTTATTATGATGATGGTACAAAAGGCGGCGATACCGAGTTCTGTGACCAATGTCCGGGAGGTAAAAAGGTTTATGCTGATAAGGTAAAAGAAGGCCAAGTTTCGTGGAGAAAATATGAATTGTATGAAAAGCGCGAAAATTATGGTCAACCAGATAGCTATATCAATAGTCAGGTTATTCGATATGCCGATGTACTTTTAATGTTAGCTGAGTGCTATATTGAAAACAACCAGGTTGCCAGTGCACTTCCTCTTATCAATTCAGTTCGTACCCGTTCAGCCGCATTTGCTTATACAACACTAGGCAGTCAGGACCAGGCACGTACAATAGTTCGTCGTGAACGTCAACTCGAATTAGCAGGGGAACAATCCCGGTTCTTTGACTTAGTTCGTTGGGGAATCCTGGAGCAAACTATTAATGCTGAAAAACAAATTTCGGCAGGTACTCAGCCAGTTAAACCTTATCATGTGCTTCTGCCAATTCCACAGTCGGAAAGGGATTCAAATCCTAAACTTAACGCGCAGGTTAAAGACAATTGGAACTAATTTATTTCAATGTTAAATTGAAAGCCGTCTCTTTTGGGACGGCTTTTTTTAGTTTAAAAACATCATATTCGAAAGTATTTCTTGATCTTTTGAACATGAAACTACGTGACTGTGTTTAGTTTGTTAATCTCTTTAAAATAATTAACAACTAAATCTTTATAATATAAGCCAATTTTAAACAATGTATTTTCACAATATAAAATATTTCCAAATGGTTTTAATTAAATCAATCGATAAAATATTCTATTTTTATCAGTAATTATTGGGAAAACTGAATGCTACGAACTATAATTCTTAAGAAGCTACTAATAATGGCATTTTTGTCATCTGCCCTTTGGTTTTCTGCCTCATCCCAGGAAAAACGTTTTGATATTAAGGTTAGTAACGGAACTGTTGAAGATGTATTTAACCAAATTGAAAAACAAAGCGATTACAATATTTTTTACAAAGTTGGTCAAATTGATGTATCGCGGGAGATTTCGTTAAACGCCAAAAATATTACGATCGCCCAACTGCTCGAAAAAGTAATCACCCAGTTTAATGCCAGTTATGCCATTTTTGGGGACATGATTGTAATAACTCCATTAAAAATAAATAAAGCCATATTAAAACACATAGTTACCGGAACAATTCTTTCAGCTGCCGATGGCCAACCTCTGGTTGGCGTTAATGTTATACAGGAAGGCTCCGGAAATGGCACAACCACTGACATTAATGGACGATATACCCTGGATGCTGACTCCGCAATGGTTACATTAACCTATTCTTTTGTGGGATACATTACCAATCGTGTGCCTGTAAACGGACAAACAGTGATTGATCTCAGTATGTATATTGATATAGCCCGCTTAGACGAAGTGATCGTAATAGGATATGGTGGTCAGAAAAAAGGAGACATAACCGGTTCTATCTCTTCCATTACCGGAAAAGACCTTGCCGATAAAGGGTATATCAGTTTCGACCAGATGATTCAGGGAAAAGCTGCAGGAGTGGAAGTTATCAATAATTCGGGACTTCCCGGTGCCGGAGTTTCAATAAAGATACGTGGTGTTGGTACACTTTATAATACCGATCCGCTTTATGTGATCGATGGTCTTGCGTTTCGTGGAAATGGAGACGACCAGTCGAACCCTTTGGCCATGATTAATCCCAATGATATTGAATCTATCCAGATTTTAAAAGATGCTTCCACAGCTGCCATTTATGGTACCAGGGCAGCGAACGGAGTGGTTATCATTTCAACCAAAAAAGGACGAACCGGCAAGCCCAGGGTAAGTTTTAACAGCTATAGCGGCATATCAATGGCACATAAAACCATTGATATTCTGAATGCTTCCGATTACCTCGATCTGGTAAAAGACATTCAAATTAATGCTAATCCCGGTAAGACGCCTGATGAACTTCTTCCTCCAAAAATATGGGCTAATGGGGAGTTTACCGAATATGCATCAACCGACCGAACCAACTGGCAGGATGAAATTTTTCGAATTGGTAAAATTCAGGATCACTCTTTATCTATTTCAGGAGGGAATGGATATTTTGTATACTCATTTTCGGCAGGATATACCAAACACGATGGTATTATGATTGGTAATAACTTTGAACGATATTCGTTTAGGACCAATACCGAGTTTAAACTGGGGAGAAGAATAAGAATTGGCCAAAATGCAGGTATTTCTTATTCAAATGTCCGGCCAATTGATAGTGGTTTGTTTGGCTCTGCGTTAAGAATCCCTCCCTATTTACCAATAAAAGATGAAACAAATTTGGGTGGATACAGCAAGGCAACATCCATTGACGATTTAAACGATGCAACTAACCCTGTTGCATTAGTCGAGCTTTCAAGCAAACTAAACCAGACACTTCGATTGCTTGGAAATATGTATGCAAATCTTGAAATATTAAATGGCCTTACTTATAAATTTAATGTAGGTATTGACTATACAAACGGTTATTATTTCAATTTTACAAAAGAAAATGAAAATGGGAACCTGAAAAGTCCTTCGATTTTGTACGAAAATTATAGCTGGGGAATAACACCTACGGTGGAACAAACCTTAGAATTCGAAAATACAAACGAAAACAGATCGTTTTCGATAATAGCAGGGAATACTCTCCCAGTTAAATCCTCGGGCAAATATCTGGCTGCCGAAGGAAGGGGGTTCTCAAACGAAGAAATCCAGGTTTTACCGGTTGCCGACTTTACAAGGATTGATGGTAATGCCACCGGATCGTGGCAAAATGTGCTTATTTCGTATTTTGGACGATTAAACTATAGTTACCGTGATCGTTATTTAATTACAGCAAATTTTCGCCGCGACGCAAGCCCCAGGTTTGCCCCTCAAAACCGATGGGGAAACTTTCCATCTTTTTCAGCAGGCTGGAAAATTTCTCAGGAGGATTTTTTTAAAGATCGGTTTAAAAAAATAAGTACGTTAAAACTTCGATCAGGCTGGGGTAAGAGTGGCAGTGATTTAATTGGTGATTATTCGTACCAATCGAGCCTACATGCTTCCAACATCAATTACATATTTGGCGAACCACAAAAAACGGTGAAGGGGGTGACTGTAAATTCCCTGCCATCGCCATTTGCAAAATGGGAGACAGCGTCCACAATAAATGTTGGATTAGATATTGGGCTATTCGATAATCAGCTTAGTTTTACGACCGATTATTTTATTAAAGAAACCAATAATATTCTTGTACAGGTGCCTATTCCTCCCTCCATTGGCATGGGATTAAATGAAGGAGGCGGAGATCCTACCATTAATGCGGCCTCTGTCGAAAATAGGGGATTAGAAGCCTCTCTTACTATTCAGAATAATCAGGGTTCGCTTCGATATTCCTTATCTGCTAATGCAGCCTTTATTAAAAATAACGTTAAATCTCTGGGAGACGGTCAACCTTTAAGCGATGGGAATTTTGATTTTAGCTACCCTATAACCAGAACAGAAGTTGGAAATCCTATTGGTTATTTTTATGGTTTTGTTGTAGATAAGGTATATTCCACCCAACAAGAAATAGATTTTGATAATGTTCAGGCTGCTCAAACTTCAGGAAAGCCAGATGCGTTATACCAGGATGCTGCAAAGCCCGGCGATATCCGATATAAAGACTTGGATTCCGATGGCCATATTACGGACAAAGACCGCACATTTATTGGAAATCCAATTCCTACCATCACTTATGGGTTGTCGTTTAATCTGGCATACAAAGGGGTCGATCTCTCCATGTCCCTAAGTGGTGTATATGGAAACGAGATATTCAGCGCGTATTACACGTATTGGCTCGAAGGAATGATTCGCCCTTTTAACGCTTCAACCAATGTAATGAACCGCTGGCGAAATCCCGGCGATGAAACGAGCGTACCAAGAGCCGTGGCTAACGATCCGAACAAAAATTTAAGGCCATCGACCCGATATATTGAAGATGGTTCGTTCTGGAGGATAAAAAATTTAAATCTGGGCTACAATATTCCGGAATCGATATTGTACCGGCTTTCACAAAATAATATAATTTCGGTACGGGTTTACATAACAGCACAAAATATTTATACCCACTCGAACTATAAAGGGTACGATCCTGAGATAAGTGCTCAATTTTCGGGAGACAGTCAGCGGTACAATCTTCGACGAGGAATCGATGTGGGGCAATATCCTCAGCCCCGAAGCTTTTTAATGGGATTTCAATTTAATTTTTAAAACTGTTATGCAGCGCTATACGTTTATTTTGATGATGATTTTTCTGACTTCGTGCAACGAAGATCAGCTCAATTTAAAGAACCCAAATTCGTATACGGAGGAAACATATTTTACGAATGCCGATCAATGTGTTCAAGCGATTAATGCAACATATGCCGGTTTCTATTTTCAGGGACTTTTTGCGCGCGAATATTACTTTATTTTCGACCTGGTTGGGAATGATGCCGAACAAGCGCCTCCACTTCAGGGGCCATTAGCCGAATTTGCCAATTTTACCTATGGTCCCGGAAACGAAAACATAAACCGTTTATGGAGATCGTATTACCGGATTATTCTTCGGGCAAACTTAGTTTTCGACAAAGTTGGGAAATGGGTACCCACCACAGATAATGATAATAATCTTCGAACCCGGATTTTAGGAGAGGCAGGATTTTTAAGGGCGTGGGCATATTTCGATTTGGTAAACATATTTGGTCGGGTTCCCATAAAAGATAGTTGGGAAGACCGATATGAATTTGAATCTCCCCGTGCCGATAGCATTCAACAAATTTGGCAACTTATTGAAAAAGATTTAACCCTTGCAATTGAAAGGTTGCCAGTTTCGTACAATGAGCTAAATAAAGGCAGAATAACACAAGGCGCTGCCATTGCCCTTCTCGGTAAGGCATATCTCTATCAGCAAAAATGGCAGGATGCTATTCAATCGTTTTCGAAAATTGAAAATTTTCCGTTCTCTTATCAATTAATCCCAAATTTTGAAGAAAATTTTCTATCTCTTAACGAAAACAACGAAGAATCGGTATTTGAAGTTCAACTGGAACATGTTCCCGGAACCAGCACCTGGTATATGTTTGGAGGTCAGGAATGGTGGGGCGGAGGTGCTACTCATAGTGGCCGTGCCATGGAATATGGATGGAACGACTGGCAGAATGTTTTTGTATCGGATGCGGCAGTAAATGCATTTAATTATGCAGACGAAACAGGGAAACAATATATCGATCCCCGAAGTTCACTTACTTTCTATGGATCGCCTTTAAAAGGAGGCGATATCGATTATTGCAACCATTGCTCTGATGGAACTAAAGCTTATCCCTACCAAATCTCAGGTTTCCGGTGGAAAAAATATTGTAATTATGAATATAAAGAAAAAGAAGGCTTACCTGAAGGATCAACAAATGCGCGGGTTATTCGCTTTGCCGATGTGCTGCTGATGCATGCCGAAGCCCTTATTGAAATTGGAAAGCTTGAGGATGCGCAGGCATTAATTAACCGGGTACGGCAGAGAGTGGGGGCTTTTCAGTATTCTACCTTATCTTCTATTGAAAATGCAAAAATCATACTTCAAAGGGAAAGACAAATTGAACTCTGTGGGGAACAACATCGTTATTTTGACTTATTAAGGTGGGGGACTATACATCAAACAATAAATGCAGAAAAATTGGCCACTGGTAGAGGAACTCCTTTCAGGAAAAAGCATCTTTTATTCCCAATTCCTCAATCAGAAAAAGATTTAAATTCTAAAGTCGCTTCGGATGTGACTGATGATTGGAATTAATAGTGAGGATATTCCTGAAAGCATTGTTTAGTTTGGGAAAAGCTGGTGCGAACTTAAAACACTTGCACGTAATCGCCCATTTTTAATTGATTAAAAAATGGGCATTGAACAGGTCACCTAAGGGATAATTAGTCGAACGTGAAAAAAGCTGTTTTTGGATCTAAATTGTTGATTATTAACTATAAATGTTGAAAAAATTGGAATAATAAGCCATTAAAAT
>JFJP01039571.1_pt1 | contig 15034 bp, 12 predicted proteins | sample 431651 | NCBI WGS metagenome assembly JFJP01 (sample SAMN02602958, study PRJNA72255) | Microbial mat metagenome, whole genome shotgun sequencing project. | biome: fresh water; feature: sink hole; material: water; isolation source: purple microbial (photo- and chemosynthetic) mats found in...
GGTCAGCCGTTCCCGGAAACAGAGATTGAAATTCCGGTAGTTGTCAATATAACCTCAGGCGGGAACCATATTATTTCCGTCCGGCAGCTCCAGGGACTTGACAATTATGATGTCACATTAACTGATAATATTACAGGCTTTGCAGCAAACCTGAAAACAACCTCAGAACTTACGTTCTCATCAGCAGCCGGATTGTTGTCCAACCGCTTTGTTCTGAAGATCAGTAATGTAGCAACCGGAATTGAAGATCCTGCCGGTTCTATAAAAATATTCAACATATATCAGTTATCAGATCTTTTAAATATCCAGCTGCTCTCAGATGAGTGGGATGGGAAATCAGGTTCTGTAAGAATTCTCGATATGGCAGGTAAGCCTGTCACTGAACATAAGAATACTGAATTCAGTAAAAACTCTGTTATACAACTCCGGGCTCCATCGGCAACCGGACTGTATCTGGTTGAAATGAGGTCGGGGCTTATGAGACACGTTGGTAAGTTGATAATTAAATAGTTGTTAGCAGAGAGTTTCTGACAGCAGGTTAAAATACTGCAATCAGAATCACTATTGATGTAACTTTTTTGAATTTGTAAATTATTATATTATAGCTATTTTTGCAGCAAATTTCGATGACATTAACCTGTTGAAGTTGAACTTCCTGATGAGATAATGATTCCAAAAAAACAATATACAAGACCCGAAATCAAAAAGATTGTTCTGGATAACTCCATAAGTCTTGTTATGATGACAGTAATACCTCCTAACCCTCCTCCCAGAGGAGGTGGTAGCCCTTCGTCTGAGCCGTTTTCCAGTCCATTCGGCGATAAACCGTTCGGATGATCATATCAATACAGTATAATGAAAGAGTTCCCGTGTGGACTCTTTTTATTTATAATCAACCTATTAAGCTCAGTGATATAGAGGCATAAAGATTCCATCTGGTTCATTGTTTTTGAAGGCAACAGAAAATGTTAATATTTTAACGATCAGCTTCTGTTATAACTTCAAGTCAGTTAGCTGCTACTTCTTTTCAATAAATATTTCATACCTTTACATTACAGGTCTACATGAATTGCAAGATGAATACAACCTTTTGTTCAAAAAATTCGTCTAACTAATAAACTAAGTCGAAGATTTAACGTTTAAAGTATATTACCTTTGCTTAACTGCCTTCTTATACCATAACCAAATCATTGATTATGAAATTCTGGTCTATTCTGATAATATTCCTTCTGTTCTTCTCATTAAGAGGAATTGCTCAAACATCAGAAGCAATTGTCCTGGGAAACGTTGCAAAGGAAGGGTATGCCCTTAATGCTTCATATGGACCGTTTGCTACCGGATTCCCGTTTACTTTTTATGGCAACACATATAATGATTTTTATGTTACTTCAAGCGGACTTGTACTTTTTGGTTCGGGTTCAACCGACGGCTCTGAAGATCCTATTCCGACTGCGGGGACTCCAAACAATTTTATAGCAGCTTTCTGGGATCAGCTTGTAATCGATGGAACCGGTAAAATTTTATATAATACAATTGGGGCTGCTCCCAACCGTAAACTGATAATACAATTTAAAAATATGGGGTTCTATACAGGTCCGGTATATATGGGAACCTTTTCTGTCATTCTCTACGAAACTTCAAACATAATAAAAGTGCAGTTCCGGCTCGTTTCCGACAGATCATCATTAAGAGCCAACGGAGAAAGTGCTGCGATAGGAATTGAGAACTCAGGTGGAACGGCAGGTCTTCAGTATGCTTACCATATCAATGATGCAGTCAGCACCAGGACTGCTATTTCTTTCACACCTGAAGGACCTGGTTATACAAATTATACTCTGGACTCTGATGCTGACTATGAAAGTATATTTCTTACCAAAAATATTTCCTTGCCTGAACCAGGTATTACAATGCTGCTAAACCCTCCTCCTCTTTATTAATATCCACCTCATCGGATTTAGGTGGCGCCACAACTTACTCAGCTGGTTCCAATCTTTCATATTCAGTAACAGGTCTTGCTCTCAATACAATTTATTACTGGGGTGTATTCTCTACTAATGCCACAGGTACAACATGGTGTGAGATAAATAAATTTACGATCAGTGCAAATCCCCCTCTTGTTGCAGTTCCACAGACTGTGTGGGTGGAAAAAAACCATGAGAAAACAATTAAGCTTGAGTATACTGGCGGAGATGCAAGTTCCAAAACTGCTGTATTGACTACGCTCCCTGTGCAGGGTCACCTCTACCAATATAATGCTGGAGCAAAAGGGGACCTGATTACATCTGCCCAAACGGCACTTACTGACCCTGAAAGAAACGTGATCTATCTTGCAGATGGAAACTCAGGAAGCAATGCCGGAAACTTCAGATTTAAGATTACCGATTCAAGTGGTGATTCTCCCGACACCCTTGTAAAAGTAACTGTCAATCCTCCGGGAATTCCTAATCTACTTTATACAGCTAAGAATTTAAATATTGAATTACAGTTCGACAGGATAATGGCTGATCCCACAGGCAAAGATGGCCAGTTTTCAGTTATAGTTAACGATAACCCATATCCTATAAGCTCATTAAGTCTCAAAAATGGTGACCCATATACAATTTCTGTCAATCTTACTACTCCTCTTGCAGGAACAGAAACAGTATCAATATCATACGCTGCCGGAAGTATAACCTCGGCAGAGGGAGGATTGCTTGCCTCATTCACCAGTCAGCCTGTGACTTTAACTGCACAAACAATATATTTTCTCCAATCACTTTCGAAAAAATATAATGAATCTCCACTGACACTTACAGCAACGTCAAGCAGCGGACTGAGCATGACATATTCCAGCTCAAATCTTTCAGTTGCCACAATAAGCGGAAATCAGGTTACTTTTCATACTACAGGTACATCCGATTTAACAGCGCGGCAGGCAGGGAATACTACATTTGCTCCTGCAAAATTTATTAAAACTTTAACTGTCGATAAAGTAGACCAGACAATATCGTTCAGCCTTCTCCCGGAGAAAACATATGGAGATGACGATTTCACACCAACTGCAACAGCCAGTTCAGGATTGACAGTTACTTATTCAAGTGATAATCCTTCTGTTGCAACAATTGTGTCCGGCAATATCCATATAACTGGTGCGGGGACATCTTTAATAACAGCTTCACAAGCAGGCAATTCAATCTGGAATCCGGTTTCAGTAACTCAGCTGTTTACTGTGAACAAGGCAGAACAGACAATAACATTTAGTTCTCTTCCAATAAAAACTTTCGGAGATGCTGATTTCACACCATCATGTTCCTCAAGTTCAGGGTTAAGTGTAATATTAAACAGCAATAATACTTCAGTTGCATCTGTAACCGGAGGTATTATCCATATAACAGGTGCTGGTACTGCATTGATAACAGCCTCACAACCAGGCAATTCAAATTACAATGCAGCAACAGATGTCCAGCAGAATCTTACCGTAAATAAAGCTGATCAGGTTATTACTTTCAATCCGCTCCCTTCAAAAACTTATGGTGATCCTGATTTTGCATCTTCTGTTACGGTTAGCTCCGGCCTGAGTATTACACTTGCGAGTAATAATACCAGTGTAGCGACTATAATCGGCGGGAACATTCATATTACAGGCTCCGGCACTGCTGATATTACTGCAACACAACCAGGTAATATTAACTTTAATCCTGCGTCAGATGAAATACAGACATTAAACGTCAGCAAAGCTGATCTGATATTTACCGCTGATGATAAATCAAAAGAGTTCAATACTCCAAATCCGGTACTGACGTATACTATAAGCGGCTTTGTTAACGGAGAAGATCAATCCGTTTTGGATTTTCTCCCTGATATACAGACAACTGCGATTCAGAATTCACCTATCGGCACATATCCTGTTACACTTTCCGGAGGAAATGATAATAATTACAGTTACATTTTTGTTCCCGGAACATTATCAGTTACAAGGTTTCAACAGACAATCTCCTTTACTGGTTTCCCTGAAAAACTCCTTGTCAAAGATTCATTCACCCTTGTGGCAACATCTTCATCAGGATTAACAGTTTTATTCGAGAGCATGGATACCCGTAAAGCTATTATAACAGGAGACCAGATAACAGGTGTCTCTCAGGGATCTGTGGAAATACGTGCATATCATCCCGGAGACCAGGATTATGATCCGGCGGAGGCATTTGCTACAGTTGAGGTTTGGTCAACACATAAGGATATTTTATATCTTTTTACTCCAAATAACGATGGTATAAATGATTACTGGGAACTACCGGATATTGTTACCTGGGGGAAATGCGAAGTTAAAGTTTACAACAGGTGGGGAAAGCTTGTTTTTGCCGATGCTGACTATAACAACCTCTGGAACGGAATCTCAAACGGAAATCCATTGCCGGAAGGTGCGTACTTTTTCATAATTAAAACTGAGAATGCCGGAACAGTTAAGGGGACTATAAATATTGTGAGGTGAATTAGCACAGGGCTGAGAACAGGAAATTTATTCCACACCTGGTATTTTAAATAAGAAGATAACCAGTTTTCGTAAAACACTTAAAAGACCTTTTTACCAGCAACACTGTACCCTGAGTTTTGAGTAAAATGAAATGAGAATTGCCATGAAAAAAATAATTACCATTATTTCAGGAATACTATTAGCGACTTCGCTGTACAGTCAGCAGATACCACTTTCCGAGAATTATTTCATGGATAAGTACTCACTGTCACCTTCATATGCAGGGAACTATAACCCCAAATACCTGGTGACCGGTTATCGCAGCGACTGGTCGGGTATTGATGGCGGACCCAAAACATTCAGGATCTCCTATAATGATGTACTTTCATTTATGCCAAATGCTGGATATGGAGGTAAGATTGTGTACGATAAGGCTGGCATATTCAGCCAGTTGTACATCCTGGGATCCTATTCATATAACCTTCAGATCAATAGCGAACACCACATAATATTCGGGCTCTCAGCCGGATTCTACAAGAACAGACTTAACCTGCTTGATTATTATAATGATCCGACATATACAATTGACCCATCACTCATTGGACAAGATATTAAATCGCAACTGAAATTCATGAGTGATTTTTCTGCTGTCTGGACATGGCAGGGCGCTGAAGCCGGAATTATGTTCTCGAATATTAGCTTCGGGGATGCAGGTTACACAGATGTTGATCTTAAGTACAACCCACTGGCTAATTTCCAGTTACATGCCTCGTATCAGTATAATATAAATGAGGAGTGGGATGTAGCCCCACTGGTTATTGTCAGGGGCGGAAGATATATTCTAAGCCAGTTTGAGATTGCCTCCCAGGTAATGTTTATGAAAAAGGTCTGGGGAAGTTTGGTTTTCCGCGATCCCGGAGTATGGGGCATTGGCATCGGGGCAAATATAGACAGGGGATTAAAGGTTGCTTACAACTTTAACTTCGCCTCGAATGTAGAGATGGGGGCATTTAATAATCACGAAATATCAATAGGTATCAATTTGTTCGAATACCTGGTCAAAAAAGAATAAATCAGAGGATGCAGATACCACGTTCTTTGTTGGCATACCATATGTTTTCAGCGATATAACACCCAGATTTTAACCGGAATTGGATATAATTTGTTTGTTTCACCAACCTGGCTGGTAATAAATAAAATTATAAACACTTAAAATAATATTCCGGAGCGCTGCACCTTAAGTAAGCCACGACTAACATTCTGAATATAAATTGTTATGAATCCAGGGATCCCTCGCTGACGCTTCTAATGACAACATTTTTTAATAAATTGAATATTAGAGAAGTAAAAAATCAAACAATGACATATTTACTTAAGCCAAATTGTGAATAATCCCGGAGATCCTTCACTTCGTTCAGGATGACACAAATGTCATTCCGAAGCGAAGCTGAGGAATCCCCTGATAAATTGTATAATGCTTATAATTGGTAACCGATACTCATTTAAAATAATATTCGGGTGTGCTGCACCCTTATTAAGCCACGACTAACCTTCATCTTTTCCGGAGAAATGCCTTAGGAATCTTGAGTAAAAGATTTTGATCGAGCCGGTCAATACGAACTACAACACGGTTTTTAGTGCCAATTTTGATTAGCTCCCCTGTAAGACCAATAAGGGAACCACTGATCACCTCAACATTATCACCCTTGTCAAATTTTTCTGAAGTAACCTCAATCTCTGAATTGCTGTCGATAATAAGCCGAAGGTTATCAATCTGGTTTTGAGGTATAAATGCAGGAATCCCCTCGAATGTAACGAATTTTACAACACCGGAAGTCTTGAATACTATTGGGAAGTTTTTACTTTTTACCTTAACAAAAAGATAGGAAGATAGAAGGGGCTTTTCCACAAGTTTTTTCCTGTCACTCCAAACCCTGTATATCTTCTGTAGCGGCAGGAAAGTCTCTATCCCTGCTTCAATAAGCCGTTGATAAACTAGCTTCTCTGCCCTGGGTCGTGTGTAAATGGCATACCATTTTTCCTCAGAATCTTTGTTCTTAATTAACCCATTTTTTGAATGAGAGAGAATTTCCTTTTTTACCATTTTAATTCTGAATTGCAGGTACCAAAGATAATTTTTTTATCTGTTCATCTTGATTAATAAAATTTACTTTATTCGCTTCCAAAGTCTATAAAAATTCATTTACCCGGTTCTCTTAATCCCCATTAAAACCTTTTATACTGTATGGTAAGGTATAGAAGACATTACGTGAAGTAAGTTATAAGACCGGGGTAATCCAAATAGTTATATATTTGTTATGAAAACAATAATATGTTTGATGTTTAAAAAAAGTATTATCATATTCAGCCTTTTCTTTCTGATTCAGTTTTTGAATTTTAATTGTTATTCCCAGGATATCCCTCATTCCGTTAATAATAAAGGTATTTACGATTTTCTTGATGAATTAGCCGGATGCGAGATAATTACTATTAATTCAGCAATAAAGCCTTTCTCAAGATCATTTATATCTAAGAGTCTTTTGGAAGCTGCGGGAAAGCGTGACCAGCTAAATTACAGACAGCAGAAAGAGCTGGACTTTTATCTTATGGACTTCGGGAAGGAGGCCAACTATGGAAAAGACTGGAAAAGACGTAAAGACCTTTTTTATTATAAAGATTCTATTTTCTCCCTCACAATTAATCCCATAATTGGAGGAGAATTATTTAATAATTCTGCAGGAAGAGCAACATACTGGAGGAATGGAGCTGAGGCAAGAGGATATATTTCGAACTGGGGTTTTTATGCCTCCCTTCGTGATAACCATGAGAATCCACTTCTCGGGAAACCAGAATACCTTACCCAGAGAGAAAGCGGTCATATTAAAGGTAGCTACGACTGGAGCGAGATGCAGGGAGGCATTACCTACTCATGGAAATGGGGTAATGCAGGACTTGTCAAAGAGAGGTTACAGTGGGGTAACAATTATAACGGGTCAAATATTTTCGGAGGGAATAATCCTACTTTCGTTCAGATAAAGCTTAATATTTCACCTGTTAAATGGTTTGAATTCAACTATTTCCATGGATGGCTTAACTCAATGGTAATAGATAGTGCAAATTCTTACCTGGTCTCCAACAGCTATGGAACCGATTACCGTGAAGTATATCATAAGAAGTTTTTAGCAGCCAACATGTTCACATTCACTCCTTTCAGAAACCTTAAAGTGTCAGCCGGAAATAGTATCGTCTATAGCGGGGAAAATGCTAATCCTGCATATTTTATTCCTATCTTCTTCTATAAATCGGTCGATCATTCTCTCACATCGGGAATTGACAATATGAATTCACAGATGTTTTTTGATATCAGTTCTCGCCAGGTAAAAAATATTCATATTTATGCCACTTTATTCATTGATGAACTATCGGTGAGCCGGATCTCAAAGAAAGATGAATGGAATTTCCTGAGCTATAAAGCCGGATTTCGTTTAACCAGGCTTCCAGTCACAAATCTTTCGTTTACAACTGAATTTACATATACTTATCCTCTTGCCTTTCAACACTATGTGCCCACAATAACTTTTGAAACTGCAGGTTTTAACCTTGGCCATTATCTGAGGGACAACTCACGCGAATGGTATCTTGCATTTGACTACCGGCCTGTCAGAACACTTAACATAAATATCTTTTTCACGGATGCAATCCGTGGCGCAGATTATACAGAGCTTGGAACCGACAGACTCGGAAATCCGCCGATTGCAGAGGTAAAATGGCATAGTACATCATTTGGATTTAAAGGCTCATATCAGTTAGTAAATGACCTGTATACATGGTTCTCTCTGGTATCAGGTGATGTAACAGGTGATGAGAGATGGAGTGCTGATTTTCTTTTCGGAAACAGGAGAACAATGAATATGGGCGTTACATTCGGCTTCTGATTCATCAGCCACGCCATAACTTAAAGGATTAAGAATATATAATAATTAACGTATCAGAATCACACTGGTTTATTAGCTTAATGCAAGTGGGTTCATAAGACTTTGTGACTTCTCTGACGAATCCATATCCTGTAAAATCTCTGATTGCAACCTTGGGTGTAATTATTAAGTCTATCTTAAACAAGATGAATGAAATTTTACTTACTTCATGCCTTAATCATGTCTACAGAGTAATGATCTGATGGAGAAACGTAACTTCAAAATATTCACATTAATAGCAGATATCATAATATTGGCCATATCATTTATTGCTGTAATATGGACCAAGCCTGCCAGCCTTAGTGCCTATATTCCTTCTCACTCTCCATTCTTTGCAGGACTGGCAATAATGTGGATCCTCATTTCCCTTTTAAACGGGAAGATGCACCGTGGGAAGATTACAAACTTTTCCACACTCTTTTCCCGGGTAATGGCAAGCAATATAATTGCTATTTCAATAACAGCACTTGTCATGTATATTTTCAGGGATTATGAATATTCAAGGACTGTTGTCCTCGGAACAGCCCTGGTTGCTACCATCCTGGAATTACTCTTCGGTTCTATTTACATGGCATATAAAAAAGCCACCATCCATGATTATGAAGATTATGAGAAAGATAAGATATACCAGAAACCCAGCGAATATGACCTGGTAAAGGGTACAAACGGAAACGGAAAACATTCAGAAATACCTGCAGAAGTAAATTTCCGGATTGTCAATTCAATTGAAAATGAGTGCGGAAAGGAAATGACTGAAGCTATTTTAGGTATGGTTGGGAATAAACTGACAGACCATACTGCCGTATTGTCAACCACTACAATTTTTAATATTACAGGTCTTCCTCTTGACAAATACGAATATATTATAAATCTTCACAAGATAAACGACATCAAAAAGCTTGATGATTTCCTCGATGCAGTTAACAGCAAACTTGAGGTGAAAGGTTACTTTTTCTGCTGTGTAGAAACAAAAGACCAGAGAAAGAGCCGCCTGCTCAGGAAGTTTCCTCCCGTTTTAAATTATATATATTATTTGTTCGATTTTATTATTAAACGTGTACTTCCAAAACTTAATTTTACCCGGAATTTTTATTTTTTCCTGACTCGCGGGGATAATGCAGTAATTTCCAGGGCTGAGGCACTTGGAAGATTATCCCGGGCCGGATTCAGAATTAAACAGGAGTCATTTATCGGATCCAGACTATGCATCGAAGCACGAAAAAATGGTGACCCTATTCCAAAAAACGGAAATATTTATGGACCACTGATTGCACTTCCCAGGGTTGGACAGGACGGAAAAATGCTTAAAGTCTATAAACTGCGTACTATGCACCCCTACTCTGAATATATACAGGACTACGTGTATAAGATACATGATCTGCAGGATGGGGGTAAGTTCAAAAATGATTTCAGGATAACTTCTTGGGGGGCAGTATGCAGAAAAATCTGGCTCGACGAACTTCCGATGCTTATCAATTTTTTCCGCGGAGACATGAAACTTGTCGGGGTAAGACCCCTCAGCAAACATTATTTTGATCTATATAAAGAAGAAGTCAGGGAAAGAAGGATTAAGTATAAACCAGGCCTTTTACCACCTTTTTATGCTGATATGCCATCAGACCTTGAAGGTATCCAGGCCTCTGAAATGAAATACCTTGATGAATTTGACAACCATCCATTTTTAACTGATTTCAGATATTTCTGGAAGTCGTGCTGGAATATTATCTTCAGGAAAGCCAGAAGTAATTAAATGACTGTATTACTGTAATTCAGGCCCATAATTCCACATACTTTTTTAATTAATAAAAAAACAATACCTTTGCCCGATATTAAAATCTTAAATTATGGCTGAAAAGACAAGATATTCGGACAGTGAGCTTGAGGAGTTCAGGGAGATCATCCTCCAGAAACTGGATAAAGCCAAGAAAGATTATGAAATACTTAAATCCAGCATAACTCACGAAGAGAGTAATGATACAATGGATACTTCTCCTACTTTTAAGGTGCTTGAGGAAGGCGCAACAACATTGTCAAAAGAAGAGGCAGGAAGACTTGCTCAGCGACAGCTTAAATTTATTCAGCATCTTCAGGCAGCTCTGATAAGGATTGAAAATAAAACTTATGGCATTTGCCGTGAGACTGGGAACCTTATATCTAAAGAAAGACTAAGAGCAGTCCCTCATGCTACTCTCTGCATGGATGCCAAGATGAAGCAAAAATAGTCCACGTGCTGTACAGCCGGAAAAAACTGGAGTAAATATTAAAATGCTGCTTATTAAACTGAGCAGCATTTTTTTTATCTTACTTTTATGTTACTAAAGTATATTTTCTGTACTGATTATTTTGTAAACTTGATAAACCCTTGGGAAGCGTTTTTTTGTGTTATCCAGGTAATTTTTGCGTATTGTTTAGAAAATGAAAACCATTCAGGTTTCAATACTCTTCATTCTGCTGCTAAGCTGCAGGCTGTCAGGGCAAAAGGAAGATTCAATTAAATACATTTCTCTTGCTCCTTACGATTTTCATCTGGCCTTTTTAAAGGATGATCAGGCGCTGCTCATTGATGTCCGGGAGTTTTTCGAATTTAATAAGTCGAGACTCAGCAATGCTGTAAATATACCGTCATCTGGAAATCTTGAATTTACTGCTGATACAATAGATAAAAAATATAGCCTGTTTCTTTATTGCACAACTGATTTCAGAAGCAAACGTGTAGCTGCAAAATTCTGCGAAAATGGATTCAGAAAAGTATATTCACTTGATGGAGGTATTGTTGCATGGAAGAAGGATGGATTTCCTGTCGAAAGAAAGAGGCGCAGGAAATAATACTAACCTGTAACTTTTGTCATATGCTGTTCTCTTATTTGCCTAACTGCTGCCTTACAATTTTTGCAATATATTTCCCCAGAATATCGAACTCAAGATTTACAATTGTCCCTTTTTTTATCTGGTGAAAATTAGTTACCTCCCAGGTAAATGGAATAATTGCTACGTCGAATGATGCCGGCATCGAATTTACAACTGTCAGGCTTACTCCATTAACTGAAACAGATCCCTTTTCTACTGTAATATAATCATCGTTTGCAGCTGCATACTCAAAGGTATAATACCAGCTCCCTCCTGCTTCTTTTACATTTGTACAAACGGCAGTCTGATCAACATGCCCCTGTACCATATGTCCATCCAGCCTGCCATCAAGCCTGGCGCTGCGTTCAAGATTTACTTTGTCGCCAGGTTTTAATAATCCCAGGTTAGTCTTTTCAATTGTCTCCCTTATAGCTGTAACAGTATATGTATCACTATCTTTTCTGACAACTGTAAGGCAAACTCCGTTGTGGGAAATACTCTGATCTATCTTAAGTTCATTAACAAATGAACACTTCATAGTTATGTGAAGGTTATCCTTCTCCTTTTCTGTTTTTACAACCTGAGCTGCTTCCTCTATGATTCCTGAAAACATTGTTTTTCTTGTTTTTATTTATGGTGACAAAGGTATGGAAATTTAGAAAAAAGCGTACAATTCACATACTTCATTAACATCTCTGTTAAACCTCCCTCTCCCATACTATTTTTTTCCCAAATCCCAGCCTGTTATCCGTCATCTTAATATAGTTAAGTTTCAGATGCCAGAGATGTGTATCCATAAGAACTGCAACCGGAAATCTTCTTAAATATAAAGTCTTCACCCTGGCAAGCAATTCTTCTCCCGGTTCTGATACTATTCCCTGGAATTGAATTCCTCTGATCTTTCCCACAACGAAGGTCTCCAGAACAACCGATCCAGCGACCAGTGGATTCTTTAAAAACTCCTGCCCATGCCGTGTATCAGTTCCTGTTGTAAAAACAAGGGAATTGTCTTCTTCAAAATAAACATAAAAACAATTTGCGCACCATGGCTGATTGTCAACAGCTGTTGCAATTGTAAGTACATGATGTTTCCTGAAAAATCTTATTATTCTGTTGTCAATCATTTTGAAGCCATCTGTAACTGCTGTTTTCAAATCCGGCCAGATCAATTATGCGGTCAACTACTGTCATAATAAGGTCGTCGATGGTTCGCGGATTACTATAGAAAGAGGGTGTTGCCGGACAAATTATTGCTCCAGCCAGGGTAAGGTTTTTCATATTATTAATCTGGATTAGATTATATGGCATTTCCCTTGGTACAATAATCAGTTTTCTTCTTTCCTTAAGCATTACATCTGCTGTCCGGGCTATCAGGTCATCTGATGTTCCATTTGCTATCCGGCCGATAATTCCCATTGATGCAGGACAAATTATCATAGTATCAAATTGAGAGGAACCCGATGCGAATGGTGCATAAAATGAATTATTATTATACTCCTTCTCAGTTCCTGCCGGAATAAATTTCGCTCCGGTTTCTGCTTCCCATATCTCTTTTGCAGTGTCTGAAAATATAATCGCTATTTCGTCCCCGGGACTGAAAATTTTTCGTGACTTTTCAAGCAGTGTCTTAGCATATATTGAGCCACTTGCACCTGTAACAGCAAGGACTATTCTTCTTTTATGTTGTCCCGGGTTGATCATCTCTTTATAAATGTTATGCAAAGATAGCGAATTCGGCAAACTTCCAGACTGACTCTTCAGAAAGCTCAGCTATCCCATCAACATAATAATTTCCTGTTTATACCATTCAGGGAATTGGGTAAAAATTATTAGATCAAAAACGTAAGTTGTATTCCTTCTTCAACCTCTCCTCCAGGACAGTAACGCCCTTTGAGGCATTTTCTCTGATAACCTCAACTTTTCTTGTTCCAGGTACTGTAACTTCTTTAGGGTCAATAAGCCATAAGGAAGCTTTTACAGGAGCAAAGTTAATAATTCCTGCAGCAGGATAAACATTAAGAGATGTTCCTGCCACAACAAAAATATCTGCCCCTTCAGTTATATGAATGGCTTCATCCATCATAGGTACTTCCTCTCCAAACCATACAATATGAGGCCGCAACTGGCTTCCCTTATTACACCTGTCACCAGGATTAATATCATTATATCCTATCTCGTAAACAATTGAAGGATCTTCCGTACTTCTGGCTTTGGTCAGTTCACCATGGAGATGCAATACTTTAGTACTTCCAGCCCTTTCATGAAGATCATCAATATTTTGCGTAATAATGCTGACATCAAAGTACTTCTCCAGTTTAGCAAGACCAAAATGTCCTTCGTTTGGCAAACAACCTGCCAGTTGTCTTCTCCTCTCATTATAAAACCTGAGTACCAGGCCGGGGTTTTTCTTCCAGGCCATTGGAGTTGCAACCTCTGTTACGTCATACTCTTCCCAAAGTCCTCCGGAATCGCGGAATGTTTTTATTCCACTCTCGGAACTCATTCCTGCACCAGAAAGGATAACTAGCTTCTTCATCGTTAATAAAAAAATTCATAATAAAGATAGTACATATTGAACTATCTGTTTCCATCTGTGCAAAAAGGCAAAAAAGAGTGAGACATCTTCTGCTACCTGAATATGCATCTCTTCTGTTTCTCTGTAAATATTACAGATTTTACTATCTTTGTCCGAAATTTTTTCACAGAAACAATTTTAATAACTAGCTGATATAATGGGGAAACGGTTTCCTGAATACAAAGGCCTTGATCTCTCTGACATAAATAAGGAGATTCTGAAAGTATGGGACAAGAACGATACTTTCAATAAAAGCATTCGTGAGGTAAATGGAAAAGGTGAGTTTGTTTTTTACGAAGGTCCTCCATCTGCAAACGGGATCCCGGGGATTCATCATGTTATGGCCCGTACGATAAAAGATGCCATCTGCCGTTTCAAAACACAATCAGGATACGAGGTAAAACGAAAGGCTGGCTGGGATACTCATGGGTTACCTGTTGAACTAGGTGTTGAAAAGGCACTGGGTATTACAAAAGAGGATATCGGTACAAAAATTTCTATTGAAGATTATAACAAAGCTTGCCGTACGGATGTAATGAAATACACCGACCTTTGGGAAGACCTTACCCGTAAAATGGGCTACTGGGTCAACATGGATAACCCGTATGTAACTTACGATAACCGTTATATTGAAACTCTATGGTGGCTCCTTAAAGAACTTTATACAAAAGGATACCTCTACCAGGGTTATACCATACAACCTTATTCACCTGCCGCCGGAACCGGATTAAGTTCACACGAGCTGAATCTTCCCGGTTGTTACCGCGATGTAAAAGATACAACTTGCATCGCTCTGTTTAAACTGATACGAAATTTAAAATCGGAATTCCTTTATTCTGATCCTGGTAATTCCGACCTGCACATGATGGCATGGACAACTACTCCATGGACGCTGCCATCAAATACTGCTCTTGCAGTTGGAAAAGATATCATATATATTAAGGTCAGGAGCTTCAATCCATACTCCGGCGATCCTGTAACTGTAATTATTGCTAAAGACCTGCTTAATTCAATATTCCCTGAGGTTAACGCAGGGATCGATTTCTCAGAATATAAACCCGGGGATAAAAAGATCCCTTTTAAAGTGCTGGGGGAATGTACCGGTAAAGAATTACAGGGCATTAACTATGAGCAGCTTATCGACTGGGTTAATCCGGGGGAAGGAGCTTTCAGGGTTTTAACAGGTGA
>JFJP01045388.1_pt1 | contig 15034 bp, 15 predicted proteins | sample 431651 | NCBI WGS metagenome assembly JFJP01 (sample SAMN02602958, study PRJNA72255) | Microbial mat metagenome, whole genome shotgun sequencing project. | biome: fresh water; feature: sink hole; material: water; isolation source: purple microbial (photo- and chemosynthetic) mats found in...
CAGGGCCACCCGGCCCGCTCGGGCAGGATCCGGTTGGGTCCGCCACGCGCTGAGGATCTTGGTGACCTCCTCAACCTTGTGGGTGTTCAGTCGCAGGGTCTTGAGCCACGCGAACCGCGCCGGGGTGATGCCCAGGCCCTGTGCACACTTCCAGTCGTTGTCCAGGGCGAACACGTAGCCCACCAGATCCTTGTAGAGCACCTGGAGGCGCATGGGCAGGGGGAAGTCCCCCCGGGTCCACTCCCAGGGGTGCTCCCAGGGATGTTTCCACTGGGCCGGAGCATTCCCGGCGGTGGGATCCAGGGCTCGGCCAGCAGCCTCCCAGATCACGGCAGAGGGCAGCGCGTCCTCACCCAGGGCATCCAGGATGGCATCCCCAAGGAAGTCCACCCGCTCGGGGGCCATGGGAGGGCACCCAGTTAGCACCGCACCGTGGCGCACCAGCACCCGCAAGCCCGCCGTCCGTCGTTTCAGCGACTGGGCCACCCACACCCCAACCCGGGCCCGGACGTCCGAGGCGAGGCTCAGGCCTTGGGAACGCGGCACCACGAAAATCGTGGGCTCGGCCCCCTGGAGGGCTTCGAGGACAGGTGCGTCCTGAAGGGATTCGTGGCGAATGAGCCGGACCCGTTTGCCCTCACCCACGATGTCCGCCAGGAAATCGATGTGCCCCTGCAACGTCCCAACGGCCACGTGGATGTGGCCGGGGGATTTGCGCTCGAGGATCAGGGGGGCGGCGGGGTAGTCACTCACCTGCCTATGATATACGCCCCTAGTTCACCAGGGTGATCTTGGGACGCTGGACGATCGTGGAATATGTCGTGGAACCACGGGTGGAGGTGTAGGTCTCATGCTCGCTCACCGTGGCCTCGATCACCACCGTGTCCCCCAGCTCCAGGTCGCCTACGTGATTCACGCCCTGTACGCCCCCGCCGACCTTCGCGGTGCCCCGGTAGAGGACCTTGTGGTTGGTGGTGGTGCGGACGATGACCATCCACTTCCCACCGAAGTCATTGTCGAAGAACTTGACGGCCTCAACAGTGCCCCGGCAGGAGACCTTGGTGCCGACAGCGGCGAGGTACCCGGGCACGAACGCCACGGCCTCGGCCTTCTTCTGGGATTCCTTGAAGGACCACACGTTGGGCAGCTCGAGGCCGGTCTGCTTGAGGTAGGCAGCGATGCCCGCGACGATCTGGCTCTCGTGCTTCCACCAGTCCCTGCTGTAGGCCATGCTGCGCACCAGCGCCTGGACGTTGACCTCGAAAGCGGTCTCGGGGGTGGACCGGGTGATACCGTCGATCACGGACGCGGCCAGCTCCAGGTGGTCCTCTACCATGACCTCGGCCTCGTGGCCCTTGGGGTTCGCGTCCTGGTCCTCCCAACGGTTGTCCGACCGGCGAAGCGAGCGCAGGGCCAGGGTGAAGTCGGAGACCATGCTCGAGGTGCTCACGATCTCGGCGAGGCCAGCGTCGCGACGGGCGGGGTTCAGGTTGGCCAGGGCGGCGTTGGACACAAACCCGTAGCGGAGGATGGTGCCCACGGCGATGGCGACGTTCTCGACCCGGTCAAAGGTGGAGGGGGTGTGCCCACCGTTCACTTCGTCCATGTCGATCAGGTCGTTGAGCAGGCCCGCGACGTTCTGGCCGAAGTATTCCTTGGCGCAGGACTTGGCCACCATGAAGAGGCTGCCGTCTTCACTCTTGAGGATCCAGGCCCCGTTCCGGCGGCGGTTGGACTTGCAGTGGTCGCAGCGGATCTCACGGCCCACGGCCTCCGTCAGGGTCGTGATGGCTGTCACATCGTCCGCAGCGGTGCCCCACGGGCTGATGACCATGTCGTCGCTGTCGCCGACGCGCTCGATGACGCCCGCGATCTGCTTGCGGTCTCCGATGCGGATCACGGCGGATTCGATGTAGACCAAGGCCTGGATGAAGGGCAGCACCGCGACGACGTCCGTGCGAGGCGTGCCGTCCTCGGTGCGGGTGGTCTCGGTCTTCCGAAAGAGCTTGCGTTCAAAGCTGATCAGCTCGACGGCGGGCATCCCGTGCTTGGCCAGCTTCCGGTCGACAGGCGCAACCTTCTTGGCTAACGTCTCTTCGGACCAGCAGTTCACGACGAACACGCCCGCAGGACGTTCGCCAGCCTCGTTCACCACCTGCAAAGCGTTAGCGCGAGTGGGGTTGCTGTCGATCATCCATGTGGCCATGACGTCCTCCATACCCTGTAGTAGCCCCTCTGCTGGTAAAAACGCACCTTGGCTTTCAAATTAACTAAAGAGGACGCGGGAAATGATGGAATGTCTGCTCAAGATCAACGGGTTGCCGGTGACCACACTGGACCTCCGCAGGCAGCCCTCAGGGAAAACGGACATCCTCGTCGTGGACCCACGGTTTGGCGAGTTCCCCCTGGCCCCGAGTTGCCTGATCGAGTATCTGGACCTCTCCAACCCCGATCTCCTCCGCGAACCCGACCACTCACTGGCATGGAAGCGGCTGACTTACGAAGAACTCGCGGTTGTGATCGAAGCGTACCTACGCTTGGCAGGTCAAACCAACTGAACACGTTCCCCGTCTATCATGGGCGTATGGAAGAAGAAGAACCTCTCTGCTTCAAGAGTGCTGGGCCGATTGTTGCCGTTTCTGAACGGGACCGACGGCGGGCGTGGGCACAAAAGCGGGAGGACGACTACCGCGCCGTGGTGAAGACCTTCGTGGCTGCACCGGACTGCCCCCTGGTCACCCCGTTCACCCGGTTCATGGGTGTCAACGACGACGTCCTGCGCCACCTTTACCAGCTACGGAAGCAGGAGCCGGATGACCCAGACGGGTTCCGGTCGGCGCCCATCGCAGGCATGAACCTGGAACTCCGCATGCGCGGGTATCAGGAGCTGATGCAGGAGCACATGTACGCCATGCCCCGTTTCATATGCGGAGACGCCGTCGGGCTGGGCAAGACAATTGAAGCAATAGCTGCACTTACGCGTTTGCGCAACGATCTTGAGGCCAAAGGCGAATGCCTCAAAGTCATCATCCTCACCACGACCTCCACGGCCTACCAGTGGGAGTCGGAGATCAAGCGGTTCAGCGACCTGAAGCCCTGGGTGCTGCGCGACGCCTACAAATTCGCGGGCACCAGCAAGATGGCCACCGGCCATGGTGCTCGTCTGGAACAGCTCACCAAGTTCCTGGAGCATCCTCGTCTTAGCGTGATGGTCTGCAGGTATTCCCAGTGGCTGGGCGTCCGACAGGCCGTCGGCACAGATACCGGAGCAGGCGGGACTCCCACCGAAAATGGAGTGGAGCTGCTGTCCAAGGAGATGCAGGACTTCCGGCAGGCCGTGGGGAAGATTCCGAAGCACCGGTTGGTGTTGGTGCTGGACGAAACCCACCGAATCAAGAACCCGGGGACCTCGGGCCGCAACCTGATCGCGTCCGTCCAGGCCCGGTTCGGGAAGATCCTTGCCATGACGGCCACCCCCATCACCAACCGCCTGGACGAGTTCTATTCCATCGCCACGGCGATTGGGATCACGCCCCTGCTCAGCCTGCCTCACTTCATCAAGAACGCCTGCATCTCGGAGACGAAGTGGATGCGCGGTGGCCGCGTCCCCAAGGTGGTGATCAGCGGATACTACCCCGAGGGGATCAGGAAGTTCCGGCTGGCCATCCGTCCCTGGTATTGGGGTCGCACCCAGGCCCAGGTCAAGGAGCCCATGCCTAAGCTGTCCACGGTCATGCATCCCGTGGACCTGGACAAGCCCACCATGAAGCTGCTGCTGGAGGACATCCCCACCGGGGCGTTCCCCCTCCCTCCAGCGGTGAAAAAGGTGGCCGGGGAGCTGACGCTCGTGGAGCGCGATCCCTCAAACCTCATGACGTCGCTGTCCATTCAGCAGCTTTGTGCCAACTCCCCGGCGCTGCTGGACCCCGCCAACCCCAAAGCGTTCCTGTCCCCCAGGCTGTCCCCGAAAGAGGCGCTGCTTCTGGATCTTCTGGATGGGGATCTGGAAGGTGAATCAATTATTGTATTCACAAAGTACCGAACGTGGATCGATCGGCTGCAGCACCTCTCGGAGAACAAGAAGTTCACGGTGCGGAATTTCCTGCGGATCACGGGCGCCGAGGGCCCCAAGCAGCGTGAGCATAACCGCCGTCGGTTCCAGGAAGACCCTGACACCTACAACCTGATCGTCATCAACACGGCGGGGCTCGAGGGCATCAACCTGCAGCGAGCCGCCCACATGATCGTCCTGGACCTTCCCTGGTCCTGGGGCAGCCTCATCCAGCTCGTGGGGCGTATGGTCCGCATGGCCAGCCCCAACGCGGCCTGTGTACTCCACATCCTCTACGCGTGTGGCACCGTGGACGAGTACGTACTCGAGGTCCAGCGGGGCAAGAAGGGGCTCTTCGAGCGCATCCTGGGCACCTCAACCTCGGCAGGCCTCCTGGACGACGGGGAGTTGAACTTCGACGAAGCCATGAAGGGCCTAGAGGCCGAAGGCACTGACGACAGGTTCGCGGATCTCATGCGGGCCCATGCGAAGTCCGTTGGTCTTCGGCCCTACGCGTTTGGTGAAGTGTTGGCCCAGGAGCAGGCCGGGATGCGGAAGCGCAAGTTCGGCGGGCCCGCTGTAGACGAGAATGACTTCTCGAATTGGTAGGGCGCTCCACCGCCGCTGACTCGAGGGCTATCATGGGATCGTTGACGCATAACGGAGGAATTGGTGGATTCGGAATTTGTCAAAGGTGAGGACGGCTGCGACCAGTGGACTCCAGAGAAGTACGTGGAGGTCCTCCGGCGCTACCTGCGCCCCTGCGGCCAGATGTCTGTGAGCCTCGGCACCACCCCTCTGTCCAAGGCCTTGAACCGCCGGGGACTGACCCTTGTGGAGGCCGACAACGCGTTCGTGTTTATGTCCCACCTGAAGAGTGCCCTGGCCCTGCGTCAGAACCTCGTGCCGTGGGACCTCGTCACCATCCGGGAGTTCATGGATCGCGTCGTCGGGCACGACACCCCCCAGGAAGCCCGTGCCACCATCCGCTCTGGGTTTGATCCCCTGGTGCTCATGGCCCTTCGCTGGCCCACGTCCGTGAAGATCTCCATGCAGGTGGGCAGCATCCTCCGGGAGCGCGACACCTTGGAGCACCCCACGCTTCTGGTGGTTCGTCGCACGGCGGACATCCCGACCTCTCCCGACGAGTTTGACCCCGAGCTGCGTGAGTGGCTGCGCCATGACGTCCCTCGTGTGACCCTCACCGTGGCCAGCGTCCGCACTGCGACCGTGCAGGCTGAGAAGCTGGCCAGCATCCTGGCAGCGCGTCCGGCGTTCGCTCGGCTGGATCGGCCCCCCAAGATCAAGGCGTGCTCGGAAGATACCGAAGGCGCCGAGGATGGGGACGGGGAATCGCCCGCTTCCACCGTAGACTTCTCCGGCCTTCCCTGGGATCCGACCACGACGTCCAAGGGCAAGGGTAAGAACGCTCCGTCTCATCGCGCCAAGGGGAAACACTGATGCCGTACCGGGTCGTAAGCGTCACGGTATCGTTGGAGATCTCTGACTCCAACTACGGCAACGGCGGCAAGCGGTTCGTATCGCTCCGCGCCGAAGTCCCGCCCGAACAGGAAGCCGCCAGCCTGAATGAGTCTCTGACCACCAGCCTGGATCTTCACCTCGCTGCCTTTGAGTCTGTCTACGCTGCCATGGTGGCGGGGGGATCCATCGAGTCAGCCAACTACAACGATGCCCGTGCGTTGTTCCAGCGACGCATGGGCATCATCAAGGCGAACTTCGCCGCCAACCCGCTCCCGGAGGAATCCAAGTGACCGAACCCACCAAACCATCTTTCACCGTGCTGCGGGCGCTGCAGTCGGACAGCCTGCTGGCTGACACGACCATGCCGTCCCGGGTCGAGGCCCTGCTGTCCGTCATCCCTTACGACCTGGGAGACAACCACGGGCCGCAGGAGCCCGCCAACGTCCTGCAGGCGCTGCAGAAGTCGGCAGCTTCGATCCCGCAGATGCGGCTGGAACGCTCCCTCACGCCGGGGGCCGAGAACGCCTATCATGTGGACCTGACGTTCACCTACGAGCAGATCGTGAGCCAGAGTCAGCGCGTCGCGGTCCTGGCCACGGCGTTCCTGGGTCACCTCCGCGCCTGCCACGCACGCCTCGCCAAGTTCGAGCCCGTGTTCGGTATCTGGTGGATGCTCGGCGCCAAGGAAGTGCTCAACGCGGACCCCGTGTTCAAGGGGCTCCTCACCGACAAGCAGCTCGCCGTTCTCGCCACCGATGAACTGAGCCAGTATCTGGAAGAACGTGATGTGGAGATCGAGGCCGTCATCGACGCGACCACGATGCTGGTCGCCAACATCAAGGCGGGCCTGAAGCAGGCTGAGACGACATACCAGTTGGGCCGTGACCAGATCAACCTCAGCTTGGCCGACTACAAGGTGCCCACCGAGTCCACCCCGGGCCGGTCCCCCCGCACCTACACGAATCAGGAGCCCGCCGCGAGCCTGGGCGCCCTGCAAAGCGTGTTCGGTGACCGAGTCCAGACCCCCGCCCCTGCCGAGCAAGACGACGAGTTCCCCTTGGTGACGGGCCTGGATGTTGATGGCGACTTGTCCCATGACTGAGCCACTTGCTGCCGAGGCCGAGGCCGAGGCTCAGGCCCAGCCCACCCAGCGAAAGAAGGGTGACGCCATCGTGTTCGACACGAACCTGTCCATCGTCTCCCCTGGGGTCTCTGGCAAGGTGGGCGGGGTCTCCATTGCCAAGAACAAGACCAAGTTCCATCTCACCATGCAGGACAACCCTGACGAGAACGGGTTCTACAAATACATGGGAGCGGACGTGCCCCTGGCTCGCCTCGACGCCGACGGCAATCATATCGTCGCGGAGAAGGTCACGGACGTGGTGCTCGACGACCCGTTCGCCAAGATCTCGGTGACCTCAAGCGTCAAGGCAACTGAGGCCGTGGTCGATGCGGCAGCACCTGCGGAGGTTCCCGCACCGGCTGCCGCGTTGGAAGGCTTTGACGATGAAGCCCCGGCGCCCGAAGCTGCACCGGCACCTACCCCGGCACCTACCCCGGCACCTACCCCGGCTGCTGCACCGGCTGCTGCACCTGCCGCCGCGCTTGTTGACGACGAAGACGCCTTGTTCGGAGGCGTGCTCGTGGTGAAAAACATGACCCCCGACCTGGAAGCAGAACAGGCAGCCCAGGCCGCGCCTGCACCGGTTGCTGAGACCCCCAAGGCGCCTGCACCTGCTCCAGCTCCTGCTCCTGCTCCTGCACCTGCACCTGCTCCAGCGGCGGAAGTCCCCAAGGCTCCGGCTCCCGAGGCTGCCCAGCTCTTCCGCTCCCGTACCGTCGCTCCGGGCGTCCCCGTGATTGCCAAGCCGTTCGTTCCACCTACCCGTCCGTCCACCCCTACCACTCCCGTTGCTGCACAGGGAGTAGTCGACGAAGTGCTCTAGCATTCGCTAGGTCGCTCCATTAACCCCGCCCGTATGGGCCCTTCTCTCAAGGAGAGAACAATGACCGCACCTGCCACCCTGTCCGCTCAGGCTCAGCTTACCCAGGAGCTGGAACTGCACGTCCACTCCGTGCTGGACCTCCCCTCCAAGATCGCCGCCAAGCGCACCGTCGCCGCCGTGATCGAAGGCCTGAGCAACATCCTGGCGAACAACGTCAACAACCCTGACTTCGCCTTCCGCCTCAACGGCATCGGCACGTTCACTGCCGCCGTCGCCAAGGCCAAGACGGGTCGGAACCCCAAGACGGGCGAGCGGGTCACCATCCCCGCCTGCAACCGCCTCCGTCTGAAGATCACCAAGTCCCTCCAGGACCTTGGAAAGAAGTAAGGTCCTCCCGCTAGGTTGACCCTGGCGGAAGGCTATCATTGAGGGGACGGGGAACTGTCCCCTCTTTTTCACCCCTACCCCTACCCTTATCCCTCACCCCACACTCACACCGAGGTGCCGCATGGCCGAAACCCCCACCCAGGGTTTGGACTTTGAGTCCGAAACCCCCGATCACACCCCCGCCGCTGGCGGACTTCTCGACGACGCGCCTGCGAAGGCCACCGGGGCTGCCGCCCTCGAATCGGTCGACTTCGACGACGATGACATCTACCGCCGTCCCGGCGAGCTGTCCGTCTGCTCCGAGAAGACCATCGGCCTCAAGCACCGGTTCTCCGTGATGCGCGATCCCGCCGACCCCACGCGTGCGTTCCTGCGCCGCACCTTCACCCACTACGTGATGGGTAAGGGCCACGCCAAGTGCTTCTCCAAGCGCGACGGCAAGGGCAACATCGTCGGTGAGCCCGCGTTCTGCTGCTTGAGCTGCACCCAGGAATCCGAGGCCCGTGCCCGCCTCGGCGCCCTCGTGGTGGAGTACACCTGCTGCGACCCCAAGAGCGCGAAGTTCCCCGCCGGTCTCGGCAGCCCCGAGGTCCCGTTCACCTTCGAGATCAAGGCCCTCTGCATGTCCGCGATCCAGGCCCAGCAGCTCAACAACAAGTCGGGTGAAACCGATGATGGCGCGGCGCTGAAGGTCCCCGACGTGGACTACTACTATCAGGCCCGCACCGACAAGAAGAAGGGCCTGGAGTTCGAGCGCATTGGTCCCAAGGCCTCCTACACCAAGAACCCCGCCATCCAGGCGCAGGTCATGGAAGCCTTCGCGAAGTATGCGGACGGCAAGGAGCTGGCCCGCAAGATGACCCGCGAACTCAACGCGAACCAGATGCGCGATCACCTTGGTCTTGGTGGCGCGACTCCTGCAGGTGATTCAGCGTTTGAAGGCCTGTAATGGCCCGAGCCGCTGCGAAGCAACTCGCGATTCGCACCGACGGCAAAACTGAGATCCAGAACTGGGCAATTCTGGGGCTGGATCTCAGTTTGTCCCGCACGGGCTACGCCGCGCTCTACATGGAGAACGGCGTAGCTGCGTGGGGATCTATTGGCTCGTTCGCAGTAGACGACGCCTCGAAGCAGAAGGACACGTGGGCACGGGCCCAGGCGTACGCCATCGGCGCGGGCATGGTTCTGGAGTCCATCTGGAAGCACTGTATGGACTCCGGTCAGAAGTGGGGCCTTGCGGTGGTCATGGAATACCCTGACCCCGAGAACTCCTACCTCATGGGCGTGAACCAGATCATGCAAACCTCGCTGTGGAGCCCGTCGGTCCCCTACTACGACGACTTCACCGCGCTCTACCGCATGTTCGTCAACGCCAGCACCCTGCGGTCCTGTATGGGCATCAGCGGCGGCACAAACAAGACCGAGAACCAGCGGGTCGCCCAGACGTTCCTACCTCCGGGTCAGTTCGACAACCTGGACTCTGACGCCTGCGATGCCGTGCTCTCGGCCATGTACTGCTCCTGGGGGATTCATCTCCTGCAGGGCCGCACCCGTGGTGTGCCCCTGAAGGCCCAGGCGTCCTTGGCCAAGGAAGGGGTCAAACTCCGCGCACGGAAGGAAGTTCCCGCCGGTCTGCTCTACGACCCCGAGCTGTGGACACGCATCACCATCCCCACGTCTATCATTTTGAAGCGCCGAGACGCCGCTGGTAAAAAGGCTCGCCTCGATTCCATTCCCGTCATCCTCTAGGAGATCTCATGGCCCGCTGCACCAAGGACCCCAAATCTGCTGCAAAGGCGACACCGGCACCTGCCGCCAAAGCTCCCGCCCGTGCCAAGGCAGGCCCTACCATCGACCGTCAGGCCCGCCTTGCCGCGTTGCTGGACACCGAGGACTTCAAGAAGCGGCGGGACGACATTCTCCCCAACGACTTCATTGAGCCTTGGTTCCCCACGGATTCCATCGTGCTGGATCATGTGCTGGGCTTCGAGGGTGGCATCCACCACCGAGGGCGCTGCGTCCATCTCCAGGGCCCTGAACACACGGGCAAGACCACCTTGGCCATCGAAATGGCAGCCGCCTTCCAGCGCCACTACGACGAGCCCGTGTGGTTCTGGGACTACGAGCGCACCATCAAGCAGCCCTACGCCTACTCTGTCGGCCTGAGCCGGAGCAAGCGCCTAACCGTGTTCAACCAGCCGTCCAACGTCCGTGAGTCGGTGCGTGACACCATTAAGCTCCTGGAAGCGGACGCCTGCCGCTGCTTCATCTTCGACTCGATCTCCATGATGTATCCCGACGTGGACATGGATGAGTTCCTCAAGGGCAAGCGCGACGTCGATGACAAGATGGTTGGCGAGCACGCCCGCTTCATGATGGACTTCTTCCGCCTCATCACACCCATCGCGGCCCGGAAGAACGCCTTGCTGCTGTTCATCAACCAGTCCAGCACCAAGATCCTTACCAACGTCAAAGACCAGCGGCAGGCCAAGTACGCGGGCTACAGTCCCGTGAACCTGGACTACGACGTCAAAGGTGGCCGTGCTCCCAAACAGTTCGCCAGCTACCAGATCGAGACCACCAAGGGCTCGGCCAAGGAAGGGTCCACCGACGACAAGGACCAGTTCCTCTACGCCTCGGCGGATGACTCCACCACGCTGGCTACCAGCCGGAACGTCCTCTGCAACCACATCCGGGTGCTGAAGAACAAGGTCACCAGCGGCGGCTACCGGGAAGCGGACATCTACCTGCGCCCCGGCGGCGGTATCGACGACTGGATCAGCGTCCGCGCCTACGCCCGTCACTACGGCATGATCACCTTCATGGGTGGCAAGCAAGGCTACCGCATCGGCACCGAGGACAACGTCATCACCACCTACCCCACGAAGGCCGACACCATTCGGGGCCTCGTGCTGGAAGAAGACATGTCCGTGCTCGTGCCGCTGCGTGAGCTGGTGGTCAAGGCCATCCAGGCGGACGAGCAGGGGTTCAAGTTCGTCCCCACGGCGGCAGATCGCAAGCTCATGGGTGAGGAAGACGGCGATGAGTTCTTCGCTGAATCCCTGCCCGCCAGTGACGCCCTGCTGTCCGAGGCCACGGAGATCTGATGGAACTCTCGGTCAAAGACTTCCAGGGATGGAAGGATGCGACGATCTCGTTGGGGGGTCTCACCGTCGTGGTGGGGCCCTCCAGCCGAGGGAAATCCGCGCTCTCACGTGCGCTGAAGGGCATCCTTCGCAACACGGTGTCCGAGGGCCAGATTCGCCTCGGCGCCAAGGAGACCCGCGTCTCCCTCAGCCTCGACGACCATGAGGTTGAGTGCTCCCGCGTGCTCAAAGGCTCCTCCAGCTACGTCGTGGACGGCGCCGAGTTCGGCAAGCTCGGAGGGGAAGTCCCCCCGCCCATGCTCACCTGGGGGCATCAGCCCGTTGAGGTGAACGGGGTCAAAGTGGACCCTATCTTCGCCGGTCAGTTCGATTCCCAGTTCCTTCTGTCCAGCTCCCCTGCTGAGACCTCGGCCATCCTCAACGCCTTTGCTTCCACGGAGCGCCTGGACAAGGGCCGCAAAGTGCTCAAGGGCTACACGCAGGAAGTCGATGCCGAGGCCAAGGTTCTGGGCGGGCAGGTGTCTGCCCTGCAGGAAGAGGTGGCCCAGAATGCCGTCCTGGCAGAGCGGGCCGAAGTCCTTCGTGCCCAGATCGCCGAGCAGATGACCAAGGCCCGCACCCTCACCTCCATGACCAAGGCGCTCGAGGCCCTCAGCACCGCCGTGGCGCGACGCAGGACCATCGACGCCCGTCTGGCCGTCCTAGCCGGTGTGGACGCCGCCATCGCCCCTGTAGCCCCCCTGGCACGGGCTGCCGATCTCCGCGCCAACCTCGTGGGTGTAGTTGCTCGCAGGACCACCGCCCTGGATCGGATTCACGCCCTCGAAGGCATCGAGTCCGTGGTGGACACCGCCCTCAAGGGATACCTCCGTTTGGATCGAATCGTCCGGGTGGAGTCCGACGTACAGCGTGGCCGTGGCTTGAAGTCACGTATCACGTCCATGGAGCGCGTGGTCGACGCCGAGGCCAAGACCCTCAAGACCTACGCCATCCTGGTACGCCTACGGGCGCTGCTGGTCAACGACCCGGCCCCCCTGAAGGCGAGAGCAGCTTCCGTCCAGGATCTGACGGCCAAGGTCGACCCCGTGCAGCAGGCCTTGAAGCGGGTCCAATCCGCCCTTCGTGCCAGTGAGGCCGTGGCTGCCGCAACGCTGGCCCGCGAGAATCTATCATTGACCCAGAAGGATGCGGAGCAGGCCCTGGCCGATATCCAGTCCGCCGAATCTGAAATCTCGGCATGGCGCAGGGCCAACCATCTGGTCACCTGCCCCAAGTGCTTCCACGAGTTCACCCCCGCAGAGGAATCTCATGAGTGAAACCATCATCACCATCAAGGCTGGCCTGGATGGACTCAAGACCAAGGTCGCCGGTCTGAAGGCTCGTGCTGCCAAGCTCACGGCCACCCGCGACGATCTCATCGGGCAGGCCGCAGCCCTGGAGCAGACCCAGACCCAGGCCCTGGCTGAGCTGAAGGACATGGGCATCGTGCCCAAGGACCTCACGCCCGCCACCCTGGAGTCCCTGGCCCTGGCTGCCTCCACCGAGCTGGCCGACGCCATTGCCGTTCTGGAGGCCACCGTCACCGAAGCCGAGGCCTTGGTCAACGGCCCCGCTACGGCGCTGAGCCTGGAGTAGCTGGTGACTACCACCGTACCCGTGCCCTACCACAAGGTGAATCTAGTCGCCTTGAAGGACATCCACATCTCCGCAGGGGCCCCTGGCCGACGGCGGGGCAACTACATGAACGAGATCCTGGCCAAGCTGACCTGGGCCGGGGCGCTTGCCCACCAGATCTACGGGCACGTGGTGGGTGCGGGGGACATGTTCCACACCAAGGACCCGCGCAGCCCCAACAACGCCCTCTCCATGGTCAACGCCCTGGGGGACACGCTCCACCGGTATCCCGGGGGCCGCATGTTAGCCCCTGGGGAACCTCATCATGGCCGACGCCTACTGGAGCCTGTCGGCGAACGCCGTCGTGTTCGAGACCCAGGTCGAAGGCGAGACGCTACGGGTGCGCGTGGACGGCTACGACTACGAGCGCGACGCCAAGGTCATCCTGGAGTCCATCCAGACCGCTGCACCTGATCCCACCTGCCAGTATCGAATGGCCGTGATCCACGCTTTCGGGTGCGAGGGGAAGTCCCAGCCCATGTTCGGGGAGTTCGCCATTGGGTTTGACGACCTCGTGGGTACACCCTACGACGTGTTCCTCTGGGGGCATGACCACAAGCCCAAGGGCTTGATCCAGGTCGGCACCCAGCGGCACCTATACCTGGGGTCCCTCTCCCGCGCCGCCCTGACAGCGGATGAGGCCGAGCGTGCCGTCACGGTCGCCGTGGTCTCGTTCAGCCACGAGGGGATCAAGGTGCTCGAGCAGGAAGTCCCCGTGACACCACTTGAGATGGCCTTCCATACGGCTGCCCTGGAGGTGGAACGGGTGGAGCGCCGGGAGGACGTGACCGAGCAGAAAGCGGCCACGCTGGCGTTCATGGAGGACATGCAAGGCCACGCCGAAGCCGTCGAATCCGAGGACCCGCTCGAGGTCCTCCGCGCCATCACCCAGGACCCCGCCATTATCAAGGAGATCCAAGATGCCTGCGAAATCCACTAAGACCGTCTACATCCGCGTCCATAACACCGACGCAGAATACGAAATAGAAGTAAATCACGATGATTCGCACGACATGATCGCTGCGAAAGTGGAAAACTTCGTGCGAAGTAAGTGGACTTCCGCCGAGATGGGGTTCGGAACGATAGGGTGGGGCTGGACGTTCACGAAGCTCACCGCATACCACCGCATCTGCAGCCGAGTTGCCGCTCACTTCCTCCGGCTCCTCGACGCTGCCTGGATGACCGAGGAGACCCTGAACGCCGCCATGGCTGCCACGCCCCTGGGCGCCGTCATGCCCTTCGACCGCACCAAGCACGCTGACGCACTGATCCGGGCCCTCTTCGATCAGGCGTGGGAGACGGGCTACCGTGAGATCGCCAAGGAGGGCGATCCCCTGCCCAAGGCGCAGCAGTCCGACCGCCTCAACGTGGCCTACCGCCTTCCGAGCCTCACGGGGGACTACAACCTGATCTCTCAGGTGCTGCCCAACCTCGTGCCCCACACGTTCACCATCGCCCGCCATCGCTGTGCCCAGGATCTGGCTGCCCTCGTGGCCGAGTTCGACAAGAACGACAGCATCCCCCACCCCACCAAGACCAAGAAGGCCAAGGTGGACGCTGCGTGGCCCGCTGATGTGCAGGAGCGATACGCCCAGGCCCTGGGGCTGGCCAAGACTGCCTCCACCTTCGACAAGTTCGTGATGCCGTCATGGCGCGTGACTCCTCATGGCCGCACGCCCGCCTTGTCCGACAGCGGCGGCGTGAGCAACCTCCCCGCTATGGCTGATCCCTACATTCACGTCACCGTGGCTCAGACGGAGATACCCCTCGAGCTGGAGGAGGCCTACATCACCTGGGGCGGGGGTGCGGTGAGTCCTGCGGTCGTCCCTGACCCGGAAGCTCCCGGAACCTTCTGGGCGATGGACATGCCCGAGGGCCGCGAGAAGTTCGTTTCGGACTCGGGTGGTACCATGCTGGGTCAGGTAATGCTGGCCCGGGGCCTCGCCTATGACGCGTGGAATCACTGGTCCACTCGGGACACGGTGCTGCCGTTCTACCTCATCGTGAAGCTGAACAGCATCCGTTTCATTGGCACCCGTGCGTTCCTCGAGAGCCTCGAGGGACAATACGACGAGTTTACCGCTCCCGGTGGCCCCATCCCCGGCTTTGCCTGGAGCTGGCACAAACGCGCTCCCCTGGAAGCATGATCGTTGTAGGAAACGTCCGCCACGGCCTGCCCGGAATCTACATCGGGCGGGCCGTTCGCTACTGGAGGGCGTCGCCCCTGGGCAATCCGTTCGAGATCACCCCTGGGCGTTCGCGGGAGCAGGTCATCGCCCTCTACCGGGAATGGCTGACAGAACAGATCCGCCAGGGCCAGCCCGCTATCATTCAGGAGTTGAAACGCATCAAGGAATTGAGCCGCCAGGGCGACGTACGTCTGCTGT
>JFJP01024977.1_pt1 | contig 15032 bp, 11 predicted proteins | sample 431651 | NCBI WGS metagenome assembly JFJP01 (sample SAMN02602958, study PRJNA72255) | Microbial mat metagenome, whole genome shotgun sequencing project. | biome: fresh water; feature: sink hole; material: water; isolation source: purple microbial (photo- and chemosynthetic) mats found in...
GGTGATTCGGTGTGAGTCGTTGATGACAGACACCTGCTGGGGAAAATCCCGTCATTGCCATCGAAATCGGGGGACTGCGGCCATTAATGCTGCGGTCTGGCTGTGTCGGTTGTTCGATTGCTGTCCGCTGCTGCTGCTGTGATTGCTCAGAAATCTTTCTCAGTTAAGCTGAGTGATCTATGCATCGGTTTTAGGTCTTTTTCGAGTGTGTCTACCTTGTTCGAGGAGTGTTACCTACGCGGTACCGGTAACAGATGGATACTTAGCGGTAAAGAGAGTGAATTACCTCAAAAAATACTAAGCTTTAGTTTCGATTATTAATTTTGGCTCTTTTCTGATACCAAGCAATCTAACTACTTGATTCTCAAATTCAAATGGCGAATGTATACAATCAGTCATTAGTGAAGACTTTGAGTATAATCGCGCAGCAGCGAGTCAGCTCCAAGACTTATTTGGATGCAGCGAACAACAGAGCCACCGAGCCTCCAGCGATTCCGAGCGAAGGAAGCACGAACATCAGCAGCAGAGGATCGGTGGCCAAAACCGCAGTGATCATCTCGAATCTCCGCAGCGAAACTCGAAGAATGCCGAAGAGTCTCAACGAGAAAGCCTTCGCAGAGCAAGACATCCAATTCGACTCAAGGACGCAGCGACCGAAACTCAAAATAAAAAGGAAAACCGAGCCCTTCACCGACACCACAGCCATAAACAAAGAGAACCTCAAACCGAACTCCAATGTGACCACCAAGTCCAAACACACTCCGAGGAGTCTGACGCACTTCGGAGTCACTTTCGGAGAGTTCCTCAAGAAGAAAGAAGAAACCGTGAAAGTCCTGCCTGCCCCATTCAGCCTCAAAGTCGCTTCTTCGCCGAAACAGTGCAGCTCGCCAGACCTCTTCAAAGTGAAGCCAAAGATAATCGATTTTCCAACCGGCCGATCCTCGCCCCGATCTCAGCTCACGAAGCTGTCGAGCGAGGCAGTGCAGAACTCGACCGGCCTCGACTCTCGCTCCTGGAAAGAGAAAAGCCATCCATCGATAATCACGCTGCACAAGAAAACCCTAACGAAGCAGCCTTCGATCCCTCGGAAGCCCAAGGCACCTTCGAAGACGCAATCGCAGAACATGGACTTCCTCTCCTTCGAGCGCTACTTCGAGTCGAACGCGAGCAGAGACATGTGCTAGCAGTCTCGAGCAGCCACAAGCTTAATTATTTGCTATCTTCGGTTTTCCACTGTTTAACTTCAGCTCGTCGAGTCGCGACTGGTAGGTTTCTCGGGTTTCTTTCAGGTACTCCATGATGTCGCAGAGGTCTCTCTTCATGAACTCGTTGGCTGCTTCGAACAGCGGAGCGAGGATCACGTCGATGAAGCCGATCTCGCTGGTGAGGAAGCCTTGCGGGTCGGTCAGGTTTTTGAAGTGCGGAGACTCGGGAATGCCGAGCTGCTTCTCTTCGTTGTACTGCTCAGGCGAGGCTACCTGTTCGATGAACTCGCGGTTCACGAAGTGCGACCAGCGCGAAGCCACCGCGTACTCTTTGCAGCTGCCCGAGAGGTCTGCGCAGTGCGTGAAGATCTTCGAGGCTTCAAGCACGTCTGCAGGCGTGACTCGGTGACTCCAGTCTACAGATTTCAGGGCACTCAGCGATCTTCTTCTTGAAGTCTGCGAGCATCGGGAAGTGAAGCTTCATGTCTGTAGCCAGAATGTTCTCAATGATGTTGAGCTTGATTTCTTTCAATTTGTCGTCAGCTACCGACTTGAATATGTCGGAGTCTTCTGCTCGGAGAATCGTCAGCAGCGTGGCTGCGTGGTGGTTTTCGAGCGGCGACTTGTCGAAGTAGCGGATGGCGAGTTTGGACCTGGTGCTGATTTCGAAGGGGTTGTTCCTGCCTCGGTGGTCCAGGTCGTGGCCCAGGCAGGCCGTCACCAGGGCGAGCTGCAGGTGCGGCGCGAGGAGGCTGGACAGGTACGAGTTGCGCTGCAGGAAGTAGAAGCCTGCGTGGCAGACGGTGACCCCGTGGAAGAAGTTGTGGAAGGGGTTGTTGTTCCGCGTGTAGTAGTAGTGGCACTGCCAGACGAAGTTCACGAAGACGTCGTGGGGGATCGAGAAGTCGGCGAAGAAGCTGCGAGCCTCGAAGATCTCGCGGACGGTCGCGATGAGGTAGTTTGCGGACTGGTCGAGCGCGTTGAAGTTCCAGTGGCGGACGTCGAAGTTGAGCTTGACGTCGAGGATCGTCTGGGTGTCTGGCTTGATCTTCATGTGTTCGAAGAGCGCTGTGTATTCTGGTGAGGCGAGGCTACTCTTGCGCTTCTCTTCGAGTTTCGACTTGATGAACTGCTCCTGCTCGTCTGCTTCGTGGCGCTGGTCGAGTTCGGGGAGGATCTCGTGGCTGTTCTTGGCTGAGGCCGGCCTGGACCCGTACGCGCTCTGCTCAGCCGAGGCTACTCTCTCGTCGTCGAGGCTCTGCATGTACTCCATGACGATCGAGCGGTTCATCCGCTCCTCGATCTTGCGGTACTTCGCCCTCGAGTCGTCGTCTTCCTGCGCCAGGTCGCCCGAGAAAAGCTTCGGTGGCTGTTTCTTGCGGGGAGCGGCGCCGGGCTTGAGGCCACGCAGGGACTGCTGGCCGCTCGGGGCTTCGCTGAAGAGCGAGCCTTCGACTGTGAAGCGCGATGCCTGCTTCTGCAGTTTGGCGCCTGGTTTCTTCGAAGCGATCAATTTAGTCCCTGACTCCATTTGAGGCTGTCCTTCGACTCTGTCGGGACTGTCCGGCTGTTTGTTTCTGGTTCCGAAGGCAGACTTTTTGGTGTTTCCTTTGTCGACCGGAGCGTTCTTGCGCTTGATGCCCGAAAAGATGCTCTCTCTTCCAGAGTAGACGCTTTGAGCGTTGTCGGTGAGGTTTTCGAGGTCGTCGTCGTGTTTGATGATCGATATGGGCGTGACTGCATATTCGAAGTCTGCGAAGAGGTCGTTGTTGCGCATCGAGCTGAGGAGGCTGCTTTTGAAGATGAGGGTGAAGCCTCGGAGCCTTCCTTTCTCGTCGAGCGTGATGCGGATGTTCACGTTCGGCTTGCTCATCTCGGACTCGCGATCTCCGGACTCGATGAGACTCAAGATGATCGCGTTGATGCTTTCGTGCATGACCTTGTGCTTCAAGATGGCCTCGAGTTTGAGGTCTGCCTGCGAGGCGATGCGCTGGGGGAACTGGAGGAAGGGCTGCAGCTCGATCTTGTCGTAGTCGTTGATGTAGGTCAGCTCGAAGTGTCTGTTGAACTGGAGGATGAAGTTGCCCGAGAGCTTGTCGTTCATCGCCGCGTTGTCCAGACTGATCTTTTCTTTGTAGATCCAGTCTTTGAGGCAGCCCCAGACGGTGGTGATTTCGAAGTTGAGTTCCATGTTCGCTTCGCTGGCTGCGTAGTTGAGGAGGTACGGGGTTTTGTTGAGGGGGTGCAGGCCGATGAAGAGCGACTTCTCGATGTGTCTGTACATGGCGATGTTGACCGCGTCGTTGACCCAGATGACCTGGGTCTTGATGGAGTCTTCGAGGTTGTTGATGAGTCTGGGGATCATGAAGATCTCCATGTGCGAGTTGACCATCTCCATGTAGTAGCACAGCGTGTCCATGTACATCTCGTAGTTGCTGCGTCACGCGAGGCTACATGATCACTTCTCCCAAGCTGTGCTCGACCATCAGGTCCGCGAACCGCAGCAGCAAGCCTTCGATCTTCGAGCAGAGCGACGAGCTGCTCACCAGAGCCTACTTCTCGAAGAGGATCTTCAGCGACTGGTACTCGAAGTGGAAGGTGTAGACCAGCACGTAGTTTTCGTCGAACCGCTCGCCCTTCACTTTGAAGCAGAAGTTGCTGCTGTACTTCTTGAGCAGCGGCTGGAGACTCGGGTACTTGTTCGCCTGTCGAGTGACGTCCACCGCCTTGCCCACCTGCAGACTGTCGCTGAGCTTGGTGACGTCGAACTTCATGAGGTCTGCAGGCGAGTCGGGCAGGTCTGCGGTGGAACTCGCTTTGAACTCGGAGTTCTTGAGGAGGAAGACCGAGATCTTCTCGATGCGGAAGATCATTTTGAGCACGTGCAGCAGCTCTTTCTTGGCCTTGTCCAGGTGGAACTCGTCTTCGATGGTCGCCCGGACCTTGAGGAACTTGAGGTCGTTGTAGAATTTCTCGCTGAGCGCTGCGTACCTTGAAGAAGAGGAAGCGCTTCCTCAGTTCGGTCGTGTTGCTGAACTCTTCTTCTCCGGGGTCTGAGTCGGTGTCTTCCCAGTCGACGCTCTCGTACAGCGACGGCACGCGCTTCATTAATCTCAGGTGTGATTACTGCACCTGTCCGCGAGTAATTAATTAGCAGCCATGAAGAAAAGTGCGGCGAACCCCATGATGGAGTACGTGGACGACCGCGACAAGGCGCAGGACATGACCTACATCCTCACCAAGTTCATGGCGCGCGGATACGACGCACTCACAGACGAAGAACTCGCAGTCACGCTCATCAACCCCGACTTCAACGGCGTCTTCAAGAAACAAACCGGAGTCGACTGGATCTCCAAGTACCAGATCCAGACCATCGACAAGCTCAAGAGAAAAAACTTCGACCTCAACTTCATGACCAGCAGTGTAGCCTCGAGTGACGCAGATCACCAGCGAGAAATTCAACCCTTTCTTCGTCGCAGTCATCAAAGGCGACCTCGAAACCATCAGAGAGTTCTTCAGGAAGTTCCCCGACGACGAACTCGTCCGCATCGTCGACGTCGCGAAGAAAAGTCCGCTCCACCACGCAGCGAGAGAAGGCAGGACCAGCGTCGCGGACTACCTGCTGACCAAAGGCTTCGCGACCAACGCCAGAGAACGCACGCTCAAGACCCCCCTCCACTACGCCTGTCTCTTCGGCCACGCAGTCCTCGCAGACCTGCTGCTCAAAAAAGGCGCAGACCTCACGGCCAAAGACTCTTCCGGCCGCACCTGCTTCCACTTCGCCTGCTGCTCCTGGAGCAACGAAGCGCTGGCCCTCATCCTCGGCCTCAAGCCCGAACTGCTCAACCTGGGAGACAACATCGGCCGCACGGGCCTGCACTACGCAGTCTGGAACTCCTGCGACGCACAGGTGGACATCCTCCGAACCATCCTCGAACGAGGCGGAAACGTCAACCAGTCCGACGACTACGGCAAGACTGCGCTGCACTACGCCGCAGAAGGAGGCAGGCAGCGCGCCATCCCGATCCTCATCCAAAAAGGTGCAGACATGAGTCTTCGGGAAGCCAGGACCCACAAGACCCCGCTCGAACTCGCCTGCAACGAACGCATCAGGGAACTCATGGTCGTCTACTCCTCCGCCCCGTACAGCCTCAAAACCAAAGACCACTCCTTCCTCGACAACGCCATCAAAGGCCAGTCCGTCGTGGTCAAAAAAGAAACGCTCTTCACCGAAGAGAAGCTGCAGCCGAAGGCCAGGCTAGACTCGAGCGGGCCGGCCAGGCCAGTCGGGCAGTCTTCGAGCAACCTGGTGCCGGAGTACTGGAGGAGCAGGATGATCAAGATCATGGAGCAGCTGCAAGACATCGGAGTCAAGAGCCACCAGCACATCAAGAGACCCTACCTCTTCACCGGCAGCTGGATGGAGGGCGTCACCACCATCGAGCAGCTCTACGACCGCGTCAGAGACATCACCGCCAGCGAAGCCATGCTGCGCCTCTTCAACATCATCCAGCCCTTCGAAGGAGCCCTCCCCGCGGAAAACAAAGACGAGCTCGCCGTCAGCCACTTCTACGGAGAGTACTACAACTTCGAAGTGCCCAAAGAAACCAGAGTTGACCTCTCCGCCATCGGCAACAACGTCATCGAGCAAAGCAAGATCAGCGGCATGCACTCCGCACTCGAGCTGGCCAACAAAAAAAACGAAGAGCTGCAGGTCAAAATCGACAGGCTCCTCAAAGACTCCCAAGAACTCGAAAACAAACTCAGAGACGCCAAAGCCAGATCCACAGAACTCGACCCCCTGAAGAAACAGCTCCAAACCCTCCAAGAGGCCCTGCGAGCCAAAGAAGCGGAAAACCTCTCGCTGACCAAGCAGTCCGCCGAGCTGGACAAGCGACTCAAAGACGAGCATCGAGCGAAGGCCTCGGTCATCGAAGCGCTCCAGAAAGACGCAGAAAACAAAGACCTCGAGCTCGGCAAGTGCAAGAAAGAACTCGCTGCAGCCAAGGCGCAGGTCAAGACCCTCGAAGCCAAGATCAGCGACACCCCAGACCTCGGCACCAGCACCAAAGTCATGACCAAGTTCGAAAGAAAAAGGTACGTCAGCCAAGACCTCGCGCAGGAGGACAAGCTCGCCCTCCAGGCCCTGATGAAGCGAATCAGAGCCACCCCCACGGACCTGCCCACCCGCATGCGCAACGAAGACAAAAACGCAGACGGCCTCATCGGCACCTACGAGTTCCTGCAGTTCCTCGAAAAACTCAAAACCCCCAACAACGAAGCACAGTCGCTCAGGAAAATCGCAGGCTTCCCCAAGTACGACGAGATCTTCATCGAAGACTTCGTCGAGCTGGTCAACAGGAAGATGAAGCTGGACAGCGCGACCGAGACCAAGATCCTCCAGCAGATGATCGAGAGCTTCAAGAAGAAAGGCCTCAGCATCAAAGAAGTCATGGCCAAGTACGACTCCGCAGTCATCGACAACCACATCGACCTCGAAGAGTTCAAGCAGTTCAGCATCGACCTCGCACTCAAGCTCGACGACGACCAGCTCATCGCGCTTTTCAACATCCTCGACGAAGACGGCAGCGGCAAGATCAGCTTGGAGGAACTCAGAGTCAAACTCGGAGCCAAGGAAAAAGAAGCCAACAACGAGCCTAAACCCAACACCGGCGAACAAGAACTCCACTCGAACATCAAGGGCATCGTCGGACCGATCGTCCCCAAAGACATCCCGATGAAAGACTCGAAGAAAGACGTGCTCAGGAAAGCGCTCGCAGTGAACGCCTTCGACGACGCGCTGGACAAGCACCGAGACTCGCTCGACCAGGTGCCCAACTCAGAGCGGCTGAAGGAGCTGCTCGCGAAGAACGGCTCCGACAAAGACTTCCTCAAGCTCAGCGACACAGAACCGCTCGTCGGAGAAATCAAGCTGCAGTTCCAAAAACTCTCGGCCATCAAAGTCAACCTCTCCGACTTCAAAACCTTCTACCTGCTCATCCGTCTCCCAGGCATCACCAAGAACTGGCTCGAGAAAGAAATCTTCGCCCAGGCCATGGAAGCCTTCAAGTACGCCATGAGGATCAGCATCATGAACGTGCTCGCCGAAAACGTCGGCCCTGCGATCGTCCTCAAGCTCGTCGGCCAGAACAAAGAGAACCTGCGGACAGACCTCGGCACCTGCGAAGTCAAGTGGAAGAAAGGCCTGGAGATCCCCAACCAGTGGGTCATGAACGACTCCTTCACGCTCGAAGGCGGCCCCAACAAACCCAACCCCTGCGAAATCAAGATCCAGCTCAAGTGGATCAACGCAGCCTCTCCCGAGTTCAAAGCTTCGGTCTACGACGACTACTCTGCAAATCCCCAACACAGAGAAAGTCACCTTCAAGGTCACCACTCCCGACTCCAAAAGCTCCTCGGTCACCTCCGAACAAGTCGTCGACCAGGAGTTCCTGATCAACAAACAGTTCGTCGTTCCCGTCAACTTCCTCAAAGACGACACCCTCATCTCCCTGCACATCCAAGCAAAGACCTCCAAAGACCTCCTCGGAGAAGTCTTCATCAACTGGTCTGAGTGCATCTTCTTCACCAAAGAAATCTGCGAAAACAAAGCTTTCCTGCTCTACAAAAACTCCAACAAGACCAAGCACAAGGTCTACGCCCGATTCCAGTTCATCACCAAAGCACAGGCAGTCATGCTGGGCCTCGACGGCAAAGGCGACGTCGCGAAAGCCAAAACCTCCTTCGTCACCGGCATCATGAAGCTCGGCGTGGTCCGCGCGAAGAATCTGGTAGGCGACGAGAAAGGAAAAGACGGCAAGCTGACCTCGGATCCGATGGTGGTGGTCAAGTTCAAGAACCACGAGAAGACCATAAAGATAACCACAGACGACGTGGAGCAGAACCTCAACCCCATCTGGAACGAACACCAGATGTTCAACGTCAAGATCTTGAACGACGGAGCGCCTCCGCCATTCGAGGTCGAGGTGTACGACCACGACTTCGTCAGCAACGACCTCATCGGTCAAACCAAGATCAAGTCCAATCCCTGCTTCGATGCGCCTTGCGAGTGGGCGATCAACAGCTTCTTCCCTCTCATGACCAAAGAAAAGAAATCCGGAGGAGGAGACCTGTACCTGCGCGCCTACTTCGTTCCAGACGGCCAGTTCGACCCAAACAAAAACCCAATCGACGCAGAAACCAAAGAAGAGTTCATCCTCAAGTTCAACAAAGTGAAGCTGCACTTTAGGATGATCGCTGGCAGAGAACTGGTCTACCTCAAAGACGGCATCCCCCAGCCGACCATCAGTCCCTACGCACAGCTGCTCTTCCCCAACGGAAAGACCAAAGAAACCAAAGCAGTCACCAACTCAGCTAACCCAAACTGGATGTACAACTATACTGGCACCGTCGAACTGTCCGACAAAGACTCGCTCCAGCCGATCCAGGTGACGATCTACCACAAGACAGGCATGCTTTCCAAAGACATACCCGTCTCGAAGCTGCAGATAGACCTGAAGGAGTGTCTCGACAGCAGAGGCAAGTGGATCATCAACAGGACCTTCACCATCCCAGGCGAAGAGAAGTTCCTCAGGCCGAACAACCTGAAAGACATGGGCAAGGTCTACGTGCAGGCCAAAGTGGTGGAGAGCTCGCGCATCGACGACGAGATCGAGCCGGAGATGCTCATCGAGATGCCGACAGTCAAGCCTGGAGAGATTCGAGGCACGGTCTTGATCTACGTGGTCCACTGCAAAGACCTGCCTGTGGTCGACTCCGGTCTCGGAGGAAACAGCTGCGACGCTTTCGTGAAGTTCACCACAAAAGGAGGCGACTCAGTGGAGACTCCAGTGGCCTGGGGCGACCTGAACCCGATCTTCGAGAAGCGGCTGCTGATGAGCTACAAAGTGAGCAGCGCGGCAGAAGCCGAGGACATGCAGGTGTCTGTGTTCGACCAAGACCGGATGTCTGGCAGCGACCTGATCGGAAAGGCCAAAGTGGACATGCTGGGGTGTCTCTCGAAGCCGAACGAGTGGGCAGTCAACCAGGCCTTCAAGATCGAAGACATCGACAAGAAGTACAAGCGCAAAGACCAGACACCAGAAGTCTACTTCATGATGAAGTTCATCCCGGAAGGCCAGGTGGACGAGGGAGAATTGCCGCCACTCAAAGAAGACCTCAAGAGGACCCTGGGCGACCGCAAGCGATCCGGCTCGCTCGTCATCCGAGTCATCCACGCTCGAGGACTCATCAAGTCCGACACTGGACTCGCAGGCAGCAGCAGCGACCCGTACGCAGAGCTGACCCTGCCCCCGAAAGGCAAAACCTACAAGACAGAAGCCCAAAAAAACACGCTCACCCCATTCTGGAACAAAGAGTTCGTCCATCCGATCGAAGTCAGCGATGTGAGGTACGTGGACCCAGCCGTCATAAAAGTCTGGGACTACGACGGAATAGTCACTGGCGGAGGCGACGACTTGATCGGCTTCGTCGAGGTCGACGTCCGGCCTGCCCTCAACGACCGGAACGTCTGGGTGGTCAACGACGCGCTGGAGCTCAAAGGACCAGAGAAGCTCAAGGAGAAGCTCAAGCTGAAGAACTTCGGCTTCATCTACGTCCAGATGCTCTACCTGAACAAAGGAGAGACAATGGCGCCTGCTCCAGTCCCCAAAGAGAACATCGAAGAGATGAAGAAAGCAGCCGAAGTCAAAGGCACGATCGTCGTCCGCGTCGTCCATGCGAAAGACCTGATGCGGGGAGACAAGCCGGTCTTCGGCGACGGCCTGGGCACCTCGGACCCCTTCGTGCGGATCAAGTGGCCCAACGAGAAGACCTCAGACACAGACCGCCGCAACAGCACGCTGACGCCAGTCTGGAACCAAACCCTCCAGCAGTCCGTCTCGCTGAACAAACTGAACATCCCCATGCTCTTCCTCGAAGTCCTCGACTGGGACCCCATGTCGAACGACCTGCTCGGCTCCTGCTACGTCGACATCGACGAGTGCGTCCTCAACCCTGGCCAGTGGAAAGTCAACGGCAACCACAAGCTCGACGGCAGCGCAGAGTTCCAAGACAAGTTCAAGTACTTCGGCGAGGTCTACATCCAAGTCACGTTCCTGCTCGGCAGCGCCAAACCCGACGGCACCTTCCCGCCAGTCACGGAGAACCTCAAAGAAGTCCTCGAGAAGAACGTGAACAAAGGCAAGCTCGACCTGATGCTGGTGCACGCCGAAAAAGTCAAAGCGGAAGACAACAACGGCAAGAGCGACCCGTACGTCATCTTCACCATGCCAGACAAGAAAGAGATCCGTTCGCGAGTCGTCGAGAACTGCCTCAACCCCATCTGGGAACAGCGCTTCAGCTACCCCATCGAGTTCCTCTCTGCACAGATCGAACCCATCCTCGTCAAAGTCCTCGACAGAGACGTCGGAAACCCTGACGACCCGCTCGGAAAAGTGCTCGTCGACATCAGCCAGTGCGTCAAGGCTCCAGGCAAGTGGTGCGTCGACCAAGAGTTCCGACTCGAGCCCCTCAAAGTAGAAGAGACGCAGGACCACGAAGCAGGCGACCAGACCAAACCCGACCTCGGCAAGATTTACCTGCAGGTCCGCTTCTTGCCCGAAGGCCTGACCGACAACACAGCTCCCCCGCCGCCGAAAAGAAACCTCAAACAAGAGCTCGAGATCCTGCGCATCAGAGGAACCGTGGCTCTCGTCCTGGTGCACGGAAAGGCGCTGCAGGTGGACAACCCCAAGTCCTGCAAAGTCTTCGCTTCTGTCGGCTTCAAAGGCGACAAGTTCTCCGACACGAACTACGGCGTCAGCAGGAACCCCTTCTTCGACCACACCTTCAAACTCCCCCTGGACCTCGAGTCTGCAGACTTCCTCAAACCCCTCACCATCCAGCTCTACGAAAAAGGCACGGTCTTCAAGTCGCTGGTCGGCGAGCTCTCGGTCAGTTTGAAGGAAGTGGTCGACAAGGCGAACGCGAACAAGTGGTCGCTGAACAAGATCCTGCCGGTGACCGGTCCCGAAGAGCTGCACAAGAAGTTCGAAGGAAAGCTGGGCGAGGTCTACGTGCAGGCGAAGCTGCTTCCTCCAGGCGAGAAGAACCTCGGCGACCGGCCACCGCTGCTCGAAGACATCAAGCAGATCGCTGCACAAGAGAAGATCAAAGGCAAGCTGATCGTATACGTGGCCATGGTCATGGACGTGATCCCTGAAGACGGCAAGACCTGCGACCCGCTCGTGCAAGTCACCTTCAACAACACCAGCCAAGCCACAGACAAGAAAGAAAAGCAGCTCAGCGCAGAGTTCAACCAAAAGCTCGTCTTCGAAGTCGACTTCGAGTCCGTCGAGCTGGTCCCCGCGCTGAACGTAGACGTCAAAGACTGGGACAGAGTCAGAAACGACGACATCGGCCACCTCGTGCTGGACGTCAAAGACTGCTTCAAGAACCCCAGTAGCCTCTCCTCACCCAGACGTCTACCACTTCAACGAAATCAAGAAACTCGAAGGCCCTCCGAGTCTCCTCGGCCAGTACAGGAGCTTCGGATCGATCTACCTGCAGATCAAGTACCTGAAAGAAGGCGCGACAGACGAGGCGAACTTCGGGCCGATGAAGATCACGATGAAAGAACACATGGAGAAGAACCGCATCAACGGCACGCTGGTCTTCCGAGCGGTCCACGCGAAGTACCTCGTGCGAGTGAAAGAGCTGCCAGACCCCTTCCTGCGCTTCCAGCTGCCGAACAAAGAAAAGAGACAGACGAAAGAGAAGAAGCAGACTTCTTTCCCCGAGTGGAACGAGCGAGTCGAAGCTCCGATCGACATGAGCAGGAACGACGCAGGCTTCGTCGACGTGGAGGTCATCGACAACAACACCTTCTCGAACACCACGATCGGCCGCTTCGTCGTAGACGTCGACGCCTGCTACTCCAAACCGAACGAATGGGAAGTCAACAAAGTCTTCGAGGTCTTGCCGCCAACAGACAAGAGTAGTCTGCCTTCACCAGGCGACCTCAAAGCCGGACAGTGCGGAACGGTCTACCTGCAGGCCAAGTTCATCCCGCAGAACTCGAAAGACTCCGGCAACGCTGCGCAGATGGTCGACTCGACTCCTACCGAAGACAGACAGAAGGAAGGCGTGTACGGAAAGCTCAAGTTCGTCGTCAAATCCGCGCGGAACATCGCCGACAAAGACGGCTTTGGCAAGGGAGTCTCGGACCCGTTCACGCGCATCATCCTGCCAGACGGCCAGACGAAGAACACGAAGACGGTAAACGACAACCTCAACCCGACCTGGGACGAGACGCTCGAGTTCGAGGTGAAGATCGACAAAGACGTACCTCTTCGCCTGACTAGCAAATAAAGCCGATCCAAGTCGAGGTGCGCGACGAAGACAACATGAGCAGCGACTTGTGCGGCTCGACCGCGATCGACCTCGCCCGCCTGAAGCAAAAGCCGAACTCTTTCGCAGTGAACGACATTCTCCCGCTGATGGACGGCAAGAAGCAGCAGGGCTCGGTCTACATCCAGGCGAAGTTCGTGCCCACTGGCGCGACGGAAGACCCGACCCCGGCAGCTTCGCTGGAGCACAAGTAGCCCGAGCGAGTCTAAACATTCATAATTATCGCGAGGGACTCTCTGCTAATACTTGCGGTGGCGCGGAAGTGGCTCGCCGAGGACGCGCTCCATCTTCGCGATGAAGGCGTTGTCGGGGATCGCCGTGCCGTTCTCGTAGGACTTGACCACGTCGGGCTTGACCACGACCTGCTGGGCCAGCTCGGCTTGGGTCCAGCCCCGTTTCTGCCGCGCCTGCTGCAGCGCCATCCGCAGGTCGGGGCTGACGAAGTCGACTGGGTCACCCGAGCGTACCTTTCAGAGAGTCGTCGTCGATGAGGTGCGGTGGCTTGCCCGAGGCTCTCTTGTTGCTGTTCAGGGCCGGGCCTTTCTTGTAGACCTGCGCGTCGCTGAGCTTCTGGTCTTTGTTCTTCGAGACGATGTAGCTGACCGTCCAGTTCTGTTTTTCCATTTCGGTTCTCGATCAATTACACAGGGGCTGGAGGTTAGAGATATGGAATTATGGGCGACGCACGCCGGGTTAATTAGATGCAGCGGCTACTTGATCAGCTTTTCTTTGCGGTTGGTGATGATCTTGGTGATGATGTGCTGGGCCGTCTCGCTGGCGGACATGTTCGAGCCGATGTGCGTGAGGTACATGTTCTCGTCGTCCATGAGGTACGTGATGATCGTGTGGTCTATTGTGTAGGGCTTCGGCTTCGACGGGTCCACCTGCTCGTCCTCGAGCTCGATCTTCGAAGCGTGGATCTTGAAGCGAGACATCATCTGCTTCAGCGCTGGGTCGTTGTTGGCCTTCGCAGTCACCGGGATGATCTGCTTGTCGAAGTGCTTGAGGAAGCTCTGGATCGCCTCTTTGTCGTCTCTGTCCGGGTCGACCGTCACGAAGACGAACTCGAGGTCGAAGTACTTCTTCTCCGGACAGTTCCTGACGATCTCCAGCGCTTTGGTCATCTTGTGCAGCGACTGCGGACAGACGTCGGGACACCTGCAGAAGCCGAAGTAGATCAGGTAGTAGCGGCCGTCCAGGTCTCTCGAGCCGAAAGGCTTGCCGCTGAGGTCTTGGAGTTCCCAGGGGCCTCCGATGTTCGCTCTGCCGACATGTGTCACCGAGTTGCGTCTGCTCTGCGACCGCTCCTTCGCAGTGGTGTTGACGACCATCAAGAAGTACAGCGCGATCATGGCTCCTGAAGCACCGAGGAGCATGTAGATGGAGCTTTTCTTCGTCGAGTAGAAGCTGTTCTCGTCTTCCTCCATCGGATTCTTCAGCAGCGGGTCATCTTCGCCTCGTGGACCGGCTCCAGAGCCTTCCTTGCCTCGACTCGGGTCGGGGTCTTGGATGAAGTCTTCGGGCTTCCTGGCGAAGCTTCGTCGAAGCGGTGAGAAGAGTCCGTGCGAAGCAAGCGACGCTCGGCCTGGGACCATCCTGCCGTGCGACGCGAGCAGCCTGAGACTTCTTCCGATCATGGCAATCACAAATAAACAATTATGAGGTCACTCGGATTAATTAGCGACTTGAACTGTTCCTGCTGCTCCGTTAGCCATGAGCAATTTGTCTTACTCTGAGTACCTGGCGCGCTTCAAGATCCTGGCCAGCCTCAAGGTCCGAGACCAGGTCGCGCTGCACACCTGTCTAGACTCGCAGACTCGACTCATCTGTCCGTCGCTCGAGTACACCGGACTCGACCGCAACGAGCGCGACGAGATATTCAAAGAGTTCCTCAAGAGCTACAACAAGAAGTACTGTCTGAGGCTGGTCTACTTCACGGGCAAGAAGAAAGACACCGACAGAAACCTCGTCCTGATCTTCGAGGAAGCAGTCAAGCTGAGCGAGTACATCGCAGACAAAGAAAAAGCGCGTCTGCAGGTCCTCACGATCCGCGAAGTCAAGTATGTTTTCCGCAAGTTGGCGAAGTCCTTGGGATTTATCCACTCTCTGGAGCTTGCTCATGGCACCGTAAAGGAGTCAGAAATATGGCTGGACTCTTCGAAGAACGTCAAGCTGCTCAAATACCCAAAGATGCTCACAGCACTGGAAGTCATCAAAGAAGAAGCCAAGTCCAGTACTGAAGAAGCTGCAAAGTCGGTTCTCTTGACACAGCCGCCCGAATGGAAGTCTCTCCTCGAGACTGCCTCGATCCAGCAGCTGCAGAAGGCTGACTGCTTCAATCTCGGCCTGCTCATCATCCGACTCATCGATCCTTCGTTGGTCATTCAAGAGGCCAATCTCAAGGCTGTCGCCACCAAA
>JFJP01027283.1_pt1 | contig 15030 bp, 19 predicted proteins | sample 431651 | NCBI WGS metagenome assembly JFJP01 (sample SAMN02602958, study PRJNA72255) | Microbial mat metagenome, whole genome shotgun sequencing project. | biome: fresh water; feature: sink hole; material: water; isolation source: purple microbial (photo- and chemosynthetic) mats found in...
TTTCATAAAAGAATCACAGAAATCGCACAGAATTATCACCCTGATATCATGATATTTAATAAAACTGATAATAGCATTTTGATAAGGCTATCAGACTATTTCCACAAATTCGAGAACGAGTGTTGGGTACTTATAACTTTTAATTTATTGATCACTATTTAAAAAAAAAGCCTTATTGCAATCTTTACAAAGAGTTAATTTCGAAAAAAATTCCCTATTTGATTTCAGATTTAAAAGTTGCTGGTTTAATCTAATAATTTTTAATTTGTCTCCTTTTTAATTTCGCCTTTAATTTTTATCCTTTCTTTTTAAATTATTATTTTATTTCGAAGTTAAAAAGTTTTTTTTTTAAAAATCTTTAAAATCAAAAAATAAACAAAATCAAACTCGATGATTCTCCTCCTATTTTTCTTTATCTTTTCTTCTTTTTCTTCATCGAAATTGATTCTTCCTCCTCCCAGAATTTCTTCACCCACAATTGCTCTCCTTTTCATCCAAGGCGCTTCCTTGAATCCTGATCAATATACCTCTTTATTAAGCAAATTACAAACAACAAGCTCCAATTCAATATGGGTAGGTATATCAGATTTCCCTTTAAATTTGCCAGATCCTTTAACAATCAGTTCAATGATTTCCAGTTTACTAACAGAAATGAAAGCCAAAGGCATGCCAAAACCTGCTAAAACCTTCTATGTAGGTCATTCTTTAGGAGGAATCGTTCTGGCTTCTCATCTAAGTGATGTTCAAGTTGATGGGGTTATTTTATTGGGTTCTTTTTTGAACAGAAGCATCAGAACCGTCAAGCCTGATGGCACTTCTCATCTTAATTTCTTAAGTCCGACTCTCACAATTGGCAATGAATTGGATGGTCAATGCAGAATCACAAGAATTGCTGAACAATTCTATCATTCTGTTCTCAATATAGAAAAAGAATCTATTGGAAAATTCCCAGTTGCTGTTGTCAAAGGAGCATCACATATGCAATTTGCCTCAGGCAATGTCCCAACTTTTGTGAAGGAGAACGATTTGAAGCCAGAGATCAGTGAAGCAGAAGCTCATACAAGAATCTCATTGATTATGGCATATTTTATCGATGGCAACGCAGCCAGTCTCAATAAAATTGTAGCTGCTAGCTCAGATTTCTTACTTCCTTTGATCAATGCTATGAAATTAGAAGGTTCTTACCATTTAAATACACCTTGCTACGACAACGACCTTGTGAATAGAAATGTGAAGGATTGTGGTCATGGATCTAAGTGGGTTGAATATGCCCAAAGCGTTATGTCTGGTTTTTCTGAATATAACATCAAAAACGTGAATTTGAAATCAGACGATAATTTCCATAGAGTCTATTCAGTCTTACCTGTACATTTGCCTACATGTCTGAACACATGTCAAAACAATGCTGCATCGGTTTGTGAATTGGATTGCATCACAGTGACTGAAATTAACTATGAACCCACTGATGATTTCGATGCAGGACTTTTCCCAGTAACAGCTTTTGAAATGAAATCCAAGATGAATTCCAGACAAAGAATGCTAGAACATGTGAAAATCACAGCTGATTTCCATGTAACTGATGAAATTAATACATGTTCTGCTATTAATAAACTGGCTTATGATTATGCTTTAAGCCATACCAATCCACAAACTTTAGAAAGATTCAGAACTTTTGGAGAAAAAATGGAGTTTGGTGATGATGAAGGGCCTTTTAATGCAGGGCCTTTATGGATATGGAAGTCTTTGGATCATATTGAGAAAACTTATCCCAATGGGGAATACTACACTGAAGTAGACTCGCCTATGATGAGAACTCCTAACGATTATTCGATTTCAGCAGCATCAGGGTTCCATTATTGCAAATTGCTCTCACCTGCAAGAGCTATTGAATGGATTTATTTGGATGGTTTGAAAAGAAAATTGAGTTTAAATAGATAATTAATATTAAAAATGGAAAATTTCTGGAGTTTTTTTTAAAAACTCCATTGCAAAATTTTTTAATTAGGAAATTTGAAGAAAAAAAAAGAAAAAAACTCATTAATTCAAATTCAAAATACTTTTGTAGGTTTTAAAAATTTTTTAATCTTATTTCGAAGAAACTATATTTATATTTATAATTCTTTTATCTGTTACCTTTGGCCACCTTTTCGATTTCATCCTTCTTTTTGACTGCATAACTATTGGAAGATCCCTACAAAATAAAAAAAATCATTAAAAAACAACAGAACCTCCAAATTTTGTGCAAACCCCCCTAAAAAAACTTAAATAAAACCTTTTCTGCATTCATTATTTCATCAGCCAAACATTCTGCAATGGTTTTGGCGTTTTTAAATGAAGCTTCTCTCGCACCAACAGTGATGAAATAAATGGCTTGACTGACTCTTCTCAAAGGGGACACGTCAACAGCTTGTTTCCTGACAACACCACCAGCTCCAATTCTTGTGGAATCTTCTCTAGCGCTAGAATTCATGAGAGCTTTCACAAAAACATCAATTGGGTTTCTACCAGTCATCAAAGCAATGATTTCGAAGCAATGCTTCACGATTCTGCAGGCAAGGACTTTTTTACCTGTATTTCTGCCGTGATACATCATTGATCCCACCAATCTTTCAACGATTGGGCATTGGGCTTTCCTGAATTTTTTGATTTGGTATCGGCCGGCTGTGTGAGGAACACATACCTGAGACTTTGGCTGGGAGAGAGCGATATAATCGGTAAAGCATGGGTCATTTATTTTAACTTCGGTATAATCCCATCTATTGAATAATTTGGGTTGGTTTTCGAAGGTCAATTTGTTTTCTTCTTTTTTCTCAACGACTACAACTGGAACTTCAACTTCAACTGGAACTTTTTAGTAAAAGATTCAGATAAAAATATGGAGAAAATAAGAGGGGTACCGGGCTCGGTCATAAAATGCTTTGAAAGAGATTTTGGGGGATTTTTTTAAGAGATGATTTAAATCTTTTTTTCTTTAGATTTAATTTAAAATATGATGATTTTTTTTTCGCTTTATAAAGTTTGAAAAAATTACAATTTTTATTGCTTTTTATTTTTATTTCTGTCGTTTTTACAAACAAAACAAAAAAAAGAACTGTTGTTTATAAATTATTCACAATGATCCCAATAACTTTGCTTTTAAAGCCGAAAACAGCTGAGGGAAAACGATGTTCCATCTCGTCAATTACTATCAAAGAAGAAACTCCTTTTTATAACCAAACCCTTGATAAATACCAATTCTCCACAAACAAATCTGTCTCCAAACCTAAATTCTATCAGCAATATTATCAAAACTCCAATTTCAGCAGAAATACAACGACTATGAGCGGGGGGAGAGCCATGACTTCTCAAAGCACAAAAAACACTTCGAGAGTGCATACTATCAATTCATTTTTACAAAGCGATGTCTCAAATGAACGAATCAAGACTCAATCGACTTTATTCATGGCTTGTCAAAAAACCAGTGGAAGAAATCATATCACTTCACAAATTTCTGAAGAGCCTTTTTTCGAGAAAGATCAAGAAAAAGACAAATTTGAAGGGCATCTTCCAAAGAATAATGGTGTTTTCTATGAGAAAAGAAGAAAAGATAATAATAAGTTTTTTTTGCCGAACGCACCTATCTATTCTCAAAGATTGGATTTTAAAGGTCAGAATCAAGATTTTCGAGGTAATTTGACGAATGATGGGGATGTGAAGAAAGCACAAAAGAAATTTCTATTGAAGAAGTATTTCGATGATTCTGATCCTTATAAATCTTTTACTGATCATAATCTCAAAGAATATTTCAAAGAGAATGTTGTGAGAGAAAAATCGCATCATCATTCAAATGTGATAAAAAAACTTGAAGGAATTATCATTGATTTTCAGAAAAATGAGGACCCTTTCCAAAAGAATTCTAGTGTAAATAAACAATTTAAAATCAATTCGATTCTTCACAAAAATCCAAGAGAAATATCACAAAATCAATTGATTATTAATCAAATGAAACCCAAACAATTAGTGCTTAAAAATGTGCTGAAATCAAATGAAAATAAAAGAAGTTTTTTAATTTTGGAGAATTTATATTTAGATGATGGTAATAAGAATAGACTGAAGTATTGTTATACACAAATCGGTTATGTAATTTTTTATATTATTTTATAAATGTTGATAAATAATTGTTTTTTAGCCAGCTGAAATTCGATCACAAAAGCAAATAAATGAAGAATATGAGCAAATAAAAAATAATCTAATCGACTATTTTCACTTGAATTCAAGAGAAATCTTTCTTTATTTGAAAAATGGCACTTTTGTCAAGCACCATTATGATATTCCTTTGAATGAAGTTTGTTTAATAGCAAGTGAAAACCATTGTTTTCCTTTAAAGGATTAATTTCTTTTTATAGGTGGAAGTCAAAGATTCAAAGGGGTTTATAATATAACTAAAAATAGAAGGAAAAAAATCAATATTTTAAGCTGTTTTGCTAATTTGGAGTTTCCTATTAAAGAGTTCAATCGACTGAATCCGCAAACCTTGCAACCATCGAAAATCTACGAGGAAATCATTAAAAACAATAATAGGGAACTATATGAAAATACTCTGAAGATGGTTTCTCATCATGCAAACACGATAGATTCGCGATCTTTGGAAAATATTTATCTTGATTTGAGGTCAATTTATAAAATTTATATCATTATTTATCTATTATTCATTAAACAGGCACGGCAAATCAAGAAAAACTAATGAAATTTGCGAAGAGGCACTTGAAAGTATGAAATAATTAAAAAAATTAAAGGAATTCTCTTATATGCGATTAGGTGAAAGCCCTGTTTTCGAGAGTAAAACTGATTATTTTGAAGTGAAAAATTTGGCGAAAACTTTGGATAAATCAAAACATTATGATAAAATTACAGATATTTATAAGTTTTATAAAAGAGAAGCAAGGCCCAGCAAGCAGGATTTTAACGATTTTGAAGTTGATGATGAAGCAGACCTTCAAAGTCCCATTAAAATGAAGCCAAAAATTATAGATTTGAAAGACGTTTCAAGTATAGTTATTCTTAAATAATAAAAAAACAAGTCATTTTTTCCAAAAAATAACTTAGATTTAGAAACTATTGCTAACAATCTGGACATTCTATTGGAAAAATGGCAGAATACAAACAACAAAAATAAAATACAAATGGCTCATTTTTCAATTAAAAGCTTTGATAAAACTTCTGAAGATGAACAATTGCCAAAAAAAATAGAATATGATCCTGGGAAAGTCGAAGAACAAGACATCACCCAAAACATTATCCAAACAAACGTCAAGTAATCTAATTTTCTTTTGAAGAAACATAAAAAAACATTGTCAGAAAATTCATGACAAAAAAACAATACTTAAAAATATTGAGAAAGAAAAATAGAGAGCTTTTCCTTCAAAATATTCCGAATCTCATCAATGAAACCCACCTCACTAGAAAGGAACTTCATACAATTTATATCCTTTATAAGGCCTTGCAGGAAGTGACTTCTCAAAGATATGTGGACTACAGTAAATTTTTAATCAAATACTGAATTAGTGATGATTTTTTTTTTTTTTAAAGATCTTGATGATGGCCTGGATTATTATACATTCAGAAACGGAATTTATCAGGTTTTTGTGCAGAGTGAAGAGCTTGCGATCAGAATTTTTAACACAATAGATTTTAATTTCTCAGGCTTTTTAAATTGGGAAGAATTTCTGAACCTTATGGTGATTATAAGAGCCAAAAACCTGAAGGAAAAAATTGATTTATTTATAAAGGTTTTATCATTTTAAAGATTATTTTCCTCATAATCCTATAAAAACGAATAATAAGATAGCAGATGAAGATGGTAATGGAATGTTATCAAGAGATGAAATTTTCAAATTATGTAAGATTTGCTTAAGTAAATATATCAATGAAGAAGAACGCGATAATTTTCTGGATGATTTATGTGAATATTTCACCAAATTAATTTTCTCTGCTGTGCAAAAAGATTTAACTGAAGAAATTCCTCTAAACACCATTAAATCCGCGATCATTCAAGTCTAAAAAACCTTAATACTCAAATAAATATTTACATTTCTTAAATAAGGGCACAGAAGAAAGTGACTTATTAGCTATGTTTTGTGGAGCTGATATCTAGAAATTACTCTATTTTTTTTTAATTTTTCGTTTAAATACTGAAAAATTATATTTTTTTTTAATTAAATTTCTTAATTCTTTTTCTTCTCATGTTCCAAATCTTTTGGTTTTTCCCACAAAAATTCTGTTTCAGTCCTTCCAAAATGTCCAAAAGCAGCTGTCTTTTTATAAATCGGTCTTTTCAATTCCAAATCTCTTATCAAACAGCCAGGTCTCAAATCGAAATTTCGCACCACAATGTCTTGTAATTCATGATCAGTGTATGGCGAAACAACAGTTCCATAGCTATTGACCATCAGTGAGATAGGATGAGCGATACCAATCCCATAAGCGACTTCTACGAGAGCTCTCTTGCAAAATCCATTGCTAACCAATGACTTAGCAACCCATCTAGCAGCGTAAGCTGCTGATCGATCAACTTTTGTTGGATCTTTGCCTGAAAAACAACCACCTTTTTTTAAATAAAACATTGGATTAGTTAAAAAATTTAAATTTTTGATGAAAATACCTCCATGTCCACCCCATCCACCATAAGTATCCACAATGATTTTTCTTCCAGTTAGGCCTGAATCAGCATAAGGGCCTCCCAAAACAAATTTCCCAGAAGGATTGAGATGATAAATGGTATTTTCGTCCAAAAGATTCGCAGGAATCACCTTATTTATGATCTTTTCCTTCAGATCTGACTCTAATTCATCTCTAACCACGTTTTCATCATGTTGTGCTGAAATCAAGACTGTGTGTACTCTTAAAGGAACCAAATGACCATCTTTGCTCTTCTTGTATTCGACTGTGACTTGAGATTTACCATCAGGTCTCATCCATCCAATAGTCTTATCTTTTCTGCATTCATTCATTTTCTCGCATATTTGTGAAGCGAAAATATGTGTCAAAGGCATGAATAAATCTGACTCATCGGTAGCATAACCTATCATCAAACCTTGATCTCCAGCACCTATTTCTTCAGGTTTCTTCTCTGTGTGAAGAGACACGAAGATCTCAGGACTCTGTTGGTCTATAGCCACGATCACCGTAACGTTCTTATAGTCAAAACCTTTTGCCGAATCATCATAACCTATCTCCTTGATTGCTTCTCTGACTAATTGCTCATAATGAACTGTCGCTTTTGTTGTGATTTCCCCAAATACCATACAAAGGTTGTTTTTAACACAGGTTTCACAGGCTACTTTGGAATCTGGGTCTTGTATGAGACAAGCATCAAGAATGGAGTCAGAAATAAAGTCACAAAGCTTATCTGGATGGCCTTGTGTCACACTTTCACTAGTGAAGAGAAAATGGTCTTTCGGGATTTTGAACTTGGAATCCATTTATATAATAATTTATTTTTTTTTAAATAATATCTTTTCGAGGATTTGGATTTTTAGATATTTATATATTAATGATAATATTATATTTTTAAAAGTAAAATAATACGCACACTTTGTTAAGCCCTGAGTTAAATTTTATTTGGTTAATGATTTCCTGTTGTTTTGATTTTAACAGTAGCGATTGCTAATATTTTCTTCATTTTATTAAAAAAATAATTCAATATAAATTTTATAAATTAAATTTTTATTTAAAATCAGAATTTATGGATTTTAAAAAGTTTTCTAGATGGGATCCCTGGTATTTCAAAAATTCAATTTCACCTTTCCTTCTACCATCATCTATAGTTTTTCTCTCTTGTATTCTTTTTTCAGTGGCATCTTTTTTGTTTTGTAGAGAAATTTTCTATTATAAAATAATTTTAAAAACAAAAACCGAAAAAATTCAAAAAGAACAACTTTTTCTTCTAATTTCCCCTTTTTTTTTTGTAATTCCTCGATTTTGCTTTCTAATTCGGATTTTCCTTGTTCTGATTGCAATTGTTTCCTCATTCCGAAAGTGACTGAGCTTTGATATAAGGTTTGATAAGCAGCAATGGTCATTTTTAGTTCGTCTCTGACTCTCATCAGCAACAAGCCTCTTTCAGGACAATCAATAGTCACTTGTCTGATAATTTCATCAAATGCCTGACTATGTAATTCTTCTCTTATTGGACAAATTCCAGATTCTCTTCATTAAAATAAAACATTTTTATTCACAAATGCTTATTAAATTAAAAAACCTTGCTTGTCTTGCTAATAGTCTTTCATCTAATAATTTCTGCAGATTTGCTACATCTTCTCTTGAAGCAGAATTGTGAGAGACATATTGAATGTAATGCTTGCCTTCTTGATCCCATTCTCGGGGGGGCAATATGGCATTAAGAATATCATCAGTGCTGGGTTTAGTTTCGAGGGGTGGCAGGTTCACAGTTGTCTTTTTCTTTAAACCGCCAGTGATTGGCTGGGATTTTCCAGTATCAGGTGCTTGGTTTATTTCGATAGGCTCTTCGTATTGAATAAGGCTTTCTCTGGGCCCAGGATTGGAGGACATTTTAAAAAAATTATAACTACTTTTTTTTTTTTTGATATTTTTTCTTTTGTATTTTTTTCTTTTTTGTTTGATTTTTTTCTTTCGTTTTTGACTTTTTTTTTATTGTAATTTGTTTGTTTGTAAAAAAATTTTGAACTTTATTGTTAAAATTTTTTTGAAAATTTATTTTTCTTTTTTCCTTTTTAAACAAATTTTTTTGATTTTTTAAATGAGAGCTTAAAAATAAAATTAAATTAGTCTTTTTATAATTAAACAAGTTTAAATTGAATACCAATAAATTTTTTTTGCACAAATGACTAAGCCCTTTGACATAAGGAGAAATTTCGCTCCATTGACGATCCCAAAGCAAGATTTTCATAAAAAAGACGAATTCGAAGAGTTGTATGAAGAAATTGACAAATTAGGAGAGGTTCTAAAAAAAAATCATATTTTCATTCATAATTTCCTGTAGGGTCAGCACGGTTATGTTCTTCTCGTTGCAAACCGAATAACAAAAGAGCAGTTTGCTTGCAAAGTGATTTTGAATTTAGACCCTGAAATAATTGCCTCAGTAAATAGACCTAAATTCTTTAGTTTTTTTGAAATATAAAAAAGTGTAGGAATGAATATGAGAGTTTAAAGAAACTGGAGCATCCAAACATCGTGAAAGTTTATGATTTCTTCGTGAATGAGCATAAGGCGATACGAATCCTCATGGAATATTTAAAATGTGAAACTTTGTCGAATTTTATCGAAAAAAAAAAGCTTAAAGGTTATGTTTAATAATTCTTATATTTTTGACTTATTTTATAAAAGAGGTGGATGTTGGCAAAATTTTTATTCAAATATTCGATTGTTTGGCTTATATGCATAATGAAGGCATTTGTCATCGCGATTTAAACCCAAATAATATTATGATCACACCTAGTTTCCAGATAAAAATAATAGATTTTAGTGTTTCCAAATGGTTCAAAATAAATGATGGCTCAACGTCTATGTGGACCCCAACTGGAACACCAGCTTACAAAGCTCCTGAAATCTACCAAGGAGGCTCTTATCTAGAACCTGTGGATATGTGGGCAGCTGGGGTTATTTTATATGAATGCCTTTCGGGGAAAAAACCTTTTATAATCACAAAACAGTCTTTTTTTTTATTTTACTAACTTTTCAAAAAATTTTTTTTTTTTAAAGTTTGGAAAAACTAATAAATCAAATTGATAAAGGGTTTGAGAATATTCCGGAGGATAATTTGAGGAATTTACCTAAATTAGCGGTTGATTTAATAGCCCAGATTTTAACGCCTATCCCTGAAAAAAGATTAACTCCAAAGGAAGCTTTGAAACATCCTTGGATTTCGCAATTTTTGAGCATGGAAAAATATTAGGAAAATAATTTTTTCCAAAAAATAAATAAATTTTTGTTTATATTGATTGAATTAAATTAAAAAACATTTTTTTCTTTTTAAAAACAAAAGTTTTTTCATTTTCTTCATTAAAATTTATTAACAAAATTAAACTTAAGAATAGACATCAAAAAATAATCTAATGGATCCATCGATTTTGAAATCACTTCAAAAAATTGAAGAACTAGTTAAAAATAAGAAAAATATTATTGAACAAATTCCTGTTAAATCTAATAATGAGCCATTGATTATCCCCAAAGCCTCTCAAATCGCACAGACTTATGTTCCTCAAATGCCAATCATTCCTCAAAATGTAGGCAATAGTCTCATCAATGCACTTAATCTAACAAACCCACATATCGAAAACAATATGTTTATGAACAGAATGCCAATACTGCAAACAAACCCTATGAGTTTTAATGATGGAATTCTTATTCAGAATCAAATAATTGAGCCAAATATTCAAATATATAGCGAAAATGATAAAATCCTTGGGAAAACTGGTTTGATAAGTAAAAATTGTATTTTTTTATTTTTGTTCATTATTTTTGTAAAAAGAAGCCGCGAAAAACCAAAATCCAAATGAAGCATCCAAAAAAAAAAATCAACAAGAAAAAGAGCAAAATTCGAAAGAAAAAAAAAAAAAAATTAAAACATTAAGAAAAATTGCCGGTTTGATATTTTTAAAAAAAATCTCTATTAATATAAGTGTTGTTTTTTTTCTTTCATAGGCGAAAGCTGGGAAGATAAAACACTAGACGATTGGCCAGAAAACGATTTTCGGATCTTTTGTGGAGATTTGGGAAATGAAGTGAATGATGAGGTTTTGGCAACAGCCTTTAGAAAATATTCGTCCTTTCAAAGAGCTAGGGTCGAGATTTTTTAAAAAAACAGCATTAAATTTGATGATATAGGTAATTAGAGATAAAAGAAGTGGGAAAACAAGAGGGTATGGTTTTGTTTCTATGATGGACCCTCAGGAATATTTGAAAGCGTTGAGCGAGATGAATGGAAAATATATAGGAAATCGACCAATTAAAATCAGAAAAAGTTCTTGGAAGGATAGAGCAATGTTTGGTGGGAAATTTAATGATATAAAATCAAAAAAAAAAATCAAAATTTATTAAAATATTTTTAAAATTTGATAAATTGGCATCAAAATTTTATGGAATGATATCTTTATATTTTTTTTAAAATTTTTTCTTTATCACTAAATAAAACAAATTTTTAAAAAAAAATTGCAAAGAGCCATCTCATCGTGAAAAAAAAGGAATTTATGAATTAAATGAATTTTTAATGTGAATATTTTGGGTTCTTTGAAGGAATCTTAATTTTTTTTTGAAAAACCAAAAAAACTCAAATTTTGTTAATATGAAACGATTTCAAAATTATAAATTATTAATAACCTTTTAAAATTAAAAAAAAAATATGCAAATGATATTTTATTTTGATATCCATTAATTCCTCCCAAAAAAATTTCAGAACTTCTTTATAAAAGTCCAGATTTTTAAACATATTAGAAATAAAAAAAGTATTTCAAAACACTCCTCAAAGTCTCCATGCCCATTTACAAAAAATTCACAGATTCTGAAGTTTCCCTCCTAAAAAAAACTTTCAAAAATGCCTCTTACTATCCATCAAAGAAAATAATCAAAAATTTGTCAAAATCCCTGAAATCCAATTCTTTGAAAATCGAGAATTGGTTCAAATACAATCGAAGGAAGCTATATTTCGATGGGGAGTTCCAAGGCTATAAAGTGCGGAAGACATTCAATGATGACGAGCTTATTTTCCTAAACTCTCATTACAAATCCAATAAGAATCCAGATTTGAAAGAATGTCAGTCCATTTCAATCAAAATGAAAGGAATTTCAGGGTATCAAATAAAAAATTGGTTCGCAAATCAAAGGAGGAAATTAAAGAACAACTTAAACATCAGAAAAGATGTCGATGATGAAACAATGAATACTTTGTCTGATGACAACAAAAAGAAGGAATACAAATATCAAAGGAATTTGACTAAAATGAAACTTTTTTCACAAACGAGATCAAAAATTAGAAAAATCAGCATAATGGAAAAAAACGAAGAAATTCACAACCAAAACAAGATTCCTCATGTTAAACTTGAAGAAACCAGTGTTGAAGCCTCGAAGAAAATACCCATTGTTGAGGAAAATGTAGAAAAGTGTTCATTTGATCGTAAGCTCACTGGAGCTGATGAATCTTTCGACCTCCTTCAGAATGCTGCAGTGAAAAGTGAATGGAATGCTTTCTTGCAGCAAAAATATGCCATAAATCAAAATTTACAAAATATTCCTTTGATTAATCCTGCTTATCAAAGCCAACAGTCTTATTTTAACTATTTGAATATGAGAAAGTAAATTTATATATTTTATTTTTTTTAGACAGTTTTTTATAAATTTTTATTAATTTTTTTATTTTTTCATAGTGTCGAACAGAATAATCCTTTCCCCTTTCAATTGAATCAAGCCAATAACTTTTGCAATGACTTCAAATACCAGCTGCAAAACCCTTTGTTGATGAATGCCCTTCGAACGAACAACAAAATGCCTTTTAAAATTGGAAATCAAAGTGGACCTCTTCCAAATCTCCATTACCTCCAAAACAATATTTTCGCCAATCGGAATCTCTCCTTCCCTTGGGCCAAAAACAATATGGCAAGCTATCCTACCTGTTTATATTCTAATTATAAATGAAGGTTTTGTTAAATTTGTTTTATAATAATATCAGATATAAAGATTAATTTTACATATTATTCTTCTCAAAAGAAAAATAAATATCAGTCCAATTTTTTTGTTAATTGTAATTATACATATTATTTAAATTTTTTTGTTTCCCAAATCAAGCAATTTTCTCCATCAATTATCCCCATCGTTCCTGTATCAAACACCACTAAACTGCAAGGAAACTTCCCAATTTTAAATGTGTCACTTGCCCATATTGCTTTGTTGTATTTATCATAAATCACCAAATTTGAATCGCTTTGCATCACGAGGTTATAAGGAGGGTAGCCTTTATTAGATGTATTTGTACTCCATATAGCATTAGATGGAATAAAAAAATTTGATTTATAAAGGACGAAATTCCCATCGTCTTGCAATCGAGCGTAATAATCTTGATTTTGACTGAGAATAAAGGAATCTTGACATAATTTATGGTTAGCTGGGAGCTTATTAGGGGAATAGGAGTTTGGATCATTGGAAAATGTTGGAAAAATATAGGATTTGGAAGAGTTGTGCTCATTTAGATTCATGTTTTATGGAAAATGGTTTGTTTGAAAAATAAACTAAATTAATAAAAAGAAAAACCAAAATTTTTAATAAATTTTTTTTATTATTTTACTTATTTTTCACATTTCACAAAATAAAATCTTTCACAAAATTTTGAAATTTATCTTAATTTTTTCACACCGAGATATAAAGTCATCATTCAGAGAGAAAAAAAAGAGTCAACAGTTTATTATTATTTGAAGTTTTTTTAAAAAAATTTCCAAAGAGAAATCGTGAAAAGTCAATCAAACAGGAAACAAAAAAAATATTTATAAATAAAAACGAAGCAAAAATTAAAAAAAATTTTACAAAAAATTTTAATTTTTAATTTGAGCCAATCTGAAAATTATTATCAATAAATATAGCCAAACAATAAAAAAAGAAATTTCGATTTTATTATAGATTCCATATATGAAAACTCCAAGAATCTCTGTCCACCTTTCTTTTATATATTTAACAAAAAACAATTATAATAATTTTTTTCCCTAACATTTCAAAAAAAACTTTCTCAAAACTGCTCGTTTTTTTTCAAATTCCATTCTTTTCCAATGCGAATCTACAAAAAATTCACTAACAGCGAGCTTCCTCTTTTAGAAGGCTCTTTCAAAAAATGCTCTTTTTATCCAAATCGAGGTCAGATAAGAAAGCTTGCTAAAGCATTGAAGACTAATTCAGGGAGAATCGAGAATTGGTTCAAATACAAGAGGCGAAAAATGTATTTTTGTGGCAATTTTTCACAGTATAAGATCAGAAAAATCTTCACTGATGAAGAAAATGACTTATTGAATTCAGTTTTCTTTCAGAACAAGAAGCCAGACTATAGGAAATGCAAGGATATTTCAAATGTGTTCAAAGATATTTCATGCTATCAAATCAAAAATTGGTTTTCAAACAGAAGAAGAAAAATGAGAAATGAGAATAAATGTCATCTACGACAAAAAAAACTCGTCGATACAACAAAAATAATATTTACAAAGGAATCTAATGAAGAAAGCACAAGAAACGGCCATTATAAAGAAATTGTGAGGGAAGAGCCTATGATTACAGAGAAAAAAGAGTTTTTCCCTGAAGAAACGGTGATGAAAACAGAAAATTTTGAGATAAAAGAGAAAGAAGAGGCATGTGACACAAAGACTTTTTATAATACAAATTATCAAAAGTCCAACTCTTTTTGGGAAAATCAGTTATTTTCTAATAATCAAGTTGCGAGTTTTCTGAAGTACTATTTTTTTTTTAATGAATTATTTAAATTTTTAAACTTTTAAATGAAAATTTTTACATTTTTTTAAAAGTTATCAGAATGCAAGAAATAATTTAAACAATTATCTCGCAAATCAGAGAAATGCCTCACAAAATTTAATGTATTTGCCCAATAACAATAATAATATGATGTACAGAAATCCGAGGATAATGGTTTCTGGTCTCCTTCCAACAAATTTTCAAAATTTTCAAAATCTCCAAAATTTTCAAAATCTCCAAAATGTTCAAAATCTCCAAAATCTCCAAAAAATGCAGAATATGCAGAATGCTTGCTCTTTGCTTCAGAGAAACGTCATAAATAATGAATATAAGATTTTTACTTAATTTATATAGAACTCTCATAGGACTTTTTTTCAAATTTAAAAATTTAAAAATTCTTTTCTTTTTTTTCCATTTAAACATAAATTCACATAATTTTTCACTTAAAAAAAAAACAACCCGATTCACAAAAACATAATAAAAAAATTATTAAATTCAAAAAAAAAAAAAAAAAAACCTTTTTGCTAAATTTTTACAATTCTTTAAAATTTAAATTTTCATTCAATGAAC
>JFJP01020831.1_pt1 | contig 15027 bp, 11 predicted proteins | sample 431651 | NCBI WGS metagenome assembly JFJP01 (sample SAMN02602958, study PRJNA72255) | Microbial mat metagenome, whole genome shotgun sequencing project. | biome: fresh water; feature: sink hole; material: water; isolation source: purple microbial (photo- and chemosynthetic) mats found in...
CTGTGGCCCGACGACGGCAGCGGCCCGGGCGTGACGCCTGGACTGGCGGCCTGGGCGCTGAATTCGGACTCCCAGCCAGAACTGGCCGCGCCGGCCCTGCGCCTGCTGGTGAAGATCTCCGCTGCCAACGCCGAGGTCGACCTCGCGCGTGCCGCGACCGATGGCAAGCTGGCGCCCGAACGCGCCGTCGCCGTCGCCGTGGCCCTTGGCCAGGTGCTGGAGAAGCGCAATCTCGGGGTCAAGCCGCTGCTCGTCGCCCTCGCCGGAGCGCACCGCGCCGCCCTGCTCGCTGCACCAGCGGTGGCCGAATGTGTGCAGGCGAATGCCCAGCCAGCGGACGCGGCAGCCCTGCTCGGTCTGCTGAGCAAGCCGGACAGCGTCGCCCTCGGCCTCGCCGGCCTCGGTGGCAGGAACTTCCAGATCGGCGAAGGCGACGCCAAGGCGCGTGCCGAGCTGACCGCCCAGCTCACTCCGTTCCTCGCCCCCGACATGGATGACGTGGTGGTGGCTGGCGCGCTGCTCGTGGTCCATCGCCAACGGCTGATCGGAGCTCGCGCCCAGGTCATCGCCCTGCTGCCGCGCCTGGCCAAGCGCCGGCCCGCGCAGCTGCCCAAGGACGATCTCGCCGAACTGCTCGGCAGGTCGCTGGTCAGCTCGCGGACGCCGGAGTCCGCCGCCGCCGCCGAGGAGGTGGTCGCGGCCTTGACCGAGGCCCTGGACAACACGGGTACCCGCGGCCTGGCGATCGTCGCCCTGTCGCGCGTCCAGGATCCGAATGTCGCCGCCCTGCGCCCCGCCCTCGACGGGCTGGCCGGCTTCGGCGAGGACGGCGCCGCCGCGCTCGACATCCTGGTGACCAAGGTCTATGCCCGCGAGGACATCGCCAAAGCCGGCCGCAACCGCGGCTGGAGCGCGGTGCTGGCCGATGATCGGCGCAAGCGCGCACGCTACGACGCTATCGTGCGCTGGATGGCCGATCATGCCGGCGAGAACAATGCCCGGGTCGATCCAGCGGTCATGGCGGCCAACAAGGCGGAACTCGGACGCATGCGCGACGAGCTCCGCGGCTGGAGCGAATCGCGGGATCCGCTGCCCCTGGGCGTGACCAAGTCCGGTCTCGAGGCGCTGGCCAACAAGGTGCAGATCCTGCTCAACATGGTGATCAAGGGCACGCATGTCGGCTCGTAGGGCTCTGCCCTACTACCCGGCAGGGGCCCTTCGCCCCCTGCACCCCGCTCGACACGCCGCGCATACGCGCGTCGATCCGGTGTATCGTGGTCGCCCGTTCCAGTCTCGCTGCGGCCTCGCGACACCTACCACTGGGTGCTGATCCGATCGATCGTCGCTCGCCCGGGCGCTCGCTCCACGGACGGTTACGGACAGCACCGCCCGGACGGTGACCGTGCTCAGACGGTGACCGTGCTCGCCAGGTGACCGTGCTTGGACGGAGCGACCAAGCGAGTGGCGGACGGGTTCCTGGTTCACTGTGTGGACGAGCCACGAGCGCGTAGCGCAGCTGGAACGGGCGACATCGCTTGGCAGATCGACGCGCGTCAGCGCGGCGTGTCGAGCGGGGGTTCCGGGGGAGAAGTCCCCCGGCGGGTACGTAGGGCAGAGCCCTACGGGCCAACAGGCCGCATTTCACCGTGGCGTTTGATGAAGCGGTCGATCGGGCCACGCGCCAGCGGCGCGACCTGTTCACGCAGCTTCAGCGCCAGAGGACGCAGCGGGGTCGGGCTCAGCCGGACGTCGTCGAAGACGGCGGCGCAGAGCCGGTGCTGGTCGAGCGGATCGGGATCGAGCGGCAGGATGCCGTCAGCCTGCAGGGTGAGACGCTCGACCAGGGCCGGCAGCACGGTGTGCTCCGGGTCGCGGCCGAGGTCGGCAAGCAGCGCGCGCAGGACGAGCTGATCGGTGGTGGCGGCAGCCTGGCTGCGCCAGCTCGCGGCCTCGCGGCCGCGCACCGTGGCCAGGCGCCACAGCAGCAGGTCGCGCGCGGCGAACGGATCGGCTTCCCCCGGAATGGCGGCAAGCGATGGATCCTCGCCGACGATCAGCGCCAGGCGCCGGGCCAGGACTCGACCCTGGGCCCCGCCTTCATCGCGCAGGCGGGCGATCTGCTCGACCGGCGGCATATGGCCGACCAGCTCGTGGCGGGTCAGCCAGCTCCAGGCGAGCGCGGCCTGGCGGACCGCCGGCGCGTCCAGCGTCTCGGCGGTGGTGACGGTCCGGACCAGCACCGCCGGCTGCTCGGGCGCATCCTCGTTGCGACGCCAGACCAGTTGGATGGCGTCGGCCTCACCTGGACGCGCCAGCACCAGGCGCAACTCGGCCAGGGTGGCGGTCAGGCCGGCGAGCAGGGGTTGCTCGAGCGGCAACGCGGTCTCGGCCGGCATCCGTGCCAGGCCGTCATCCTCGGCCGGGACGGGCAGGACGTAGCGCACACCACCGGCAGCCACGACCACGCGGCCGCCCTCCTGCATGGTCAGCGGTTCGGAAACCAGGCCGGACCGTCCAGCGCCGAGGGCGAGCGGCACTTTCAGACGTTGGCAGGCCGCGAGCAGCACACCGAGGCTTCGCACATCGCTGGGCTCGCTGTTGCCGATCGCCGGATCCCAGCCGGCCGGCACGTCGAGGTAGACCAGCCATGGACTGAGGTCGCGGGCGAGAGCGAGATCGGCCCGGCCGCGATCCGGCGAGGCGGGCAGGCCGAGCAGGCCCACGCGCAGGCCGTGGCGCCAGGCAGCGGCAGCGCCATTGGTGCAGGCCTCCAGCCTGGGGTCGGCCGGTGCGACCACGGCCAGGGGCAGCTCGGCCTCCCAGCCGCCGCTCCCGAGCCGGGCCGGCACATCGGGACCGAGCGCCAGGACCAGTTGCGGTTCTCCGCCCAGGGCCGAACCGAGGGTGGCGAGCGCGGCGCGGTCGGGCCAGGCGCGGCCGCCAGCGAGGGCGATGCGTGCTGGCGCGTCGGCGGCAGGCGGCAGGCGCAGCCGGGCGGAGATCGGCTGGCCTGCCAGATCCAGGCGCAGCTGGCCCTGGCTGCCAGCGGCCAGATGCAGCACGACCACCTGGTTCGCGCCGTCGCCGGAATCGGCGAACGGCACGATGCTGCTGGTCAGCTGGCAGGCGCGGCCGTCGAGGGTGCCGCTGGCGGGCACGGCCGGGACGCCGGCTACCGCCACCGCGACATGGGGCGAACCGTCGGCGCCGTGCCACCACCATGGCCCGCGCACGACGCGGGCCGATTCGACGGACCAGCAGCCGGCGGCGAGCAGGCCCAGGACCGCGGGCTTCAGCCCGCGTCGGTGTGCCAGCAGCCAGCGGCCAGCGGCCAGCAACCAGCAGCCAGCGGCCAGCAGCCAGTCGCCACTCACCCGGGCGCCTCCCAGAAGACGATGCCCAGCGGCGGCAGGGTCACGCGCAGCGTGCAGGGGAAGGCGCCGCGCTGCTCGTTGCGCGCATCCATCACCGGAGCGTCGATCAGCCCGGAACCGCCGAAGCGCGTCTCATCGCTGCTCACCAGGCGCTTCCAGCCGCCGGCGTTCCATACCCCCAGCGGATAGTCGGTCCGCGGGATCGGCGTGAAGTTGATCGCCACCAGGATGTCGCGCTGCCCGGGGCACTTGCGCAGGAAGGCGAGGGTCGATTCCTGCCAGTTCTCGCAGTCGACCCACTGGAAGCCGTCGCGACGGTCGTCGTGCGCATGCAGCGCCGGCTTGCCCTTGTAGAGGCGCAGGACCTCGGCGAGGAAGGCGGTGATGCCGGCGCGGTCCGGCTCGGCCGCCTCGTGCCAGTCGAGGCTCTTGGCCCAGTCCCATTCGCGGCCCTGGCCGAACTCGCCGCCCATGAACAGCAGCGGGCGGCCGGGGACGGCGACCTGGTAGCCGAGCAGCAGGCGCAGCTGCGCCCGGCGCTGCCACCAGTCGCCCGGCATCTTGTCGATCAGGCTCTTCTTGCCGTGCACCACCTCGTCATGCGACAGCGGCAGGATCCAGCGTTCGTCGTAGGCGTACCACTGGTGGAAGGTGGCGCGGTTGTGGCAGCCGCTGCGCATCACCGGGTCCTGCGCCAGGTAGCCGAGGGTGTCGTGCATCCAGCCCATGTTCCACTTGAGGTGGAAGCCGAGGCCCTGCATGTCGGTGGGCGCGGTGACGCCCTCCCAGGCGGTCGATTCCTCGGCGCACAGCACCACGCCGGCGTATTCGCGCCGGATCGTCGCCGTCATCTCCTGGAGGAAGCTCTTGGCCTCGTCGTTGCTGTTGCCGCCCGACTCGTTGCGCACCCACTCGCCCTCCTGGCGGTCGTAGTTGCGGTACAGCATCGAGGCCACCGCGTCGACGCGCAGGCCGTCGATGTGGAAGTGGCGGCACCAGTGCAGGGCCGCGGCGATGAGGAAGTTGCGCACCTCGGGCCGGCGGAAGTTGAAGACGCAGGTGCCCCAGCTCTTGTGCTCGCCCTCGCGCGGGTCCTCGTACTCGTAGCAGCACGAGCCGTCGAAGCGGCCGAGCGCGAAGTCATCCTTGGGGAAGTGGCCGGGGACGAAGTCGACGATGACGCCGAGCCCCTCGGCATGGCAGCGGTCGATGAAGAAGCGCAGGTCGTCGGGCGAACCGTGCCTGGCGTTGGGCGCGTACTGCCCGGTGACCTGGTAGCCCCAGCTGCCCTCGTAGGGGTGGTGGGCGATGGGCAGCAGTTCGAGGTGGGTATAGCCGAGCGCCTTGACGTAGGGGATGAGCTGCTGCGCCAGGACGCGCCAGTTCGGCCAGGCGTCGGGCTCGCGGCCGCGCTTCCACGAGCCGATGCAGACCTCGAAGATCGACATCGGGCCGGTGAGCAGGTCGCGCTCGAGCCGGGCCTGCATCCAGTCGGCATCCGTCCAGGCGAAGCGGTCGGGGTGCGCGACGATCGAGGCGGTGGCCGGTGGGCGCTCGGCCTGCAGGGCGTAGGGATCGGATTTGGTGCGCAGGGCGCCGCCGGCGGCGCGGATCTCGTACTTGTACAGCATCCCGGGCTTCACTCCGGGCAGGAAGATCTCCCACACGCCATAGGGCACGCGCGGCCGCATCGGGTGCCAGCGGCCATCGAAGCCGTTCCAGTCGCCGACCACCGAAACGCGCTCGGCAGTCGGGGCCCAGACGGCGAAGCGCACGCCGTCCACCCCGTCGACGGTGACGGCGTGGGCGCCGAGCACGTCGCCGAGATGGCAATGGTGCCCGGAGCGGAACAGGCCGAGGTCGAATTCGGCCAGCTGCGGCCAGCAGGCGTAGGGGTCGGGCTGCATCCGCTCGCCGGCCGCGGCCGTCACCGCAAGGTCGTAGGCGAATCGTTGGGCCGCATCCGGGATGGCGCCCTCGAACAGGCCGTCGGGATGGCGGCAGCCGAGCGGGAAGCGCCTGCCGTCGGAGCGGCGCACCACGCTGACCGCGGTCGCCCCGCGCAACCAGGCGCGGGCGTGCAGGACCCCGCCCTCGGAATGCAGGCCGAGGACGCTGAACGGATCGCCCAGGCGGGCCTGGCGCAGGGCCTCGACGGTGTCATGGGGCAGGGGCATGGCGGCTCCGGCGCTGAGGCTAGCCGACCGGCGCGTGACCGCCACCCGCCGGCCGCCGACGGGCGCAGCTGTGGACGGCTGCCGCCTCATGCTACAGTCCGGCCCGTGGCGTCCCGTCCGACCATCAACGTCTCCTCCCTCGTCGATCTGCCCTCGGTCATCCAGTCGCTGGCTGGCGCCCGCCGCACCTGCGTCCTGCAGGTGCGCCATGGCGAGGACGAGCGCCGCCTGCACTTCGCCAACGGCCAGCTGGTCGCGGTCGGCGGCACCCCGCGCAACCTGCTGTCGCGCGCCATCTGCTGGTCGCGGGCCCTGACTCCGTCGATGGTCGGCGAGGCGCAGCGCGCCCTCGGCGGCGACCCCGATCCGGTCCAGCTGGCCAAGCACCTGCGCGCCAAGGGCGAGCTGCAGCCCGACGCCCTGAGCGAGGCCCTGGCCCTGTGCGCCGACGAGGACATGGCCACCGTCCTGGCGTGGCCCTCGCCGGCATTCGACACCATCGCCGACACCACCCAGGATCCGTGGGTCGAATTCCAGCGTGAATGCGGCTTCGCGCTCTCGGGTCCGGCCCTGCTGCTGGAGGCGCTGCGCCGCCAGGACGAACGCGCCCAGCTCGGCGAGCTCATCCCCGACCCCTGGGACGTGCTGCGCCGCGAGCAGTCCTCGGCCGGACCGGCGGATGAGGACCAGAACCTGGTGCTCGAACGCTGCGGCGGGGCCGCCACCTGCCGCGACCTGCTGGCCCATCCGCTGCTGCCGCCGCATCGCGCCGTCCGCGCCCTGGTCGAGCTCCGCCGCGCCGGCCTGCTGCGCGTCGTCACCGCCGGCGAGCTGGCCGCGCTGGGCGAGCAGGCGCGCGAGCAGAACCGCAACGCCGACGCCTACGGCATCCTCGAGCGCGCCGTCGCCCTCGGCCACGACGGGGCGCGCATCCGCGAGATGCTCGCCAACCTCGCCGAGCAGGCCGGCAACCGCGCCGCCGCCGCCACCCACTGCCTCGCCGCAGTGCCGTTCCTGCAGACCCCCCAGCTGATGATCCAGGCGCTGAAGTTCAGCCTGCGCCTGGGCGCCGACCCCGAGGGGCCGCTGACCCAGCTGGTCTCGCTGAACCTCACCGTCGGCGACGACCGCGCGACGCTCGAGGCGCTGCTCGCCCTGGTCCGGCTGTACGAGAACCGCGGCGACCGCACCCGGGCGATGGAGGCGCTGGGCGAGGCGCAGCAGCTCGGCGCCGACAAGGTCGTCACCGGCATGATGATGGCCCGGCTGGCCGCCGCCTCCGGCGACGTCGCCCAGGCCGCCATCCAATACGAGCAGGCCGCCCGCCTGGCGACCGAGCACGAGCGCTCCGACGAGGCGATCCAGGCCTGGCTGGCCCTGGTCCAGCTCAAACCCGAGCGCCTTGAGCCGGCCCGCGCCTGCGCCGAACTGCTCGCCGCCGCCAAGCGCACCGAGGACGCCGCCACCGTGCTGCGCGCCGCCCTGCCCAAGGCGGCCAACGCCCCCGAGGAGGTCCAGCTCGCGGCCTGGGAGCTGCTCGCCAAGCTCGCTCCTGGTGACGGGGCCGCGCACGACTGGCTGGCCAAGACCTACGCCAAGCGCCGCGACCGCGACGGCGCCACCCGCCAGTTGCGCCTGATCGCCGACCGCCAGGAGAAGGAGGGCGATGACCTCGCCCTGGTCGACACGCTGGAACGCATCGTCGTGCTCGGCGGCGAGGACATCGATCTGCTGCGCCGCCTCGGCGAGGCGCACGACCGGCTGGGCCGCTCCGACGCCGCGGTCGACGCCTGGAGCCGCGCCATCGACCTCGCCACCGAGGCCGGCCGGCTCGACGCCGCCAAGCTGGTGGTCGACGAGGCGCTGGCCCGCGCCCCCTGCTCGGCTGCGCTGCGTTCGCGCGCCGCCGAGACGGCGCTCCGGCAGGGCAACCGCGTGGTGGCCCAGCTCGAACTGCGCCGCGCCGCCGACCTGGCAAGCGGTGCCGGCGACGCCGAGCTCGCCAAGGATCTCCTGCTGCGCCTGGCGGCCCTGCGGCCCGACGACCTCGTCGCCCGTCTGCGCTTGGCCGAGCTGTTGCACGAGATGGGCGATGCCGACGAGCCGGCCGCGGTGCACGACGCCCTGCGCCTCGCCATCCGCCGCGCCGACTTCGGTTCGGCGGTCGAGCTCGCCCGCCGCCGCAGGAGGAGCAGCGCTTCAAGGCCCGCGGCGAGCTGGTCGAACTGCTGCGCCGGGCCGGCGACGCCGCTGGCGAACGCACCGCCGCCCGCGAGCTGCTTGACCACCTGCTCGAAGCCGGCGAGGTCGAACGCGCGGTCGAACTGCTGTCGCGGCAGTTCGCCGCCCATCCGCGCGATCCCGATATCGCCCTCCAGCTGGCCGAGGTCACCGCCGGCCTGGGCGACGAACGCATGGCCGCGCGCTGCTACCGCCACGCCGTGCAGCTGCTGCAGGCCGAGGGCCGCCTCGCCGACGCGCGCAACGCCCTCGACCAGCTGGCCCAGGTCTGCGAGGACGAACTGCTGATCGCTGCCGCCGCTGCCTCGACACGGGTGAGGCGGTCGAATGGGAGCAGCTGCGCACCGTCCTCGAGCACGACCAGCGCCAGGGGCTGGTCGACAAGCTGGGCTCGGAGATGATCGCGAAATAGGCGTGTCGTCAGGCCCCCCCGCCGACGCGTTCCAGCAGGGGAGCCAGCAACGACGACGCCAGCCGCACCGAGCCCGGACGCCTCGTCGCCGAGAGTCTATGCGTGTCGCTGCCGATGCTGACCAGCAGCTGGCGCTCGGCGCACAGTCTCAGCAGCCCATGCTGCAGTTCCCGGTCAAGACCGGGATGGGCGCATTCCACGCCATCGAGGTCCTCGGCCAGGCGGGCGATGGCGTCCATCGTCCGATACGCGCCTGGGTGGGCGAGGATGGCCACCCCGCCAGCGGCGCGGATCGTCGCGGCGACGTCCGGGATGGGCGGGAACTGCGGCAGCGAAGCATCGGCGAGGTGCTCATCGGCGAGATGGAAGGCGAAGGCGTCGCGCACGCTGGCAACGCCGCCGCACCGGGCCAAGGCGCGGGCGAGGTGCAGCCGGCCCACGCTGTCCGCCTCGGGCGGCTTGACCTCGGCGGCGGTCAGCCCGCGACGCACGTCGGCGGGCAGGCGGGCGAGCAGGACGTAGAGACGTTCGAGGCGGCGCTGGCGGATGCCGGCGAGCAGCGCGGCCAGACCGGCATGCCCGGGGTCGAAGGCCAGGCCGACGATGTGGACCTCGCGATCCTCGGCCCCGGCGGTGACCTCGACGCCGCAGATCAGCCCGGGCGATCCGGCGATCAGGCGCCAGCCGGCGAGGGTGTCGTGATCGGTCAGGGCCCAGTGCGACAGCCAGGCCTTGCGCGCCGCCGAAGCGACATGCGCAGGCGGCAGGTCGCCGTCGCTGGCATTGCTGTGCAGATGGAAGTCGACCGGCGCCGGCGGCGGGTCCGGAGCGAAGGGCTGGGCCATCAGGCCCGCGCCAACAGATCGCGGGTGGCGAGGGCGATGAGCGCGACGTGGCGGGGCTCGTTCAGGCGATGGTCGCCCTGCACCAGATGCAGCTCGACCGCCGGATGGGCCGAGGCGAAGGCGAGCGAGCGGCGGTGGTCGACGGTCTCGTCGCCACGGCCATGCACGATGACGCACGGCACGCCGGGATCGCCCGGCTCTTCGGGCAGGACTTCGCACGACAGCAGGAAGGCGAGACCGAGCGGCAGTTCGCGCTGCTCGCCGTAGTGGAAGAACGGCAGTTGGCCGTCGCGCCGCCAGGCGGCCACGCCGGCGGCGCCGAGACGCTCGGCCCAGCGGGTGGTGAAACCGAACGCCGGGCTGATGAGCAGGATGCCGGCCAGGCCCGGCACGGCGCGACCCGCGGCCAGCCAGGCGGCGAGGTAGCCGCCGAGCGACGAGCCGATCAGCACGGTACGACCGTCGCGCGGACAGCAGGCGATCACCCGGTCGCGCATCTTCTCCATGGTCAAGCCGGTGAAATCGCAGCCTTCGAGGTCGCACACCGCGTAGCTCGCGCAGCTGTCGCCGAGTACGGCGCCGAGGGCGGCCCCCTTCTCGCTGCGCGGACCGGAACCGAAGCCGTGGAGATAACGGACATGCAGCGCCATGCCCGCATGGTGGCGCTGCCGTGCGCCGCGCCACCAGCGAGGACCGCGGGCTTCAGTCCGCGGTGGAGTCGGACGCGGGCTGACCTACTTGGCGCCGGCCGTGATCCATTCCTTGAGCACGGCGATCTCCGCCGCGGTCAGGCGCTCGCCCTTGGGCGGCATGGCCATCTCCTCGTCGGGTTTCATCACGCAGACCTTGACCAGCGGGCTTTCGTCGGGCTTGCCGGCGATCACCGCCGGACCGAGCTCGGACCCGCCTTTGAGGATGCCCTCGATGGTGTCGAGGCGCAGCTTGTGCTTGGCCTTCTGCGGGCCGTGGCATTCGATGCAGCGGGCAGCGAGCAGGGGCTGCACCTTGGCGGTCCACAGGTCGTCGGCGGCCGTGGCGCAGGTGGCGAGGACGAGGGCGATGAGGATGCGCTTCATATGAGCAGATTGGTAAGCGGCCTGCCTTTGTCGGCAATGGTGAAGGGCCTGCCATCGGCAGCGTGTTCCACGCGCGCCAGATCGCAGCCGAGGGCCTGGGCGATGGTGGCGCTGAGGTCGGGCACCGACACCGGGTCGCGTGCCGGCGCCTCGCCGTCCTCGTCGCTCGACCCATGCACCATCCCGCCCCGCACCCCGCCACCGGCGAGCAGGGCGCTGAAGCACTGGGGGTGGTGATCGCGGCCATCGCGCAGGTTGTAGCGCGGGGTGCGGCCGAACTCGCTGACCAGCGCGACCAGGGTCGTGGCGAGCAGGCCGCGCTGCTCGAGGTCGCCGAGCAGGGCGGGGAGGCCGCGGTCGAGGATGGCGCAACGCTCCTGCACGCGATCGGCGTTGTCGTCATGCGTGTCCCAGCCGCCCAGCGTCACCTCGACCGTGCGCACGCCGCGTTCGACCAGCCGGCGGGCCAGCAGGCAGCCGTTGCCGAACGGATCGTCACCGTAGGCGGCGCGCAGCGCCTCGGGCTCGGCCGCGAGATCGAAGGCGGCGAGGTCCTGCGAACCCATCAGCGTGGCGGCCTCGGCATAGAGCTCGCGGTAGGTGCGGACGGCGCCAGCCTCAGGCGCGCAGCCGCGGCCATCGAGGTCGGCGAGCAGCGCGCGGCGACGCTCCTGGCGCGCGGCATCGATGCCGGCCGCCGGCTGGGCGAAGGGCAGACCGCGCTCGGGATCGCCCAGCGGCAGCGGGCCGCAGGCGGCGGGCAGGAAGCCGGCTCCGGGGTGGCGGCTGTCGGCGCCGATGGCGATGAAGGGCGGCAGGGTCGGGTTCTGCCGTGGCAGCAGGCGGGCGTTCCATGCGCCCAGCGCGGGATGCCGCGCCGTGCCGCGCATGGTGTAGCCGGTGCGGACGTAGTAGACGCCCTGCTCGTGCGCGCCCTGGGTCGAGTTCAGCGAGCGGATCAGCGCGCAGCGGTCGAGCACCCCGGCCAGCCGCGGCAGGTGCTGGCCGAGCATGATGCCTTCGATCGCGCTGGGGATGGCGCCGATCGGACCCTGCACCTCGCGGCCGGGCTTGGGGTCGAGGGTGTCGAGGTGGCTCATGCCCCCGGCCATGAACAGGAGGATGAGCGAACGCGCCCGTCCCGGCGGCGGGGGGTCGGCCGGCCACAGCAGCGGCGGCAGCAGCGAGACGCCGAGCAGGCCGGCGGTGCGGAGGAGCAGGTCGCGACGGGTATGCATCAGCGCACCATCCTGAATTCCGCCCCGTTGAGCAGGGCCCAGGCGAGGTCGGCGAGCCCGGTCGGCCCGCGCGCCAGCTCGATCCGGGCGCGGTCGCGTTCGTGCGGGCTGGGGGGACGGACCAGCACCGCCTGCCACAGCCAGGTCAGGCGGGCCTCGGGATCGGCGATCGCGGTCAGGTCGCGCATCAACCGGCTGCGCGGGTTCAGCACCTCGCCGTCGATGATCCCGTTCATCAGCAGCAGGGCCTGGCCGAGGTCGGGCTGGGTGCTGGCGTTGTCGATCAGTTCGCGATCGCTGCCGCCGAGCACGCGCAGCGGATGCCCCGGCGGCGCAGGTTGCGGCAGCTGGCTGGCACGCAGCAGCGCATCGCGGCCGGACTTGCGCACCGGCGGTCGCAGGGCCTGCGCCACCGCCGCCATGTCGGGATCGGCCTTCGCCGCCTTGGTGCCGCCCTTCCTGAGCGCGAGCAGGCGCTTGGCCGTGTCGACGATCGCCTCGGGGCCGTCATCGGCGAGGCGCTGCCGCAGCGCCGTCACCAGTCCCGTATCGACCGGCTTGTGCGCGTCGGGTTCGTCGATGGCGATGGCGACCAGGCTGTCCCACCAGGCGGCGGCCGGGCGGCCCGGCACCACCCCGCCGGCGGGGGGCAGCTCGCCGCTCCACGCCGCGCGGGCGTAGTGCCTGGTCGAGGCGAGGACGAGGTGGATGCGCTGCAGGTCGAAGCCGCTCTCGACCACCAGGCGGACGAGACGCGCCTGCAGCGGCGGCAGCGGAGCCGCCGGATCGCCGCGCAGGTCGTCGACCGGCTCGATCAGGCCGAGGCCGAACAGGCGCTTCCACACCCGGTTGCCGATCGCCAGGGCGAAGCGCGGATTGTCCGGCGCGGTCATCCAGGCGGCCAGGCGCTGGCGCGGATCCCCGTCAGCGGCCGGGGCTTCGGGTGCGAAGAGCGCCTGGGCGGTGATGCGTTCACCCGGCTTGGCGTCATCGTACTGCCAGTCCTTCGGCACCTCGAGCCAGTCCTTGCGCGCCGGCTGCACCTGGGTCCCGACCACGCTGGCGACCTGGCGGGTGATGCTGCGCAGCTCGGGCGGGGCGTCGGCCATGCGCTCCTTGAGGCCCTTGAGCGCCCCGCCACCGCGGATGTCGGTGCGGGCGTCGGCGCTGAAGGCGGCGAAGCGCAGGAAGTCGGCGCGCTTCCAGGTGTCGTAGGGATGGTCGTGGCACTGGGCGCAGCCGATGCGCGTGCCGAGGAAGGTCTGGGCGGTGATCGCCGCGTGGTCGAGCGGCATGCCGGCGTCGCGCAGGATGTGGCCGGTGGCGCCGCCGCCCGCGGCCAAGGCCGGACCGCTGGCGGTGAGCAGCTCCCGCGCCAGGGCGTCCCAGCGGGTGTTGGCGGCGACCGCCGCATCGAGCCAGGCGATCCACATCAGGCCGGGGGTGCGGTCCTGCAGCCGGGTCTGCACGCGCAGCAGGTCGGCCAGCCAGGTGAAGGTGGCGTGGCGCCAGGCCGGCGAGCCGATCAGCCGCTGTGGCGTCGTCGGGGTAACCGCCTCGGCGACGGTCGGGATGCGCCCGGCGAGGTCGAGCCAGGAGCGTCGCGCCAGGGTCGCGGCGTCGGCGGGCGGCTGAAGCGGCAGGGCGGCAGCGGCCAGTTCGGCATCGATCAGGGTATCGAACTCGGCGGCCTCCCCGGCCGGCTCGGCGGCGGCCAGGGCGAGGACGAGCAGGCTGGCCAGGAGGGCGCGCATGGTGTCCATGGTACGGCCGGGATAGCAGCCGCGATGCCGTGTTTCCCGGCGACCCGCCTCGCCGCTTGTCCGGAAATCCGACTTGGCCTATCCTTTGCGTTGGTCGGCTCATGGACATCCATCCCTTGGACGTGCTGCATCTGACCTGCGTGCGCGGCGGCGGCTGCTGCCACGCCAAGCAGATCACGGTGACGCCCTGGGAGATCGCCCGCCTAGCCCGCGCCATCGGCCTGACCGCGAGCCAGGCCCGCGACCGCCTGACCAGCGACGGCGGCACCCGCCTGCGCGCCGAAGGCCCTGACGACGGCCGTGGCCTGGCCGCGTGCAACCTGCTGGGCGCCGAGGGCTGCACCGTCCATGCCGCCCGGCCGCTCGCCTGCCGGCTCTTCCCGCTCGGCCGCAGCCTGGCCGAGGGACGTGCCGTCTATCACATGCCAGAGCGCCACCGCTGCGCCGACCTCTGCCCCGAGGCCCTGGCGCAGCCGCGGCGGCGGGTCGGCGAATGGCTGCAGCAGCAGGACGTCGCCGCCGGCGAGTTGGCGCACGACGCCTACGGCCGGCTGGTCTGCGGTCTGCTGACGCACGCCGGGCAGCTGGCCGAGGGCGAGGCGTTCGCCGCCGAGCTGCATGCCCGCGCCGGGCTGGCCCCGGGCCACCGCGCCGGACTGCTGCCGCGCCCCTGGTTCGAGCTGGCCACCGCCCCCGGCCTGCCCGAGCTGGTCGACGATCCACCGACCTTCGTGCTGGCGCATGCCGAGCGCATCCTCGGCGCCGCTGCCGCAGGCTTCGCCGGGGAGCCGTCGCGCACGGCGCTGGTGCTCGCCACCGTCGCCCTGCAGCTCGCCGTGCCGCTCGGCATCCCGGCGCCAGCCGCCGTTACGCACGCCCTGGCCGCGCGGCAGGCCGCCGTCGCCTGATCGCGGTTGCCGCCGCGGTCGTGGCGCGAGCATGCGAGGCATGATCCACGTCATCGCCACCATCTCCGTCACGTCCGGCCGCCGCGACGCCTTCCTCGCCGAGTTCCACCGCGTGGTGCCGGCGGTCCTGGCCGAGGACGGCTGCCTCGCCTACGGCCCGGCGGTCGATGTCCCGAGCGGCATCCCGATCCAGCCCGCGCCGCGCGCCGATGTCGTGGTGGTGATCGAGCAGTGGCGCGACCTGCCCGCGCTGCAGGCGCACCTGGTGGCGCCGCACATGGCCGGCTACCGCGAGCGGGTGAAGGACCTGGTCGCCGGCGTCCAGCTGCAGGTGCTCAGCCCGGCTTAGAGCGGCTTGCTGTCGGACGAGCGGTCGCCGTCGGCGATCAGCATCTGCCACGCCATCGGCTCGCGCGAGCCGGTCCAGGTGGCGAAGACGACGCAGGTCTTGGCCGCCGGCAGCTCGTTGAGCCACTCGTTGGCCATGCGCTCATTGACCTCGGCCAGGGTGACGACGAGTCCGGCCTGGCTGGGCGTGGGCTTCTTCAGCGGCGGATCGTCGTCGGTCCGCTTGGCCACGATCTCGGCGTGGATCTTCTCGGCCGGCGCCTCGACGAAGGCGTCGGCGGGGACCGCCCCGTGCTCCTCCTTGAGCATGGCGGCGGCGCGGGTGCGGATGGCCGCCACGTTGGCCTTCTGGCCGTAGGCGAGGAGACGGATGGTGATGGGTTTGATGAACACGACGGCCATGCTGGAGCCCAGAGCGGGGAATCCAGAAATAGCTAAACCCATGCGATTGCATGGGTTTAGGGATGGTGGGCAGTACAGGATTTGAACCAGTCAATAAGACATATTGCGGGTGGTCCATTACGACACAACCCCTTGCAGTGCAAGGGGTTGTTGATGGTGGGCAGTACAGGATTTGAACCAGTCAATAAGACATATTGCGGGTGGCCCATTACGACACAACCCCTTGCAATGCAAGGGGTTGTT
>JFJP01038951.1_pt1 | contig 15027 bp, 15 predicted proteins | sample 431651 | NCBI WGS metagenome assembly JFJP01 (sample SAMN02602958, study PRJNA72255) | Microbial mat metagenome, whole genome shotgun sequencing project. | biome: fresh water; feature: sink hole; material: water; isolation source: purple microbial (photo- and chemosynthetic) mats found in...
AAATGAATCAACATGCAATTGATACCAGCTTTGGTATAACCAATCTTTTTAATAGAGTCTATTATGCCCATCTTGATTGGGGCAGGATAAACAGACCAGGACGAAGTTTTGAGTTGTTTTTGAAATATATTTTTTAAAGAATTTATCAATATGCGTCCTGAAAGGCGCAAAGCGGCTGGGTAAAAAAAATAAAACCTTTGTAATGGGTTTCCAGTTTATTAATCCTAATTGATCTTGAGTTAATCGTTTTTTTTCTATAGTATTACGCAACATAAGGCCTACTTTCAGCGTCTCAAATTCTCTTTTAAGTTTATCACGACGAATATTACCTTTTTTGCCGTATACTTCGTCCTTTATATCTGACCAACTTGTAACATTTATATTATTATTACCCAGGATGGCTTTAATATATTTTATTATAGTGCAGATGTAGTTGAAGATATTAGTCCTAGCTTGTATAGTGGAAAAACTTTAATAATTACCGTTGATCCTTCATTAAAACAAACTTTGGAAATGTATCAATCTTCAATGTATGATGTTTATGGAACTGATAGTTTTATAGTGGAGTAATCATTTAAAAATAATATCCTTATTCAGACTAAAAGAAAATGAATATTTCTGTGCTAATTGCGTTTCGTTATAATATGAATAAACTGGAATATCTACTAGAAAGGAAATGTTCCAGGTTTCCCCTATGCTGTAGTTAATTTGGGGCACTACAAAAAGCAGGTTGGATCCCGATGCTTTTATTTCGCTGTTATCCAAGTAGTAATTGTGGTTGCGGGTTCTGAATTCATTCCTTATTTGCATTATCAAAGTAATGTTTTCAATCGTTTTTGGCCATGTTATATATAATTTTTTCGAATAAAATAGTGCATTATATAGTGCTTGACCGTATTTAAAATCATTGGCATTTTTGAAATGATATTCATAGCGGTTAATCAAAAATATTCTGTATGAATACATCGAATTTTCTTTTATAAAATAGGATTGCAGTACAGTACCATATGACATCATTGAAGGTTGCGCATCTATTGGTAATTCACTACCTTCCTTAGATTGTGGCTCAAACCGTAATGGAATTTTTGCACCAATACCCATCGTCCATTTTATTTTTCTTATCGGTTCGTGAAACAGATTTCTTTTTAGCGACAAAACAGAATGAGTTAATCCGCTACCTGAAATGGTCGATTTATTTAATCCGATTGAATTATTATATTTCAGTGTTTTGTTTATAAAATAACCTGTCTCTATATCAATGCTGGTTCTATCTGTTATGCCGTAGGCAAGAGTATTGCCCACATAATTGTATTTAGCTTTTTCGTATAATGAATAGGGATGAGGTTGGCTGCCGTGATAATATTGATCGGAATAGCCATATCGGTTGTAAAAATTAATGCGCAAGACTTTCTTATTCATATTACCTACATTGGATGCACCCGCAATAGGATTTCCTGGCGATGTAAAGCATTGTGCATTTAACCCAGATACAATGAACAATAGCACCAATAGATGAAAAAATAGTTGGTACATGTTAATAAACTGTTACAACGATACTTTTCGTAAGACTTTTTTTTGAGACATCACTAACTTTACAATTGATATTGATTTTACCCATAACGCAAGGTCCTGCAATATATTGAACGGTGGATCCGGAACCCACAATATCCCCGGCATCTACACTCCATGAAAAATTTAGTTTGTCTCCTTCTGCATTTGCTGTAATATTGAGTACTTCCGATTGTTGTATGCTATCCTTATCAGCTTGCAGCGAATGAAACAGCAATTCGCTATTGGCATTTTGTGTTTCCTCTTTACATGAAAACACGAGCGTTAAACATAAAAGGATGGTAAAGTAAATCGACTTTTTTATCATGACATTTTTTTGATTAATAAATTGATATAAGCTGTGTGGTTAGTTTATTTTGATTGTTTTTTATTTGTATAATATATATACCATTAACAAAATGTTCTACAGAAATAGCCTCATCCACCGTTACTGATTTATTTAGCATTGAATTCCCTTGTAAGCTGTAGATTTCTATTTGTAAGTTTTGATCATTATTTGGAGTATTGATACTTATTGTTTTGTTGTTTGAATTGTAAACTGGATTAAATGTACTTGTAGAAGACGTTAATATTTTATTTACCGGATTATTGGCAAGGCATCTAACCGACATGGCATAGGATTTGGGAAATGTATTCCATCTACCTACAGTTTCATCGTTTGTGCGCAAACACCTGCGGTAAGCATTGTTTCCAAATTCGGTAGAAGTGTAAAAATACATATAGCTTCCTCCCGCACTAAAGCTTGCATAAGATGTGCGAAGACCGGAATATAATGCTTCAAACCCACTGCTTCCTCCAGATTTTAATTGGGTTCCTTGATTGCTTCCCCGCCAGTCGTTTAATATTTCAGTGGTAGAAGCATTCATCCCCAGCGCAATTTCCATTTCTTTTACCTCGTTATCACTGGGAATATGCCAACCATCCGGACAAATTCCTTGTGCTTTTTCATTTTTTACGTATGCCATTGCTTCATCCCATGTATATAAAGCACCAAATAATTCACAGTTTTTAGCATCGTCGTTATAACAATATTTTTCAATAGCTTGATTATTTGAAGGGCTTTGACTGCCTGTGATTTGCGTTCCACCCCGATAGCTTTGTGCCATCCAACACTGATTGCCAATAATTACGGTAGAATATTTTAGCCCATCCTTACTATCTGTAATGCTGTCACCACAATGCCACTGGGCATTTACGCTGCTTGTTATTCCAATTGTGATGGAAAATAATAAAACGATAATTCTATTATAATAAATCATTATCCTTAAATTTTTGTTTGTTTTAAGATATCAAATGCTTTTAATTGACTATCGATTTGAATAACGAAACAATGTTACAAAAATATTTCTATAATGACAAATTAATTCTATAATTTATCTTCGGAGCATGTTGCCAATTTTTATTCCCAAATACAGAGTACGTGCTTGCATTGGACCATACATATAGGCTGGATCTCTGTTGATCCCCAAATCAAAATCACGTTGATATGAATTGAAGATATTTTTTATTCCTGCAAAAAAATCTATTTTAGCTCCGTTCAGTGCATACAAATACGAAATTTTTGTTCCCATATCAAAAAAATCTTCTGTAATACGCAATTCACCGTTATCATCGGTTAACGGACCAAAATAAGGAACTTTCATTTTACCTGTATAATTGCCGGTAAGGTTGAAGCATAGGCTTTCGGTAAGGTCGAAATCGATGGCCACAAAACCATATTGTTTGGGCGATTTAAAAAAATCTTTTTCGTTGAATGCCTGATCTTTATCATATCGACTCGATTGTAGGGTATAGCCACCATTGGCACTGAAAATTTTGCTGTACCTGTATTTTATTTCTGAATTGAAACCTTTAACTGTGGCTCCATTTTCGGCATTTTTGCGTGTATAAATTACAATACCTTTTTCATCCGGACTTCCTATATCGTTCACAAAAGGTTTTTCTAGTCGGGTATAAAAACTTTCTATAAGGAAACCTAAATAATGCTGACCAAAGCCTTTATTTAAATCGATAGATGTCGATATGCTGTTGCTTGATTCCTGCTTTAGTGCGGGATCATTTTTATGAAATATTTGTCGACTTCCAGATGTTTCAATATGCAAATCTTCATCAAATATTTGTGGCGATCTAAAGCCTTGACTATAACTCAATCTGGTTTGAATCAATTTGTTGATGCGGTACATAATGGCCAAACGCGGACTGAAAACACTTCCTGTTTTTGCGTTTAGTTCTTTGCTCACATCATCTATTCTATAATTGTCGTAACGAGCTCCTGCCGAGAATTTTATATCTCCCAACTTATAATCGAATTGGGTAAATATACCGGTTATTAGCGAGTATTGGTTTGCAATTACACTGTTTTCGGTATGAGGAATCGATTGAATACTATCGTTAATTATTATAGCGTTTTCAATATCAGGATAACCCAATTTTTTGTCACGTAAAAAACCGCCCGTATTTTCAACACCACTAACGATATTTATGTTTTCTCTGCTTATTTTATACTGTATTCCCGCATTGTAAGTACGGTCAACACTTTTACCATAATCTTTCAGAGATTTATCTGCACCGTAATACGAATCTCTTTTTAAATATTGACCTGAAATATAAGCTGTAAGCAAATCGTATTGGTGAAAATATTGTTCGTAAACCAGCGACAAATTTTTCATATCGTGTTTCACTGCTTCAGCAACATCTCTCTCATGTAAAGGAGAGTCAAATTTATTTCCTCCTGCACGTTCTTCTTTGATATTAAAAAAGTCGATGCTTATTTTATTCTTATTATTAAAACGCCTAAAAAATTTTGTTCCAATGGTACTGTTGTCCATTTCTGATGTTTCTGAAAAACCATCCCTATTGGCATCAAATGCTTCTCTTCGTCTGTTGAAACCATATACAGCAATACCTGTTTTGGTATCGGGTGAAATAATGTTTGTATTAAAGGTTGCGGTATAGTTTCCTATTTTATTAAATTCAGGAATATCTGTATTTACACCAAGTTCATAAGAATTTGTAATGGGATCCTTTAAAATAATGTTAACCGTGCCAGCAATTGCATTGCTACCAAATAAAGCTGAGCCCCCGCCACGCACAATTTCCACTCGTTCAATCATATTTGCAGGTATAAGTTCCAAGCCATACACCCCTGCCAATCCACTAAAAACGGGTCTGCTGTTTATTAGTATTTGGCTATAGGGTCCTTCCATTCCGTTCATGCGGAGTTGCGTAAAACCACAGTTCTGGCAATTATTTTCCATACGTAAGCCGGGACAAAAATTCAATCCTTCACTTAAATTGATTGCTTGTGAGGAAGAAAATAACTTTGGTGCAATGGTATTTACCACTACCACCGCATCCATCCGTTTCTGCTCCGACCGATTTGATGATACCACTACATCGTCTAGGTTCAAAACATCTTCTTCCATTTCAAAATTCACTTCAATAGTGTTGCCCGTTTTTACGTCAATTATTTTTTCTATTGTTTTGAAGCCTAATACCGATGCAACTATTGCATATCTGTTTTCGGGAAGATTGATAAGTTTATAATGACCGGTTTCGTCTGTTAAAATGCCTATAGTAGTTCCTTTTAAACTGATATTTACAAATGAAAGGTGCTTGTTATTGTGTAAAACGTGTCCCACTATGTTTGCATCCGTCTTCCCCTTTTCTCCTTTTGCCGATGCACATAAAATGAGCAACATAAATAAGTACTTGTACATAATATCTAATTTTGGGTAGCAAATGTACTGGCTCTTTTTTAGATTACCCTCATTATTAATGATGATTTTATAGAATTTCTTCCGGTTTGATTAACTGATTCATAATGGCATATACCGTGAGACCGGCAACCGATTTAATCCCAAGTTTTTCAGTAATACTTTTCCTATGGCTTATTACTGTATTAATACTAATATATAATCTATCTGCTATTTCTTTATTTAACATACCACTTGCTACACATTTGAGCACATCTATTTCCCTTTCGCTGATTTCCGATTTGCTAGGACTTGCTTTTTGGGGTTGAAGGAATAAAGATTGAATTTTTTTAAGAATTATTTCTTCTGAATCTAATACATCTATGGACTCAACACATAGTGAACCTGATTGCTCTTCAGATTTAATAACGCAAAAATATATATGTTTATATTTTTCTTTATATTCAGATTTAAGATTTATATAATCATCAAAATCTAAAAAAATGGTCGTGTTTTCTTTTTTTTCAAAAATCAAATCGTTTATTCCTATGCTTTCAGTTATGGGATATGAAAAACCTATATTGTAGATTATACGGTATATACCCTGATTGGTAATATATGAATTGCTAGCTAATACAATTTCCATTTAGTTAATGTGTTTTTTAGCCTGCGATATAACTTCTTGTTCTAATATTTTTACTTTTGGAATCAGCACTTGATCTTCCATGCGGGCATGGTCTGACAAATCTTTTTCAAATCGGAACAATTCAAGTAACAACTTTTGAGAAATGTATTGGTTTATGATTGGCGGGAAATATTTCATGATTAAATTCTTCAAATCATGAATCTTGTCCTCTAAGTTACTGTGGTCTTTTTCAAATTTAATTATACTTTGTTCTTTTATTTTTTCAGTTAATTCAACGCTACATGTTTTATTGGTTACGGAAATTTGTAACTCCCTTATATAGGGGAAAACATTTACTTCTTCTTCGTTGAAGTGCAACTCTATTTCGTGCAGGTATTCTTTAAAAAAATTGTTCAGCAATGATACATTTTGAACTGATTTATCTTTGCCATCAGCGATTAATTCGTTAATTAGAATACTAATATCGGGTATCTTTTTATATAAAAAGTATTGATGTGATCGCAACAAATATTGAATGATAAGTTCAGTTTTGAATTCAGATAGTCTATTGCTCGGAAAATAATTGGGATTGTGATACGAATTGAGTATTTCTAAAGCAAAATGCACATCCATATTCTGTTTTATACAATACTCTTCAATGGTCTCATTTCCAAATCCAAATGAAATACCCAATCTGCTTAATACTGGTATTAACTTATAATCTAATGATATTATTTCTGTAATTTTTTGATTGCTTTGTATGGGTAACATAGTATTTTTATTAATGATCACATTGTTCAGTATGTTCATTTTCTTGATGTGAAGCTTCTGTTGCATGTGAATGTGCATTAGAAATACTGATGAATAGTATAAGGACTAATCCTGCAACGATGGCAGAAAGTTGTATGATAGCATTTTTCTTGGAATGATCCTTGTTTAATTCGGGAATTAAATCACTTCCCGCAAGGTAAATAAATATGCCCGCAGCCAAAGGTAAAACGTAAATAGATAGTTCCTGAAGTTTTGCTCCGGCCATTAATGTTAGTGCACAGCCTAATACTGAAGTTAATGCCGAGTAAAAATTAAATAACAGAGCCTTTTTTTTAGAAAACCCTGAATGGATTAATATTCCAAAATCACCAATCTCTTGCGGGATTTCATGAAGCAATACTGCAATGGTAGTGCTGATACCAATTTCGGGACTTATTAGCCATCCTGAAGCTATTAAAATGCCATCGATAAAATTATGAAACCCATCCGCAACCAAACTGAGATATCCAACTGAATGGGTATGACCTTCATTGTTTTCTACCCTATGGTCATGATGCCAGTGAAAGAATTTCTCTAGTATAAACATGATTAGTATACCTGTTATTACTAAAATGCCAATTATTTTATAATCGCTTAATACATGAAAGGCTTCAGGTAGTAACTGAAAAAAAACATTACCCAATAATGCGCCAACGGCAAAACTAACCAAAATAAACACTATTTTTTTGAGTTTTTGGGTGCTGAGTAATACAAATACAATTCCTATTAGCGATGCAAAACTCACTATTATGGTGCTTGCTATAGGATAAATCCAATGGTTAGTTTCAATCATCCTTTTTATAAATTAGTTGTTCTAAATTTTGTTGTAAATCATTGCGACTGATTTTTTTTCCTATAAAAACCAGTTTAGAAAAGGCTTGTTCATTTTCCCATGCACTCCCTTCCTCAAATAGAAAAGAGCCGCGTACCGAGTGGAATATATATTTCTCAGGCATATCATGAAATGCCAATATCCCTTTTGCCCTGAAAATATTATTCCGATTAAAATATAAGTAATTACGGATCCAGAAGCTGAAAAGCTCCATATCAAGGAAGCCCGGTATAACAAATCCCTCTGATACAATTTCGTGCTTGAATTGAATTTTAGGTTTGCTGATTAAACTATTGTTCTGATAGCCCAATACAGAATTATCCATGCTCAAGCCTTTAAATTCGCGTACCGATTTCTCCAATTCTTTACCCGAATAGGCATAGGTATCGAGTATGTTTTTATTGTGTATTGCTGCGTTTTTTATGGATTCAATGCGGGCAACCGGGTTCAAAGAATGTAATTTTTCTTTTAATTCATCGAGATAATCGGCATTTACTAAATCCGTTTTATTCATCAATAGGATATCTGACAAAGAAATTTGTTGCCGTATTTCTATTTGTTCTTCATATAATTCTTCAAAATTGGCCGCATCTATCAAACAAATTACACTGTCAATTTTAAATTGTAATTGAATATTTTCGTCGTCTACAAATGACTTTACAATGCTTATAGGATCGGCAATACCGGTTGTTTCTACTAACAGATGATTAAAAACATAATCGCCATTCAATAATTTGTCAATCGTATCACTAAAATCGTTATTCAAACTGCAACAAATACATCCATTCGATAACTCAAATATTTTTTCGTTGGCGCCAATGATCAATCCGCTATCGATACCTATTTCGCCAAATTCATTTTCAATTATAGCAAATTTCTTTTGCGGGTATTCTTTTATCAGGCTGTTTAATAAGGTTGTTTTTCCGCTACCTAAAAAGCCTGTAATGATGCTTACCGGTATTCTACTGTCCATTATGATTTGTTTGATTTGCATTGTTCACAATTGCCTCGGAGTATGACTTCTGTATCCAGAATATCATATCCATTGGGAATTTGGTATTGTCCCATTTTAAAATCGGGTATACAAAGTACTTTCTTGCAATGATTGCAATAAAAATGTGCCCGACTATGAGCATTAAAATGACCATGACTTATGGCATATTTTATTTTGTTGTTATCTAATATAATTTTATGGATGATGTTTTTTTCTATTAATACCTTAAAAGATCGGTAAAATGTAGTGCGGTCAAATTCACTTTGCAAACTACATTTAATTTCATTTTCTGAAAGTGCTTGATGTGCTTCAAGCATGATTCTTAATATACCTTCCCGGCATGCAGATCGTGTTAGGTGATGGAGATGTAATATTTCTATTGGAGTCATGGTACATTTTAAGTCTGTAAAGGTAATAAAATCTGTTTTAATTTGCAACATTGTTGCAGATATCTTTCGCTTAATTGCTAAAAATGTCATACTTTTGGGATCGTAAATTTTATATGATCTAAATTATGCAAATCGAACAATTGAAGCATACTGCATCTGGAAATTTTTTTATCATGGCAGGACCCTGTATCGTTGAGGGTGAAGATATAGTTATGCAAATAGCAGAGCGAATAACTACTATTTCTGATAAACATAGCATTCCATTTATTTTTAAGGCATCTTATCGCAAAGCCAATCGTTCCAGAATTGATTCATTTACAGGTATTGGTGATGAGGCAGCATTGAAGATTATAGACAAAGTAAGAAAAACTTTTCAAATACCCGTTGTTACTGATATTCATAGCGAGGCGGAAGCAGCTATGGCTGCTGAATATGTTGATGTGCTTCAAATACCTGCATTCCTTTGTCGCCAAACCGATTTATTAATAGCCGCAGCTAAAACAGGAAAGGTAATAAATATCAAGAAAGGGCAATTTCTGTCACCTGATTCTATGCAGTTTGCGGCAAAAAAAGTTTCTGATTCTGGCAATAACCGCATCATGATCACTGACCGTGGAACCATGTTTGGCTATCACGATCTTATTGTTGATTATAGAGGACTAGCAGAAATGAAGCAATTTGCTTATCCTGTTATTCTCGATATAACCCATTCCTTGCAACAGCCGAATCAAAATTCGGGAGTAACCGGAGGAAGACCTGATATGATTGAAACGATTGCCAAAGCTGCTATTGCTGTTGGTGTCGACGGACTATTTCTCGAAACACATCCCAACCCCTCTCAAGCAAAATCAGATGGGGCAAATATGTTGCATTTGGATAAACTGGAACAATTATTACAAAAGCTGGTGCGAATTAGGCAGGCTATAATGTAATAGTAAGCATGTTTTTCAGGAAAAATACCGCTTCAAAATAATATTTTTCGGCAAGATTAAACTAGATTGGCTTTGGACTATACCTGAGTAGAATATATTTAATAAAGCTGAGCCTTTTTATTTAATATTTTTCAATTACATTTTTAGACTTTATATGCAGTCTAAAGTGTTAAAGTAAAATTACTGCAATATTTGTTCGTTTGTAACGATCAAATGTGTTATATTTGTTCATTTAAAACGAACATTATTTAAAATGAATAGAGATTTCATAAAGAGCTTATTGAAAGAGCAAAAGCAACGGTTTATAGAAAAAGAAACTGGAACCGAGCGTGAAATACTTGTTTTGTGCAAAGATTTATTGCCCCTACCTCATGCCATTATTATAGCAGGAATGCGAAGAACAGGCAAATCGACATTGCTAAGGCAGATTGCTAAAAAATATTATTCCCAAACGGCTTTTTATTACATTAACTTTGATGATGAGCGCTGGATGGGCTTTGAAGCCAAAAATTTCAATCAACTATTTGAGGCATTAATCGAAAACGAAGGTGAAGCAAAAACATTTTTAATTGACGAGATACAAATAATAAAAGGTTTTGAGCTTTTTGTTCGCCGTTTTATTGATGAGGGATATAAGTTTATAATTACCGGTTCCAATTCCGATATGCTAAGTAAAGAATTAGGAACTAGGCTTACTGGTAGACATGTTGAGCTGAAAATGCATCCTTTTTCGTGGAAAGAATATTGTACTTTAAAATCAATTGAACTTCCTGCAAAAAAAATACTGACAACCAAAGAACGCATACCTATTTATAAAGCCTTTGAGCAGTATTGTACCTACGGAGGAATGCCTGAATATGCTGTATATAACCATGAAGAAACGATGCGACAAGTATATAATGATTTGGTATTAAAAGATATTGCTATTCGATTTAATATAACTAACACACACGTATTGCGCGAGTTTTACATTTATGTATTAACCAATTGCACAAGCCGATACAGTTATAGTTCACTTCAAAAACGACTGGGCATTCAAAGTAAATCAACTATAATCAATTACCTCGATTATTTAGAGCTTACTTTCTTTGCAAAACAAATACGTAAATTTGATTTCAGTTTGCAAAAATCAATAAAAAACGATAAGAAATTATACATTATTGATAACGGATTTATTTCTTTGCTCTCGCAAACCTTTACAAATGACAAAGGCAAGCTTTTGGAGAATTGCGTATTTAATTTTTTAGCCAAAGATTCGGAGGTGTTTTATTATTCGGGAAAAGGAGAATGCGACTTTATTACTACCCAAAACAGAAAGGTTGAAAACCTTTATCAAGTTTGTTATGAGTTAAATGATAATAATTTAACCCGCGAAAAGAATGGCTTACTTGAAGCAATGGAATATTGCGATGCCCACAAAGGATTTATAATTACAAATAATAATGAAGATGAAATAACAGAGAATAACAAAATAATAAAAATTGTTCCTGCATGGAAATTTCTTTTTTGAATTTCAAGTATTAGGCAGGCTATAATGTAATAGTAAGCATGTTTTTCGATCACAGGTTAAACTTTTTACACAGTCTACAGACAAATTTTAAAGATTGAAACTTAGTATGAACTAGAAACCCATATTAAACTAGACAGGCTGCTCAAACTAACAAAGTAATTATTTCTTTTCTTTCAAAAACTCAGCTAGCCCAGCTACAGTAACATTTGGCTTTATTTGATATTTTTCATTTGAAGGTATTATTACCCATGTTTCATCGGGTTTTAAATCTTCAATAGAATTCCAGAAACCTTTTGTTAAATTTGGGGCCAGACTGGCTTTACACTCTATCGCAATTTTCTGTTCGCCTTTTGTTAAAACCAAATCCATTTCAGCTCCTGCTGATGTGCGATAAAAAAAAGCATTCCAATCAGGAAATTGATGGATAATATTTTCGATTACCAAACCTTCCCAAGATGCACCGCTTAGCATATTGCCTAAAAGTTGATTGAAATTTTCTATCTCCAGCAACGAATGTAAAATTCCGGTATCGCGTAAATACACTTTAGGTGTTTTTATTAATCGCTTCTGAAAATTATTCTCATAAGGTTTTAAAATTCGGATCATAAACGTTTGCGAAAGGATATCAACATAATTTCGAACTGTAGTATGAGAAATACCCAATACCTCACCAAGACGAGAAGTATTTAATAGCTGACCATGATTATGAGCAAGCATTTGCCACAAACGACGCATTGATTCGGCAGGTATAGCAAAACCTAATTGTGGAATATCCTGTTCCAAAAAGGTACGGATAAAACTTAATCGCCACTGATTGGCTGTTTTTTCGGTGCGTGCAAGGTAGCTTCTCGGAAAACCACCATGAAACCAATAGTGTGATAATTGCAAATTTTTATTAAGCAAGTTAATTTCCGAATATTGAAACGGGGTGAGTTCTATATAGATTATCCTCCCAGCAAGTGTTTCAGAGCTTTGCTTTATCAACTCACGCGATGCAGAACCAAGAACAATAAACTGACCATTGCGCTTATTTTTATCAACGGTACTGCGTAATGTAGCAAACAGTTCTGGCTTATTCTGTATCTCATCGAGACAAATAATTTTATCGCGGTTATTGTTAAAAAAAAGAATAGGATCGGTAAGTTTTGCCACATCGGAATAATCTTCCAAATCGAGATATAACGCATTGCCTTGCGATTCGATGAGTTGTTTGGCCAGTGTTGATTTTCCACACTGACGGGGCCCAAGAATAGCCACTACAGGAAAATCTAGCAGACATTCCTGTATTTGACTAAATGCATTACGAATAATGAGTGAAGTATCCATTCTCACAAATATAGAACTTTTCCTTGTAAATTGCAAGTTAATATTTCAAATTACAAGGAGTAATAATATAAATACTATTTGCAAATTGCTAATTTTTAAACATAAAATAATACAATCAGGTAAGATGAGATTAAAAATTAAGATGAGCGCGGATCCCGTATAAACGGGACAGGCTGCTCAACTTAACGGGGATTAATCAGGATTTTTTTTATTTGTCTTTATAATGCCCAAAGGAATATAGAACAATTACAGATTTTGAAGGTTGTTCCTCAATACTATAAACAAGCCGATGTTTACTGTTTATCCTTCGAGACCAACAACCAGAAAAATCATGTTTAAGTTCTTCGGGCTGTCCTGTACCATTACGAGGATGTTCAGTTAATTCTTTTAGAAGAATAGAAAGCTTTTTCAACGCAACCTTATCACCAGACTTTTTCAGAAGTTCAATATCTTCTAATGCATCATTTGTAAATTGGAGCACATAACTCATAAACCTAATAGCTTATCAATATCTTCTTTTTTCACAGTAGTAAGCATACCTTTTGCTACCTGTGATATAGAGTGGCGTATGCGCTTCTTTACTTCTGGATTCGCAAAATATCGATCCGTATCAGTAATTGGAGTAAGCGCGTATGCCCTGTTCTTACCCCGCTGTACGATGATTTGTTCGTTTTTATCTGCTAGGTCAAAATAAAACTTTTGTTTTTCCCTGAATTCTCTACTACTAATTATAAGCATAAATTTTGTATTTTGTGTACCAAATATGTACACAAAAGTAAGAATTATATTTTAAAATAACAATGGGTTTAAAATATAATTGTGATTTATTATGATTGTTTTTTTCGAAGATACTGAATGAAGAATGCATTGGAATCAATATTTTAATTTTTTATCGCTGCTAATAATTTAAATACCGCTTCAAAATAATACTTTTTTGCATGATTAAACTTTTAGGATACGCTACGGGATTGATAGCTGTTCTTTTTACTTTTAATTCAGATTTGCTTTTGTAATAATCTATATGGGCATTTAATATTGCAATGGCATGCTTAAATTCGAATGATAATAGATGTTTTATTGCCGATAATCCATCCAGTAATTTTCTAATGAATAAAACTTTATTTAGTTTGTTCGCTGGAAGATTTTTATACAGCATCATGAGATTGTTTCTGTAATTCAGGTATGTTTTGCGGGGATTGGTTTTATTTAATGTGCCTCCACCTAAATGATAAACAGTGGCTTTTGAAGTATACCAATTTTTATATCCCAAGTGAATGATTCTCCAGCACAAATCAATTTCTTCCATGTGTGCAAAAAAGCTGCTGTCAAATCCCCCAGCTTTTTTAAATACTTCGTTTTTGATGCACATACAGGCTCCTGTTGCCCAAAATACTTCCAATTCATCATTATATTGACCGCTATCTTTTTCTATTTTATCCAACCACCTTCCCCGGCAAAATGGATATCCTAAATAGTCAATATAGCCACCTGCTGCACCGGCATATTCAAATGTATCTTGTTGTAAATATGATTTTATTTTGGGCATAACACTGGCAATTTTTTCATCTTTTTCTAATACATCTATTAAAGGAATGAGCCAATTCTCTGTTACGGATACATCACTGTTTAACAGAACTAAAATGGGATGCTCTATTTGTTCTAAGGCTTTATTATAGCCTCCTGCAAATCCATAGTTTTTATCCAGTTTTAATATTTGTACTTTTGAATAATTTAATTGTATATATGCAATCGATTCATCAGTAGATCCATTGTCCGCAACAATTATGTCGGCTATATCCCCTGGAGTATAATTGATTACGGAAGGTAAAAACTCTTTAAGATGATGTACCCCATTCCAATTTAAAATTACAATTGCTGCTTTTTTCATAATTACCTTATTTTTTGAATTTCCAGCGATTGTGACTCCATAAATAGAATTCCGGTTTTTGTCTGATACGCTCTTCCAACATAGCAAAATATTTTTCTGTTACTTCATAATCATTCTTACTTTCTTTATCGAATGTTATCAATTCAAATTCACATTCATAGTAACCACGTTTCACCTTGTTAATATTGAAAAAAATAGGTACCCTGTTCATTTTTCTAACAATCTTTTCGGGGCCTGCCATAATGGGAGTATCCTGGTTCAAAAAAGTAATCCAGTGCGCAATTTTATCGCGGGTGGGCCTTTGGTCTGCTATTAAGTATAACGCTGTTAGTATTGATGCTTTATCATTGATTATAATTCTCCTCAGTGTTTCTTCCATTGGTACCACTTCAGTGCCAAATTTTGATCGTATTCGTTTTATTAAATCATCGTAATACTTGTTTGATAATGGCTTGTA
>JFJP01038952.1_pt1 | contig 15025 bp, 10 predicted proteins | sample 431651 | NCBI WGS metagenome assembly JFJP01 (sample SAMN02602958, study PRJNA72255) | Microbial mat metagenome, whole genome shotgun sequencing project. | biome: fresh water; feature: sink hole; material: water; isolation source: purple microbial (photo- and chemosynthetic) mats found in...
TGAAGCACTAAAATGTCCTGTTTATGGGCAATATGGACACTCTGAGGTTTCAATCTTTGCCTTCACACTAGCTAATAGTCTTGAATATATTTGTTCTCCTCTTTATGGTTTCACTGAGGTTTTAAATGAAAATGGGAATCATGTTAAAGAAGGAGAATCAGGCGAAGTAGTAGTGACTGGTTTTTCGAATAAGGTAATGCCATTTATTCGTTACCGCACTGGAGATGTTGCGGTTTATGGTGGCACCCGAAATGGAATAGTTACGTTGAAGTCTCTGCAAGGCAGAACCGTTGACTTTATCCTAAATCGAGATAACAAAAAGGTTTACCTGTTAGGTCTCGTATTCAGTAAAAGACTTAAATCATACAAGAGTATTAAACAATGGCAAATCATACAAAATACTAAGGGAGAGATTATAATACTAATAGTTAAAGACGAGGGTTTTTTGGTATCAGATGAACATGAAATGGTTAAGACCTTTGAATCATTAGGAGTTACTGCAAAATTGAATTATGTGGATAAGATTGCTCCTACGGTGAGTGGAAAACGGAGATTGCTGATTCAAAACATTGTAAATAATTATTAATTTAGTTATCAACAAATATTTATGCCTAAGTCCAATACAAAGATTTGTTGCATCTTCAATCTGGCACCTCATTACAGGGGTGCTATTTATAAGCTCATGGATCAGGAACTCCATTGCGATTTCTATTTTGGCGATCAAGTAGATACTCCTATTAAAACAATGGATGTTACTGAGTTGTCAGGATATAAAAAAACTGTTAAAAATATTGTTTTTGCAAATAAAAAGTACAGATGGCAAAAAGGCGTAGTCAGCTTGGTATTTAAGCCTTATAAATATTATATATTGACCGGCGATCATAGTATTTTGTCGAGCTGGATTATTGCATTTTTTGCAAAATTGTTAAATAAAAAAGTGTTGATTTGGTTGCATGGATTAAAATCTGGGTCGAAAATGCATTGGAAAGGAAAATTACGCGTTTATCCTTTCTATAGAATGACAGATATATTTTTATTTTACGGCGATTATTCCCGTAATCTGATGATTGAGAAGGGTTTTAATCCCCAAAAAATGGAATCTATATATAATTCATTGGATTACGAACAGCAAATCCTGATCAGGAAGAAACTGCATAAAACAAACATATACAGCAGTCATTTCAATAACAATTTGCCTGTTTTATTCTTTATCGGAAGAATTCAAAAGGCTAAAAAACTAGATCAGGTTCTAATTTCAATGATTATCCTGAAGCAAAGAAGTGTACATTGTAATTTCGTTATTGTTGGTGAAAATGCAGATGGAACCGATTTCTCGAAGCAAATTTCTGATGCCGGCTTACAATCGAATGTTTGGATCTATGGCCCCTGCTACCAGGAAGAAAAAATTGGTGAGCTCATTTACAATGCTGATGTTTGCGTATCACCTGGCAATGTTGGTTTAACTGCGTTACACAGTTTTGTATACGGTACGCCTCTTATTAGCCATAATAATTTTGAGACTCAAGGTCCTGAATTTGAAGTTGTGGAGCCCGGAGTTAACGGAGACTTTTTTGAAGAAGATAATGTATGGGACTTAACGGATAAAATAACCAAGTGGATATCATTGGCTGAGTCAAAAAGGGACGATGTCCGCTTATCTACTTACAAAATAATTGACGAAAAATACAATCCTCAATACCAGATAGATTTATTGAAGAGGGTGCTTAAGATCAAATAAAAAATTTCTCGGAATCTCGAAGATTGAAAATCACCAATAAAAATGGTTTAAAAGATTCTGTTATTTAATTAAAATTTGTAATTCAATAAAACGAAGTATCTTAATAATGAGCTATTTAAAAGTTTTAATAGTTGGTCAAATGTTTGATAAAAAATCAGGCGGAGGCATTACCTTATCAAATCTTTTTGAGGGATGGGATATAAATAATCTTGCAGTTGTAACCTGCAATATTGAAAACCCAGATTTTTCGACATGTAAAAAAGTATATTATATTGGAGCATCTGAGATCGAGAGAGGATTTCCTTTCAACCTAAAAAATCCAGAGACATCCAACTCAAGGATATTTAATGCCAATACAATACCCGTAGAACTTATAAATAAGAACAAAGTAAGTATTGGAAAATTAGAGAAAATAAAAGATTATTTGATTACAATTACTGGACAGATACATCGCAGACGCAGATTCAAACTGAGCAAAGATTTTGTGAATTGGTTAAATGAATTTTCACCGGATTTAATTTATTCTCAACTCTCTTCATTGGAATTAATACGTTTTGTAAACAAAATCCGTTGTTATAATAATGTGCCTCTGGCATTGCATATTATGGATGATTGGCCAATTTCAATTACAAATAAACAAAAAAGTATTTTTAAGTTTTATTGGTCGCGAATAATTGGCAAAGAGTTAAAAAAAATATTTAACCAAGCTAGTGTGTTAATGAGTATAAGTCAGAGTATGAGTGACGCTTACTTATCAAGATATAACAAAATTTTCATTCCGTTTCATAATCCAATTTCATTAGATTCCTGGCTTTCCAAATCAAAAAACGATTGGCGATGTGAAAAAGTTTTTAAGATTATTTATACGGGAAGGATTGGAACTGCCAATAATAACTCTATTTTATTTATTTCAAATGTAATTGACAAATTAAATCAGGTTGAAATAAAGATAAAGCTTGATATTTATGCGTCTAACATTGATAACATTCAAGTGGAGTTATTTAATTCAATGAAGGGTGTTGAACTAAAACAAGCTATATCTCATGCGTTGATGCCTGACCTGCTTTCGAGGTATGATCTCTTATTGTTACCTCTTGATTTTGATAAGGAAGGAATTGAATTTGCACGTTATTCAATGCCAACTAAATCTTCAGAATACATGATTTCTGGAACACCAACATTAGTTTTTGCACATCCCAAAACAGCTCTTGCACAACATGCTCTAAAGCATGGTTGGGCATATGTAGTATCAGACTATTCCACTGAGAAGCTAGTATTTGCAATTAATAAACTATCTAAAGATGAAAATTTGCGTAAAGAAATTGGGATCCGTGCAAAAGAGTATGCAATAAAGAATTTTGACAGTAAAATAGTAAGAGAAAAATTTAAAAATGCACTACAAATTAATCATTGAAATAATTTAATTCGTAAAGAAAATACATAGATTCTATAACAGACATTCCTTAACAATTATAATAAGGCTAATTACTTTAGTTAAATAACACGTCTAAAAACAATAATATTAATAACTTATGCTAAACAACTCAACACTTTTAATTACTGGTGGCACTGGTTCCTTCGGAAATGCTGTTCTAAACCGATTTTTAAACACCGACATTAAAGAAATCCGGATATTCAGCCGCGATGAAAAGAAACAAGATGATATGCGCCAATTTTATCGGAACGATAAAATAAAATATTATATTGGAGATACCAGGGATAAAAGAAGTTTAGATTCAGCAATGCATGGTGTAGACTATGTATTTCAGGCCGCTGCACTTAAACAAGTTCCATCCTGTGAATTCTTTCCAATGGAGGCTGTTCGTACAAATGTTATGGGATGCGAAAACGTATTAGATAGTGCTGTAGAACATGGAGTTAAAAATGTCATTGTTCTGAGTACGGATAAGGCTGTATATCCGATTAATGCAATGGGTATGTCCAAAGCCCTGAGTGAAAAAGTAATGATTGCAAAGAGTCGCAATCTAAATGGGACTGGCACAGTTTTTTGTGGAACTCGTTATGGCAATGTAATGGCGTCAAGAGGCTCGGTTATTCCACTATTTATTGAACAGATTAAAAAAGGTCTGCCTTTAACTATTACAGATCCAACCATGACCCGTTTTATGATGACACTTGAGGATGCTGTAGAATTGGTATTGTTTGCATTTGCCAATGGACAGCAAGGAGATATTTTCGTTCAAAAGGCTCCTGCAGCAACTATACTCGATTTAACTCAGGCTTTAAAAGAACTTTATAATTCTGATGTACCCATCAAGATCATAGGTACTCGTCATGGAGAAAAGAAATATGAAGTTCTTGTTAACAGGGAAGATATGATTAAAGCTGAAGATATGGGTGATTTTTATAGGATACCTGCTGATAACCGTAATTTAAATTATGAGTTATACTTCTCCGAAGGGGCTGATGTTTCACAAATTGAGGAATATCACTCTGACAATACATTAAGGCTGGATGTAGAAGGCACTAAAAATCTTTTACTCAAATTAGATATAATTCGCAAGGATCTGGGACTCTAAGATGAAGGATCGATATTGTAAAATTTATTCAGAAAGTAATCAAATCAAATGATCAGAATTGGAATTACCGGTCAGTCCGGATTTGTAGGTACTCATTTATTTAATTTTTTGGGGTTACAGGAAAATGTCGAATGTGTTGGTTTCGATGATTCATTCTTCCAAAATGATCTGCTGCTTCGATCATTTGTAAACAAATGTGATGTAGTGGTTCATCTCGCAGCAATGAATCGGCATAATGATCCTGACGTCTTATATCAGACTAATATTCTATTGGTAAAAAAGCTTATTAGTGCCATGGAAAATGAAGGAGTTATGCCACACGTCATCTTCTCTTCATCAACTCAGGAAGAACGCGACAATAAATATGGAAAATCTAAAAAGGAAGGTCGTGAGCTTTTTGTGAACTGGGCATTTAAAAATGGAGCCTCCTTTACAGGTATGGTAATTCCAAATGTTTTTGGTCCGTTTGGCAATCCTTTTTATAATTCAGTAATTGCAACTTTTTCTCATCAGCTGACTCATAACGAACAACCAAAGATTGATGTCGATGGATCGCTTAAACTAATTTATATTGGCGAATTAGTAGCAGAAATATGGAAGATTATTTCGCTTAAATTATTCGCTCCTGTACTGTCAATAGCTCATACAGCCGAAGCAAAAGTTTCAGATATTCTTAGAGTACTCGAAACTTTCAAAAAGCAATATTTCGAAAATAGCATGTTTCCTGCTATCAGCAATACCTTTGAATTGAACCTTTTTAATACCTTCCGGTCGTATATAGATCATATCAATCATTTTCCTGTTTTATTGAAGCAACATACGGATAGCCGTGGAAGTTTTGTTGAAACTGTAAAAACGGCAGTAGGAGGGCAGTTCTCTTTTTCAACTACTCATTCGGGGATAACACGAGGTGAACATTTCCATACCCGAAAAATTGAGAGATTTGCTGTAATACAGGGAAAAGCGGTTATTGAATTGCGTAAAATAGGAACCAACGAAGTATTACATTTTAAACTCGATGGTACTAATCCTGCTTTCGTTGATATGCCTGTTTGGTATACACACAATATTACCAATATTGGTTCTGATGATTTATTAACTTTATTCTGGATTAATGAATTTTTCGATCCAGCCGATCCTGATACCTTTTTTGAAAAAGTGAGACCATAACAGATCTAGCAGAGTTATTAAATATACATTACTTCTTGCCAAGAAAGTTTAGACTGTACTTTCATGGACAAACCAATTTAATAGCGTATCTTTCAGGTATAATTATATTTGAAAATCCGAGCAGGTATTACTACCTTTAATATTACAAGTTTCTAATTGCAAATCATAGCTGTATTCATTAAATTAAAGCTTGTTTTAATTTAAGAGTGAGTATAAGTTTGAAATGCAACTAAATATAAAACACAAGATGGCTTCAATTCTCAATTTGGCAATATTATTTGAAAGTGAAGAAATATTTTTATGGCAATATCGCATACTTGAAAAATTATTCAAATCTGAATATGCTCAAATAAAACTATTTATTCTAAAGGAGGGAGATTCCCCAAATAATACTAATTCTCAACATCCATTATTTTATCTGTTCCACGAACAATTGGACAGCTTACTTTTTAAAAAATTAATTGATTTTAATAAAAAAGTAAATGTTGTTGACCTTTACAAAACAATCCCTGTTGTAAATGCCTCAAAAACAGACAACACAAATAGATTTCTATATTCTGATATTAGTGAAATCCGCAGTTATAATCTTGACTTGATTTTAAATTTCGGAATTCAATCTATTAATGATGAATTAGCGGGATTTTGCAAACTGGGAGCGTTAACCTATTTGATCAGCAAACAAATAAGAAATATCAATAGTCCTTCATGTTATTGGGAAGTCATAAATAAGATGCCTGAAATTGAGATCTCAATACAACTAAAAAAAGCTATAAACCAAGAAAATATTGAAATTTTCCGGACTGGAATTCTCCCTTATCCAAATTCAATAAACATAAATAGAAATAATGCATATGCCTTAGCATCACTGCTCGTTCCCCGCATTATACAAAGAATTTCTTCTGGCGAAAATGCTTACCTCTCAGAATTAATGAACAAAGATTTAAAAACAGATAGCGGTAATTCGTCTGATCATCATGATACACATTTCCCTTCATCCATAAAAGCTCTTTCAAATTTATTCCACATCTTTTTTAGCTTTCTTAAAAAGAAACTACTTTACAATAAAATAGGGCACTGGTTCCTCTTCTTTAAACTAAACAATAGAAACGAATTCTTTCCTCCTGATCCTCGCTCACTAAAAGTTATAAATTCTTCCAGGCACAAATTTTGGGCCGATCCATTTGTTGTTAGCAAAGATGGATTTCATTACGTTTTTGTTGAAGAATATCTGTTTAAAAGTAAAAAAGGACACATTTCAGTTTTAAAACTTGATGATAATGGGAATCTTTTAAGTTGTGATATTATAATAGAAAAGCCTTTTCACATGTCCTATCCTCATGTATTTATTCATGATGGCGCCTATTACATGATACCTGAAACAGGTTCAAATAAGACTATTCAGCTTTATAAATGTTTAGATTTCCCCATTAAATGGGTATTTGTAAAGAATATTATGGAAAATATCCACGCAAAGGATAGTACGATTTTCTTCTTTAAAAATAAATGGTGGTTGTTTGTTTCTATTATTGAAAATGCGAACGCTTCATTATCATATAATGAGTTGTTTCTCTATTATGCTGAAGACCTCTTATCTTCGGTATGGCAAAGTCACCCTATGAATCCAATAGTATCTGATCATAAATTATCACGACCAGCGGGAACAATCTACATGCATGACGGTAAAATCTACCGACCTTCTCAAGATTGTTCAGGAATATACGGAAGAGCACTAAATATAAATTGCATAACGAAGCTCAATGAAACGGAATACGAAGAAGTTTTGATTAGTAAAACTGAACCGTTATGGGATAAAAAAATAAAAGGCATTCATACATATAATTTTAATGAAAAGATTATTATTATGGATGCATTTTCCTTCAGGAACAGGACAATCTGATATTCTTTGTAACATATAAATCCTGATTAATTAATGAATTACTGATCATCAGTTACAAATTTAAAATTCATAAATTAACTAACATGAATACTAACATTAACAGATTGAAAACTCTCCAAATCAGCTCTGTTTTTTTACTTTTGAGAATATATTTAAAGTAAATTAGCAACTCAACCAGGTAAAACTTACAAACGCAAAACTGCAAAAACATTATTTTTGTTTTATTATGATACCATCCAAATTAAAAATTGTTACTGTAGTAGGTACACGCCCAGAGATAATAAGGTTATCACGCACGATGGCATTATTGGACAAATATGTAAATCAGGTAATTGTTCACACCGGGCAGAATTATGATTACGAATTAAACGAGGTATTCTGGAATGAATTAGAATTGAGGAAACCGGATCATTTTCTCGAAATTGATACATCTTCACTTGGTGCAGCCGTTGGCGATATTTTACGGAAAACTGAAATCTTGCTCAAAAAGGAAAAACCGGATGGATTACTTGTGCTTGGTGATACAAACTCATGTCTCTCAGCTTATATTGCAAAAAGAATGCATATTCCGGTTTTTCATATGGAAGCAGGAAACCGTAGCTTCGATTTTAATGTACCTGAAGAAACTAACAGAAGGATAATTGACCATATAGCTGATTTTAATCTGGTATATACTGAACATGCCCGAAGGCATCTGCTAAGTGAGGGGCTGCAGCATCGGCGTATATATTTGACCGGATCACCGATGCGAGAAGTACTGGACTATTATAAATATAAGATCGGTAACTCAAATATACTTCAGCTCTTAGGAATTGAACAAAATAATTTTTTTGTTGTTTCAACCCACAGAGAAGAAAATGTAGATAATCCTGAAAACCTCAAGAAAATATTAATTGTATTAAATGAACTTGTTGACGCTTACTCTCTTCCCGTTATTGTAAGCACACATCCGCGAACAAGAAAACGAATTGAGGAATTGGGTGAGAAAAATCTCAATAAAGGAATACAGTTCCTGAAACCGTTCGGTTTTTTAGATTATGTTCATTTGCAACAAAATGCATTATGCACTTTATCTGACAGTGGAACCATTAGTGAAGAAGCTTCTATTTTGGGATTTCCGGCTATTTCATTACGTCAATCAATGGAGAGGCCTGAAGCACAGGATACCGGTTCAATTATTCTGACTGGATTTGATCCAGACATTATTCTCAATTCAATTTCAATGGTGATAAATGAAACTAAAGAAAGAAAATCATTTAGCATGCCTCCTGATTATCAAATAGATAATACATCCTGGAGAGTTGTAAAATTAATTTTGGGGAATTGTAAATTAAGCAACCTATGGAGCGGAATTAGCCAAATGAAAAACAATTCTTAATAGGTTACGCACTAATTAATTTACTAAAAAAAGCTGGAGATCAATACATTTTATCTTAAGCATTGAATGATAAGATAAAATCATAATTTGTTTCTTCCCAAACAAAAAATCTCTAAGCCATAATCTAAAACAACTGACAAATAATGTTTATTGTCCATTTAGGTACTTCTGGATTCCCATCCGGCACAAATGCAGTAATGCAGCGAATTAAATTAACATTTAAGGGCCTTAGGCGTGCAGGTTGTAATCCACTTATTATCAGTAAACACAGTTTATATCATAATGCGGATGCGAAAAAAATAAGCCGATACCAAGGTATTCCATATGTTGCTACATCTAGGATTTTAAATCGTCCGGAAAAATTTTTCAGTAGAAATATCAACAGACTTTCAGGATATTTAGGTGAATTGATTTTATTAATTAAAAAACGAAAGAAAATTCATACTGCTATTTTATCTGGGAGTACATTTTCCGAATTGGTTTATTACCGGCTTTTATCCAAGATACTCGGTTTTCAGCTAATACTTCAATACGTTGAATTTTATTCGGCCATAAAGACAAGGAAGTTATTATTCACTCATTTGGATGATGTTTTACTCGATAAGTATAGATTTCATTTTTGTGACGGTATTATAGTTATCAGCGAATTTCTTAGAAACCACACGCTATCAATAAAAAAAACTCTTCCATTAATAAAAATACCTGCAATTTGTGATTTTGAGGAATTTGAAAATATTGAAGATGTTAAGCAAAAGGAATACTTAATGTATTGTGGTTCATTAGGATATATACCTGTTATCGAATTTATAATTGATTTATATACCAGATTAAGAGAAACACATTGTTATGGGGGTAAATTATTGTTAGCAATCGGAGGATATGGAAAATACGGAGAGTTTGACGTAGTTAGAAAAAAAATAAACAAATCGGGATATTCCGATGATATTATTTTAAAAACAAATGTTCCTCACAATGAGTTAATTAAGATTTATTTAGAAGCTGAATTACTTATAGTGCCCATGAGGAATGCAATTCAGGATATTGCCGGATTTCATCATAAAATCGGTGAATACTGCGCTGCAAAAAAACCGATCATCTCGACCAATTATGGTGAACTAAATTACTATTTTCAAGATGGGGTTTCTGCAATTCTTGCTGATGAATATACAATTGATTCATACTATCAGAAACTCCGGGAAATATTACCACAAAAAGAGAAATTGAATATTATTGCTGAAAAGGGTCATGAAATCGGAACCATGAATTTAAAATATCAGCATAACGGAATCCTGCTTCGAAATTTCATATTCGAGAATAAAGCTGAACACTAGTTTTTCTGATTATAACATATTCAGGTTTCAAAATATTTAAAAAAAATATATGAAAATCGCGATACACTCAAGAGATGAATCATACAGCGTTGAATGGATTGAATATTGCAATAAACATGCAATTGATTATAAAATTGTTAATTGCTATAATAATGATATAATTGCTCAATTGCATGATTGTGATGCACTCATGTGGCATTTTCATCATGCATTGCCTGCAGATATACTTTTTGCCAAGCAACTTCTGTATTCGGTGCAGTTAATGGGTAAAGTTGTATTTCCTGACTTCGATACCATGTGGCACTTTGATGATAAGGTTGGTCAGAAATATTTGTTGGAAGCTGCCGGCGCTCCTTTGGTTAATTCATATGTATTTTATTCGAAAATCGATGCTTTAAAGTGGATAAATGAAGTAGAATTCCCTAAAGTATTTAAACTGAGGGTTGGTGCTAGTTCGCAAAATGTGAGATTGGCTAAAACAAGAGAAGAAGCTAAACAACTGGTTAAGCGTGCATTTAGTTCAGGTTTCAAACAATATAATCCATGGATAACATTAAAGGAAACTATACGGAAGCACGGTCTGGGTGAAACCACAATATGGGATATTACTAAAGGAATAGTCCGACTATTTTATCGGAATGAGTATGAAAAATTTTCGAACCGTGAAAAAGGATACGTATACTTTCAGGACTTCGTTTCAGGCAATGATGCGGATACCCGGATTATAGCAGTTGATAATAAGGTTTTTGCTATTAAGCGTTTAGTAAGGAAAAATGATTTCAGGGCTTCAGGGAGTCATATGCCTGTATATACTAAAGAATTAATTGATACAGCAGCACTGAAAATTGCTCTTGATGTAACAGGAAAGCTAAAGCTTCAATGCGGCGTATATGATTTTGTTCATGATAATGGAATTCCTAAAATTGTAGAAGTCAGCTATGGAACATCAACTTTTCCTTACAAGTTATGTCCTGGATATTGGGATAGTGAACTGAATTTTCATGAAGGAGAATTTGATTTTTGTGGTTGGATAATTGATGCAATTGTAAATCAGGTTAATATACTGCAATCAAATAAATAGTAATTTATTGAAAAGTATAATCTTGTTAACTATTTCATTTATTTCAACAAATTTTGTTTCACAAATTATAGTTTCATCTTAAATAACTAATTTAAATTCATTAGATACATATTTATTTGTTCAATATCCAATAGGCACATATTGATCAGAAAATTGTACAGAAAAAAACTACGGATGAAAATATTATTTTTAATCGATTGCTTATCTTCCGGAGGAAAGGAACGAAGATTGACAGAACTGATGAAAGCCTTACGATCCAACCAGGATATCGGATTTGAGCTTGTAACTATGAGTGAAGACGTTCATTATAAGGAAGTACTAACTCTTAATGTTCCGATTCATTTTATAGTTCGTAAAACGAAGAAGGATTTTAGCATATTTTCAAAGTTGTATAAACTTTGTTTAAACTATAAACCAGATGTTGTTCATTGCTGGGATAGTATGACTGCCATTTACAGTGCACCGGTATGTAAACTGCTACATATACCGCTGATAAATGGAATGGTGATTGATTCACCGCAAAAACAAAATATTTTTAATAAATACTGGTTAAGGGCCAAATTAACTTTCCCTTTTTCTGACTATATAGTGGGCAATTCAAAAGCAGGGATAACAGCTTATAATGCACCGTTAAAGAAGAGTATTATTATTCCCAATGGATTCAATTTTAATAGAATCAGCAATATAACTGCTAAAAGTAAAATGCTGGAGCAAATAAATGTTAAAACAGGATTTGTTATTGGTATGGTTGCATCTTTTACCATTTATAAAGATTACAAAACCTATTTCAAAGCTGCCCAACTCATTCTGGATAAACGAAAAGATATCACTTTTCTTGCTATCGGAAGTTTTACAGATTCAACCCTGGCTAAAAGTTTAATCGATGAAAAAAATCAGAAATATTTCAGGTTACTGGGTAATAAGTCTGACATTGAATCGTATGTGAATATTATGGATATATGCATTCTGTCAACTTTTACCGAAGGCATTTCAAACTCTATTCTTGAATATATGGCTCTTGGAAAGCCTGTTATTGCTACTTCTGGTGGCGGAACAAAAGAATTAATTGAAAATAACAAAACAGGTTTTTTGGTTGAAGTTGCTAATCATGAGGAACTTGCGACAAAAATCGAACTTCTGCTACAAGATGAAGATCTAAGGAGAAATATGGGATTAGCTGGAAAAGAGCGGATTGAAAATGTGTTCTCCATTGATACAATGTTGAATAAGTATATTGAACTCTATAAACAAATTAAGAATAAACAATAACTTTACATTTTAAAATTCAGTTAATTATTTATTTTAGATCAATTAATTTGTCATTAATCTAACTCTGTAAAATAGTTATTTTACCTAAATTAAATTTTATTTTGAATATGAAAGTATTTGATAAGTCAAAAAATGGTACTTTAAACAATATTTTTCTGAAATCAAGAGGAAGGTTAATTCTCTGGATATCTATTCTCATATTTATTTTTATCATCTCATTTCTTATTTCCGGGTATTATTCGGCCTATAAAGAAAGTTCTTTCTTGCCGCTTAACAATCCGACAAATCTTGGGTATCTGCTGTCAGACAGTAAACTTATTGAAATCAAAAGTCAAAACTTTAAATTATTAGTTGATCAAAATGGCAAAATAAACATTAAAACTCACACAGGTGAGTTGATTCTGTCTGGATTAACTTTCTATTCTAAATATCAAGGTAAAAAAGAAAGTTACGGACTTAATAATGTGAGAGTACAGCTTTTAAATGACAGTACCATTTTAATAAATGGTACAAATGGCCAGAATGCAACAGTCAATCTTTCTCTTATAACGCATAAGCAATCGTCAAAATTGGATGTGCTTATAAAGACAGTTTATAATTCGACAACTTTGGTTGAGCGCGAAGCTATTGTAGCAGTATTTGACGTGCCAGCAACTGAAGTTTATTTAAAGAATAGAAAAGTTGATAGAGATAATTTTGAACCGGAATACTGGTTGAATAAAGAAGGAGTTCGTTTTGGCTCAAATGAAAGATCTGCATTAATTTACCACACTTCAGATATTTCGTCTTTGCAATTAAAAACGGCAGAAAATCTACTTTTTATAAATCTTGATTACATCCTTGATCATCCATATGGTATTGTTCCATTTCCAAAAAGTAATCATGAAAATTTGATTGATCAGTCAGCAGCAAATTTCACTGAAGGTACTGTCAGGAACAACTCTTTTAGTTTAAATTTAGGTAGTCTTCCAGCAATTACACCCCGATTAATGGCTGTCCCCGATGGTTTTCTGGCTGGATATATATTTACTGAACATGCTGATGGCGGAAACATTCAGACGCATCGTGCAGTTTATTTTGGGTCAGAACAAGTTGTAAATGCTTCGGATGCTATTGGTGGTTTTGTAAAGCATAAAATACCTGTAACCAAAAGTGTTTTTTATATAGATTCAACTGGCAGTAAAGGATCTGCGATTTTTGAAAAGCAAAATGATTCTTTATTAATGAATTTTTTAGACCAGTTAAATGCAACCGGAATATATGATATATGTTTGCATACACCAGAAAACTCAAATTCAAACAGGAGTGTGCTCGAAGAATCTATTCGATTCATGAAAAACAGGTATAATACTATTACATGGATAGATCATGGCTTTTTTTATGGGGTAATTAATAGAGAAGCATTTGTTGCAGAAGGTCTGGATAGTAATTCAATTTATTATGCTGCTGATTTATGGAAAAAATATGATACCCGATATTTTTGGAGTCCACAAATTGAGTTTAATCGAATTGCGTCTCATGTTTCTATAAAAGCAAATATTAAGAAATTTAAGTTTTATAGAGCTTATGTTAATTTGTGGAAGAATTTCTTCTCTCCCCGAGAACTTAGAGAAATGAATCCTTTACAAGCGATCAAAGAACTAATCAGAAGATTCCCAAATGAATATGAATCAAATTCGCTCTTACCAAGTAAAGGAGACTCTTATCCAACACCCTTATATTGGCAAAATCCAACCAGAACAAATAATTTCTATTCCTGGGCAACAGACTTTGTTCAGAAATTCGATTTTCATTCACACAATGTAGTTGAAAATGAAAATATTGCATTAAAAAAACTTGTTAATGATTGGGGTATTTTTATTAGCCATGGTTATTATGTGCAAAATGATGATTCTGAGATGATTATAAAAGATAACAAAGGAAATTTTATAATCAATCACTATTTTGATAAAATTCTTGAATTAATAGCTCAAAAACGAGATGAAGGAGAGCTATACACAACCACCGTTAGAGATTTGCTAAATTACTGGATAAAACTTGATAATGTTTCATTTGAATATCTGCCCAATGGGGAAATCGATATCATAAATAAAAACAATGAACCTATAAAAGGTTTATCAATTGCATTAAGAACTGATCATATTAAAATTGAAGGTAAAACTCTTTCTAATAAAAAAGTAGGTGATGATTCTATTTTTTGGTTTGATATTAATGCAAATGAAACAGTTAGATTAAAATTTATTGATTAGAGTTATGCAAATCTACTTTTAGCATTGATAACTAAAACATGATTTTTTCTCTAAAACTCATACAAAAATGTCAAATTATTTAAATGGATTCACAGCTTAAAATTCTTATTCTTGATTTTTGTAATTATGATGATTATCCGATGGGAGGATACCTGACTTTTGCAAAAAACATGATGTTTTCATTTGGGAATAATTTGGCTTTAGTTGGCATTACAACCACGACTGAAGATCCGATTGGAAAATGGTTTAAAAAAGAGATTAATGGAGTTGTCTATGATTTTTTTGCTCTTGCATATTATTCAAAAACAAAAACAAAACATATATTTCCTGATCGTCTTGTTTCATTTTTTTTAATAAAATATTATCAAAAAT
>JFJP01030372.1_pt1 | contig 15024 bp, 18 predicted proteins | sample 431651 | NCBI WGS metagenome assembly JFJP01 (sample SAMN02602958, study PRJNA72255) | Microbial mat metagenome, whole genome shotgun sequencing project. | biome: fresh water; feature: sink hole; material: water; isolation source: purple microbial (photo- and chemosynthetic) mats found in...
GGGTTACGGTTTTGGCAATTTTGCCAACTTTAAGCAACGGGTGTTAATCAGTTTCGCCTAGCTCCACAAGAACCCTCGAAGAACCAAATTTAGAAGAGGAAAAATTCAGAGGAGGATATTTTTTGCGAGTTGCCTTACAACCCGGCTTTACCCAGGCGGTAGTCAATCTTGCTGACCTGTACCGGATTCAAGGGCGAGAAGCGGAAGGCGAAAAAATTCTACGTCAGGCATTGCGTGGCGATCCCCATCATGCGCCCACACAACACGCGCTGGGATTAATGCTGATCGGGCAGAAGCGGTTACCCGAGGCGCTGGCGGCTCTGGCAGAAGCTTACCGACTGGGCAGCGATAACCCCCGTTATGGCTATGTCTACGCGGTGACACTGAACAGCGTCGGCCAGACCGTACTGGCTGCCCGAACCCTGGAAAAAGTGCTGGCAAAACATACCCATGACCGCGATACCCTCATGGCCTTGGCAGGATTCCAGCGAGCGGCAGGAAACCTGAATGTCGCCCTTGACTATGCACAACGCCTGGCAGCGCTGGATGCGGATCAATAAAAAGGCCGGATTCCGCACAAAAAAAACCCGGCGCTGGGCCGGGTCTCCACTGCCTTCAATTGATCAGTTAGCTATGCTTCAGCGCCGTACACCGGCGCGGTTAACTCCGCCATTTCGATTAGCTGCGCCAGCGCCCGGCGGCCCCGCCGTACCCACACCGGCACCGGGCAGAACACCAGCGCCGGAGGCGGGACCGCCTACACCACCGGGATTAGCGACCGGTCGATTGACACAACCCTTTGGTACGCCAACCGTTTTGCAATAGACGACGGCGCTGGCCGGCACGGTCGTTAAAGTCAGGCCCAAGGCGAGTACGGCCAATGCGATGAGTTGATTCATGAGTTCACTCCTGCGTGGTGGAATAGCGACATCAGCCGTTATTTAAGCAGCCTTGCTGCCGATTCTAAGGACTATCACCCATCAATTCTATCGCTATCGCATTCTCAATCGTCAGTGACGCACTTAATCATTGCATCACTTTGAATCACACCCGGATTGGGTTGGGTTGATGTCCATCGGCGCTGATCGTGTAAGATGCGTACCCATCAACAACACGTCATCGCCGGTCAATCAACCTGGCTCACCCTTCCCTGGAGGATTTCTCATGAAACATTCTGCCCTGATCCCGCACGTTCATCGGCGACTACGGTTCTGGCTGGGCATCGCTGCTATCGGGATGATGGTCAGTCCCTTGACAGTGGCGGAACAAATGCAGCCGGGACTCTGGCAGATCACCCTGAAATCCCGCGTGGCCGCGACGCCAGACTGGAATCCGGACCCGTTTCAACTGACCCAGTGCTTGACTGAACAGGACGCGCAAAACCCGGATCGGTTGTTAACCGGTCTGGGGACGACCGGCGCGACTGGCTGTGAATTTTTGGATCGGCAGGCCACGGGGCAACAACTGCGCTTCAAGGTGCGCTGTGCCGGGACCCTGGGGATTGAGGGTCAAGGGACGGTGAACTTTACCGCCACGACAGTCCAGGGAGATCTGACAGTCCGTTTTGCTGCATCAGAGGGCGCAACTGAAGCGGTGGAGATGCAGAATCAGTTGCAGGCGGTGTATGTAGGGCCGTGCTCGCCTTGATGGCCATCCAGCAACCGCCATTCGTGAATGGACTCGCTAACGCTGTAGCAAGAGGAAATCATCAGCGCACCGAATGCAGCAAACGCTGGGCTTCCTTGAAAAAGTCCGGTTGCGGCAGCAACTCGCGACTGGGAAACCGGACAAACATCGCGGCCAGTCGGCGGTCTTTCCCCAGCACGATTTCATTGAAGGTCATTGAGTTGGCGACTCGCTGCGCCTTGTCTGGCACCTTGATGTTGGTGTGATCCAAGGTCAGCGCGACCGATTCCAGTCGCAGATATTTTTCCGGCTCGCTTAGCGTGGCAATGACTTTCGCCAGATGTTTATCCAGCGTGGCCGAATCAGCCCGCAATTGGCTCAATTCGGTTTCGATCCGTTCAAGCTGCTGTTCGAGGGCGCTCAAATCGACCGGCTCCATAGCCGGTCCTGCCAGCGATTCCAGACCAACTTGCCCTTGTTTCAGAAGGCTGGCCTTTTGCTGGAACAGTTTTCGCTGCTCTTGTTCCAATTGCGTCTTTTGAATGCGACTGGCAGTCAGGCGCTGCAAGGCGGTTTCGATCAGATAATCACAGCCGCGCCGCATGAGTTCCCGGCGGGTGTCTTGCTCATTGTCGGTCAGAAAGACCAACCGGTGATCGCAGAAGTTGACGACTACTTGCGGCACGTCGCGCCGGAGAATGTCCCCGTCCATCTCGATCCCGAGAACGTTCTTCTCGACCCGCACTGCGCCGAGTCCCGCGTACAGTTCCACTGGCAACGGGTCAGGCGCTGATTTCAGATAATTCCGCGTCCCGTCGCTGAAACTCAGAATTTCCCGCAAACTCTCGGGCGAAGCGAACAGTGCGCGTAACCGGGGATCAGCCATGTAGCCCTGTCGGTTGGCAGTGATCGCCGGCGGCAGGGCATTGACGAAAGTGACCACGTAATCAATCGTGTGTTCGACACTGCCCCACAGCTTGCGCCGATAATGGCTGACCGCCCGCAACCGGGGATCAGTCCCATCGACTACCCGTTCAATGCCGCGCAGCATCAATTCCTTGTCGAATTTACCGGACTGTTGATTAGCGCCGGAAAAAATGGATTGCAGAAAGTGAAAAGCCATACTGTTTCTCCTGTGAAGTCAGTCAGTTAAAAACGCCATAGGTCACAGGTACCCGGCTCCGCCAGGCTGATACATACCAGCCTGCGAATGAATGGCTACGGCTTTACCCAGCAATCACCGGTTACTCAGGATGATGGCGGGGTCAGGCCACGCGCCTCATCCAGGCGGCGACGCAGTTTCTGCGCCCAGTAGTCAAAAGCCTGTTCGGCGTAACCCCAGGTTGAGTAGGCTTTGGTGTAAGAGTCCACGCCCTGACTAACTGCCGCGCCCACGCCGCCTTTCATATCCACGTCGTATTTCTTACCGACGCGCTTATCGACATAGGCCGCCAGCAGTTCATTGCTCCGGCTATCGCGGAACTCGGCTTCAATCGCCGCATCGCCCAGGTAGGGGGTGCTGCCGGTGCCGCCGCCCGCCGCCATATCCGCGACGGAAGCGTAGGGCACTACCAGCGTGACCACGCTCATTCCGGTATTGGTCGGCTTTAATTCAGTCAACGCAATACGCACCCGCAGCACCCCCGGTCCCGGTTTATCCACGACCGGATAGGCTGACCCTAGGATCAATGCCCTTATAATCGGCGTCGTTTCGATACCAGACCTTGATCGGGTCCAGCATGACCTTGTTGTAGTTTTTGAGGTTTAAGCCGGGCTTGCGGTAGACCTGGGCGCCGCTGCCGTCTGGCGCGGTTTGGAGTCGGGCATAGGTGTCGGCGTTCAGGAACCCGGAGGGCTGGTAACTCTCGGCGGTGGTCGGCGGACTGGCGCAACCCGCGATCAGTAAACTGCCCGTCAAGCTCAGTGCAGCGAGGACAGATTGATGTTTAAGCACGGATATTTCCTCTGGTCACATTGATAAATACCGGCGATGGCCGGCAGTTGAACAGGGTCGGGGGTTAGCAATCACAAAGTCTGCCCCGTCGCGGCCAGCACGGCGCGCCAGATCAAACCGTTCAGATCGAGCCGCTTTTTCTGGCTGACCAGCAATTCAATCGGGACGTGGATGAAAATGTCGTGGAGGAGACCAATGACCAGTCCGGTCTTGCCAGCCATCGCGGCGTGGACTGCGTTGCGCGCGAAGAAATCGCACATAATCGAATCTTCGGCATCGGCGGGAACGCTGCGGATCAGGTAGCTGGGATCGAAATAGCGCAACGTGACCGGAATGCCCTCCGCCTTAAAGTAACTCTCGATACGTTCGCGCAGAAACGGACCGATGTCCTGAAGCTTGGCGTTGCCCGAAGCATCGCGTTCCGCGCTGTTACCCGCCAGCAAGTCCTGGCCCGCGCCTTCGGCCACGGCGATGACCGCGTGCGCCCGGTTCAGGATGCGCGCTTTCAGAGCGACGAGCAGGCCATTTTCGCCCTCAAGTTGGAACGGTGCTTCAGGGACCAGGGTGAAATTCACGTCCTGACTGGCAATCGTCGCCCCGGCCGTGATGAAACCGGCATGGCGACCCATGAGCTTGACCAGGGCAATCCCGTTATGGACGCTGTGCGCTTCGGTGTGGGCGCAATGCAGTACCTTGGCCGCTTCCTCGACCGCCGTCAGATAACCAAAGGTGCGCGAGACGAAGGCCACATCATTATCAATCGTTTTGGGAATGCCAACGACCGCCAGCGGATGGCCGCGCCGCTGGGCTTCCTGGAACAGGGCGTTGCCACCGCGCTGAGTGCCGTCGCCGCCGATGGTGAACAGTATGTTCACGCCACGCTGAATCAGATTATCCACCGCCAGGCCGATATCGACCGGGCCGCGTGAAGTGCCCAGTGCCGTGCCGCCATCCTTATGAATGTCATGGACAAAGGTCGGCGTCAGGACCACCGGTTCCAAACCGCGTACCGGGTCGAGTCCCTGGTAGCCGCCGCGAAAGCCCAGCACATCTTTCACACCGTAGCCGTAATATAGTTCCAGGAATACCGAACGGATGACGTTGTTCAAGCCGGGGCATAGCCCACCGCAGGTGACAATGCCAGCACGGGTCTGCTGGGGATCGAAGAACAAGCGGTCGCGGGGGCCGGCGATTTCGAACAGGTGTTCTTCGTCCGATGGGGGATCGGGGTCACGGATAAGCTGGGAAGACACACGGGCTTGATCGTTGATCGTGCGGCGCTGGGGGGAGGGGAAGCGGGCTTCGCCCAGAGTCGTAATCCTCATCAATAAACCTCCTCGGGAATCAGGCATGAATTTTTCAATACACTTCAGGAATGAACTTGAGCGGATAGTTCGGTTCCCGATAATCCCCAGCTTTCTGCCGCTTCGGCAGCTTCACCTGTTCCCGTGGCAGTTCTTCGTAGGGAATCTGGTTCAGTAGATGGCGGATGATGTTCAAGCGCACCCGCTTCTTATCGTTGGAGATCGCCACATACCACGGTGCCCACGGGGTATCGGTCGCTTCAAACATGGCGTCACGCGCCCGTGAATAGTCGTACCAACGGCCGTAGGATTGCAGATCCATCGGCGACAGTTTCCAGATTTTGCGCCCATCCTCAATGCGGGCTTCCATGCGGCGGGTCTGTTCCTCGGGACTGACTTCCAGCCAGTATTTGACCAGGATAATGCCAGAATCAACCATCGCCTTTTCGACAATCGGAGCCATCTCCAAAAACCGTTTTGTCTGTTCCTCAGTGCAAAATCCCATGACTCGCTCGACGCCCGCACGGTTGTACCAACTGCGGTCGAAGATGACCACCTCACCGGCTGCCGGCCAATAGGGCGCATAGCGTTGCAGATACATCTGGGTTTTTTCGCGCTCGTTTGGAGCGGGCAAGGCTACGACCCGGAAGATGCGCGGGCTGACTCGCTCAGTAATGGCCTTGATCGTCCCGCCCTTGCCCGCGCCATCCCGACCCTCGAAGACGATGCAGACTTTGAGTCCCTGGTGGCGGATCCACTCCTGCAGCTTAACGAGTTCAACATGCAATTTCGTCAATTCTTGCTCGTAGTCTTTGGTTTTCAGATTTTCCGGCTTTTGGGCATCGTCCGGGTCTTTTTCAACTTTTGTCGCTTTTTCAGCTTTTTCAGCTTTGGAATGACTCATGGCGTTCTTGCTCCGAGGTAGTGATTATTGCCGACGATGGCCAACGGCGATTATCTATCAGGATGTCGGCGCGACCGGCCTAAATCCTGCCGATCTTCCTGTAGCGCCTAATGCCGTTGCGGGGCATCCTCGCTGGTGATGATGAACACATCGTCCACTTCGGTGATGCGGAAAATTTGCGGCTTGCGGGCAGCGGCGAGATCACTTTCACTCAGATTGGCGCTCTGCAACAGGTGCGCACGCACGGCCGGATCGTTCAACGCTACCCGGTCGTCCTCCAGCCATTCCCGAACTTTGGAGTCCTGCGGCTGGAAGATATGGACTTCTTCATGGCCACGCCCCAGCATGACATAAACCGGTGGATCGCCGACCTGCATGTACTTGGCGTAACCCCGCGCTTCGTACCCCTTCGCTGTCTGGGCTACGCTGGCAGGCGTTTTGTTTTGCCCCTCATAAATCGGACCGCGCTCAAAGCGATGACCTTTTTCCAGCAGATAACCCTTCAGGGATTTGATGACAGCGGCCAGATCAGTGGCCGGGTTGGTTTTATTGCTCATGAGAAACTCTCCGAATGATCTATTCCAACAAACGGCGCAGCCGATTCGGATCGGGGCCCGGACCGGGTAGACCAGTTATTGCATCGTAACCTTGATGCCGCTGGCTGATCCCACATTCAACTGCAAGCCCTGATTCCGCGAATCCAGGCGCATGATCACACCATGCTGGTTTTTGAGCCGTAACCCGCCACCGCCACCGCCCAGAGTGATGCTCATATCCAACTGGGTGTAGGTGCCTGCGAATTTCGAGACATCCTTTAGATCGTAGACTTCACCCGTCGCGCTCATTTTGGAAATGCCCGCATTGGCACCGACCGTCAGGCCGCCGATCTTGAAAGGATACTCCTTGCCCTGGAACATCAGCTTGCCGCCCCCGAGGCTGCCACCCACAATGAATGCGAATTGCGTCTCATCAATATCGACGGTCCCGGACGGCTTTCGGGCGTCGGCCGCCAGTGCCAGACTGCTCACTAACAGCGTGGCAGCTAACAGAACGGAACCGGTCATTTTGCGAATATTTTTCATTATTGATTGCTCCTGAAAATAGCCACGCGCCGGAACGCGTGGCTGGCAAAGAGTTACTTGTTACTAAAACCGCCCGTGGCCTTCCACGACTCGGCAGGCGTGGTATCGGATGTCGCCGATCCCTTATTCGTCACTATGATCGTCACTTGCGAGGGGCCGGTGATCTTTTTGCCCTTGCTCTCCACGGTCGTACCTTCGGCAACTTTCACTGAGACGATCGCGTAATCCCGTACCTTTTCTTCAGGGATGCCGGAATAGGTTTCCGCATTGAGAAAACCGGCTTTGAACTGAGGATCGCTCATCTTCTGCTTGGCATAAGCCGATTCCAGGATCGTGACGTTAGCTCCGGGCACCAACACCACCTGGCCCCCCTTGAACACTTCACCTTTCTTGTTGGTGATGGTCACACCGTCCGGCACCAGCAAATGGTACTTCAGTTCCGGTTTGCCGGGACCTGCAGGAAAGCTACTATCCTGAAATCCCTGCGCTTGGGCGATCGCGGCGCTCAATAACAACACCAGGGCAGCACTGCAAAGACGTAAAAATTTCATTTTCATTTCCTCGATTGCGAACAACAGTTACTGTTTGAATTAAGAGAAATATCAACACTTCTCTTGGGGTGTGGCAATTCCATTGCCGCTATCGTCATCCTAATCTGTCTCTGATCAACCTCACATGCCGGTCGCTACTAGCGTCCAGGTATGTCGGGCGATCATCCGTTATTCATTGCCCAGCGTTCGTTTCAAAGTGGCGAGCCGGTCGATTTATCGTGCAATGAAGGTCAGCTTACCTCATTCAAAATGGGGGCATTCTGGCGATGTCGCGCCTGCCAGGCGAATTCAAGACCCTGGGTTTCAGAAATCGTCCGAAAATCCAGTGAGGGCGGCTCGGTCGCCATTTCCATCAATTCCATGAGGTGGGTAAAGCGCTCCGAACACAGCATGGATTGCAGATTTTCTTCCGCATCCCACGCCTCACGGTAATAAAGCTGCCGGGGATCATTGCAGTCCGTGAAAACGTGGGCCGCCAGACAACCTCGTTCCAACTGCGCCAGCCGCGCCAGCGCTTTCAATGCGTCGACCAGCGTCCGGGTTCGCCGGGGATCGGTCCGAAGATGAAGCCACAGTTCGATCATCTGCTTGACTCACCAGTAGAATTGAAACGAACCGGCAAAGGGTGCGTAAGCCGCTCACTCTGCGATTAAAGGCAGAACCCGTGCCATGAATTGACACGCCCTTCAAAACCATAAAATCATTTAAAATTAATAATTTATATTCATTGTTCATAGTTGGAAACGGCTTAGGAAGCGCAAGAAGCCTCTGAAATATCGTGGAACTACGAAATATCAGATTCTAAAAAGACGTTTGCCAAATAGTGCTCAATGGCTACCCCGGCATTGAAGAACATGCGCTGATGGCTCAATCGTTTCGCCAGGCCCGCATGGCGGACAATGTCCAGGACATCCGGGTTTAACCCGGCAAGCCACAGACTTTTTCCACGACGACTTGCCAATTGCTCACCCTCGATCAGCATCTGCAGCGCTGAATATTCAATGTCAAACACTCCGCTTAAATCCAGCAGCAACACTTTGGGTTGATGTTGCTCCATCAGAACCTTAATTTGGTCAGCGACCGATTGGGCATTGACGAAAAACAGGCGTCCTTCCGGGCGGAGAATCAACAGACCGTCGAACGTTTCATCATCGGGATGCTGGGAAGAAAGGGGGCGTAAAACGTCGGTTCCCGGCTTGCGCCCGAGCACGTACACCCTAGGATGGGCGGCCTGACTGGCCAGGCCGATCAGTGAAACAATGATCGCGACGAGGATGCCTTGCAGAGTTCCAAAGATGAGCACGCCGAGGCAGGCGGCGATGGCCCACCGGAATTCCATCGTGCGCACCTGGCGAATCGCCAGGAATTCAGCGGGTTGTATGAGGCCCACCGAATAAACGATGACCACTGCCGCCAGCGTGGCATGGGGCAGCAAACCCAGTAGTGGGGCCAGAAAGAGCATGGTGGCGATGGCGGCGCCAGCCGTGACCAGTGAAGCCTTCTGCGATTGCCCGCCTGCTGCGCGAACCACCGCCGTTTGGGAAGTGCCGCCACCCGCTGGCATAGCGCTAAACAACGCGCCCCCCACGTTGGCGAGGCCACTGGCCAGTAACTCCCGGTTGGCGTTGATAGGCGGTTCTGCCGCGTCCGCAAAGGCGCGACCTGCCGCAATCGATTCCGTAAAACTCATCAAGGCGATGCCCAGCGCGCCGGGCAACAGTTGCTGGACTAACGCCAGGTCAGGCCAGGTGAGCGATGGAAAACCTTGCGGAATCAGACCGACAATCGCTACACCCTGTCCATCCAGGTTAGCGATCCACGAGATGGCAATACCGCCACCGACCGCAACCAGCGGCGCGGGTGAGTGCGGCCATAACTGCTCCATACCGATTAACACCAGCAGCGTTGCCCCTGCAACGCCCACGGTGATGAGCGACGCCTCGGGTATCTGGTGGAGCAGGCTAAGTGCATCGACAAAAAAACCCTCCTTCGCGAAATGGATGCCCAACAGCTTGGGAAGCTGATCCAGTACGATGACCAGGCCAATGCCCGCCTTGAATCCGGTCAGCACCGGATTGGAAATGAAATTCGCCACAAACCCCAGGCGAAACAGCGAAGCCAGGATCAGAACCAGGCCGGTCAGCGCGGTCAGGGTCGCCACGGCAGTGACCAGCTTCGCCGGGTCGCCATCAGGAACCACTAACGCCAGTTGCGCACCGGTCAAAATCGCCAGCGTGGTAGTAGAACTGAAGCTCAGCACCCGCGAGGTTCCCAGCAAGGCGTAAATGAGCATCGGTACAAAAGCCGTGTACAGGCCAATGGCCACCGGCAAGCCCGCCACTGTGGCATAGGCCATTGACTTGGGCAGCACAACCGCCGCCGCCGTGAGTCCGGCAACGATGTCAAAGCGTAAAGCCCCGGCGCGAGGTTCCGGTGATTCGTTCAGGCGGGTTGCAGACATGGGTAAACTCGATCAGGGTGTGGGAAAGAATCTATTGATTCCAACCAGATGGCGCCGGGACGACTTCATAGACCACGGTGGGGCCATCGTAACGGGGCGCGTAATAAGTGCCGCCGCAATTCTGGTAAGACACACCGTCGGCGACGAAGGTGCTGCAACTCGGGGGTAAGGTGGACACCATGGCACCCACCGCGACGGCGGTTCCTACCGCGACTGCTGCACCCACGCCGACTCCCCCATAACCCCAGTGGCGGTCGACGTCGACATTGACGTTACGATTGACATTCACGTTGCGATTAACGTCGACATCCCGATGATTGACATTGGCGTTGCTTCGGCTGACGTCGCGGGTGTTCACGCTACCCCCGACATTAGCCCTGGGCGCTCTGACTTGCGCGCCGCCGCCAAAACCACCTCCCGCACGGGCGCCGCCGCTATAACCACCGCCGCCACGGCCGCCACCACGGGCTTCTACATCAACGCTGACCAGCGCCAGCATCGGTCCCATGACTAAAGCCACCGTCATCGCTTGTTTCAAATATTTGAATAATAAATCGTACATGGTGAAATTCTCCGGGGTTACTTCGTGGCTTTCGCCGGACGGGTCGCTGGCGCAGATTCTAGGAACTTGATTTTCTGAGCATTCTGCGGTGGTTTGAAAGTAAAGAAATCAGCGGAGAACTGTGGGGTAAGATTCCAGTGGCTCAAGTTGGCCGTCATCTGGGGCGAGCCTTCCACACTCTTGTCGGTGAGTAACAGGCGGCGCGGCAAGGGTTTGGGGTCGTCTTCGATCCAGATTTCCCAATCCACCTCCGGGGTTTGAAAGGCGAGATGGTGACAAACCGCGCCCTGCACCAGAGTCTGGCCAACGTAGGTTTGCGAGGTAAGATTTTTCACCAGGCGGCTGTCGGGGTTGGCCACCAGTAAGTCGGCGATGGGCAGTGAAATCCGATATTGGGTTTCGAGCAGATCCAGGGTTTCATCGATAGTTGGCGCAGCGGCAGCGCTCCCGTAGACATTCGCTTCCGGCGTGTAAAGCGCGAAGGTCTGGCCATCGTAGAACAGTTGGCGGCCGCCGCTCAGATTCTGGTAATTGACCCGCAGGCGGTTAGGTTTCTGAATAGCGACCTCCATGGTTTGGTCCGCGTGCAACCGCTGCTCAGTGGGCAGGATCAATTCCGTGGTTCTCTCAACACGCACAGTAAAGCGGTCGATAGAACGGAGATAAGTCGCCATCCGTTTAATCACGTCGACGGGGTCGGGTTTAACCGCCGGGGCCGGGCTGACTACCGGCGACGGGGACATGTTCGCCGCTGATGACTCGGTCGCAGGGGGCGAGCTGGTGCAGCCGAGCAGCGCCAGGGGCAGTAGCAGTGTTGCGGATAGCAACGGCAATATTTTCATTAAGTTTTCTCCAATAACTCATTGTTTCACGCGACGCTGGCGGCCCGGCTACCCAGGATCGCCGTGACTCAAGAGCAATCATCCATAGCCAAAGGGTGCGCGATCGTTGCTAAGCCGCTCTCCCTGCGATTAAAGGCAGACTCCGTGCCAGCCGAATTGACACGCACTCCAAAACCATAAAATAATTTAAAATAAAAGAGTTATATTGATTCTTCACGGTCAAAAACGGCTTTGAAAGCGCACAAGACCTCTGAAATATCGTGGAACTACGAAATATCAGATTCTAAAAAGATGGGTGGCGATGCAGATCGAGCTTGGCCATGCAGCTTTCAAGTGTGGTGGGTTTGAGACCGAGGATTTCTGCTGCCCCGCCGATACCCCGGATGCGTCCGCCGGTAATTTCCAGCACCCGCTGGATGTGTTCGCGTTCGGCTACGGCCAGCGTAGTCAACCCCTGGGAGGGTGTGGCCACAGCAGCGCTGCCCGGCAAATCAATCTTCAACCGGGAGCTATTCGCCAGAATCATCGCCCGCTCGATGACATTGCGCAGTTCACGGACATTACCGGGCCACGGATAGCGTTGCAGCGCCTGCAGGGTGGACTTGGCGATGGTCTCCACTGACTTGCCCATGGTCTTTGAAAATTCTTCGACAAAGGCACAGACCAGTACGGGAATGTCTTCAGGGCGGTCGCGCAAGGGCGGCACGGTGATCGGGAAGACATTCAGGCGATAGTACAAATCTTCGCGAAAGCGGCCTTCAGCAACAGCCTTTGCCAAATCCCGATTGGTGGCGGCGATGACCCGCACGTCGATCTTAATGAGCTTCGGGCTGCCCAGTCGCTCGATCTCTTTTTCCTGCAAAACCCGGAGCAGCTTGGCCTGGGACTCCAGTGGCAATTCGCTGATTTCATCCAGGAGAAGGGTTGAACCATTGGCCAGTTCAAAGCGCCCGATTTGTCGAGCCAACGCCCCGGTATATGCACCTTTTTCCCGTCCGAACAGTTCGCTCTCGATCAGCGCTGCCGGAATCGCCGCACAGTTCACGCGCACCATGGAACGATTACTGCGGGGACTCTGCTCGTGGATGGCCGTCGCGAACAACTCCTTGCCGGTGCCGGTTTCCCCCAGCAACAGCACTGAGGATGAGGTCGGGGCGACCTGCTCGACCTGCGCTAACACCCGGTCAATGGCGCGACTCCGGCCAACAATCCGCATATAACCCCGATTGGATTTCACTTCCTGGCGAAGATAGACAATTTCCTGCTGGAGCTGCTCCCGGAGGCGCTGGACTTCCTCTAGGGCTTGGCGAAGACGGGCTTCATGGTCGCGCCGTTCGGTGATGTCGAGGGATGCGCCCTTCATCCGGGCGGGCTGGCCATGGCCGTTCAGGTAGCAGGTCCCCAGGACATAGAGCCAGTGGCTGACGCCATCGGGATGCACGACCCGGTATTCCCCACGGAACTCGCCGCCTTGGCGCAAGGTGTTGCGTACCGCATGATCCACTGGCATCCGGTCATCGGGATGGACGCACGTCATGAACCGCTGGAAGCTCACCGGCTCGTCGGGTGGGATACCGTGCAGAGTCCGGGCCTGCGCCGAAGCCCAGATCGCATCGTGCGCAATATCCCAAACCCACAGGCCAATTTCGGCGGCGGCGGCGGCCAGGCGTATCCGTTCCTCGCTGTCGCGTAGCGCCCGATCCGCATCCTGGCGAGCCAGGGCGTTGGCGAACACGTCAGCGATCAGGCGTATGCCCCGCACCACCGACTCCGGCCACTCACGTTCACGGTGAGCCAGACTGCAACCGATGGCACCGATGACACGACCACCCACCATTAGGGGGGCCGCCACGCCCGATACAATGGGTATGCCCGCAAAAAATCGGTGATCCGTTTCGCCCGCCTCCGACAAGTCCGCAAGGCGGGTCAGCACGAAAGGCTGGCCACTCAACAACGTTCGGGATAACAACGGCGCTATAGTGGCCGCCGAGCTAAATAAGGGGAAGGTTTCGACGCCGGGGACCGCAAAGGTATGGGTCGCGATCAGATCCTGGCCGTCTTCCGTAAGGCGTCCCAGCCCCGCCCGGTCGGCGTGTAATGCCTCGACGAGACCACGCAAGGCGTTTTCAATTTGCTGATCGACCTGATCGGGGGGCAAGTTGACGAAACGCGCCGAGAGTTCAGCTAAAAAAGTTTCAAACCGCAACCGGTCTTCGAGTTCGGCCTGGATGGCGACGGGGTCAACATTCGTGGATGGGATCATGCTGAACCAGTTCGGGCCTCTTAAATCAGGGGGATAGCACTTCACCCCCCACCTCCGCCCTCCCCCAGAAGGGGAAGGGGGCTGAACGCCTACAATTTCCTCACTAACGACGATTAATCCAAGAGCCGCCGCCACCGCCGTAGCGATTGACCCAACCACCACCGCCGTTGATCCAGCCGCCGCCACCGTTGCGGTTGATCCAACTGCCGCCACCGCTACGGTTGACCCAGCCGCCGCCGCGATTCACCCAGCCGCCGCCGCCGCCGCGATTCACCCAGCCGCCGCCGCCGCCGCGATTCACCCAGCCGCCGCCGCCGCCGCGATTCACCCAGGCGTTGGCCTGCGGGGAATGCGCTAATGCGCCGCCCAGCAGCACACCGCCAATGACCGCCTGCGACCACTTGCCCAGACCGCGCAGAAACTGCCGTCGATCCTCGGTCACTGGCGCATCAACCGGGTCGCAAGGAGCGGTTTCATCATATTGATCAGTCATAATTTTTCTCCACTTACTCGGCTTTCTTCGGCGCGGCTGTCGCTGGCATTGCCGCATCTCCCGGAGCCGCCGCTGCGTCTTCGTCCGGTGGACCATTTTCACTGACCAGATTCGAGAAATGCATCGCCTGGAACCGCCAACCGGCAGATTCCTTCTTCAACACGGCCGAAATGTTAAGTCCGAACTCACGCGGTTGACCGTCCAGAGTCGTATCCTTCATAACGCAAGAGGCCATCAACCAAGCGTTATCACCCTCTTGAGCACCAGTGGTTTCTGGACACTCATTACTCAGCGAACCGGGCTTGAAGGTCTCAAAATAGTGTTTGTAAGTGTCCTCGATGGCTGCTTTGCCTTTCCAGAACTCGCCGGGGCCAGTCCCCATAATGGCTACCGTGGGCGTATCGGCATAGAGCGCCAACAGCGCCTTGAGGTCCTGCTTATTCAACGCCTCATGATGCTGGCGCAGCGTGGCTCTGAATTCTTCGCCAGCCTTTTCTTTCGGCGATTCAGCGGCCCAAACCGGCGAAGCCAGCGCACAACCCAGAGTCGCTGCTAATAAAAAGCGATAGTTCTTCATAATGTGATTTCCTCAATGATGCGGGATGAATGAATGCACACTGCCAACTCCCTGGCGTTCCACCGGACGGCTGCCAACCCTGTATCCCTGTATCTGATCGAGAAACGTCCGGAACCGTTGCGCCCAATCCACGGCAGGCGCGGCTATCGCCGTGGACGGGGTGAAGTGGCATAGGATACGCCAGTCATTGGGAGTATGCAGCCGCTTACAGCAACCAGCGGCGCGGGTGAGTGCGGCACAGGTCGGGTGAACTCGATCAGGGTTGCGGGAAAGAAGTATGTTTAACTAGTGTCTAACCGAAAAGAAGATTTATTTTTGGTTCTTCAAGGGTTCTTGTGGAGCTAGGCGAAACTGATTAACACCCGTTGCTTAAAGTTGGCAAAATTGCGAAAACCGTAACCCATA
>JFJP01011395.1_pt1 | contig 15023 bp, 9 predicted proteins | sample 431651 | NCBI WGS metagenome assembly JFJP01 (sample SAMN02602958, study PRJNA72255) | Microbial mat metagenome, whole genome shotgun sequencing project. | biome: fresh water; feature: sink hole; material: water; isolation source: purple microbial (photo- and chemosynthetic) mats found in...
CTCCCTCGCCCTTTGGGAGAGGGGAGACAAGAGACTCCCTCGCCCTTTGGGAGAGGGCTGGGGTGAGGGTGACAAATCTTGAAATACTGAGTATATCCGAACAGACAAGAATGTCTGTACTACCGTTGGTAGGTCGGACATTCTTGTCTGACCACGTACTAGAAATTAAATGAACCGTGTAGTATTCTAATAGGAGTGTCAAAATTTTATTTTGACAGGCGAAAGTTTTACTTTCGCACTCCTGCCCACGTCTAAATTAAGCAATATAGCTTCACCTTAAGGAGCTTACCAACCATGTTTAAACGGTTATTTGGTGGTTCAGAATCATCCAGCAGTGATGTAGCCAAAAAACGATTGCGATTTGTTTTAGTCCAAGACCGCATGAATTTATCCCCCGAAAAAATGACCCAATTACAAGAAGATTTAATCAAGGTCATTTCTAAATATGTTGAAATTGACCTCAACGGCATTGATATTTCCTTTACGGGCAATGGCCGCCAAAATCGGCTCACCGCCGATATTCCCGTCATTCGTTCAAGGTCAGGGTGAGCTATTTATGGAACGTCGAGTTTGGCGACAATTTGATTGGGTTTTGTTTGGCCTCGTCGTCATCCTGATTTTATTTGGGGTGATTATGATTTACAGTGCCAACCAAAATCAAGAGGATTTACGGGATTTATGGTGGACGCAATTGACCCGCGCGGGCCTGGGGCTAGCTCTCATGTTTACCGTCGCCGCAGTGGATTATCGCCACTATCTTTCGTTTTATAAATTTTTCTATGTGGTCATGGTGGGTTTGCTAGGGGCCTTATTTATCGCCGCTGAATTAACGGGCGGCGTATTACGTTGGTTAGATTTCTCCCTTTTCCCCGTTCAGCCGAGCGAGTTAGCCAAAATTATTGTGGTTATCGTTTCGGCTAAAGTCATGGCCGATTACGATGGTGAAATGTATAAAGTTCGTAACTTTTTCCTGACGTTTTTAGTCGTCGCCCCGCCCTTATTGCTGGTTTATCTGCAACCCGATTTAGGCACAACCATTATTATCGGTGTCACTTGGTTCATCATGGCGATGATGGCGGGGATTCACATGCTCCATGTGGTCTTTTTAGCCGCCAGTGGCATTTTAGCCCTGCCCGTCATTTGGCTCACCATGGCCGATTATCAACGAGAACGGGTTTTCCTCTTCCTCAACCCTAGCCATGACCCCGATGCCTATTTTAACATTAACCAAGCCCTCATTAGTATTGGCTCTGGTCAAACTATGGGCAAAGGTTTCAGCATTGGGACACAAAATCAACTCCATTTCCTGCGGGTGCGCCACACCGACTTTATTTTCTCAGTCATTGGTGAGGAGTTAGGCTTTGTGGGAGCCATGTTACTTTTTGGGTTAATATTATTACTCCTTTGGCGCATTATGCGTGCGTCAGAGAAAGCCAGTGATAATTTTGGGCGGCTGATTTGTGTGGGCGTGGCGGGGGTCATTTTCTTTCAATCTTTCGTTAATCTAGGGGTGAATGTGGGCATATTGCCCGTCACAGGCACACCGTTACCTTTCGTTAGCTATGGCGGTAGCTCGCTGTGGGCATTTCTTATTTCCATTGGCCTCGTGGAAAGTGTCGTCATGCGACACCGCACCCTTGATTTTGAGGCCAGCTAACGACTAGAATCCGCGAAGAGACGCGAAGTTTTTGTTTTTCTTCTCATTTCTTAGCGTCCTTCGCGGATTCTGCCTGAGCAGTTACGAGGCGAACTAATTGATAGAATTATTACATACTCCGCCATCATTTATCCGCCGACATTGGGGTAGTTGGGGCGTGTTGGTCTTAACCGTGTGGGCGTTGCTTTTAGGGCTAACCACCTTAATCAACCTCCTGTTGACCACCCAAGCCATGCCCGATGAGGCCATTTCCCAAAACCAATTAAATGGCCTCATGCTGCTCAATGGCTTTTTTAGTGTCGGTTTCTTACTGAGCAGTGTCAGCTTAACACAACGTAAGAATTGGGGCCGCCTCTTATTTATAGGCTTCATTACCATCTGGTCAGGGGCGAATGTTATCGCCCTTTTCTTTATGCCCACGATAACCTTTAGCAACCTTATTGTGAATAGCCTCCGCTTTATCATCGGCGGCGGTTTATCAATCTGGTACTTAAATCTACCACATATCAAACTGATTTTTCGTAACGACCCACACCTGGAGTCCAAATCTTCAGATTTGACAACCAAATCTGAAGATTTGGACTCCGTAAGCAAAAATTTATGACCACAACTCCCCACCCCGTTAGAGTTCGTTATGCCCCCAGCCCAACAGGTGATTTCCATGTGGGCGGCGCACGCACGGCTCTCTTTAATTACCTTTTTGCCCGCCACCATGGCGGACAATTTATTTTACGCATCGAAGACACTGACCAAAGCCGTTATAATCCTGAAGCGATGGGCTGGTTGGTCAATGGCCTACGTTATTTAGGCTTACAATGGGACGAAGGCTACGAAGTCGGTGGCGATTATGGGCCGTACGTCCAAACGGAACGGCTGGACATTTATCAAAAATATTGCCAAGAAATTATCGGGCGCGGCCATGCCTATACCTGTTTCTGTAGCTCTGAACGCTTGGAAGCGGTGCGTGAAGAGCAAGCCAAAAATAAACTCACCCAGGGTTATGACCGCCATTGCCGCCACCTAAACCCCGCTGAATCGGCTCAACGCGCGGCCGCAGGTGAACCGTATGTGGTGCGCGCCAAAATCCCGCTGGAGGGCGAGATTACCTTTCATGATGTCATCAAAGGCGAAATTACCTATCAATGGGTGGCGATTCAAGACGCAGTGTTAATGAAATCCGACGGGATTCCCACTTATCATTTCGCCAATGTGGTGGACGACCATCTTATGAAAATCAGCCACATCATGCGCGGCGATGAGTGGATTAACAGTGTGCCGTTACATCTCTTTTTATATCAAGCCTTTGATTGGCAACCACCGATTATGGCGCATCTGCCCTTGATTTTGAACCCAACGGGCAAGGGTAAAATGAGCAAGCGGGAAGACCGCGCCCCTGATGGCAAGCTCATGCCCGTTTTTGTGCGAACCTTTCAGGAAATGGGCTATTTAACAGAGGCCATAACAAATTATTTAGCTTTGTTAGGTTGGAGTTATGACGATAAAACGGAAATTATGAGCCGTGAGGAGTTGATAGAACGCTTTTCATTGGAACGCGTCAAACCCTCTGCTGCGGCCTGGAATTACGATAAATTAGACCACTTTAACGGCGATTACATCCGCCGATTATCGGTGGAAGATTTAACTCAGCGATTAGTGCCTTTTCTCAATAAAGCGGGCGTGCCTGCCACTTACGAAACCTTGCTCCCCATTACACCATTGGTGCAGGAACGGATGAAAACCTTAACTGAAGCCACCGACTTTGTGGATTTCTTCTTCATGGCGGAATTACCTGATTATGACCATTCATTACTTATCCCCAAAAAGATGGAGGTTGCCACTGTTCGCCAAATTTTAACGCAAGCGCAACAAATTCTCGCCACCACCGACTTTGAACCCACCGCCCTAGATACCGCCCTACGCGCCGCCGCCGAGTCCCTCAGCCTGAAACCTGGCCCCATGTTCCAACCGATTCGCGTGGCCGTTTGTGGTAAAATGGTCGCCCCGCCCCTCTTTGAAACCCTCATTATTATTGGCCGCGAAACGGTCATGAAACGGTTGGGGCAGGCCATAGCGAAATTAAATTAATTAGTTCGCTTACGGAGTCCAAAGCCGTAGGCTTTGACTGATTGCTCAAAGCCTACGGCTTTGGACTCCAGTTTATAGGAGATTTACCATGAATGGCCCTGGTTTTTTAGGTACACAAGCAAGTTTGTTCAAAGATATTACTTTAGTTTTAGAGATTTTATTTTACCTCATGCTCTGCGCGGGCGTGGTGGCGCAGCTTAAAGGGCTTTACAAATGGCATGACCGTTTCCAAATTCCCGTTGTATTGCTTAACATATTGCTGATAGCCTTTGTGATGTTGCCCTCATTTTCAGGCATTGCGGGCAGTATCCCCGCCCAACTGAATCAAGTTCCCGTAGCGGTTACGCTGATCCATGGCATTTTAGGCACGATTGCTCAAGGATTAGCCATTTATTGTCTATTAGCGGGTCTCAAATATATCCCCCGCAAAATTGGCGTATTACGTTATTGGATGTGGGCCGCCTTTATTGCCTGGACAGCGACTGTCTTTTTTGGCGTAACCACATATATGGTTTATTACGCCATGCCCTCTGAGGCCAGCACTGTGGGCGAGCATGATGCGGCGCAAGTGGCCGAACATAACGCTGAATTACCTCCTGCGGAACTTGCCGCGGCGACCACCGCCCCCGAAGTCGTCCCCACGGCGGCGGCGCGGCGACCACCGCCCCCGAAGTCGTCCCCACGGCGGCGGCGGTGGTCAGTGAACATGCGGCAGAGGTTATTCCCACTGAAGCCGCCCCCGCTACGGCGGAGGCCATTCCCGCTACGGCAGAGGTGGTCAGCGAACATGCGGCGGAGGTTATCCCGACTGAGGCCGCCCCCGCTACGGCGGAGGTCATCAGCGAACATGCGGCGGAGGTGGTTGAGGCTACCGCTACCGCCGAGATTATCCCTGAGCCTGAATTTGTGGGTGAGATGGCAAAAGCGGCTTGGGAGCAACTCCAGCCAACCAATGCGGGGCCAGGGGCGCGCTATGACCATGCCTTTCAATATCATATCGTCAGCAAACAATTTTATCTGTTTGGTGGGCATAATGGTGCAAACAGTTTTAATGATACGTGGGCGTTAGATTTGGATACATTGACTTGGCGCGAACTCGCGGCTAACTCGCCCACGAAGCCTGAAGCCCGTTACAGTTTGGTTTCAACGGTAGATGTGGCGGGTAACTATCTTTATGTGACGGCAGGGCATGGGGCGGGAGGCAAAAACTTCAATGACCTGTGGCGACTTGACCTGAAAACGGAAACATGGGAAGATTTAACGGCCAGCGCGGGCGCACCCTTTACGGCGCGCTATGGCAATGGCACGCCCAATGGCAATTTGAACGATACCGTAATCGTGACGCATGGCTTTGGTACAGAACGTTATGACGATACCTGGCAATTCAGCCCTAGTACGGGTACATGGGCTAATATTACGCCTGCGGGTGAGAAACCACTAGGGCGTTGTCTCTTTGCGGCCACGCCTAGTGAAGGCAATTATGTCATTCATGGTGGTTGTGCTACGCCTAATGGCCCATGTTTCTTAGATGATGCTTGGCTGTTGAACATGCAAACGAAAACTTGGCAGCCGATTATCAGTGACATCAAACCGATGGGGCGGCAACATCATACCCTCGTGGCGGGGGCAACGGGTTCTAACCGCGTCATTCTCTTTGGGGGGGAAGATGCCAACCGCGCCCCGCGTAATGATTTGTGGTATTTGAATACCGCGACGGCTACCTGGCAAAAAGTGGACGCGCCTAACGGCCCAGAGCCACGTTACAATCATACGGCGGTGTGGGTGCCTGGCCGCAAAGCCATGGTTGTTCATGGCGGTCAGGGTGCGAGTGGTGGCTTGGGTGATTTGTGGCTGTTGAATTTAAATCCACAGTAAGATTTATCTAAATCAGTTCAGCCTTTATAGCGTTTGAAACGCTATAAAGGCTTAGACCACATTAGGACATCTATCTTAATGAATCAAAAACGGCCTCATGCAACTTCGCATGAGGCCGTTTTTTTCCACCCGTAAATTTTCAGGGGATAAGGCCAGCCATTATAAGGTTTTGAACCTTATAATGGCTTAAGCCATGCCCTATCACCGTATTATTTACAGGCCGTTTTTATGATGGTACGCTCAATTTAACTAGGCAAGAACAAGAAAGCCACGCCAATGATAAAGTAAACGGCTAATAATTGCGCGCCTTCTAACCAATTGCTTTCGCCATCTAAGGCAATGAACGCCGCAATTAAACTGGCCGCAAAGAGAGCCACTACTTCAAACAGATTGAAAGTAAGCGTAAGTGGATTGCCCATCGCCAAACTGATAAAGACTAAGGCGGGGGCGACAAACAACGCAATTTGCAAACTAGAGCCAATAGCAATCGCCAAAGCAATTTCCATTTTATTTTTCATTGCCATTTGAATGGCAACCGCATGTTCCGCCGCATTACCGACTAGGGGAATAATGATAATACCTAAGAAAAACTCGCTGACCCCAAACTCTTTCACCACTGGCTCAACCGCCCCGACTAACACCTCGCTCAAAAAGGCTATGGCTACGGTGGAGGCCAATAACACGCCCACCGCTTGGCGAACGCTCCAGGTGGGGTGATGAACTTCGCTGTGGTCAGCTTGGCTAGGGTCATCAAGTTGAAATGAAAAGGCAATCCCTAACACATAAATCACCAACATCACGGCTGCCACACTCAAACTGAGATATTCCACACTTTGCTCATGAGCATGGTCGGCATTGATGGCATAACTAAACATGGAGGGAATACCGAGCGCAATCACGGCTGAAATAAGCATGGTGGCATTAACATTGGCCTGCGCCATGTCAAAGGTTTGCCGCTTAAATTTAATCCCGCCTAACAACATACTTAAGCCTAAAATCAACAATAAATTGCCCAAAATAGAGCCTGTAATTGAAGCCTTCACCAACTCTAACAACCCTTCCCGTAATTCGGGGTTGGTCACGCCCGTATAAATCGCCACCATCGTAATAATCAACTCGGCGGCATTACCTAACGTAGCATTAAGCAAACCCCCAATTTTCGGCCCCGTATAGACCGCCAACTCCTCGGTGGCCTGCCCCATGAAGCCCGCCAATGGCACCACTCCTAAAGCCGCCGTCACAAAAATGACGATGGGCGACCAGTGTAGCCATTCGCCCAGGGCGGCAATGACGACAAACACTAACATTACGTAATTCCAATACTTTAACATAATAAATCTCTCCAGGTAGATTACTGATAATGGAGTCCAAATCTTATGGAGGTTCGAGAATTATTTCGGTAATGAAAGGAGTCCGCAATTATTTGCGGGCTGTCCGCAAAGGATTGCGGACTCCTTGTTTTTTACAGGTTATTCTTTACCGATTTATTTTCCGAACCTTCATTAGATTTGAGTAGTGAGTCAAATCTAATGATTTGGACTCCGTAAGCGAAAGTCCTCATTATATTTATCTTGTAATTTTCACGCCAACTCATGGCCGTAAAATAAGCGGCAGATAGCTTTGGTTGCCTTGAGGCAACCCAAAGAGGGCAAAATCCGTTAGATGACATAACTCTAGTTGGATGAAACTATTGGTGCGGCTGTAATTTGCGGGCGGATTACACGTTATAGCCACATCTTGCCATTGATTTGCCCAATAGTAGAGCTTAGGCGGCTGCAAATTCAGCGCGGTGGCCTCATGTTGCATGGAAAGTGTTACCGCCTGGGTAAAAGGGGTGGTGATGAACACTCCGTCATGATACGCCTCCAAACTGAAGGCGCGCCCTGCAAATTGATGATTGGTCGGGTAGGGCGTTTGCGCTGACCCCAGGGGCGTATAAACAAAAGTAACATTTTGGGTCAAGATATTTGGCGGCACCATCATTGTCAAGGTCAAACCCTGACTAAAATCTAGCAAACCACCTGCTGGGCCGAGGATGAGACTTTGGGTATTTTGATTAAGCAACACTTCGTTAGGCGAATCATTGCTGATAAAAGCATCGTTATCTCCGTCACCGTCCAAATCACCCAACTCGATACAATTCGTATCATCACCGCCCAAAGATTGCCCATTATTACTAAATTCACCTGTGCCGTCATTCAGCCAAATTTGGTTCTCCTGATTACCCGTCACCGACACATCGGTATCGCCGTCCCCGTCCACATCACCCAACGCAATCGCCTGAGTATCCAATTGTCCTAAATCATTACCACTTTGGTTAAATTTACCCGTGCCATCATTCAGCCACACTTGATTGCCTTGATTATTACCATTTCCTACAACCACATCGGTATCCCCATCACTGTCCATGTCCGCCAAACCAACCGCCTGAGTGTCATTTTGCCCCAAAGTAGTCATACTTTGGTTAAATTTACCCGTCCCGTCATTCAACCAAATTTGGTTGCCTTCGTTATTACCATTTCCTACAACCACATCCGTATCCCCATCCGCATCTAAATCGGCCAAAGCAATCGCCTGAGTATCATTTTGGCCTAATGTTTGGGTGGTTTGCGTAAATTTACCCGTGCCGTCATTCAACCAAATGGTATTGGGCTGATTATTCGCATTACCAAAAATAACATCAGGGTCACTATCCCCGTCCAAATCGGCCAAGCCAATGGCATTGGTCGCGGCTTGGCTCAAAGATTGCCCACTATTACTAAATTGCCCCGCCCCATTATTAAGCCAAACTTCGTTAGGTTGCCCATTATTATAACCCAAAATAGCATCTGCATCCCCATCCCCATCAATATCGCTCATGGCAATGGCATTGCTATTACTTGATAATGTTTGTTGCGTTTGAGTGAATGTTCCCGCGCCATCATTGAGCCACACTTCATTATTACCCCCTGTTTGGCGCGCCGCGCTCGCCATGTGCATCACCACCGCGTCCAAATCGCCATCTCCATCCACATCAACCAACTCAGTCTCCTTGCTATTGCCGTTGCCCAAGCGTTGGCTCGTTTTCACAAAAACCCCGCTGCCCCGATTTTGATTAAACCAAACCCGATTGCTTTCGCCCTGATTGCCCATGAACAAATCTAAATCACCGTCACCATTCAAATCACCTAACGCCACCGTCTGGGTGCTAAACCGCCCCAAAGTCAATTTTGTCAGCGTAAAACCACCCTGGCCGTCATTTTGATAAACGGCATTCTTATGTAAGCCGCCCCCGCCAACCACCATGTCCAAATCATTATCGCCATCTAAATCCGCCAACGCCACCGTTGTAGCTGAGGTTATTGGTTTAGGTAAATTAAGGGGCTTAAATTCCCCCACCCCATTATTCAGCCAAATCTGATTTGGACTACTCAAATTAGCCACCGCGATATCCAAATCACCATCACTGTCCACATCACCCAACGCCGCCGCCACCGTATTCGTCACCACAAACATTTGGCTACTTTCGCTAAACTCCCCATGCCCATCGCCAAACCACACCTGGTCCTGCTTGCCATAATTTCCAAAAAAGGCATCTACCGCGCCATCACCATTCAAATCACCCAAAACCACCGCCAGGGTATTCGCAATGGGGCTAAACATGAGATTGCCGATATTAAAATCAAAGCCACCCGCACCATCATTGAGCCATAAATGATTTGGCCCGCCCGTTTGCCCCGCCAATATATCTAAATCGCCATCACTATCCACGTCAGCCAACGCAACAGCATAACTATTATCATCAACGCTTACCCAACTTGAATGAATCGTAAAATGGGCGCGCCCATCATTCATTAAAACAACGCCATCATGTGAAGTTCTCGTAACTGTACCCCCACTCACCGCCACCACATCTAAATCGCCATCATTATCCAAATCGCCCACCGCCACCGCCTGCGCTGCCGCCACACTCTCATGGCGGCGAAAACGCCCCTGACCGTCATTAAGCCAAATTTCACTGGGTTGGTTCGCATACGTTACAAAAGCATCTAAATCCCCATCATTATCCAAATCGCCCAACGCCGCATCCGTGGTCTCGCCCTGCCCCATCACCTGTCCACTATCTAGCAATAACCCCGTACTCCGCGCCACTGCCACGCGAAATTGCCATTGATACGGCTGTAAAGTGATGAGATTGCCATTGATACTATTGGCTTGAATTGTATTACTTAAGCTAACAATAATTTCCTCCCCCGCCAAAAACGGGTGGTCAGGCACAAACTCCACTGCTTTGCCCGCCAAAATAGAACGAAATGTTCCTTGATACAGCCCCCGCTGTTGCCCCTGCACCGTAAAAGTACGACTGGTAATGGTGGCGAAGCGAGCGAAGTCACTAAATATGACCCTCACGGAACTATCACGCGCCACCAACCGCCCATTATTTTCAGGCAGAGTTTGCGTGACGGTGAAGATGGAAGGCGTAGAGGTTGGAGGCGTGGTTATGGGAGTCATGGTTGGGGTTGCGGCAAAGGGAGAGGGTGTAGAGGTTGGAGTGAACGTTGAGATAGTTATTACGGGAATCAATTGCAACACAGGAATTTGGTTGATACGATTAACCGTATTACTTTGGGCTTGCGCTAGGGGCATGGTAAGTAGGGCGAGGCTACTCAATAAAGTGAATATAACAACGATTACTGTTAAAAAACGTTTCATAGCGATTATCTCCTAGACTCCCTGCATTTTGGAGTGTAACGCTTTAGCTTTGCCACACCAAAAAAGCGCAAGGCGAAAGCGTTGCGACTCCAAACAAATTTACAGGTGTAATCTTTTTAGACTTAATAGCTTACTCAAAAAGAGACAACTAGGCAATTTTTTGACACTTATTCACATCTGAGATAGACTAAGTTAATTATTATCCTTAAATTTTGCCCCAAAAGCTGTATTTCGTTTGGCGTATCCAGGACGATACGCCACGCCTCATACGCTTTGTTTGAGAGTATGCCCATGATTAGCCATGCGATGGAAGATTATCTCAAAGCAATTTACAAACTCCAGCAAACCATTTCTCCTGTGCCAACTTCGGCCCTAGCCGACCAAATGAATTTATCCCCCGCCTCCGTCACCAATATGTGCAAAAAATTGGCCGAATTGCATTTATTAAACCATGAGCCATATCAGGGAGTTACCTTTACGGAGGCAGGCGAGAAGTTAGCTCTCGAAATAATTCGTCACCATCGCTTGCTAGAGTTATATTTGGCCGAAGCCCTGAATGTTCCCTGGGACAAGGTGCATGAAGAGGCCGAAAAGCTAGAGCATGTCATTAGCGAAGATTTAGAAGAACGCATGGCCGCCGCCCTCGGCGACCCGCGTTTTGACCCGCATGGCGCGCCCATTCCCACCAAAACGGGGACGATTTTTCAGCCACCTAGCAAGCCCCTCAGCCAAATGCACGCGGGTAATCACTTGGTGGTCATTGAGGTAGATGACGCTGACCCCGAATTATTACGTTATTTAGGCAAAATTGGGCTATATCCTGGCACCAAACTCACGTTGCAAGAGTACGCCCCCTTTGAAGGCCCCCTAACCTTACAAATTGGTGAACATCAACATACCATTGGTCATCAAGCGGCCAAAGCCGTTTTGGTGGCTATCGCTGAAACAGACTCCGCAAATTAAACACGGAGTCCAAATCTTTAGATTTGACGGTCAAATCTAAAGATTTGGACTCCATTTATTAGGAAATCCATGACCACCTTACCGATTACTCACATGACGCTTTATAAACATGGTGTCGGCTATTTTCGCCGCCGTGGCCCCGTTGAGGGCAAAGCCGTTAAGCTCACCTTTCGTCGCGAAGAGATGGACGACATGCTCAAAAGTTTAACCGTGATTGACCATGCCAGCGGTCAAGTGCAAGGCGTAGATTACGACACGCCCCAAAGTCAGGCCGAACGCTTGGCGGGCTGTTCCGTTATATTGGACAATGAACGCAGCCTACGGGATTTGTTGCAAGTGTTGCGCGGCCGCGCCGTCACTTTATTGGTGAAAGATGCGCCCGCGCTAACGGGTATTTTGCTCGGTTTAGATGAAGCTGAAAACCGCGCCACTGAGCTACCCACTGTTACCATTTTGCAAGCCGATAGCCAAACCGTTGCCGTTATCAACCTTAATCAATTGGTCGGCGTGGATATTCAAGATGAGACCGCTTCGGCAGATTTGCGCTTTTTCCTGCAAACGGCTTTAGGCCAAGAAACGCACCGTTCCATCACCATTCGCCTGAGCGCAGGCGAGCATGATTTGGAGGTGAGCTATATCGCCCCCGCCCCAACCTGGCGCGTCAGCTATCGCCTGGTGGCAGATGAGGGACAAACTGAAGCCTTATTACAAGGTTGGGGCATTTTTGATAATCGGCTGGAGGAGGATTTAACTGACATTTCCCTCTCGCTGACGGCGGGCATGCCCATTTCATTTATGTACGATTTGTATACGCCGCACACGCCCACTCGCCCCACTGTGGCGCAAGAAGAACGCACCGCCGCCGCGCCCATTATGTTTGATGCGGCGGTCATGGCAGAGGAAACCGACAGCTTTGGGCTGGCTGGCGTGGCCCCCGCCGCGCCTATGATGATGGCTGCCCCGATGCCTAAACGCGCCATGTCTAGCAGTGGCATGCGACAATCCGTAAGCAGCGCGGCCACGGGCAAGGCGATGGGCGAACTGTTTCAATATAATGTCAGCGCGCCCGTAACCGTTGGGCGTGGACAATCGGCCATGGTGCCGATTGTCAGCACTATGTTGAACTTTAAGAAAGATTTAATTTATAATGGGCAAAAAATGGCAACTCATCCCATAGCCACCATGCGCTTTAACAATCGCACTGACCTGACCCTAGAGCGCGGCCCCGTGACCGTCATGGAGGCGGGGGAATATGTGGGCGAGGCGGTATTACCTTTTACGACGAATGAGGCCGAAGCGGTCATTTCCTACGCGGTGGAATTGGGGGTGCATGTGAAAGAGGAGTTGCAAACGGAGAGTCGTTTAGAATCATTACAGCTACAAAACGCCTATCTGTGGCAAAATTTCTATGACATTCGCCGCACTACCTATCATGTGGATAATCGCACGGCGCAGGCCAAAAAGGTGTTAATTGAGCATAATCGTAGCGGAAGCTATCAATTGTTTGATATGGCTGAACCAACGGAAAAAACGCTTGATACATACCGTTATGAAGTGTCGGCGGCGGCGGGTAAAATAACCAATTTCATGGTGCAAGAACGGTATTCACGTGCTAGTCGGGCGGAAATTCGGAATTTATCTTATCAAAATTTACAGCAATATTTTAACGATAAATTCCTAGATGACCAGGCTTATCGCGAACTCAAAGGGCTGCTGGATTTGTGGGCGGAGATTAGTAATTTAGAGAAAGAAATTGTGACGCAAGAACAACAACGCGGCAAAATTTATCAAATGCAAGAGCAAGCCCAGAAAAACATGGTCGTTTTAGCCAAAGAGGGCGAAGAGGGCGCGCTCCGTAGCCGCTATGTGCAACAAATTAGCCAAAGTGAAGAGGAATTGACGAAGATTAAAAACGAAATTAGCCGCATGCAAGCAGAAATTAAGCGTAAGCAACAACAAATTGAGCAATGGCTGGCGCGGTTGGGGAAGTAACTTATACTGCATATCAAGATTTGTAGGGGCGTACCCTTGTGGTCGCCCTGGTGGGTAGGGACAAGCCCTACCCCTACGACAAAATCTTGAAATACTGAGTATAGCCCTACCCCTACGACAAAATCTTGAAATACTGAGTATAGTATCAAAGAACAGCGGATAGGGTGAATTATGCAGATTTTTTTATCCGCATAATTTACTATATCCGCTGTTTTTTTATTAAAAACAAAAATTTTGCTTGCTAACCACAATCAGAGTAAGATGACTGTGTTAATTTATTCAAGCATAGGATACCCCACCATGCAGCCTCAAAGCACTATTTTAATTGTGGATGACAACCCCAATGACTGTGTAACGTTACGAATTTTACTCTTAGCCGATGAATATAACCTCATTTTTGCTGAAGATGGCGCAAAAGCCTTAGTTGTCGCTAACGAAATTAGACCTGATTTATTATTGTTAGATGTTTTAATGCCTGGCCTGGATGGTTTTGAAGTATGCCAACAATTACGCGCCAATCCACTTTTAGCTGAATTACCCATTATTATGCTAACGGCTCTCGATGACGAAGCCTCCCATTTACGCGGCATGGCGGTAGGGGCAGACGATTTTATTACTAAACCTTTTAACCAAGCCGAGCTACGGACGCGGGTACAAACTATTCTGCGGCTCAATCGTTATCGGCGGCTAATGAATGAACGTATTAAATTTGAGTGGGTGGTTGAACATACCAAAGATGGTTACGTTATATTAAATCAACAGCAACAGCTTATTTACACCAATCCCCAAGCCCGCTTATATTTAGGTCTAACCAGTAACAATTCTAAAGTTATCGGTGAGCCATTCATGAAACTTATTAACCAATATTATCAAGGCCAACCCCAAGCCATTTGGGAAACCTGGCCGCAGGTTGACCCCGAAATACCACTCTATTTAATTCAACCCGCCACCGCCACCAATAGCTCTTTTTGGTTACAAGTGGAGCTAATCACCGTGCCAGAAAGTGACCATGAAACCTATTTAGTCCGCCTGCGTGACGTAACCACCAACATTGTGGAGCAACGGCTGCGTTGGACATTTCATGGGCAAATCAGCCATAAATTCAAAAGTCCCCTGACCGTCATTGATACGTTTCGCCAATTACTCCCCGAAGAGGAAAACCAACTTTCTGTGGCCGATTGGCAAGCCTTATTGCCCCTCGTCCGTAGCCAACTGAACACCCTCAAAGAAGACATTTTAGAAGTATTTCGTTACTTAAACATTACGGATGTAGTCTCCTCTCGCCAAGGAAATTGCTCCCTGGAAACAATTTTCAGCGTCATTAGGAAAATTGGGACTGACCTACAATTGACCCACTTAGAAATCCAAAGTGACCCTTATTTACATAATAATGAACTTTATATTCCTTTATCAACCAAAGCATTGGAATTAGTCTTATGGGAAATTCTCGACAATGCCCAAAAATTTCACCCCAATAGCTCACCTGAAATAGAAATCAATATTTTCAAATTAAACAACCAAATATATCTCGAAATTTTTGATAATGGTATCACCTTATCCCCTTATCAACTCAGCCAAATATGGCAACCTTATTATCAAGCCGAAAAAGGGTTTTCAGGTCAAGTCCCTGGTTTAGGGGTCGGCTTATCCATTGTTACGTCCCTCATTTGGAGTGTTGGTGGCACTTGCCAAGCCTACAATCGTCCCAATGGGTCGGGCATTGTGGTTGAGTTAACCGTTCCCATTTTAGGGGGGAATC
>JFJP01020458.1_pt1 | contig 15023 bp, 6 predicted proteins | sample 431651 | NCBI WGS metagenome assembly JFJP01 (sample SAMN02602958, study PRJNA72255) | Microbial mat metagenome, whole genome shotgun sequencing project. | biome: fresh water; feature: sink hole; material: water; isolation source: purple microbial (photo- and chemosynthetic) mats found in...
GCGCCGACGAGGCCAAGCGCGAGCAGATGAACTTCTTCCAGCGCCACCTGCTGCCGATCGCGGCGGCGGCGCTGCTGGTGGTCGGCGGCGGAGGTTACGGCGGATATCTGTGGCTGACCCGGAGCGGCGAGAAGACCCGCCAGGCCGAACTCGCCCAGCTCAAACGCAGCCAGGAGTCGGAGTCGAAGATCGCGCGCCTGCGCCAGACCCTCGCCGCCGCGCTCGACAACATCGCGCCGCTGCCGGAGAACGTCGAAGCCTCGCTTGATGAGCTGGCCAGCTTCGCGCCCGAGGGCTCGAAGGACTCCGACGTGGTCAAGTGGCGGGCCAAGACCGACGAGGTACGCGTCCTGCAGACGCGCCTCGCCGCGGTCGACGCCAGCAGCCTCGACCTGGCTGGGCGCCAGACCGCGAAGAAGGACCTGATCGCCTATCTCGGCAAGGTCGGCGGGGACGACGTCGCCGCCAAGCGCTGGCAGAAGCACCTGGCCGACCTCGACGCCGAGGAGGGCCGCCTGCGCGCCGCTGGCGCCTCGTTCGAGACCGTGCAACTGAAGAAGGCCGAGCGCGAGCGCCTGGCGCCGATCCTGGTCGCGCTCGCCGCCCTGGTCCCGGCCGAGGATCCGCAGCTGGCCAAGTGGAACGCCCGCGTCGCCAACTTCGACGCCGAGCTGGGCAAGCTGCGCGCACGCATCGCGCCGCTCGACCAGAAGACCGCGATCACCGAGCGCGAGCGCGTGGTCTTCGCCAACGCACTCGCCGATCTCAAGGGCTTCATCGACGAGAACGACCAGGAGTTCCGCCGCTGGAACGAGAAGCTCGAGGGCGCCCGCGGCCGCGTCGCCACCCTGCGCGAGCAGATCAGCGTCGTCGTCGGACAGTCGCCCGAGATGATCAGCAAGCCGAAGCGTGATCAGATCGCCGACAAGCTGGCCGCCTATCGCGAGGCGATGGGCGACGACGACCCCTTCGCCAAGGACTGGCTCGCCGCCATCGCCGCAGCCGACAAGACCATCGCCGGCTGCCGGGGGCGCCTCGGCGAATCGGTCAAGCAGGCCGCCGACGGACTGCTTCCCGCCGGCACCCTGCAGCCGTTCGAGCGCGATCTGACGCAACTGGCGGCGCTCGAGAACGCTGGCGACGCCGACGCGTTGAAGTGGGACCAACTGCTGCGCACCAGCCGCCGCACCCTCGACGAGCTGCTCACCGACCTGCGCGTGCTTGAACCGGGCGATGTCCGGCCGGTGACCCAGGCCGCGCAGAGCGATCTTGCGGCCAAGCTGACCCGCCTGGCCGGCAAGGGCGGCATCGAGCCCGAGCGCGCCGAGGTCTACCGCCAGCGCCTCGCCGCCGAAGCCCGGCGCATCGCCCAGCTACGCGAAGCCCTGGTCGTCTTCGACAAGGCCGAACCGGTGACCGGCGCCATGCGCAGCGGCCTGGACCGGCTGACCGTCGACGTCGGCCAGGAGGACAAGGACGTGCGGCGCTGGCTGGCCAAGTCGGCACGGGTCGACGACCTCTGCCAGCGCATCGGCGCGATCGACCGCAAGGAGCCGGTGCCCGAGGATCTCGACCGCATGTTCTCCGCACTCGAACAGCTGGTCGGCCCCAACGATCCGCAGCTGGTCACCTGGCGGGGCAAGGTCCTGCGCATCAACGAGGCGCGTGGCGCCCTCGCCGTGCTCGACCGCCGCGCACCCTACGCCGCAACCACCATCGATGCCGGCCTCGCCACCCTGGCCGAGCTGGTCGGCGGCAACGACCGCGCGCTGGTGCGCTGGCGGGCCAAGGCCGACGAGGTCAGGACGCTCAGGGCCGCCCTCGCCGCCCTGAGCGCGACGCTCGCCCAGTCGCCCGAAGAGCAAAGCACCAGCCACGCCCGCTTCCGCCGCCTGATCGCCCTGGTCGGGGCCGAAGACGGCGACCTGCGCAGCGCCGCCCTCCGCCAGCAGCTGTTGGATGGACCACCGCGTCCGTCGTGGGCTGCCGAGTGCGGCCGCGACAGCTTCGGCCCGTGGGCCGAAGCGGCCCTTCCCGGTGGTCATCTGCGCTTCCGCTTCGTGCCACCCGCCCAGGTCCAGGTCGGCAGCCCCGACGGCGAAGGCGGACGCGATGCCGACGAGTTGAGCGTCCTGCTGACCCTGCCACGCGGCTTCTGGATCGCCGAGGTCGAGACGCCGCAATCGATCTACGCCGCCGTCATCGGCCGCGATCCCAGCCGCTTTCCCGGGCGCGACCCGGCGCTGCAGCCGGTCGAGCGGGTCGGTTGGGAGGAGGCAACCGCCTTCTGCTCCGCCCTCTCCGCTCAGGTTGCCGGGCTGAATGCCAGACTGCCGCTCGAAGCCGAGTGGGAGCTGGCCGCCCGCGCCGGTTCGGTCGGGCCGTGGAACCTGCCGGCAGGCGTCACCGCCGATGCGGACGGCGTCGGCAAGATCGCCTGGACCAGCGAAAACGCCGCCCGCAGCCCGAAGCCTTCGCGCGGGCGCCTGCCCAACGCCCTCGGCCTCTACGACCTGCACGGCAATCTTGCCGAGTGGGTCGCCGACGCCTACGGTCCGTGGCCGACCTCGACGGTCGAGATCACCGCACCCGCCGCCGGCGGCGACCGCCGCGTCCTGCGTGGCGGCAGCTGGGGCGACGGCTGGCAAAAGACCCGCGCCGCCAACCGCATCGCGGTGCGCGCCGACCTGCGCACCGCCTACGCCGGCTTCCGCCTCGCCCTTGAGGTCGACTGGGCCGGAGCGCCACCGGACGGCGCCGCGGTGATCGCGGCCGCCCAGCAGGGTGTCGGTGGCAAGCCACGAGAATTCACCTTCGGAGGATGGCGCGTGAAACTGGAACGGGAGGACGGCAAGTGAGCGGCGTCATCATGCGAGGCCTGTTCGTGCTCCTGCTGGTGGCGACGGCCTGGGCGGCGGATCCGGTGTGGAACGGGGGCAGCGGCGACAACGAGTGGGCGACAAGCGAGAACTGGGACACCAATAGCAGCGGACCAGACGGCGCCACTGCAGGCGCCACCCTGTCCGGCGCCATCCGCCCGACTCCGGTCCTGGCAGCTCCCATCACTTTGAACCGCCTGGTCTTCGATTCGGCCACCTCGTTCGATCTCCAGGGGCCATCCCTGCTGACCCTGGGTGGCTCCTCCCCGGTGCTCGAGGTAAAGCAGGGGACGCACGTCATCTCGGCGCCTTTTGCAGTAAGCAGCGACCTCACCATCGTCGTCTACAATGGCGCCAGCCTGACGATCAGCTCCACCGCCATCTCCGGCAACGGCACCATCGCCAGGATCCTGCTTGGCACCGGCGCGCTGACGCTTAGCGACGCCACGCGCCCGCCTGCGCCGGGCTGGCTGCAACCGACCACTGCCACGACAAATGACACCACTCCGACCTGGCAATGGTCGGGGTCCGGAGGTCCCTACCGCTACCGGCTTGATGGCGGCGGCTGGATCGAAACCACCCTGACCTCGTTCACCCCGGCTCAACCGCTGGGTGACGCCCCTCACGCCCTTGAGGTCGAAGAGCGCGATCCCGTCGCCTGGTCCGGCAACATCGCTTTGCGCAGCGTCACCATCGATGGTACCGCCCCGTACATCGTTTCCCGCGAAACGGTCGATGCCGACCACGACGGCTTCATTGATGGCGTGGAAGTGACCTTCAGCGAGGACATGGATCAGACGGGAGCCAGAGTCGGCGCGTGGACGGTGGCGGGATGCACGCTGAATGGATCGCCCGGGTGGCTGAGCGCACGGCGGCTGCGCGTCATCATCAATGAGCGCACGACGCCGGACACCAGCGCGACGCCGGCGATCATGCATACCCAGGCTGCGGGGCCAGGCGATCGCATCGCGGACTTGGCCGGCAACCTCCTGGCCAGCGACGCTGCTGCCGTCACCCCCAGCGACAAGGCCGGTCCGATCATCGTGCGCATCGAGGTGGCGGTCGGGACCAAGGAAATGGCGACGGTGTTCTCGGAGGCGGTGACCGACGAGACCGGCGGGCAACTGGCGGAGACCGACTTCACCTACCGCGAAAATGCCGCCAATGGCGCCTTCGACATCAGTTCCATGGTCGACTCCGACGGCCTGGACGGACAGCTGACGTTGTATGCCTCGGGCGCGGTGGAGTCCGCAGATGTTGGGGTGGACGCCATCGAGCCCGTACCAGCGAAGATCCTCGATCTCGCCGGCAACATGGCCGTGCTGACCGTACCCGTATGTACGCTCTCCGTCCCGGCCACCTACTTTTACAGCACGGTCGGAGGCGGGCCGTGGAACCTCCCCGGTACCTGGGTGGAGGGCCGGCTGCCAACCCAGTCAGACGATGTCCATATCCGCGGCCCCGTCACCATGGTCACCAACGACTACGTGGACTGCCTCACCATCACGTTCAGCGGGGACGGAACACTCACCTGCTTGGGCACCCCGCCGAACGCGAGCCAGTACTGTCTGGTGCGCATCTGGGGCGCCAGCGATCAGATCCATGCGCTTGATGACACCACCGTGACCGACATCAACCTGTGGGACTGCAAGAATCTCGGCATCGACAACCCCATCACCGTCACGGTCGACAACGGAGCCGTCCTGAGGCTCGACAACACCACCCAGGGCCAATGGCTGCGGACCGTGATCAAGCGCGGCGGCGGCACCCTGGAATGGAATGCGCCAGCCCAGGGCTATCAGTCCGGGTTCGACGTCGGCCCGACCCAGATCGAGCAGGGCGTGTTCCGCTTGATGCGCCTGCATGGCCGTCCCGACGGTCAGGCGCTGACGATCTTCGGCACTGGCACGTTGGATCTGCAGCAGCCATGGCAGATCAGCAACCTGACCGGGCAGGGCACTATCACCTGTGACGCTGGCACCGACCAGATCCTCACCCTCGCGGCCAGCACCTGGGGCGGGAAGATCCAGGACGGGGCCAGCAAGATCATCGTCGATGCGTACGGAAGCCATGACTGGAGCGGGATCAACACGTTCACCGGCGGACTCACCATCCGCGACGTCGGTAATGTGTCGGGCGTGGGCGGCTCGCTGCAGATCAACGGCGGCAGCGCCATCGCCGACGCCTGCGCGGTGACCCTGGATGGCTCCCTGACCCTGAAGGCCAGCGAGACCATCGGCGGCCTCCGTCTTTCGGACCTGGCGACGCTCGTGGTCGACCCGGGCCAGTCGGCCGTGGTCTCCAGCGTAGTCGACTTCGATGCCGAGTTGACCATCTCGGGCGGCGGAAGCGTCGCGTTTACCGGCGGCGCCAGCACAGGCTCAAGCGGCGCCGCGGCGCAGGCTGTCGTCCTGGGGGGCAGCACCTTGCGCATCGCCCGTGGCGACCACCTGCGCGGCAGCCAGCTCCAGCTCAATGCGTCCACGCTCGCCATTGACGAGACCTGCAGCGTCGCCCAGGGCGTGACCATCACCGGCGGGACCGGCACGCTGTGGGTCGCCAATGGCAAGACCGCCACGGTGACCGGAGACATCGGCTCGGCCAACCCGTTGATCAAGAGCGGATCCGGCGTCCTCGCCATCGCTTCGGCGGGGACCAGCCTGCGCACCGACACGCGCGTCCAGGCTGGTGAGCTGCTGGTCTCCGCCGCGCGTCATCTTGGCGCCACAGGCGGCGGAACGCTGACCCTCTCTGGTGGTGGCGTCCTGCGCGCGGCGGGAGATGTGGCCACGGTCTGGAGTCTGGCCGTCAACGCTGGCGGCGGCGCCATCGCAGTGGACCCGGGACGGGTGCTGACCTGGTCCGGAGCGTTCAGCGGCAGCGGTCTGCTCGACAAGCGCGACGCCGGCACGCTGGAGCTGGCGGGCAACAGCGTGGCCTTTTCCGGCGCCATCACCGCGTCCGGTGGAACGCTGCGCGCACAGCATATCTCCGCCTTGGGCGCCGCCGGGGTCGGCACCACGGTGGCCGATGGCGCAACCCTGGACCTCAACCTGGCGGCGGGCGGAACGATCGCCGAGCCGCTGGCTCTTGCCGGCTCGTTGACCATGGGCGATGCACAGGCGGTGATCCTCAGCGGCACCATCGCCCTGACCCGGGTCGGCCTGCCGGTCTCCCTGGACGTCGGCAACGCCGGCGGGTCGTTGACGCTTGCGAGCTCCGTGTCCGGTTCCAGCGGCAGCGGGGTCACCAAGAGCGGCTCCGGCGTGCTGGCACTCTCCGCTGGCAACTCCTTCACTGGACAGGTGACGGTATTGGCCGGCGTCCTCGCCATTGGCGCCGACGCAGGCCTTGGCAACAGCGCCAACGAGGTGCTGCTCAATGGCGGCGCCCTGCGCGCGACCGGGACGATCACCTCTGGGCGCATCGTGCGCATCGGCAGCGCCGATGGCACCATCGACACCAACGGCCAGACCATCACCCTGCCCGGCATCGACACGACGCCGGGCCAGGACCTCACCCTCACCGGCGCCGGCACCCTGGCCTTCGCGATCCCTGGCGGACAGATCCGCAACCTCGGCGGTCTGCTCGCCGGCTCAGCCGCCCTGCAGGTGGCGCATGCCGGCGGCGGGGGCGATGCCGGCATGCTGGTGATCGGTGATGCGGCCAACACCTGGAGCGGCGCCTGCACCGTCGCTTCGGGCCGGCTGACGGTCAACGGCCGCATCGGCGGCACCCTGCTGGTCCAGTCCGGCGGCCTGCTCGCCGGCAACGGCACCGTCGGCGCCCTCTCGGTCGCGGGTGGAGGCACGGTCAGCCCGGGCGGTCAGACCGGCGGCTCCGGCTCGGCGCCCGGCGTGCTCAAAGCGGCCAGCGCCGCCTTCGCGCCCGGCAGCCTGTTGCGCTTCGACCTCGGCTCGGCCAACGACCTGCTCTCGGTCACCGGCGGCGCCGTATTCACCGGCACCACCTCGGCGCTGAGCGTCACCGGCTCACCGTCAGATGCCGCCTTCAACGCCAACGCCAGCGATCTGGTCCTGATCGCGGCCGGCGGGACGACCTACCCGGCGGGGGCGATCGGCAGCGTGACCTACAGCGCCGGCATCAGCACGCAGGCCAACTACCGCGTCGCCGTCGACGGAACCAACCTGCTGCTGCAACGCAACCGCGCACCGACCGTCGCCACCGGGGTGGCGGCGACCGTCTCGCCAGCGGTGGCGGCGCACCCCGACACCACCACCACCCCGCCGCCCTACACCGTGGGGCAGCCCGGTTCGCACATCCAGTTCGGAGCCGACATCGATACCGGGGGGGGCGTCCTCCCGCTGGTCCAGGCCACCGATCCGGAGGGGGCCGCGGCCGCGACGCTGGTCTTCACCCTCAAGCTCGATCCGGGCCAGGGCCGCATCGAGTGGGATGCCGATGCGACCGCGGCCGAGGATTGGCGCACGGTGTCCGCCGACACGGCGCTGAAGACCTGGACCCAGCAGGACATCGCTGACGGCCGCGTGCGCTACCTCAGCACCGGGTCGGTCGGCGGCACCGACGCCATCCTGTACGAGGTGACGGATGCCCTGTCCGCCACCAGCCCGCTCTACCTCATGCGCTTCACCATCCTGGGGAACGGGCCGCCGGTCATCGCCAGTCTGCCTGCGCCAGCGGCGGTGTGGCAGGAGAGCGCCGTCAAGCCAGGCGCCTGGGGGACGATCGCTCCCGCGGCGACGATCAACGACGCCGACACGCCGGTGCTCTCGGGCGGGCTGCTGCAGATCGATCTGCTCAACGGCGAAAGCGGGGACGAGCTGACCTTCGTCGGCGACGGCATTTCCATCGCCAACGGCACGGTGTCCGTCGGTGGCGTGCCGATCGGCATCCTGGTCGCAGGTTCGACCAGTCTCGCCGTCACCCTGAATGACGCGGCCTCGCTGGCGCGAGTCCAGCTCCTGCTGCGTTCGGCGAGCTTCCGCACCGCCAACGCGGCGCCGGCGGCGAACGGCCGCTCGATCACGCTGACCACCAGGGACGGCACGGTCGGCGGCGCCGCCAGCGTCTATTCCGTCACCCTGGTGATCGACCTCTACAACGACGCGCCGACCCTGGCCATGTCGATCACTCTCGGAGCTGCGCCCACCGCCTCCTCGTGGGTCGCGACGGTGCCCGGCATCGACCGCGTCGGCACGTTGACCCCGAGCGATCCCGAAGGGCTCGGTCTCGCCTCGCTCAACCAGGAGCTGCGCCAATCGCCGCTGTACGGTACCCTCACCTGGAGCGACGGTTCGGGCGTGCGGACCTTCACCTACCGCGCCGGTTTCCTTGCCCAGGGCCAGACCGCCGACGTCATCGAAGATTCGTTCATCATCCGGACGACCGACCTCGCCTTCGACGACGCCGTCCAGAAGCGCAAGATCGGCTCGCTCAACGACAGCCGCGATAACGCGCGCTTTGCCGACCATACGGTGCACATCCGCATCTCTGCCGGTGGGACCGGGCTGGCCTTCCTCAATGTCCCGCGCATGACCGTGGACGCCAGCACCGTGCCTGCCGGCTCATTCTCCTACCTGCCCGACGTGCAGCGGCCGACGGGTTCCGGCACCACCGCGTTCGAGCTCATCGACCTGCCCGCTGGAATCACCACCGGTTCCGGCTCCGGGCAGCTGCTCTTCATACCGTCCACCGGCGCGATCAGCTGGCCGGCGGTGCCCGTGCCTGCCGGGCCGGCGCCGCCATATTGGCGCTTTGGCATCCTCGCCACCGACCTGACCACAGGCAGTGCCGCATTGCTGCCGATCATGCTTCGCGTCGCACCAGGAGGGACCAACGGATGAGACGCCTCCTTCCTGTCTTCATTCTCGCACTTGCCGGCTGCAAGCTGGGGGGGCCCTCAACCGGCGGTTCGCCCAGCGGTGATCTGGCCAACGCCGTAAGCACCACGACCTCCGCCTACGCCGTGCTCGACATCGCCAGCGGCGTCGTGACCTATCGCGACGCGGTCGGCGACCTGGTCGGAAATGCGTCCTACCGCGACACCCAGATCGTCTTCCGGCGGGTTGGCAACGGAACCAACCAGGTGCTCGTCGGGGTGTTCGAGCTTACCCAGCGGCAGTGGCAGCGCCTCGACCCGGTAGCCAGCACCCCGTGGACGGCGGTGGCCACCGGCGTCGTCCCCAACACGGCGCACGGCGATGCCTACCCCGCCTATAATCTTGCGGCCGATGACCTGTCGACGGCTCTGGCGGCCTACAATCCCTCGAGCGGCGCGCGCCTCGCCATACCCACCCTGGCGCAGTGGCAGACGGCCGCCGGCTCCACCAGCGGCTACACCTGGGGGGCGCAGGCCGACCGCGCACACCTCGTCGCCCAGGCGGTGGTGCGCGAGACCGTTCTCAACTCCGGGCGCCTCCTCGCCGGCACCACCCAGATCGACGCTGGCGGCCCCGCCCTGGTCGCCTCCCGTGGCGCCAACGGCTCCGACATCTACGACCTGCACGGCAACGTCTGGGAATGGGTTGCTGGCGGCACCGCGGTGCGCGGCGGCTCGTGGTACGATCCTGCCTCGCTGGCGCGGATCGAGACCGGCGCCGGCCTCGCCCAGGGTCTGCTGCCCGACGTCGACCACGCCCTCATCGGGGCCCGCCTGGTGCTCCTACCGTGATCCGCTACCTGCTCCTCTGCTCCGTCCTCATCCCCTGCGCGGCCTCTGCCGAGCTGGCCATGCGCGATATCCGCCTTGGCATCGTCACGCGGCCAGCCGCCTTCGACTTCACCCTCGAGACACCGCTGACCAGCAGATCCGGCTCGGACGCCTTCGATGGCGGCCTGTCGCTCGATGGAGGGGTGCGCTGGTCCTTCGCGCGCACCGGCGACAGCCTCGGGCTGGTTCTCGGCGCCGACCTCGCGTTCGACGGCCAGACCTACGACAACGCTGACGGACTGACTTCGGCCTGGGGAAAGGCCTCGGCGGGTTTGGGCTGGGCGATCACCGACCGCCTGACCCTGCTCGGTGAAGGACTTGCCGGCTTCGGCCTGAGCACCCTGAAACTGCCTGCCACGCCCGCCGCGCCAGCCTTCACTGCCGACGGCACCGCCGTCGCCTACGAAGCCCGGGTCTCCGGCCTGTGGCAGTTCACCCGTGACTTCAATGCCGGGCTGATGGTCGGTTGGCTGGTCGCCAGCCACGATCTGAGCGGCGATGACAGCACGTTGAAGCTCGACCAGAGCGGCTGGTACGCCGGCCTGGTCTTCGCCTGGCGACTCAGCGACACACCAGCTCCGCTGGAATAGCTAGCGCGGCTCCGCCCCAGCCCAGCCCTGGGCTGATTATGGACCTCGCCCCGCTGGCTGGCTGCCGACTTTGACTCGGCAGGTCAAAAGTCCCCACTCTCAAGAGCCCTGGTCCGCCTCGTCCATCAGGCGCAGCCGGCGACTGAGGTCGCGCGCGAGGTTCATCACCATCAGGGTGAAGGCGGGCAGGTCGGAGCGCTGCAACGCGAGGATGTCGCGCCGCGACAGGCTGTAGAGCACGCACGGCAGCGCCGCCGTCACCGTCGCCGAACGCGGCTGCATGTCGATCAGCTCCATCTCGCCGATGGTCTCGCCGGCAGGCAGCCGGGTGATCAGCCGCCCACCGCGCCGTACCTCGACCTCGCCCTCGACCAGGCAGTACAGCCGGTCGCCCTTCTCGCCCTCGCGGACGATCACCGCCCCGGCCGCTGCGACCTCGACCTGGATGCGCTCGATGAGCTGCTCGAGCTGAACGTCGATGAGGCCGCCAAACAGGCTATAGCGGCGAAGCTGCTCGGGGGTGGGGAGGGGCATGCGTACAGCCTACGCCCCCGGCCGGCCGGATGCCAGCAGGAGGCGTCAGCGGACGCGGCTTGGCACCTGCCCGCAGCGCTCGCGGTACCAGCGGGTGAAGTGGCGGCGGTCGGCGAAACCCACCGCGGCAGCGATGGCCGCGATCGGCGCATCGCTGGCCGCCAGCAGGCGCGTCGCCTCGGCCTCGCGCTGGGCGGCGAGCCAGCGCGCGGGCGGAAGGCCGAGATGGGCGATGCAGGCGCGGCGGAACTGGCTGGCGGAGAAACCGTGGCGGCGCGCCACCTGGACGAGATCGAGGCGCTCGCCCAGCCGCCGGGCGATCTCGGCGGTGGCGGCACGGACCCGCGCCGCCGGACCCAGCGGCAGCGGCAGCGCTTCGCTACCGGCGATAGCACGGGACAGGCCGAGAGCGGCCAGGTCCATCTGCTCGGCGATGCCGGAGAGGTCGGCACTGGGGGCGAGCTGCAGGAGCAGGGCGAACCATGCCGCCGCCAGACGCGGAGCCGCCAACGTGGTGATGGCCTCGCGGCCAGCCAGGCCGAGACGCTCCTCGAGGCCGGACTGCCCGCCCGACCACACGCAGTACGCCTCGTCCCAGTCGGGATCGGGGGCATAGCGGGCCTGGTCGCCGGGACGGAACAGCAGCAGCATCGGTGCGCGCACCGCCCAGTTGCGGCCACGGAACAGGCAGCGGCCGGAGCCGGCGAGGATCAGCGAGACGGTGAGATCGCGGAAGCGGCGGTCGATCGGCTCACGCTTGCCCGGCATCCAGCCGATGCGGTCAAGACGCGGAGCCACGCCGGGGCGGCGCGGCAGCGCCACCAGGGCATGGCGGGCGCCCGCGCCGAGGATCGCCGCGGGATCGATCTGCCGACCGGCCATGCCCGAGCATCGCGGGCTCCGCCGGCCGTCCAACCGGATAATGCGCGTTTTGGTCCCCTGGATGGATGACCGCGGGACCTCGCCGCAGCAGCCTCCGGGGATATCATGGCGCCCATGCAGACCCTCGATCTCAATGGCGCCTGGATCCGTGACGACGGCCGACCCGTGGAGGTGCCCGGACTGGGCGATGATCCCGCCGCGATGGCGGCCGGACCGCTCCGCCTGTCCCGCCGCGTCGACCTGCCGCCCGGCAGCTGGAGCCGCGCCACACTGGTGCTCAACGGCGCACGCTTCCGTCCATGCGTGGCGGTTGATGGAACCACGGTGGCTTCCAGCCCAGGAGGCATGGCGCCGGTGGCCGTGGCGCTCGACCATCCGGGCGTGCGGCCCGGCGCGACGGTGGGGCTGACGATCGAACTGCAGTCCCTCGCCGCGGTGCCGGCCGACGACGCCTCGACCATACCGGCGGCCGATCACTGGCGCTCGAACATCTCGTCGGGCCTGTGGGACGACGTCGAACTGCACCTGCACGGTCCGCTGCGCCTGGCCGGGGTGATCGTCGACCGCGATCCGGCAGATGGCTCGGCGAGCGTGCGCTGGCGGATCGAGGGGGATGGCGATGGCAGCGTGCGGGTGGCGCTGACCGCCGCCGATGGTCGCCGATGCAGCGGTGAGGCTCCGACCCGCGACGGCGGCCTGCGTCTGCCCGGCGCAAACGCGCTGGAACCATGGAGCCCTGAGCATCCCGTCCTCCACACCCTCGAGGTCGAGGTGCTCGTCGACGGTTCGCGCAGCGACCGCCTGGTGAAACCCGTCGGCCTGCGCCGGCTGGCGATCGACGGCGTGCGTTTCCGCCTCAACGGCGAACCGTGGACGATGCGCGCCGGTACCGTGGTGTGGCACCGCCTGTGCCGCGACCCCGAGGCGCGCCTGCTCGCCTTCGATGCCGGCTGGTTCGAACGCGCGGTGATCCTGCCGCTCAAGCGCCTGGGGGCGAACGCGCTGCGCTGGCACCTCGGCATGCCGGCACGGCGCCTGGTCGAGCTGTGCGACCGCCACGGTCTCGCGGTGCAGGTGGAATGGCACGCCTTCCACGGCCTCGACGGCAGCGAGGCGAGCCTGGAGGAGCAGTGGCGTTCCTGGCTGTGGACGTGGGCGGCGCATCCCTCGTGCGTGCTCTTCCACGCCTGGAACGAGACCGACGCGCCGCTGCTCGCCAAGGGCTTCGCCGCCTTGGCCCGGCTGACTGCCGGTCTGCCCCCGCTGGTGCTCGCCCACCGCGACACCATGCATCTGCACCGCTATTGGTGGAGCCTGTTCGAGAACGTCGGCTGCTATGTCGACGAGGTCGCGCGCTTCGGCAAGGCGGTGGTCAGCGACGAGTTCGGCGGCACCTACCTCGACGGCAACGGCGAGCCCGGCGGTTATCCCAGCCTGCGCGGGGCGATGCGCCGCTTCCTCGGCGACCACCACGACGTCGCCGCCCGCCTGCACCTGCAATGCCTGGCCAATGCGCGCATGGCGGAATACTGGCGCCGCCTCGACTGCGCCGGCTTCTCACCCTTCTGCATCGCCGGCTCGCGCGAGGACGGCAACCACCACTTCCTCGGCGCCCTCGCCGAGGCGCGGCCGAAGCCGGTGTGGCGGGCGCTATCGGCGGCCTACGCACCGGTGGCGGCGAGTCTCGACCGTTGGGACCAGCACGAGCTGCCCGGGGCCGAGGCTGAGCTGCCGCTGTGGATCGCCAACGACACCGCCGCAGAAGTCACGGTGACGGTCGAGGTCCGCTGCGACGGCGTGATCCGGCAGCGGCTCGCGGCCCTCGTCCCGGCACATGGTCGCGTCAACCGGAGGGCCTCGGTGCGACTGCCGGAGCACGAAGGCATCAGCCGCATCGAAGTGGTCACCTGTGCGCCGCAGCCGGCGGCAGGCGCCCCGGTGTCGGCCTGGGACATCGCCACGGTGGCGCCGTGGGATGCCGCTGGCCTGGCCTGCGAGGCGCTCGATGCGGACAGCTCGCGCTTCCTCAAGGCGCACGGCGCGGGCCTCGGCGAGAGCGGCCCACTGGTCGGATCCGCCACCACCTGGGCGGCCCTGGTGCGCGGTGAGGCAGGCATCGCCGCCCGTGTCGAAGGTGCGTTGGCCGCCGGCCGTCACGTCGTCCTGCTCGAGGCCGGCCCACGTTTCCTCGGCAGCAGCTACGACAACGACGCGATGTACGCCCAGGCCGATGGCATACCGCCAGCACCGCCGCACAGCGAAGAGGTCCGCCTGCCGGCCGGGCTGAGCGCCAAGTTCACCTGGCTGCCCGAGCCGGAGACGTTCCTCCACGCCGTCGTGGACGACCCGCTCGATGTGCACCTTCCGGCCGGCCTCCCCCGCCTGTGGAATGGCCTGCGCGGCGGCATCAGCGTACCGGCGGTCGGACTCGAACTCAGCGGCCTCGGGCCCGAGGCCTTCCTCGCCCAGTGGGTGGCGCGCGGCGCCGATCCCGATGCGATCCGCGCCGGGCGCTGCCTCGCCTACGGCCTGCACGGCCATTACCGCTTCGCCGCCGGGCGGGATCCCGCGGCCGAGGCCGCCCTGCGCGAGCACATCCGCTTCCTGCACGCCGATGCGCCGGCGCTGGCGCACGTGCTCGACCCGCGCGCGCGCATCGCCATCAGCGATGTCGGGGCAGGATTCGCCAGCGCCACCGGCCGGGCCGAACGCATCCTGCCCCGGCTGCGCTGCGGCATCGATCTCACCCGCGTGCCGGTGACCACCGCCAGCTTCCCTGGCGGCGGACGGCTGACCCTCAGCCAGCTGCTCAGCGGTGGCCGTCTCGACCCCGCACTGCGCACCGCCGGTCGCTGGGCTCCGCGCTACGATCCGGCGATGACCCGCCTCATCGGCGCGATCATCGCCGGCTGAACGCCAGCTCTCAGATGCCGGCGCGGGCGCGCTTGAGCGCCTCGCCGGTGGTCTGGTTGGTCTTGGCGGTGTAGCCCTTGAGCGGCAGGAGCTGCTCGTGGACCGCGTCGACGAACCAGCCGGCCTGCGGGTAGTAGTCGTTCTCCATCTCGGCGCAGGGGCTGATCCAGTTGCGCGCGCCGATCACGATCGGCGGGGCGTCGAGGCGGCCGAAGCACGCCTTGGTCAGGCCGCCGGCGACGGTGTGCATGAAGCTGCCGCGCTCGCAGGCGTCCGATGCGCAGATCACGCGGCCGGTCTTCTTCACCGACTGGACGAGGATGTCGTAGTCCAGCGGCACGGCCCAGCGCAGGTCGATGACCTCGGCCGAGACACCGTGCTTGGCGAGCAGTTCAGCGGCCTCGAGCGCGCGGTAGAGCGTCGCGCCGAGCGTGATGATCGTCACGTCGGTGCCGGCGCGGCGGATCGCCGGCTGGCCCTCGGGCACGGTGTAGAAGCCGGCCGGCACGTCCTTCTCGAACACCTCGGCCTGGG
>JFJP01039005.1_pt1 | contig 15021 bp, 12 predicted proteins | sample 431651 | NCBI WGS metagenome assembly JFJP01 (sample SAMN02602958, study PRJNA72255) | Microbial mat metagenome, whole genome shotgun sequencing project. | biome: fresh water; feature: sink hole; material: water; isolation source: purple microbial (photo- and chemosynthetic) mats found in...
GGAACCGCTTGGCGATGCGGGTCTCGGAGAAGACCTTCCGGAAGTAGCGGTCGAAGTTGAGCGGGGCGAGGTACATGGTCGTGGGGCTTTTCCCGCGAATTTAGCCCTTTTCTGGCAATCTTCCGCCCCGCCTTCGAGTGGCGATCAGCCGTTGGTGCTGATGGGGAAGACCTCGGCCAGGGCCTCGAGCACGCGGCGCTTGGCCTGCTCCATGGGCACGGCGTGGCCCAGCTCCTGGGCCAGCGAGCTGACGCCCTTGTCGGTGAAGCCGCAGGGGTTGATGTGCGCGAAGAAGCCCAGGTCGGTGTTGACGTTCAGGGCGAAGCCGTGCATGGTGACGCCGCGGCTGGCCCGGACGCCGATGGCGCAGACCTTCCTGGGGCGGCTTCCCTGCGGGTCGAGCCAGACGCCGGCGGCCCCTTCGAGGCGCTCGCCCCGCAGGCCCCAGGTGGCCAGGGCGCGGATGATGGCCTCCTCCAGGCCGCTGACGTAGGCGCGGGTGCCCATGCCCAGGGCGTCGAGGTCGAAGATCGGGTAGCCCACGAGCTGTCCCGGGCCGTGGAAGGTGATGTCGCCGCCGCGGTCGGAGCGGTGGCAGGTGGCTCCGATCCGCGCCAGGAAGGCCTCGCTCGCCAGCAGGTTGCCCGCGTCGCCGCTCTTGCCCAGGGTGTAAACCGGAGGATGCTCGCAGAAGAACAGGACCGGGTGCGTGGGCAATGGCGGCTCATGCCCTTTGGCCTCGATGTTTCGTTGGAAGACCTCTTCCTGCCGGCGCCAGACCTCGACATACTCGGCCAGGCCCAGGTCGATGAACTCCGTCTCGACAAGCTGCTGCATGGCGCTCACTTTTCGGCCAGATCGACGTGCTTCTCGGCGAAGTAGGACGAGCGCACCAGCGGGCCGCTCTCCACGAAGCGGAAGCCTTTGGCCAGCCCGGCCTGCTTGAGCCGCTCGAAGACCTCGGGATCGACGTACTCCTGCACGGGCAGGTGCTTGTGGGTGGGTTGCAGGTACTGCCCGATGGTCAGGATGCGGCAGCCCACGGCCAGCACGTCGTCCATGAGCTCGAGCACCTCCTGCTCGGTCTCGCCCAGGCCCAGCATGATGCCGGTCTTGGCGGTGGCCCCGGCTTGGCCGAGGTACTTGAGCACGGCCAGGCTGCGGTCGTACTTGGCCCTGCTGCGGACCTGGGGCGTCAGGCGCCGCACGGTCTCCATGTTGTGCGAGATGATCTCGGGCTTGGCCTCGACGAGCATCTGCACCAGCTCCATGTCGCCCAGAAAGTCGGGGATCAGGGTCTCCAGCGTTGTGCCCGGGCTGACGGCCTTGACGGTGCGGATGGTGTTGACCCAGTGCTGGGCCCCGCCGTCGCGCAGGTCGTCGCGGTCCACCGACGTGATCACGCAATGCTTGATGCCCATGGTCTTGATGGACTGCGCGACCTTGGCCGGCTCGAAGGGGTCGAGGGCGTCGGGCGTGCCGGTCTTGACGGCGCAGAACCCGCAGGAGCGCGTGCAGGTGTCGCCGCCAATCATGAAGGTTGCCGTGCCGCGGCCCCAGCATTCGGCCAGGTTGGGGCAGCGCCCGCTCACGCAGATGGTGTTCAGGGCGTGCTCGTTCTTGATCAGGTTGTTGGTCTTGATGAAGGTGTTGCCCTTGGGCAAGGAAATCTTGAGCCAGTCGGGCTTGATGCGCCGCTTGGCCTTTCCGTTCACGATCACTTGCTCTACCATGGGTTGTGCTTTTAGGGAGGAAATTCTCTGGGGAAAGTTCGGGCTTGCGGCTCAGGGGGCTCGCGTCAGGCCAGGGGCCAGGGTGGGGCAAATTTACCAAGATTGCCCACAAATGCAAGCCACTCGGGCAGGAACAGGAAGGCCGGCATCAGCAGCAGCACCATCGCCAGGCCGATGGCGAAGCCCAGGTAGGCCGCCGCCGGCTCGTCCTTGAGCAGGTGGATGCGCGCGCTGGCCAGCAGGCCCGAGAAGCCCACCAGCGTCGAGAGCCAGAAGAGCGAGTGCCCGCCGTAGAGCATCCCGTTGACGAAGACGAAGCCCACGAGTGCGCCCATGGCCGTAAGGTGCAGGCTCGACAGCCCCTCGCGCAGCCGCGAGACCAGCAGCACCGGGAAGGCCAGCGTCAGCATGAACAGGGCCAGGTGGTAGGGCCCCGCCTGCTGGCCCAGGCCCCAGTAGCCGGCCAGCAGGCAGAAGGCGAAGACCATCGCCCCCAACTGCCGCCGCCAGGGCCCCGGCTCGACCTGCTCGGGCGGGAACAGCCTCATGCTCAGCTTGAAGGCCGCGAAGGGGATGAGCAGCGTGGCCGAGAGCGTGTAGGCCAGCACCCGGAGCTGCTCGGGCAGGGGCGTCAGCGCCCAGAAGCTGCCCGTGTTGAAGGTCAGCAGCACCGCGTAGGTCGGGGCCAGCATCGGGTGCAGGGCCAGGTTCAGCGTCCGGGACAGCGCGCGCATGGGCATCAGAGCTCGATCCGCAGCCTGGCCACGGGGATGTTCATCTGCTCGCGGTACTTGGCCACCGTCCGGCGGGCGATGCGGTAGCCTTTCTCCTTGAGGATTTCCGAGAGCTTGTTGTCGGTCAGCGGGCGCTTCTTGCTCTCGCTCTCGATGCAGGTCTGCAGGATGCTCTTGATTTCGCGGGTCGATACCTCCTCGCCCGAGTCGGTCTGCATCCCTTCCGAGAAGAAGTACTTCAGCGGGTGGATGCCGAAGTGCGTCTGGATGTACTTGCTGTTGGCCACCCGCGAGATGGTGGAGATGTCGAGCCCGGTCTCCTCGGCGATGTCCTTGAGGATCATGGGTTTGAGCTGGGTCTCGTCGCCTTCGCGGAAATACTCCTTCTGGTACTCGAGGATGGCCTCGATGGTCTTCATCAGGGTGTTCTGGCGCTGCTTGATGGCGTCGATGAACCATTTGGCCGAGTCGAGCTTCTGCTTGACGAAGACGATGGTGTCGCGCTCCTCCTTGCTGCGGTCCTTGCCCTTCTTCTTGCTGTATCCCTCCAGCATGTGCCGGTAGGTGGAGCTGATGCGCAGCTCCGGTGCGTTCTTGGAGTTGAGGCTGACCTTGAGCTCGCCTTCGCTCGACTCGAGGATGAAGTCGGGCACGATCTGCTGGAGGTTGCGGGCCACGCCGCTGCCGAACGAAGAGCCGGGCTTGGGGTTGAGCTTGAGGATCATCTCGACGGCTTCTTTGAGGTCGGCCTCGGTGATGCGCAGCCGCCCGACGATCTTGCTGTAGTGCTTCTTGGCGAACTCCTGGAAGCATTTGCTCAGGATGGCGTGGGCGCGCTCGGCGGCCAGGGCCTTGTCCTCGAGCCAGCGCCTGTGGGCGTCGCGGCTGGCCTCCTGCCCCTTGGGCGGGGGCGTGGTGGCCAGTTGCTGGAGCTCGTTGCGGAGGTTCTCGCTGCGGCGCTCGACCTGGAGCACCAGGCACTCCTGGAGGTCGCGGGCGCCCACGCCGGCCGGCTCCAGCGTCTGGATGGCCTTGAGCAGCGGCACGAGCTCGGCCTCCTCGGTGGAGATGCCCTGGTTGAAGGCCAGGTCGTCGGCGATGGCGTCCAGCTCGCGCCGCAGGTAGCCGTCCTCGTCGAGGTTGCCCAGCAGGTAGTCGGCCAGCATGAGCTGCCGGTCGGTCAGGTCGCGCAGGCCGAGCTGGGTGCGCAGGTGCTCGTAGAACGATGAGCCTTCCGAGAAGGGGATCTCCACCCGCTTGTCGTCCTTCGAGTGGTTGTTCGCGTTGAGCCGGTACGAGGGCGGCTCGTCCTCGTCCATGTAGTCCTCCAGCGAGAACTCGTCGATGTCGGGGGCCTCGTCGGGTCCGTCGTCCTGCTGTTCCTGCTCCGAGTAGCCGTCCTCTTCGGCATAGCCCTCCTCGAGGACCGGGTTCTCCTCGATTTCCTTCTTGATGCGCTGCTCCAGCTCGATCGTGGGCACCTCCAGTAGCTTGATCAGTTGGATCTGCTGCGGGGAAAGCTTCTGCTGGAGCTTCTGTTGCAATCCTTGTTTGAGCATTTCGCGGGGGAGGGTTTAGGCGTGGAGGAGTTGGGAGCTTCGTGATAGGGTCAGAACTCGGCGTTTTTCGGGGTGCGGGGGAAGGGGATCACGTCGCGGATGTTGGCCATGCCCGTGATGAACATCACCAGCCGCTCGAAGCCCAGCCCGAAGCCGCTGTGCGGGCAGGTCCCCCAGCGGCGGGTGTCGAGGTACCACCACATGTCCTTCTCGGGGATGCCCATCTCGGCCACGCGCCCGCGGAGCGTCTCCAGGTCTTCCTCGCGCTGCGAGCCGCCGATGATCTCGCCGATCTTGGGGAAGAGCACGTCCATGGCCCGCACCGTGCGCCCGTCCTCGTTCAGCTTCATGTAGAAGGCCTTGATGCCCTTGGGGTAGCCGGTCACCGTGACCGGGCACTGGAAATGCTTCTCCACGAGGTAGCGCTCGTGCTCGGCCTGGAGGTCGTTGCCCCACGCGACGGGGTACTCGAACTTCTGGCCCGAGGCCAGGAGGATTTCGACGGCCTCGGTGTAGGTGATGCGCCGGAAGGGGTTCTCCACCACGAAGTGCAGGCGGTCCAGCAGCTCCTTGTCGTACATCTGGCCCAGGAACTCCAGGTCGTCGGCGCAGTTCTCCAGGGCGTAGAGCACCAGGTATTTCAGGAAGTCCTCGGCCAGGTCCATGTTGTCGTGGATGTCGTAGAAGGCCATTTCGGGCTCGATCATCCAGAACTCGGCCAGGTGCCGGGGCGTGTTGGAGTTCTCGGCCCGGAAGGTGGGCCCGAAGGTATAGACCAGGCCCAGGCCCATGGCCGCCAGCTCTGCCTCGAGCTGCCCCGAGACCGTCAGGTTGGTCTCCTTGCCGAAGAAGTCCTGGCTGAAGTCCACGTGGCCGTCGGGGCGCATGGGCGGCTTGGCGGCGTCCAGCGTGCTGACCCGGAACATGGCCCCGGCGCCCTCGGCGTCCGAGCCGGTGATGATGGGCGTGTGGACGTAGCAGAAGCCGTTGTCGTTGAAGTACTTGTGGATGGCGAACGACAGGGCGTGCCGGATGCGGAAGATCGCCCCGAAGGTGTTGGTCCGCGGGCGCAGGTGCGCTATCTCGCGGAGGAACTCCATCGAGTGGCCCTTCTTCTGCAAGGGGTACTCCTCCGGGTCGGCATCGCCCAGCACGCGCAGCTCCTGGGCCTTGATCTCGACGGCCTGGCCCTGGCCCTGCGAGGGCACGAGCACGCCCTGGATGCCCACGCACGAGCCCGTGGTGGCCCGCTTCAGCAGCTCGGCGTCAATGCCCTGGGTCTCGGCCACCACTTGGATGCTGGCCTGGCACGAGCCATCGTTGACGGCCAGGAAGCGGACGTGCTTGTTGCCCCGGTTGGTGCGCACCCAGCCCATCAGGGTTACGGGCTGGCCTTCGGCCTTGCTTTTGAGCAGTTGCTTGACGTTGGTGGTTGGTTTCATATTCTAGACGAGGATGGATCTTGGTTTTTTCTTTTTATGGAGGTCGGGGGCCACAAAAGTAGAACTTTCAGCCGCCTGGCGCCTTGGCCAAAGACCAATTTAAGGCATTTTCTGCACAAGAAGGCCTTTTTTTTACTTAAAAAAACAAAACTAGCCCAATTTTTGCAGGCGCGGCCGCCCGCGACCGATCTTCGGGTCGAGTCCGCTGGTGGCCCGGCCTTCTTCTGGCTTTCCCCAGCTTGGCCAGCACGTTTTGCCATCTTGGGGCGCCGCCCGACGGCCATAAGCCAAGAACCTCTAACTTTGGGGCGAACCAAAAAGCTGGATATGAGCATACCCTTCGCCAAGATTCGACTTTTCGCGCCCTTGCTGGGCCTGCTTTGGCCGGCCCTGGCCCTGGCCCAGGATTTCCGCTGGGAGGCCCCGCTCGACGCGCCCAAGGCCGACGGCTTCCACCAGGTGGAGCTTTCGCCCGAAATGGCCGGACGCCTCGAGCCCCAGGCCGCCAACCTGCGCTGGCTCGCCCCCGAAGGCACCGCGCTGCCCTACATTTTCTTCGTGGAGGAGGCCTTGGCGACCCGCTCGGCCTTTGTGCCTTACGAAATCGTCAGCCAGCAGGCCAGCGGCAGCACCAACCGCCTCGTGGTCCGAGCCCCGGAAGGCGGGCCCATCGAGTCGCTCACGGTGCAGATCCGCAACGCCGACCTGCGCAAGACCTTGAAACTCAGCGGGAGCGACGACAACAAGACCTTCTTCGCCCTCAAGAACGACTACTTCTTCCATACCCTGCCCCAGAGCGACGGCACCTCCGAGATCCGCATCATCGACATCCCGCGCTCCGACTACGCCTACTACGAGCTGCTCTTTTACGACTGGCCCGACAATCCGCTGCAGATCCTCCAGGTCGGCCACATCGACACCCGCTGGGAGCAGGGCCGCTACCGCGACCTGCCCGAGCCCCGCGTCGCCAGCCGCCAGGAGGGTAGCCAGAGCCTCTTCCTGCTCGACTACGGCCAGCCCGTCGTGCTCGACCGCCTGCGGCTGCGCTTTTCCGGGGCCACGCACTTCCTCCGCCAAGCGACGCTCTGGGCTGGCGAGCTAGGCCCGGCGGGCGACAGCCTGCGGCGCCAGGTCGCCAGCCTGGCCGTGGCCTCCAGCAGCGACAACGACCTCAGCCTCGACGGCGTCCGCGCCCAGTGGCTCGAGCTGCGGCTCGAAAACCTCGACAACCCGCCCCTGCGCCTCGATTCGGCCCAGGCCCGGATGTTGCGCCGCTGGGTCGTGGCCGAGTGCGCCGCCGGGCAGGCCTGCCGCCTGGCCTTCGCCGCGCCCGGGACGCCCGCCCCGCGCTACGACCTGGTCCACTTCAGCGACAGCCTCCGGGCCGAGCTGCCCCGGCTTTCGGCCCAGCCGCTCCGCGCCTTGTCTGCCCCGCCCGAGCCTGCTCCCGCCGAGGAGCTGCCCAAGGCCTTCATCTGGCTGACCCTGGCCGCTGTCGGGGCACTGCTGGTCGGGCTGTCGGTCAAGGTGCTGAAAGACATGGGGAAGAAATCCGCCACTTGAGGATTTTGTTCCAATTGGTTCTTTACAGGGCCTGTCCCGTTTCCGCGGGGGCAGGCCTTTGTGTCTTTTCGCGGCTTCCATCCCGTCGATTTTCCAGTTCGTGTTTTGGCCAAGATGTTTACTTTTGGCTTTCGCCTTTGGCTGAAATCCCGCTTTCCGCTTTATCAGACTGTCGAGACTTCGCGATATTTCGAAAAAAATCACCGGCAAAGCCCTCCTCCCAGGAATTTCCATCCATCCACAGAATCCAACCCAAGCCATGAGCGCACCCAAGAACGAGGCCCAGATCCACCTGCAAAGCTGCATTGTGCATGGCCAATTCCAAGAAATCATCGACCGGCTCGACGCCACGGTGGCCTTCACCACTTACCAGGCCGGCAAGATCTTTTTCGTCGGCACCGATCCCAAGACGGGCGCGACGACGCAGTTGCTGCGCACTTTCAGCAACCCGATGGGGCTGGCCCTGCGGGGCGACATGCTGGCCTTGGGCGACATCGACTCCATACAGCTTTTCCGCAACGTGCCCGTGCTGGCCGCCAGCTACCCGAAGAAGCCCGACACCTACGACGCGATGTTCCTGCCCCGGACCCGGTTCCAGACTGGCTCCGTCCACATGCACGATATCGAGCTGCTCGAGGATGGCTCGGTGCTGGGCGTCAACACGGCCTTTTCGTGCCTTTGCCTGACGGACGGGCAGGACAACTTCCGCGTGGTGTGGAAGCCGCCCTTCGTGAGCGATGTGGTGCCCGAAGACCGCTGCCACCTCAACGGCATGGCCTTCGACCAGGGCCAGGTGCGCTACCTGACGGCCTTGGGCACGCAGGACACGCCCGGCGGCTGGCGCCAGGACAAGCTCAAGGGCGGCGTGGTGCTCGAGTACCCGTCGGGCAAGGTGCTGGCCCAGGGCCTGGCCATGCCGCACTCGCCCAGGTTGTGGCAGGGGCGCCTGTTCCTGCTGCTTTCGGCCATTGGCCAGTTGGTCGAGATGGACCTGCGCGACGGCAGCATCCGCGTCGTGGCCGAGCTGGGCGGCTTCGCCCGGGGCATGGACATCGTGGAGGGATACGCCTTCATCGGCCTGTCGAAGATGCGGCACATGGGCGGCGAGTTCTCGGAGCTGCCCACCGCCCAGCGCGACTACTTGCCGGGCATCTGCGTGGTGGAGCTCGCCTCGGGCAAGCTCGTGGCCCAGCTCGAGTACTCCGACTACCTCGACGAGGTCTATGAGGTCCGCTTGCTGCGCGGGCTGCGCCGCCCCAACCTGCTCACCAGCGAGGACGAGCAGTGCAAGTCGGCCGTGGCCATCGAGGGCTTCGCCTACTGGGGCAAGCTGCGCGACGAGAGCCTGGAGGGCACGACCACCGACGTTACCCGCGCGGGCTGGAAGGACCTGCAGGAGCATCATCCCGACCTGTTGGTCAAGCACTTCGCCCACCGCGTCGAAACCATCGCTCCCAACCTTCCGCTTTCGGTGGTGCGCCTGGTCAAGGACGAGAAGGTCCTCGGCCTGTCAGTGGTCAAGTCCAACACCAACGGTCTGGACGCCAGCCTGCTCTCGATCAAGGTCCAGAGCGGCCTGGCCAAGCCGGAGGCCCTGCTGCGCCGCCTGCTCGACGCCACGGAGGCCCAGCAGCGGCTCGAAAGCGCCAAGCGGCTGAACGCTGTCATGCAGAGCAAGGATGTGGAGACGCCCGAGCTGCTTGCGCTCCTTAGCGGGGCTGGCTGGCCCCAGGCTTTTCCGCAGCGCCTGATCATCAAGACCTTGGTGGCCCGCTGGCAGGACCTCCAGCCCGTGGCCGCTGTCCGCAGCCTGCACCAGTTGGACGCCCGCGAGCTGGAGTCGCTCCGGCAGGCCGTGGCCTGGGCGCCCGCCGACGAGCAGCCCGCGCCGCACCTGGCCGAGGCCGACCCGAACCTGAGCCAGTTCATCTTCCAGGGCAAGGCTCCCGTGGCCTGGATGGTCGTGGCCAAGCTGCGCACCGAGGCCGCCCGCGTCAAGGCACTGGCCCTGCATCCGTCGGCCGGCGCCGCCCTGCCCGGCCTGCTCGCGGCCTTCGCCCAGCAGGCCACACGGCAGCGGGTCTCGGCCTGCGTGTTTTCCATGGCCCCCCAACTGCCTTGGGCCAGGCCGCTGTTCGACTTCATGTCCAGCCGCGGCGCCATCCAGCAGCAGAACCAGATCCTCGTTACTTCCCGCGAACTTTGAAGCCCTAGCCCCATGATCGAGCAATTCTACCAGCAAGGCATCGCCTTGTTCCGTCAAAACCGTTTCAACGACGCCTACCAGGCGGCCAAGCAGATCCAGAAGGCCGCTCCACGTTCGTGGATGGGGCATCACCTCGAAGGGCTCCTCTGGCTCAAGAACGGCAAGCCCAAGGAGGCCGAGCCGCTCCTGCGCCAGGCCTACGCCCTGTCGCCCGACAACGAGGGCGTCCGCTACGCCCTGGCCAAGTGCCTGGGCGAGCGCGGACAGTTCGAGCAGGCCGAGGACGCCCTGGCGCCCCTGGTGGTCGAGGGCGCGCCCGAGCCCTACTGGCGGCTCCACGGGCGGCTGCTCACCCAGCTCGAGCGGCTCGACGAGGCCGAGCGCGCGCTGGCCCGGGCGCAGGAAATGTCGCCGGGGACGCCCGCCCTCGAGAACGAGTGGGGCAAGCTGCTTTCCAAGCGCGACAAGGATTCCGAGGCTTCCGAGCGCTTCAGCAGTGTCATCCAGCGGGCTCCGGGCATGACCCAGGGCTACATCAACCTGGCCAAGACCCTGCGCAAGATGGACCCCGAGGACCCGCAGCCCCTCTCGCTGCTCGAGAACGCCGTGCGGCTGGCGCCCCAGCAGCCCGCCACCTGGCTGGCCTTCATCGAAGCCTGCCTGAGCAACTTCCAGTTCCGCAAGGCCGCCGGCGCGCTCAAGAGCTGGGCCGAGTCGTTCCCCAACCTGCCCGAGCACACCAAGGCCAAGGCCATGATCGCCATGTCCCGGCAACGCCACGACCAGGCCATCGTGCTGCTGCGCGAATACCTCAAGCACGAGCCGGATGAAATCGAGGCCCTTGCCTACCTGCGCAATTGCTTGCACTCCGTCGGCGGCCTCGACCAAGCCCTCGAGGTGGCCGAAAAGCTGATCGCCCTCGAACCCAAGACGGCCCGGCACTGGAACTACAAGGGAAGCATCCTGCTGGAGCAAAGCCACAACGAAGCCGCCTTGCAAGCCTTCGAAACGGCCCGCGGGTTGGGCGACAAGTCCTCGGGCCTCAAACTGAACATCGTGCGCGCCCGCATGAACCTCTGCGACTGGAGCCAGCGCGCCGAAGACGAGGCCCTGTTCGTCCAGACCGTCCGCGAGGAGCTCGACAAGGGCGAGAAGGCCGAGAACTTTCCGCTGCTGAACTTCAACTACTTGGAAGTTCCCCTGGAGCTGCACGACCGCGCCGCCCGCTCCAACGCGGCGTCCATCGCGAAGGTAGCCCTGCGGATGCTGGCGGGCAAGCGCTTCGAGCACCAGCCCGGCCCCAGGGAGCGCCTGCGCATCGGCTACATCTCCCCGGACTTCCGCAACCACCCCGTGGGGCGGCAGCTCAAGGACTTTTTCCAGCATCACGACCGCGGACGCTTCGAGGTGTTCGCCTACTCGCTCTTGGACGCCCCCGACGACGACGCCACCCGCAAGAAGATCCGCGAGACGGTTGACCATTTCCACGAGGTCTCGCGGCTGAGCTCGATCGAAGTGGCCGAGCGGATCCACGCCGACCGCATCGACATCCTGGTGGACTGCGCCGGCTACACCGCCCACGGGCGCAACGAGGTGGCCGCCATGCGCCCCGCCCCCGTGCAGTGCCAGTACTACGGCTTCGCCGACAACATGGGCGCCGAGTTCATCGACTACGTCATCGCAGACCCGCACATCCTGCCGCCCGCCTTGCAGGAGCACTACCGCGAGCGGGGCGCCCTGCTGCCCTTCTCTTTCCTCTGGGCCGATTTCGAGTGGCAGAAGCACCGCCGCGACCGCGCCGGCTGGGGCCTCCCGCAAGACCGCTTCCTGTTTTTTAGCTTCAACTCCGTTTACAAGTTCGAGCCGAAGATGTTCGACATCTGGATGCGGGTGCTCAAGGCTTGCCCGCAGGCCGACTTCTGCTTCCTCGAAAGCAGCGACAAGGCCCTGCGCGACAACATCCTCCGCGAGGCCGCGGACCGGGGTGTCGCCCCCGAGCGCATCCGCTTCCTGCCCAAGCTGCCCACGCACGAGTTCATCGCCCGCAACGCCAGCCTCGACTTCTTCCTCGACACGCTCAACTTCAGCGCCTGCTCCACCGCGCTCAACGTCGTCGAGACGGGCACGCCCTTGCTGACCTTCCCGCAGGCCACCAATTCCTCCCGCATGGCCATGAGCATCGTCCGCTCCGCTGGCATGGAGGAGATGGTCTGCCAGAGCCTGGAGGAGTTCGAGGCCAAGGCCATCCACTATGCCCACAACCCCCACGAGCTGGCCGCCATCCGCCAGCGCACGCTCCGCGACCGCGACAAGCTGCCCTTCTTCCGCACCGACTGGATGTGCCGCTGGTTCGAGCAGGCCTACGAGAAGATGTGGGACCGCTACAGCCAAGGCAACCCGCCCGAGCGCTTCGAGATCGAGTGGAAGGCCTGAGCCCGCGGGCTGGGCGCCTTCTGCCTTTCGACCGCGACGGGGCGAACCCCCAAGCGCCTGCGCGCGACAAAACTTTGCCAACCGCAAGCCGCCAACCCTTGAAGGGCTCCGCCCAAGTCGCTTTCGATGGCAATAGATACAAATGGTCAGCATCCTGCGAAATTCGGAAGTCGCATTCATGTCCGAACGCGGTTTGGGAACGCCCGGTTCGCGAGAGGCGCAGGGGATTCCGGGCGAATCCCGAATCAAGGACTTGAAACTTTGCCAGAGAGCACGCAAAGCCAAGCCGTTCGAGCGCCAGGATAGATCGCCCAGGCGCTTGCTTTTCCAAGGTATAGTTTGTGGATTTGGACATGGTCTATCCACCCGCACCCGACGAACAAGCTATCCTACCGTTTGATTCTTGCTTGCACAATGTTGTCTTTGGGTAGGAATTGAGGATGGTGGAAGTAATGACGCTATGTGCCATTTCACCGAGATACCCAACCAACAATCAACCGAAAGGAAACGAAAATAAATTTGTTTATTATAAGCACACGTATTATATTTGCACCGACAATTTCGTCAAGTAAACAATTTTAGTATGTGGACAACAGAAGTAAGTCGCAAAACGACAGCGACAAAAGAACAAATTTGGAAACTTTGGGCAGACGTTCCTAATTGGAATGTTTGGGACGCAGAAGTTGATACCGCTGAACTGTTTGGAGAATTCCAAACGGGAACAAAAGGAATTTTGAAACCAGCAGGTGGTCCAAAAACAAAATTTGAAATGACTGAATGCACTAAATTCAAGTCATTTACGGACAGAAGTTTTTTGCCCCTTTGTAAAATGGACTTTATCCATACAATGACGGAAACCAAAGACGGGCTTGAAATTACGCACAAGGTAGTGATGACAGGCCTTCTGACTTTTCTATTTTCAAAAGTAATGGGAAGCAAAATCAAAGTCGGACTTCCTGTTGCTGTTGAAAACCTAATTGAACTTGCGGAAAAAACTAAAAAAAATGACAAAAACAGATTTTAGTTTTGAAAAGGCCGAAGAAAGTACAGGATTTTTATTGTGGCAAGTAACAAATTTGTGGCAACGAGAAATAAAAAAAGCATTAGAGAAATACGAATTGACGCATTCTCAATTTGTACTACTTGCAAGTATTCATTGGCTGACATTAGACCAACAAAACGTAACACAAATTCTGCTATCTAAATACACTAAAATTGATCCTATGACAACTTCGACCGTTTTGAGAACTTTACAAACAAAAGGACTTATTAAACGGAAAGAACACGAGACAGACACAAGAGCAAAAACTGTTGGACTGACTGAAATTGGACTTGAAAATGTTAAACAAGCAATCAATACAGTTGAACAATTTGACAAAAAGTTTTTCGGCACACTTGACAACGAAACAAAAGATTTTAATAATAAACTAATTACACTACTTGACAATAAAAACGGCACATAACACGGGTTTGCGTCAGGCGGGCTGACGTGCGAACTTGGGGCTTTGTGCTTCTATTCAACTTCTGTGCTAGTTGGCAGTTTTGTGCTCCGAACCCCGCCTGAACGCAAAGCCCGAAAACGTTAGTGGCAACCCTAAAAGACAACGTACGAAATGACGAAAGGAAATAAAATATTAGTAATTCTAAATTTTCTGATTATGGTTTTATCCAATCAGATTATTGGACAAAATACTATAACAAAGGAAATCCTTTGGACAACAGATTGGAGTCCGAATGGGAAGTACATAGCTATTGCGGGAAACATTGATACGCTAAAAATTTATAGTGAAAGAAATTTACACCCGTACGCATCTTTTCCAGTAAAGAATACAATTACACGAATAAAATGGCATCCTTCATTCAATATCATTGCCGTAACAACACAAATGTCTGAAGAAAAATCTTTTATTCTCAATTTAGAAACAAATGAGAAAATTGAGTTAAATGACATTTCACCAGATGGTGCAAGAGGAGTGGATTGGAACTTTACAGGTGAATATTTAGCAGTTGCAGACAATGATGGACAAATTTTGATTTACGATTTAAAAGGTAAATTAATCAGAAAATTTATTAACGAAAACACTAAGAGCATAACTGCTGTTGATTGGCATCCTGAAAAAAATATCCTTACAACCGTAAGTGACAAAATACGCTTTTTTGACATTGAAGGGAATTTATTAAAATCTATAAAGCATAGACAAGAAGAAGTTATGTTATTAAGTATTGCTTGGCATAAGTCCGGTGACTTTTTTGTTACAGGAGATTATGGAGACGAAAAAGACAAATCATTACTTCAATATTGGAGTGAAAATGGCGAGCTTTTGAAAACCATTGACATCAGCATAGGGGAATATAGAAATTTGGCTTGGAATAAAAAGGGCGACAGACTTGCATCAGCAAGTGACGCATTAAGAATTTGGGACACAAATGGAAACCTTATTTCAGAAGGTAATTCCAAAGACTATTTATGGGGAGTTTCGTGGAATAAAAAAGGAAACAGAATAATTACGTCAAGTATGGAACAAAGAATAATACTTTGGAATAAAAAAGCGAAAAGAATAATGGCGATTGAATAAAGTGCTTCTTCATAAGAGTGTGTGGGTAAAACACCAAAATGATTGTCGTTGCGAAAAATGGCCTTTTCTCCCATTGAGGACAATTTTACCCCTTAGGGGCTGGGCTCGGCTGCAAGGCAATCCATCACCTTTGAACGCGGCTTGGAATGAAAAGCGCCTGGGCACTTGGCTTTCCAAAATTACGTTCGTAGATTGGGTCTTGGCCTGACTTGTCGCACCTGACGAGCGGGCATCGCTTCGAGATTGGATAGGCGCAAGGCCAAGCTGGCGGTTGGCTGCTGGGCGACGGCCTTGGAACCGCGTTTTCATCTATCTTCGCGAAGGCGCTGACCACCGCGCGTCATCCTTGAAACAACAAAAATCCATATCCCATGAAGTTTGTTGACGTAAAGAACGACATTGCTTTCCGGAAGGTTTTTGGCAACGAGAACAAGAAAGAGATCCTCATTTCATTCCTGAATGCCGTGCTGGAATTGCCCGATGGGAAAAAAATATCGGAGGTAGAAATCAAGAACCCTTTCCTGATGCCCGAGATCAAGGGCTTGAAAAGCTCCATCCTGGATGTGAGGGTCACGGACGCGATGGCTTCGACAAAAGGGTCCAGTACTACACCGCGAAGCAGTACGCTTCCCAAATCCATGTTGGGGAGGATTACCCCAAGCTGAACCAGGTGATTTTCATCGGCATCCTGAATTTCAACTTCTTTGAAGGCGAAAACTATCTGACCCGGCATTTGATCGTCAACCAGAAAACTGGGAAACAAGAATTGAAAGAC